>Ga0209012_1000570_pt1 | contig 49764 bp, 26 predicted proteins | sample RS3BMetagenome_FD_184735 | JGI IMG/M metagenome (GOLD analysis project Ga0209012, IMG submission 184735) | Ferric oxide microbial mat and aquatic microbial communities from Rainbow Spring, Yellowstone National Park, USA - RS3B (SPAdes) (version 3) ... | reverse complement strand
CCTTGCCCTCCTAACTTGGCCCACTTGGCCCCCTTGCCCCAGCGTGGCACTGAAAACTGAAAACTACCTGTAACCTGTCACCCGTCACCTGTAACCTAAAACCTCGGCAGCCGCCGTTGCACTCCAAAAGCTGTCACAGGCTCCAATTAAGGGACAGCGTTAAGTGGAAATAGAAGTTTCAGGGTCTGCTTTGGTGTAAACCAAAGGGATGGACACCTTAATGATGAGTAAACTGAACGTAATCGGCTTGAGATATTCAGTCGTGTGAAACAAGGTGTGATAGGGGGAAGCGACGCGGCGGAACTCGTGTCGGTCAGCGAGCGACAGGGATGGCGGATATGGGCGCGCTACCCCGATACCTCATGGCACTTATCGGGCTTAGACGGGCGTTGTCAGTGATGGGGAGGCTGGCTGAAGCTCGCGAACAATGGCAAAAAGCGATTGATATTGCGACCCCAAACCTGAACCCGACCAAGCCCAGCCGCTCATTCGGCAAGATTGTTCCCGGATTTGATAAGGAGCACCTTTCGCCTGAGAAGATCGTTGAAATGGTCCGCGAATATCTGGAAAAGAACCGCAGCAAATAAATAACATCTGTACCGGGCCAGCCAATTGTAAAGGAACTAATTTTTATGATAAGGGATGTTGAGATGATCGGCAGACCGAGGAATGGCTGAGAAATCCCCAGAGATTGTAGCCCAGCGGCCTGAAAGCCGGCCGCCGTTTGGCCAAATTGTTTCGCCATTCGCTCGGAACCTTCCCCGGCGAAGCCGGCACAATTCAGACGAAGCACGCACTTGTTTATGATGCCAGTGTCGGGAACGTGATCCGGGAAATAAGCCGTCGCCTTTATGATTCGTTGGGCGACGATCTTTTTCGCGTTACGCAGCGGACATTTTAACTTTGGCTTGGACGCCACCTTGCGGCGAAAGCCGGTTGCGTCTATGTTCACGCATTGTCGGACGTGTTGCACGGAACGGGGTTATGGCAGTTCAGTTTGTCATTGGTCGTGCGGGGACGGGAAAGACGCAGTATTGCGTTGAAGCGCTTTCGGCGGCTTCGCAGGCGGATCCACTGGGACCGCCATTGTTCTGGCTTATGCCGGAACAAGCGACATTCATGTCGGAACAACGACTCATGGCTGCGCCCGGAATGGCGGGCAGTTTCCGAATTCGAGTACTGGGGTTCCGACGACTGTGCCGATTTCTTGCAGCAGAATTGAATTTACCGCTGGGGCCGGAAATTTCCCCGGTAGGCCGACAATTGCTGTTGGCCCGGGCCGTACAAGACTGCCGCAGCCAATTGACCGCCTATCAAAAGGTTGCCAATCTGCCCGGATTTCTATCCAGCCTGGATCGCACGCTGCGGGAAATGATTCAGTGTCGGCAAAGTGCGGAGCAACTGCGTGCCGCGGCGAACCGATTGCGGGTTGAGGCACGACCAAGCGGAATGAACATTGGGGAATCTGTATTGGCGGATAAACTCCAAGATTTGGCGTTGTTGCTGGAAAGCTGGGATCGCGTAAGGCCAGCGGGCAGTATTGATGCTGAAATGTTGCCTGGAATCATTGAAAATGCGCTGGTCAACGACGAGCGCCTGAAGGACATATCGCTGTATACCGACGCATTTAGCTCCATGAGCATGATGGAGATACAGCTTTTGTCGCTATTGGCAAAAAAAGCCAACCGTCTGGTCATTACCCTCCTGGCTGATCCAACAAGTCCGGTGTTCAGCTATCCGATGGCCGCCCCGGCACCCATGGGTGTGTTTCACCGAACTGAACAATTGTATCAGAGACTCATGCGCCAATTTCAATTGGCTGGAGCGATTATTGAAAAACCAATATTTTTGCACACAGCTCATCGCTTTATAAAGTCTCCCGCACTGGCCTGCCTGGAATCACAACTTTTCAGCACCGGGGAACGCCAATCGGGTGATGTTACTTCAAGCGACGCAATAGAATTGGTTGCCTGCCAATCACCGGAAGAAGAGGTTCTTTGTGCCGGGCGGCGAATTCGGGCGATGGTGGCTGGGGGGATGCGGTACCGGGATATCGGGGTGATTGTCAGTGATTTAACGCGCTATGACCGGCTTATCAACAACACGTTTGCGGCTCTGGATATTCCATTTTTTCTCGATCAACGCCAAAGTCTGAAATTTCATCCACTGGTGGACTTTCTGCGAAGCCTGACGGCTCTGATTCAAAACGATTTTTCCCGCGCGGATCTATTATCGCTGATTAAAACATCGTTAACCGGTATCACCGATACGCAAGCGTACAATCTGGAAAACTATTTTCTCGCCCATGGCATTGAGCGTGACAATCTGGAATCTAATTGGGTATGGAAGCAATTGCCCACAGATGACGAAGAGGATCAGCCGTCAGCGGAAGAATTGACACGTCTCAAGGAGGTTAATGCAACCCGCGAGCAACTGCGGCGCTGCTTGGAGCCGTGGATTACTCTTCACGCACACGCAGAACAATCTCTGCCGGTTACCCGATTTGCTTCCACAGCAATGACGGTTCTTGAATCCATGCAGGTTGGCGGGATTGTCGAAAATTGGATCAACCAAGCACTTGCGGATCATGCGCCGGAATTGGCGCAAATTCATCAACAAGCCTGGTCGCAATGTTGTGATATGCTCCGATACATGAGCACACTGACCGTTGAATATTCACTGACGCTTTTAGAATTTTCCCAATTGCTGCACATGCTGCTGGAAAATTTGACACTGGGGCTGATCCCTCCGGCGGTGGATCAAGTGCTGATCAGTACCGCGCAGCGGTCCCGCCATCCGGAATTGAAAGCGGTGCTGGTGATCGGGGCGCTGGAAACACTCATGCCAAAAGCGGCGGCGGAAGATGGGATGATCAATGATGCTGATCGGCGGCGGCTCAAGACGATCTTAGGCGATGCGCTGAACCCGGATACGGCGGAAGATTTGATGGAGTCATCGCTTTTTGATTACGTCGCCTTTACGCGGTCGGCCGAGAAATTAATTATCTCTTATCCCGCCGCCGATGCCGATGGGCGAAAAACCTCGCCTAGCATTTACATTGCCCGAATCGGAGAGTTGTTCGCCGGTATTTCCGTGCAGCCATTGGAATCAGCCGATATACATTGGCCTGATTTTGCGGCGCTGGACGAATTGATACGCTGGGTTTTTCTGACCATCGGAGATTCCAACACCGAGCCATCCGAGCAGTCCAACTGCGCTTGGGCCAAAACGGCACAGCAGTGGATTGTCAATCATGCGGATCCCGTGATTCGGCAGCGCTGGCAGCAGGCTCTGGCAGCACAAAACAAAGCGGGCATCACAGCCGTGCCACAGGATATGGGCCGATTCAACCTTGGGCCACCGGTGTTAAGTGTCAGCGAACTGGAAACCTACGCCACTTGTCCATTGAAGCATTTTTACAGCTACACGCTGCATCTGCACCAGCGGCCTGAATGGCAAATGGATGCGCGCAATCTTGGCATGATGTACCATTACGCATTGGATTTGTTTTACCGTTCGGTCATCGATGGTTCACTTGCATGGCCAGACTGTACAGATGCACAATTCGCGGAAACGCTGGGCAAAGCCGTTGAGGAAAGCACACGTACCTTGTCCGCAGAGGCCATTGCCGACGCTTTAGAATTACAGGCCATAGTCAAACCCATGCGGCGGCAATTGGCCATTGTTCTTGAAGCACAACGACGCGCCGCACTAGGCAATCAACTGCGCCCCGCCGCAACGGAATTGCGATTCGGAACTTTTCCGCACACCGATGGCGCAACCGCGGTTTTGCCGGCAATCCCATTGGGCAAAGGGAATCCAACCATGGAACTCCGCGGCAAAATTGATCGTCTGGATATTGATCCGGCGAACAATGCCATGCTTGTTGATTACAAATCTGGAAGCAAAACGTTTAAATTCGGTCTATTTGTTCATGGCCTGGATTTGCAGTTGGTGGCTTACATGCTGGCGGTGCGCGGAGCGGTTATCAATGGCTGCGGCCCATTGCAGCCGATTGGGGCCTTTTATTATCCTTTGCGGCCACCGGAGTTACCGGCACAATGGCAATCGGATCAAAAGCCTTTGAATGCCACAGATGCGGGGTACTATAAAAAGTGTAAACCCGATGGCCCTTTTGATAACAATGCCATTTCCATCTTGGATTCTCTGGTGGAAGCCGGGCAATCCAGCCCATGGTTTAAGATTGCTTTAACAAAGGGAGGCCAACCGCACGGCGGGTCGAACGGAGGTTTGGAGCATGAACTATTTTCCGCCATGCTGGATTTCGGATTGGATAAAATGCAATCCATGGCTCAACGCATAGGAGAAGGAAATATTTCCCCGCTGCCATATAAGGCGGGGAATATAACGCCATGTTCAACGTGTGAATTTAAAAGTATTTGTCCATTTGACCGGCAGCGCGGCCAATACCGCAATATTGATACAAACTCGAAAAAGGCGAAAGCCGCGTTCCAGGAAAACCTGCACGCCGAAAGTGTGGCGCAAAGATGAACAGCCAAACCAAAACAGAAAATGACTCCCCCGCCATATCACCAACAGTGGCACAGCGACATGCCGTCGCTTTTCAATGCGGGGAAATTGTGGTTCTTGCCGGAGCTGGTTCGGGAAAAACCGCAACATTGGCCAACCGTTGCGCGGAACTGGTAACCAAGCCCCAAGATGCCTGCGATGTGCGGGAACTTCTGGTACTGACATTCACGCGTGAGGCGGCTGATGAAATGCGCAGCCGCATTGCGCAGGCCATTCGCCGAGCCGCCGGCCCACACGCCGATCAGCTACGTAACCAGCGACTCAATGCGCAGGCGATATTGGCAGACACCGCGCAAATCAGTACGTTCCATGCTTTCTGTCATTGGGTGGCAAAAACATGGTTCATGTTTTGCCAGGTGGATCCGGGATTTACTCTGCTTAATGAACATGAGTCTGCCATGATGCAAACCGACGCGATACAGCAAGCCGCCCGAACTTTTATGGCACAGGATCATTCGCAACGTGAGGAATTTATCGAAGTCTTTGATCTGTATGCCGGTGCATCACTGGCACAACTTGAAACATTGATTTGGCCAGTACTGCGTACCATGGAAACCGTGGTAGACCCGGAAGCGTGGTGCCGTCATGCCGCAAACACCGGTGACGGAGAAATTACCGAGGTAATTGCGACTTTTATCCAACGGAAATGTCGGCGTCTGGAGGAATTGGCAATCATGCTTTCAGCCAATGCCGAGGAGGCCCGGCTTTTTGATGCCGACGGCAGGAAACTCATGTACAGCGGTATGCTTGCGGCAGGCACCGCGGCTAAAGCTGCTGCGGAAGTATTGCAACAGCGTGGTGCGTCCGGATGGCCGAACGCGGGAAACATTCTCGCAGGTGTAACATTTGCGGCATCGATTCGATGGGCTGATACCGAAGACCGTGCGGAAGCAGACCATTTCAAGAAGGGAACATATCACCCGCTCAAAGACGCCTTTGAGGATTTGCGCGAGGAATTAAACAGTTCAGATATTGCCCAACTGAAGGCGATTGAAAACATCAGCCGACGGCGCATTGCAACGATCCTGGCGTTTGCCCTGTGCGTGCAACAGCATTACCAGCACGACAAACAATCCCGCTATCAACTCGATTACTCGGATTTGGAACGCACAATCATTGCCGCACTTTCGACGCGGGATAATCCGCTGAAAGCGATGCTGCATCAGCGATTTCGCCATATTCTTGTGGACGAATATCAGGATATCAATCCAGTGCAGGAACGGCTGATTGCGCTACTTTATCGTGGTGATAAACCCGCGGAAGGTTTAAAGCCCGGCTCACTATTTGGCGTCGGCGATGTGCTGCAGAGTATTTATGGATTCCGTGGCAGTGAACCGCGCATTTTGCATGATAAGGTCGAACATTTACGACGTGGTGGACAAAGCACGAACGTTATTACAATGCGGGAAAACTTTCGGACATTGCCGGCATTGGTTGATGCGTTGAATACGATCATTTCGCCAATGCTGCGCATGGTCGAGCGTGATGCGCCGGCCAATGCGATACCCATGGCGGAACTTGCGGAACTTCATCATGGCCGCGCGGCAATGAGGTCCGGAGGTTATCCGGGAATACCGGTGGAATTGCATGTTTTAACGAAATCGCGTGAGGACTCTGCCGCTGATGGTGATTCAGATGAAGCCGACGCTGAGTCGGTCGCGGAATTGGATGATCCGATTAATGAAAGACACGCCGATGAGTTGGAGGCCGCGAGAATCGGAGAGTTGATTCGGGAGATGCTGCAAAGCGGACGCACAGTCGGGCCCGATGCGCGGCGAATGGAGTTAAAAGATATCGCCATTCTGTTACGTGCGCCAAGCCAGCGCGCGCCACATTATGTTCGGACACTGCTATCCATGGGTATTGCCGCCAATGCCGCTCTGGCCACCGGCTTTTTTGAATCCAGCGAGGTGCTGGAAGTCCTGGATATTTTAAAGGTACTGGATAATCCGGCACAGGATATTGCGCTGGCCGGTGTGCTGCTAGGCCCCATCGGCGGCTGCACGGCGACGGAATTGGCTCTGATACGCAAAGTCGCAGCAAGACATGTTGCGTTTCATCAGGCGGTGGCGGCATTGAATTCGCAAGAACATGCTGATGAGGCCACGCGTGTGGTGAAGGAGAAAATAACCAAAACATTGGCAAAACTGGCGTACTGGCGAGCGGTCATGCGCACGGAAACGCTGGTCAATGGATTGGCACGAATCATGCAGGAAGCGGGACTGCTTAACCGCGCCGCCGCCATGCCCGGTGGGCGCCAGCGATTGTCCAATTTGCGACTTTTGCAGCAGCGGGCGATGGAATTTTCCGGGTTTGAATTGCAGAGCCTGTCACGATTTCTCAATTTTTTTGAGCGTTTACGGGAAGAACGTGATTTGGGTGAAGCGGCACCACCGGCGGGCAACGCGGTGCGAATTATGTCGATTCATGGCAGCAAGGGCTTGGAGTTTCCGGTGGTTTTTGTGGCCGCACTGGGAACTGGATTTAACAAACGTGATCTGCAGCAGCGGCTGCTGGTGGATCGGGACAAAGGCATCGGAATTAAGATTCTGGACGATCATGGCGTGCTGGCACAGGATTCACCCGGGCGGAGGATTCTGGCCGAAGAAAAATGGGGGCGGTTGCTGCAGGAAGAGGCACGTCTGCTTTATGTTGCCATGACGCGGGCAAGAGATCAATTGGTACTGGTAGGGAGAATGGCGGAATCCGCAATGGAAAAATGGGGGCAAGTTCATCTGCCCGGCGCGGCGACGTCAGATAAGCAACTGCGGCCATTAAAGCCCGCCAGGTGTCCGCTGGACTGGCTGGGGCCCATTTTCAGCCAGTATCAGAACAGTTCGCCCGTCGGGCCGCTGTTAGCCCTGCATGTAATGCCTGAAAGCCAATTGATGTCTATAAATCCGCACGCCGGGACTATGGCTGGTCCCGCGGAAATGGATGCCGCGAACATTACATCGGAGAATTCAGGCAATCATGGGAACACATCTGAAGAGCAATTAAACGCGATGTTGCACCGCATCACCAAACCGTATCCATACACAGATTTAACGTTCATGCCCGCGGTTACCAGCGTCAGTCGGCTTAAATCGCTGATTCACGGTGATCGCGAATCGCCGGCATTTATCATGGATGCTGCGCCGCCCACCATACGATTGGATATGACCGCAGACAATTCCGGCATTAAAGTGGGATTAATTATGCACCGTGTCCTTCAACAACTGGATTTGATGCACACCACGAATGAAGCACTGCTGCGCACAGGGTTAACGCGTTTAGTAACGCAGGGTTACTTATCCGCGGAGGAAAGGACGCTGGTGGATGACGAGGCGCTGCTTTGGTTTTTCAGTACGCCGCTGGGGGATCGGTTGCGGGGTGCGGCAAAAAAAAACCACAAAGACCACCAGGTATTGCGTGAATTAAGCTTTATTTGGTCCATGCCGGCGGCGGAAGCGGCACGAGCATCTCTAGCCGCGAATTCAGGCGTGGCGGATTGTGTCACAGGGGTCGGGGCGACAGCCGCATCCGCGGCCAAGTCTTCCGAACAGATGCTTATTCGCGGCACGATTGACGCATTGTTAATTGAACCAGATAAAATAGAAATCATCGACTATAAGACCGATGCCGCGGCATACATTCCGGCGCGGCTGCCGGCGTATCAGCAGCAGGTGAGTTATTATGCCCATGCTGCGGAGCATATTCTCAATAAGCCGGTCCGACGAACATCGCTGGTATTTTTTTCAGCCCGGCAGATAGAGTTTAGAGTTTTTTAAGCTCTATGGACGGAGAAACGTGCAGCTCCCGATACACGAATAAATTTAGCAAAGCGCTGGCAGGCCAGTGCCGCTTGCCGTATCTTAATCCGCCGTATTTAGGATTGGAGTGGTTATGACAACATATATTGGATTGCTGGGATGCGGCACGGTCGGTGCGGCGGTGGCGGAGATGCTGCTGACCGAGGAAGCGCTGCTGGCAAAGCGATCCGGACAGTCGCTGGCTTTGAAGCGCATTTTAATTCGGGATAACGGTAAAACCCGGAACCCCAAGATTCCTGCGAATCTCTTTACCACAAAACCGGATGATATTCTTAACGATCCGGAAATTAAGATTGTCGTGGAAGTCATGGGAGGCGTTGAACCGGCAAAAACATTGTCCATGCGGGCTATTAAATCAGGGAAATTACTGGTCACTGCCAACAAGCACCTGCTGGCGCTGCATGGTGCGGAAATATTTCGCGCTGCGGCCAAAGCCGGTTCCTGTGTCTGTTTTGAGGCGTCCTGCGGCGGGGCCATTCCAATTGTTCTGGCCCTGACGCGCGGACTGATTGCCAATGAGATTGATCAGGTCGTGGGAATTGTCAATGGCACATGCAATTATATTTTAAGTGAGATGAGCTCTACTGGAAAAAGCTATGCTTCCGCGTTGGCCGAAGCGCAGGCCGCCGGCTACGCGGAGCCTGATCCGACGCTGGATGTAACCGGTGGGGATAGTGCACATAAGCTGGCGATATTGGCGTCGTTGGCGTTTGGCGTCCATGTGCCGTTTGAGCAGATTCATGTCAGTGGAATTAATACCATTGACGATATGGATTTGCGGTTTGGCCGGGAGCTGGGGTACGTCTGCAAACTTTTGGCCATTGCCGAAAAGCATGGGCATGGTATTTCGCTGCGGGTACATCCGACGTTTGTGCCGCAGAAACATCTATTAGCGAACGTCAATGGCTCATTTAATGCCATTGCGGTGGTAGGCCACGCCAGCGGCCAGACGATCCATTATGGTCGGGGTGCCGGTGGACGGCCCACAGCCAGCGCTATAATTGCGGACATTGTCGAGGCGGCCATGGGAACCGCTCCTCTGCTTTTTAAGCAACTGCCGCTGCTGACGCGGCGGAGTGCAGCGCGGATTGTTCCCATGCACGATGTTACTTCCCGGCATTATTTGCGGATGATGGTGGATGATAAGCCGGGAATGCTGCATCAGATTACCGGCATATTGGGGAAACGCGGAATTTCTTTGGCCGCGATGGTACAACATGAAGCACATGAGGATCAATTTGTCCCACTGGTGATTATGACGCACAAGGCCCCGGACGGTAACGTCACCGAGGCGGTGGCTAAAATTAACAGATTGCGGGGGATACGCAGTCATACCCGGCATATTCGTGTGATTGATCCGCCGCAGTAAGCCACGGCGATCTCTCCGCTAAAAAGCCAACATTGGCTTACGAGAGTTAAATTGTAAGCGGATTCTTGGCATTCAAAAACCTGAATGCCGGTGAGCAGCACGATCAGAATGTGGCGCGCAGACGCGCGCTACAATTGCCGCCCCCGCGGTGCTGTCGACGAGGTACCAACAGCACAGAAAATTCCGTGGTAGAATACCAGCAAGGTTAAATAAGGATCGAAATTATTACCATGAAATATGCCATTATCATTCCGGATGGAGCAGCAGACGCCCCTATTGCTGAACTTGGCGACAAGACACCGCTCGAAGCCGCCCGCAAACCCAATATGGACGCCGCGGCCCGCAACGGTCGCATCGGTACCGTTCGCACCACACCACCCAACTACAGTGCCGGCAGCGATGTCTGTACGCTGTGCCTGCTGGGATACGACCCAGCCCAGTATCATCCTGGCCGGGCACCACTGGAGGCAGCGGCCATGGGCCTTGAACTTAGCCCTTCAGACTGGGTGATGCGGTGCAACTTCGTGACGATTATTGATGGCAAAATGGTGGATCATTCCGCCGGACACATCAAAGATAACGAAGGCCGCACACTGTTGCAGGCGGTGGCGGATGCGGTAGCACCAGCGGGAACGGCCAGCGGAATTAAATTTCATCCGGGCGTAAGTTATCGCAATTTAATGACGTTTTCCTCCGGTGATCTGACAAAGGTGAAAACCACACCTCCGCATGATATTCCAGATCAGCCAATTAAGTCGCATTTACCCCGGGGATCTGGTGCCGAGCAATTATTGGAAATTATGAACAAGGCCCGTCTGGTGCTTAAAGACCATGAAGTAAATCTGGTGCGCAAGCAATTCGGCGAAAATCAGGCGACGGATATATGGTTATGGGGTCAGGGGCGCACCAAGCATATTCCAAGCTTTAAGCAGCGATTTGGGGTTTCAGGCGCCATGATTACCGCAGTGGATTTATTGCGGGGTATCGCCAATCTGCTGGGTTGGAAAAATATTGAGGTTCCGGGCATCACCAGCTACCACGATACAGATTATGCCGCCCAGGGAAAATATACCTGTGACGCACTGGATACGTTTGATCTGGTTTGCTGCCACGTTGAAGCACCGGATGAAGCGAGTCATCAGGCCGATTTTGCCACGAAAATCGCCAGCATTGAAGCTATTGACGAACATGTTGTCGGACCGGTAATTAAGAAGTTGCAGACATTTGATCAATGGCGACTGCTTATTATGCCCGATCATGCAACACAGTGCGCCACCCGCAAACATCATGAAGCACCGGTGCCTTTTCTTATTACCGGGTCGCATGGTAAAAGCAGCATTGCGCGGGCGTATACCGAACAGGCGGCGATGGAAAGCGATTTACACATTGAGGCCGGCTATGAACTGATGTCCTATTTCTTAACAATGGGAAAATCCTGAACGGCAAAGCCGGCAACTGGCGCTACGATGCCACCATTACCTTGGCCTGACTGGGGGCGATTTGGGCTCCCGATGGCATATTGGCGTTAGAACCATTGTGACCTGTGGTGGAGGTGAGGTAGACTGCGGGCTGGCCTTGGATTTTCACTTTCATACTTCCCTTTTTAAATGCAACCGTCTGCATATTGGTGCCGGAGACCACTCCCCCGGCCGTTCCGGCTTCATCACCCTGCGATTGCGACATTTGGGTATTGAGGTTCGCCGCCTCTTTACCGTCGAATTTTACCTTGGTGGACGTTTTTTGGGCCTGCGCCAGATTGCCTATGTTGGGATAAGGAATTGGAACAGGACCTGCCGGCGATGGTGTTTTGCAAACGTCCGGCATGCCCATGCACACCCCGCCGCCTTTACTTGATGCTGGAAACATGTTGATACTCCTTCTAACATATTTTGCAAATCAGCCAAGGTGAATCTGATCAGCCTTGACCTTGAAATCTTCTTTGGTGTTCAAGTAGGTATTCTGACTGCGGCTATGCCAGGTGGATTGAATAATCATTCGCAGCCGTCCCGAACAAAGCTGGCAAAGTTCTTCCACCGTTTGGTATACATTCTTACAATGTGTAATGAATGTCTGGGAAGCAAGCTCTGTGCGGTTGGATTTAATCTTAATATTTTCAAGCTCACCAGTCAGCGCAGAGCCACGAATGGCAGTTTCTTCAGCGGCAATATTGAATGTGTCCGTCGTAACATTTACTTCAGAGGACGTGAGTTCCGCAGATTCAGATCGCAACCGCAGTTGCGACAACACGCCGCGAATGGCATGAACAATTCCGATATCCGCCGCACGGCGTGCATGAATTGCCACGGAATCAGCCTCCAGGCGTATTTGTTTTCCGGATCGAAAAACAATGTCGCTGTTGGCCGCAAGCAATTCCAACCCGCCGGTATCAACATGCATACGGGTTTGGCGCGTCTGTGAATTGTATTCCAACACCAATTCATTTTCGGGGGAAAAAATCTTTACACAAGCATCCGAGTCTGCATCTGGTATTTCGGAATATCCACCGCCGGGTAATGGCCGCTTCACAACCGGCTCCGCATTCCGCACGTTGGAAATTATTCCAATGGCGTACAAAGACTCGGAATCAGTTCCGGCTATAAGAACCTGTTGTCCACACCGCGGCAATTCCCCTGAACCCAGCGCCAGTGTCGCCCAGAATTCTCGCTCGGCCGGGTCGTCGAGAAAGCGTATTTTTATTTTTCCGCCACCGACGGACATGAGAACCTCCGCTGGCGAGAATTGTGGCCGCACCGCAGCCCCGCCATGTTCTAACATTCCACTGTGCATGATGAATCTCCTTGTTATTGATGCTTCTGAGGTTTTGGCGGCTGCCAATCTTCGCCCGTCGCAAGATCAGCGTCCGTTCGTTTAACATTTTCAAGATTGGCACCAGTCCAAATGGTTCCAATATCCACAATCCGATGAAGATCGGCTTGCTTGAGATCAGCGGACGAAAAATCAGCTTCGTTAAACACACCGTAACTCAGGACAGAATATGGCATCTGTGCCTGCCGCAGTATCGCACGCACCGCTTTGGCCCTGGCAAAGTCGGCGCGATCCAGGCGGGCACCGGTCAAATCGGCACCGGTCAAATCGGCATCCTCAAATCGTACGCAACGTAAATCGGCTTTCTGGAGGCGCGCTTGAGCCAGATTTGCCGCCGTAAAATCGGCCAGTTCCGCTTTGGCGCAGGGCAATATCGCGCCTTGAAAATTAGCGGATTTAAGATTGGTTCGACTGATATTCAGCGATTCCAGCCGGGAATTATGAAAATCCGCTTTTTCCAAATCCGAATCTGTAAAATCGCACTGCGGAATATCCATATCCGAACAATTTACCTGCTTCATGTTGCACTTAAAAAATACCGTTCGTCCAAGGCGGCTACCGGTAAAATCGACACCCTTGAAATCAGTCATTTCAATGCGGGTATTGCGAATATCCAGTTTGGCAACTTTGGCACCGGCCATTTCGCATTGCTGCACGGTGCTATGCGACAGATCAGCACCGGTAAGATCAGCACCGGACAAAATTGTATCGTGAAGTGTAGCGCGGCTGGCATTTGCACCTTTTAATGATGCTTTGGAGAAATCCGCTTGGTTTAGAACGGATCCGGAAAAATTTGCGCCGTCGAGCTGGCCATTGGCAAAATCACATCCCGTGAGATTCATGCCCGCAAAATCCACCTGTTCCAGTGCACATGCGGAGAGATGGCCGTTATCAATCCTGGCACCAGAGAACCTGGCGGAACTGAGGCAGCAATTGTCAAACGCGGTTGTGGTAAGATCACAACCCGCAAAGGCCGCACCGGACAAATTGGATTCCTGGAACGCGGAACCTTTTAGATCCGCACCACTAAATACCGCAGTTGCAAGATTAATTTTATTGAATTGGCTTGATTCCAAGTTGGCACCGGAAAAGTTAGCTCCGGCGAGATCCATGGATTGAAATTGCGATTTTCGCAGATCATATCCGGTAAAATCACGCTGCTGGAGTTTGCAATCAATAAGATTGCAACCGGCGAGACGTTTGGGTAAGCCGCCCTCCGCAAAATCCACTCCTGCGAGTGTTGCACCGGCAAGATTGGCACCCGCCAATCCCTTGATTGCCTTCATACCACAATTCTGAAACACCGATTCACTTAATTCAGTGCCGGAAAAAGAACTCCCGTCCATTGCAACATTTTCAAATTTGGCTTTGGTCATCACGGCCTTGCTGAAGTCCGCTTCCTTCATGCTGCACACACCCATGCCGAAATCGGCTTCAGATAAGCCAATATCCTGCAGCCCCACCCCCGCTTTTTCCAATTCCGCCATGGATGGATTGGCTTTAGCCATTTCCATGATTCTGGCGGACGGCTTGAGTGTGCGCGGGTCTTTCAGCAGCATCACTTCAGCTACAGCGGTGACATCGGCGAGATTCGCACCGGTAAACTTCGCCTGATCACAAATGCTGTTGGTGAACTTGGCCGCCGTGAGGTTGGCCGCAGCTAAATTGGCTCCGGTGAAGTCGCAGTTATCAAATTGAGCATCAGCAAAGGTGGCATTTTCTAAATTGGCTCCCTTCAGTTTTACATAACGGAATGTCGCCTGCCGGAAATTGACCCCTTTTAAGTCCGCCCCGGACAAATCCACCCACCAGAGTTGTACACCGGCCATTGATTCACCGGATCGCACTTTGGCCATGACATCTTCCGGCTTCAGGAGCATTTTGCTGTGATTCTTGAACTCCTCGGCCAACTGTTTGAAGTCCAGCTTGGACATGTCTAGGTTTTGAAAATCGATGGTATCAAAGTAGCTCATGGTTCTGCCTGTTATCACGCTTCCGACGCGGAGAGCTTGGTCATTTTAACATTGGTGGCACCGTCCGTAACAGTGCCCTGCAGGATCGCCTCGAGAAATTCGGCCCCATACGCGTTGGCACCACTTAAATTGGCCTGCGTAAGGTTGGCTTTTTCAAATGACGCCCGAAATAAATTGGCCTGCACCAGCAGGGCACCGGTGAGATTGGCCTTGTTGAATTTTGCAACCTTCAAGTTTGCAGCCGAGAAATTTGCCCCCTGCAAGGTCGCAGCGGTAAAGGTGGCTCCAGATAATTGAGCATAGCGCAGGTCGGCACCGGCTAAATTTGCACCAGCCCAGATAGAATCACTGCCCTGAATCTCATGCAGGTTAGCATCCGGAAAATCAGCTTTATCCGCACGCAACTTAGTTACATCCGCCCGTGCAAAGTTTACATGCTTTCCAGTAGCCTTTTCAAATGAGGTGTCTTGAAGCTTGGAACTGGAAAAATCACTCTGATTGATACTTGCAGCGGTAAAATCAGCCTGCGCGCAGTTGCATTGGTGCCACTTAGATCGCGAGAGATCGGCTCCGGCGAAAAGCGTCTCTTTTGCCGAGGCGGCCGTAAGGAGCGCATCGGTAAGATTAGCCTTTTCCAGAATGGCCGCATCCAGAATTGCTCCGGTTAAGTTGGTTCCCGCCAGATTGGCTCCGGTCAGATCTGCCTCTTTCAGGTCAGCTTTTTCCAATTTGGCGCCCGCCAACGCGGCATGGCTGAAATTCGTCTGCGTGCCTTGGACTTCTGACAGATTGGCCGAGGCCAGATTCGCTCCGGTGAAGTTACAATTAACAATGGTAGAGGCTTTCAGATTGGAGCCGTATAGATTTGCCCCGGCAAAATCTGCCCCTGTCAGGTTTAATCGCGAAAGATCCAATTCCGACAAATTTTGATTGGCCAGACTTTCACCCTGCGACACCTTGAGTTCTACCAATTGCCGGGTCCAGACTGGCGGGGCTTCCGGCGGCTTTTCCTCCTCGGGTTCGGGAATACCGGCTTTGGCACGCGCTTGCTTCATTTGCGCAATCAGCGGCGATAAATCTTCAGGATTGTGCCCCATTTTTGGAAGCAATGCCCCCATCAGCGCGGTCATGTTCGCGAGTTCCGGACTGCCGGCTAAATCTGATGGCTTCAGCCCCTGCGATTCCCAGAACCGAATTTGCTCCGCATGAGCTTTAGCGCTCATGGCTGGCAGATTATCCGGATCCAGGCCCAATTTAGCCATCGCAGTATGAAGTTGGTTCCGCATCTCCGCTTCGTGCATGGCAGATGCCTTGGCCGGATCATCTTCCACCATTTGATCAAGCATCGCCGCTTGTTTGGCTTTTATTTCCGGCGACATTTTTGCCGGGTCTATCCCAAGATTTTTATACATGGCCGCGACTTGGGCTTCCATTTGCTGCCGCATTTCCAGTTTCTGTTTTTCTTTGTCGGCGAGTTCTTCAGGCGTCGGCTCTGGCGGCTTGGCTGGCGGTGGCGGCTCTTCCGCGGCTTCCTCCGGCTCTTTCTGCGATTGCAGGAACTTCTGGCGGCAAAATTCGAGCGATGCGGGCGGCTGTGTCAGCGGTTCATCCATGATGAACACATCTGCGACATCTTCAAATTCTTCTGATTTTACTGCCGCGACACCACGCCATAGAAGCACCATCTTCTCGGCTTCCATATCCACCCAGAGCGTGTCGAGATTCATCGGCACTTCTTCAAAATTTCCAGCCTGTCCTTCCGCGGCACCGGCTCGATTAACAAAGCAGCGGACCCGTATGCCGGGCAAAGACGATTCATATTTGAAATGTTCCGGATGCAGATTTTCAAGATACAGCCGTTCATCACCGCGCAGAAAGCCATCCACCTGCATGTTGGGCCCAGCGGCATTGAAATATGAATAGTCAAAATCCGCCGGGAACCAGGGCCAGCGTGTTTTGCGGTAAGTTCCGGTATAGGTGCCAAGTTTACTTTTTCGTGTATCCCACTTGGGGCTTAGCGGAGCAAAGCCCGCGGGAAAGGGGCGATCTTTGGGACTTTGGATTAGTTGAGTCGGATTTTCGATGTTAGGCAACTGCCAAATTTCCTGTCCCTGTGCACCGCGCAATGGCTCGTGGCCTTTGCCGATGGGATTGGCTATAAAACCCGGACCGCCATAGCTATTTTCATAGCGCAAGTCCATGGAACGAAATGGTTGCGGGGCCGAGGCGGTGCGGCTAAGCAACTTCTTTTCCCAGCGGCGATCGCCGGCAATGGTCAACGTGCCGACTTTATTTCCGACTTGAAATACAGCATTGCATATCGGAATGGGTTTGCCGCCGGGCGGATGGCACTTACCCACCAGCAGCAGATCAGCCTTAGGCTTGAAATAGGCGAAGTCTGATTCATAGCGTGGCGGCCCAATTTTTTCCTCATCGTCAGGATAAAATTCATCGCCGGTGGGAAAGGGCTGTTTGGGGATAGCTACCGGCGGCTGGCCGGGCTTTAAGCTGTATGTGGCTTTTACAATAAGCGTCATGGAGTGGCCGGGGAAATTTGTTCTTCCCGCCAATGGAGCGAAAGTTAGGGGCGTGCAGTTGGCGACTTTCATGCGGGCCTTCAAACAATTTAATTCTGAAAAACATCCACGAAGATTACTGTTCCAAGCCGCGACCTGGAATTCGGTTGCTATGGCTCAACCTGAATGGCGCTTCCGTTTATCGTAACTCCAGCGGATCCGTTTAGCTTTATATTAGTTGCCTTCAACAGAACGTTGTTGTTGGGCGACTCGATGGAAACCCCACCCGTTTTGACGAGGCGGATTGAGTTTTTGCCGACTTTGTGGCGCAAAATGATCGGGCCGTCCATACTCTCAACTTTGACGCTCCCAGATGTTGCTATTTTGATGGATCCCAGCGCACTTTCTCCGTGCGCGGAGAGTTCAATCGACTTCTCAATCGACTTCTCGGTCGCCTTCACGTAGGCGCTGTATACCATTGTGGCGACTATTCCGACAGCCACCGCAGCCAATCCGGAAATATCCAGCCCCATTGCAGTGGGATCGCTCGTGTCCGTTAGCCCCGTCGAGGCCACGCCTTGCGAGAAGGTTTCGCTTGGGTTATTCGACAACTCGCTGGCATTAATGTAGCTACTCGATGAAGTCGATGGCGTGTAGGTTACAGCACCTCCGCTTTGGCTGACGTTGCTCTCAAAAGTTGGCCCAGCCGCCATCATCGCGAGCCCCGCCAATGGGATAAGGCCGGCGATCCCGAATACCAGCTTGGTCGCGGTGCTGGTTCCTGGGGGTGAAATTGTTTTTTCGGGGCCAACCTCAAGCTCGATTCCGGAATTATTAATCTGAACAACGGATGTGTATTCGGTGGCTGGTTTCTGCCCAGCATCACCGCCCGCTAAGTATATTTTTCCACCCGCCGCCATAATAACATCGTCTTTGGTGACGCTGCTGGAACTGGAATCATGAATGATGACCTCGCCACTCTTGTCCCACTCGAACTTGTATCCACCATTAAAGGTATAAGACATCCCAAGCGTTGACTGATACGCGATTCCCGCCTTAGCGTTTACGTATCCCCCCGCACAAATAGCAATTTCGCTTCCTAGTACGACATTTCCCGACGTGCCAGCGGTAGTCGCCCAGTTGTTGCCGTAGGTTATTTCATAATTATTGCTCTGTGTGGAGAGTTGGATGCTCCTTCCCAACTGTAGATCCGATTGTTGGTGGGGACTGTATAATCGAATGTGCTCGTCACCGGGTGTCGCGTCCAAGATCACTCGATTGCCGTAATCATCCTGCATAATCCTCCGGTGCTTATTCGCGGGCAGAGCTTCCGGCGGCATATTGTCCGCGTTATACACGCGCCCGGTGATCAACGGTTTATCCGGGTCGCCTTCCAGAAAATCGACAATCACTTCATCACCGACATGCGGCAGCGCCATATCACCCCAATTCAGGCCGTTGTTCGGTGCGCCCGCCCAAGATTGCGATACGCGAATCCAACAAGACGAATTCTGATCCGATGTGCCGTAGGTGTCCCAATAGAATTGCACTTTCACCCGGCCATATTCATCGGTGTATATTTTTTCACCTGATGGCCCCACCACCACCGCCGTTTGCGGGCCGCGGACTAACGCTTTCGGCGTTGTGCGCGCTGGCCTGAACTGTTGACTGGATTCAAAACATGTCAGGCGGCTCGTGAATGTTGTTTCCACAGCGCCGGGCTGGCTTTGCAGATAGTTGTCATTGCGGATGTCATATTGCACCGACTTGATCAGATACGTCTGATTCATGGCTGAAACCGGATGATCCGCCAAAGTAAACAGATAGCCGACCTCAACACCGCGATTATTGGAGCTTGCGGATGCCAGAGCAAAACCCGCTTGCTGTTCCTGCATGCGGGCCTGGACATAATTGCTCCCGTCCGAGGACTGCGTAAAGCCGCCTGGATAGTCGTAAACGCGATGATCGGTTTGGCTCACTACACCGGCGGTATTGGCGGCGGAAGCCAGTAGCGATTTTTTGGGGGCTGTAAAATCATAATCATTGAGCATGAAATTACCGGATTGCAGCGTCTGTCGCATTTTCCAGTCCCGGATATATTCGCCCTTGGCTGCCCGGTCCGGGCCAAGGTAGCTGATCGTAGAATCCCCTGTTATAGCGACGCTCGCGGATACGCCATCGGCCAGAACCAGTTTGTGGGTGATATTGCCGCTCTGGGAATCTTTTTCATGCTTGAAAAAATAATAGATACCTTCATTTTCCAGCAACCGCGAAACAAAATCAAAGTCCGTTTCGCGGTATTGCACACAGTAATCCCAGGTGCGGTAGCTTGCCGTCAGAGCATTGTCCACAACGGACGAAAACCCAAGATCAGAAAATATCTGCTGGACAATTTGCGGCACGGTCTGCTTTTGAAAGATTCGGCAATCTCTGCGCCGGGTTAAAAACCATAACCACGGAACCATGGTGGCATGATAATGATAGATATTGCCTTCACTGTGGGTCTGCTCAAAACGGGAAATATAGCCATTAAAATAACGAACCGATGACGCCGCAGAAAGCGAGCCAGCCTGGGCGGAAAGGGAGACAGAGACATTCTTACCAAGAATATCGGAAAAATTAATATCCGGCTTTTCTGAAAGCATCTCCAATTCATATTCAAACGGAGAGCTTAATGATTCACTTCCGCTGAATTTGGTCAGCAGCAAAACATCAGACTCCAGCGGCGTATCAATACTTAATTCCCGGTGGCCCTGTTTGAACTTTGCCATGATACAGCTCCTAAACTTACTACGGCATTATCAATGGCGTCCGCAGCTTAAACGCGCCATTGATACCACCATCATTTTCCACCAAAGTCAAACTTAAATTCACCCGCTTCGGCCTTTACCGCAATGCGGTCTACCTGTCGACCTTCCATCATGCGGGTCAGGAATTCATGGCCGACCTGCGGCAAAAGAACATTGGTTATCATCGCATCGACCATGCGGGCACCACGTTCCAGTTCCGTGCAACGCTCTGCGATGAGCTTGGGCACAGAATCATCATACTCAAACGGGATTTTATGTGTATCGCGAACACGCTTTTGCACGCGCGAAAGCTGAAGGTTGATAATCTGCTTGAGCATGGCGGGTGAAATGGGATAGTAGGGTACCACCACCAAGCGGTTAAGCAGCGCATCAGGGAACACTTTTACCAGCGGTCCACGCAGGGCTTTCTCCAGGCCTTCCGCATCCGGCATCAAATCCGGGTCTTTACACATGTTAACCACCATATCCTGTCCGGCATTGGTGGTCAGGATGATAATGGTATTTTTGAAGTCAATCATGCGACCTTCACCATCTTCCATCCAGCCTTTGTCAAAAACCTGGAAGAATATTTCATGGACATCTTTGTGGGCTTTTTCAACTTCATCCAAGAGCACCACGGAATAGGGCCGCCGACGGACAGCTTCGGTTAATACCCCACCTTCACCGTAACCGACATATCCCGGCGGGGAGCCTTTAAGGGTGCTGACGGTATGGGCTTCCTGGAATTCACTCATGTTGATGGTGATTAAATTATGTTCACCACCATAAAGTGTTTCCGCCAATGACAAGGCGGTTTCCGTTTTACCCACACCCGATGGCCCGGCGAGCATAAATACGCCGATGGGCCGATTAGGGTTATCCAATTTTGCACGCGATGTTTGCACCCGGCGGGCAATGATTTCCAGGCCATGGCGCTGCCCGATGACGCGTTTTTCCAGATGATCGGCGAGCTTCAAAATTTGCTCAATTTCATTTTTGACCATGCGGCCAACGGGAATACCGGTCCAGTCGGCCACTACAGATGCCACAGCCTGCTGATCCACGGTTGGGAAGATCAGAGGTAATTCACCCTGTAATGTGGAAAGCTCGTTCTGTAATGTACGCAAATCCGCAAGCATGGCATCGCGCTGCTCAATGGTAAGCTTCTCAGCAGGTACCTTATCGGTACCTGCCGGCACGGATTTCGCTTTTGTCGCAGTGGCGGCCTTAGTGTTGGCTTTTTCCGCAGCCGGCTGCTTCTCCGCCGAGGGCGGGGCATCTTCAATCGGCTCGGCAGCTGAACGCAATTTATGGCGAATATCGAGAATTTTGTCGACCAGTTGTTTTTCCTGTTTCCATTTTGCATCCAGATCGGAAAAACGCTTTTTCTCGGATTCTAAAAGAGCGCTTACCTCCGCAATCCGCTGGGTGTGATCCAAACCAACGGCGGTTTCACGATTCACGATCTGAATTTCAACTTCCAACGCCTCAACGCGGCGCTTGGAATCTTCCAATTCCGCAGGCAACGCGTGCTGGCTTACAGCAACTCGGGCGGCGGCGGTGTCAATAAGACTTACAGCCTTGTCGGGAAGTTGTCGGGACGGAATATAGCGGTGGGAGAGCCGCACCGCAGCGTCAATGGCTTCATCAAGAATCTGCACGCGATGATGCTTTTCCAATGGAGCAATAAGTCCACGCAGCATCAAAACCGCCTTATGTTCGGAAGGCTCCTCCACTTTCACAACTTGAAAGCGACGGGTTAAGGCGGGATCCTTTTCAATGTGCTTTTTGTATTCATCCCAGGTGGTAGCGGCAATGGTCCGAAGCGTGCCACGGGCCAAGGCGGGTTTAAGTAAATTGGCGGCATCGCCGGTTCCGGCGGCACCACCAGCTCCGATGAGGGTATGCGCTTCATCAATAAAAAGAATAATCGGTTTGGCAGAGGCTTGAACTTCTTCAATGACTGACCGCAAACGTTGTTCAAATTCCCCTTTCATACTGGCACCCGCCTGCAGCAGACCAATATCCAGTGTGCGAACACTGACATCTTTCAACGAAGGCGGTACCTCACCGGCGGCGATACGCTGCGCAAAGCCTTCCACCACAGCGGTTTTTCCCACACCCGCTTCGCCGGTGAGAATAGGATTGTTCTGTCGGCGACGCATAAGAATGTCGACCACCTGCCTGATTTCCTCATCTCGGCCCACAATCGGATCTAATTCTCCTGATTTGGCACGGGCCGTTAAATCCACCGAAAATTTCGCTAAAGCTTCCTGCTTGCCCATGGCCGCCGGTGCGATCGCTCCGCTGGCTTCACCCGGCGCTCCGCTGCCTTCGGCTTCAGCGGGAGCCAGAAGTTCCTCGCACGAGCCGGAGGTTATTGCTCCAAAGTCGTCCGACAGTTGCTCCGGCTTAACTTTTTCAAATTCGCGTGAGATATTCAGCAAGCTGTTACGCAGCGTGGAGGTCTTCACCATACCGACGATTAGATGCCCGGTGCGTACCTGTGTACTTTTATAAACCAGTGATCCAAAAACCCAAGCCCGCTCCACCGCTTCGTCAATATGCGATGACAAATCAGAAATGGACGTTGAGCCACGCGGCAAACGATCCAGTGACGCGGTTATATCCGCCGTGAGTTTGGATGGATTTAAATTGAAATGCCTGATAATCAGGTGCATGTCGGTGTTATCCAACTGCAATATCTGATTGATCCAATGCACCAATTCCACATACGGATTTCCACGCATTTTGCAGAATACCGCAGCGCTTTCAATTGATTTATAGGCCACCTTATTGAGTTTGCCGAACAATGCCGCACGACTTATTTCTGCCATAAATGAATCCTTTTCCTATTTCTACGCCGCAACCGGACGGCAAACCAAATCCTGCAGGTCGTGATCCAACGCTGCGGTATGAAGCCAAGTGGTGTAACCGAGTCTGCATCCCTGTCCCAGAATCATGGGCGGCACCGCACTGGCCTTGAGAATCAGGCGAACATCCCATTCCAATTCATCATTAAGATACAACTTTACCCAGTCGCACAGATTCTGAAAACCCAGGCTTCCGGGTAATAGACGATCAAAGTCCGGCAACGCCATCGGACCAAGAACGATTCTGAATTTTCCCTGAACGTCCCAGATGCGCGAACCCACTACCAAAGTCCGCCCCAGAATGCCGGCCTCCGGCGAAAGCCCCAACTGGCAGCGGGCTTCCTCGGGCAATGAAAGCCAGCGGCCGGAAAATTCCTCTATTTCCGCGTGAACGCCAAAAAACTCTTGAAGAATCGCCCTTAATCCATCAGGGTTCCGCGGCCCGGCAAGCAATCGTCCCGTGAAATAGAGCTTGGCATTGTCAGGCAAACTATCGCGGCTCATTAAATAATTTGTGCCCAGTCCGATGAGGCTGGCAAAGTAACGAACAAACGCATCTTCATCGCCCTGAATATCGGCGGCAGAGCCATGACGATCATAGCTGACGGTTGGCTCATTGCAGGCCCACGCACGATAGAAGAAACTTATCATCCGGTGATGAAACATATCCGCAAAGGCGCAGAGCGTATTGTCCTTTACATGAAGCTTACGTTCACGGGCGTATTCCGTAAGATGCAGGGGCAATGGACCATTTGGCCCAAACAGGCCGATAAATCGCACCGCCAGTCGCGGAACTTCCATGCGGTCTGAACGTTCAAGTTTTTCCACCGTGCTGGCGGGAAATGCCAGAGCCGGTTCCTGACCGAATCGCACAGGATCAAGCGATGGAGACGTGGAATAGCCGATGCGCGGCAAATCACGCCGCGCGCATTCAATGGCGCGTACCGCCAGAAAGAAGTCATAGCATGCGGCCTGCGATTCCAGCAGCCGCATCAGAGAATCTGCCGGCATCCCGGACGGGCTGTCCATTCCATGATCCTTCCACGGTCTACCGTGTTTACAACGCATTGCGTAAACGAATTCATTGATACATAACGCGTAAAAAATTGCTCCAGCACAGCACCCATGAGAAAAGCTCCGGTTCCCTCATACGCATGGTCATCAAGCGTTACCGATATTTCAAGGCCCCGAACAAATGCCATCATCCCGTCACTGAATGTTCGCCGAATCACCGGCGAACTGGAAATGGATTTAACCCCATGCGCCTGCTTTTCAGACGCGGGATCATTCACATTGCAATACAGCCCCAGGAGATTTTGCAGAGCCGCGGCACCTCTGGTATCGCCGGAATCCAGCAATGAGAGATAATTGAGGGACAAATGACTGATAAATCGCCATGCGGCATCACCCTGCGCCAGAGACGCCCGCGGCACCGTTGGCGCGCCATTGACACAACGAATGGCTTTAACCGGCCCACCGGACTCAAGGGAAAAATCCGTCGCGCCCTTCCCCAGTGGAATAAAAAGCGGAAGATCACGGTTTGTGCACAGTGACTCAATGCCGAGTTGCCGCAAATCCGTCCGATACGGCGCGCTTTGGCCATCCACCAGAGAGATAAATACATCGCTTCCGGTATAACCCGATCGGCCCCCGTTCGCCCGTTCACGTTCCGACGGAACGCGGGCTTGCCTATGCACGGTAAAGAATGCTTCATCCCGCCGCGATACAGAATCCCAAATGCGGTAAAAAGGACGGAAAGCCTGGGTATCATCTGATCTGGCACCATGCCCGGTTAAGGACGTAACTTCATAGACCTCAAAATCCCGGGTTCGGGTGCGATCAGGAATTACTGGAAACTCGCTGAATCTTTCCGACAACTGAATGCGATCACACCGCTTTGGAAACAGGTTAATTACCGGCGAACAGTGCGGTTTGAAATTTGCCGCCGTTACCGTGCGTTCCAGCGTCGAATCCGCTTTGCGCAGGCACAGAATTAAATCCAGTTGTGGTTCCGTGCAGCGGGCAATAATCGCGCGCAGATTGGTGATCTCAAAAAACAAAAATCGCTGAGGAATGGTAAAATATTCCTGCAACAGCCGATATCCCTGAAACGCGCGCGGGCATACCGGTAGTAGCGCGTGCTGGTCATCAAATCCCACACGACGAATGGACGTTGCTGGCAGCGTTTCCCGCCACTTCACCGGCATGGAGCCCGGTTGCACAACAACCTGCGCGCTTTGGCCTATGATCTGCTCATAGAGTCGAATTTGCACTTCGGATGTGCCGGCAATAAAAAATTGCAGTGTATCAAGCTGTATCTGGCTCCAGAGCAATCCCGGATTGCATGCCAGACGAATTTGGATTGCAGCCTGAATGCTGCCTCCCATGCCCAAATTCAGCGATTCAAGTTCACGCAGGTGATACTTTGCATCAACGACACTTACCGGCCATAAAGTTAAATGATGCGCGGTTCGATATTCACAGGCTGTGGACTCTCCGGCCCCAATAATACTTCGCATGGCAGTCCCACGTGGCATCGAAAAGCCCTTGGCCAATCCAGGATCCGCTTTATCAATTTGAAATTGCACGATGGCCATGGAGGGCGTGGGAGACAGATAATGTGGATGAACCGTATTGAGCAACCCCTCGGTAAATCGGGGAAAGGCGGAATCCAATTTAAGATGCACGCGCGCCGCGAGAAAGGCGAAGCCTTCCAGAAGCCGCTCTACATAAGGATCAGGGCAATCCACCTGATCCAATGTAAGCCGCCCCGCCACCTTGGGATATGCCGTCGCAAATTCTCTGCCCATTTCGCGCAGGTGTCGCAATTCGCGTTCGTAATATTGCAGAAATTGGCTGTCCATCCTACTTGTCCTGCAAACTGCAATGCCCCGATTCCATATCCACTTCGGTTCGGACGAATAACACATCCGGCAGAGGCACCGCCCAGATTTCCCCTCTTATTTCGAAATCCAAGGTATTGGGTTTACCGGCCCCGCTGACACTTCCGATAGAAAGTGAATGGCGAATTACCCGCGGCTCAAAACGATGAATCGCGCTGATCAGCATTTTCTCCACTCGTTCGGGCGGCATACCCGAAACGGTCTGCCCGGAAAGATTGGGGATTCCATAATTGACAACGCTTTGGGTAACCAGCGGAAAATCTTTGAGTTCCTCGGCATCAAAATGGCACGGCGTATTGAGCAGCCACTCCAGATCGCGCAAAACGGATTTTCGTAACTGGCGAAGCGTTCCCGCCCGTTGATCGCGTGACTCACGCGAATTTTCCGGAGCGTCATCGGTTAAGCGATCCAAAAGAAATGGCTGCAGGCGGTCGCGCGAAAAAGATTCATCCATCCTTCTGCCCACCTTCCGAACTTGTTACGCTGGCCGCAGCGAGTTCGGGCTGGTCCAACACAATGCTGCGAACCTCCAGAAAGGCATATTCCTTCTGATCGGTGACCAATTCGCGCTGCCCCAATCCTCTGGACAAAGGGCCATCCGTTACCCAATCGGTCTTGCGCGCCATAAGTATGGCAGAGTCTGAACTTTTCTCGGAACCCGGGTAGCGCACCGGAATAAGGCCAAACTTTGTTCCGCCGTTCACCCATGTAAAATTCGCGGATATCCATACCACATCGCGTAAATCCACGGGAGCTTCAATTTGAATTTCACGAATATTGCTGAACGGGATCCAATAATACTTCCCATCCACCATCGCTTCCATCACCGGCCCCAGACGTTGATCCGCATCGGCGATCCAGGCGAATGGTTCATCGTTAATTTTTCCGCTTATCGCTGGTGCGGCGTCAAATGCCTGCTCACGCAGCGCTTGCGATTCATCCGCACGTCCCGCGGCGGCAAACTCATTGGACTGAATAAGCTGCCCCATCCATTCGGGCGGTTGCCCTAATACCACCGGTGTGGTGCCACCGGAAAAAATATCCGCACGTAGAGCCTCACACTGTAGCGCCACACGGCAAACCTGAGCCATCAAGAGATTCAATGGATCAAGTTCCGCGGCGACATTTAACTGCGTCAACGCCCGATCCCATTGGCCGAGAATGGCCAGCAATTGAAACAGGAGCACACGAAGTTTCGCATCTGATGGCTTTTTGCGCACGTCCGATTGCACGACCGCAAGCGCCTCTTCGAGTCTTCCGGAACGAATCAGCTCTTCAGCAGTCATGAATGATCATCTCCAACAACAGCCACCGAGCTAGCGCAGGATCGGTCGCAATTCGCGTTATTATTTGTCGTAAACCGCGAAATTTCGTCACGCTTTTGCATTCATCACACGGTTCCAGCCGGTATTGCCGGCCTTTTGCATGGAACCATCCACCTTCTGGAGGTAATATTCCATCTCGATTTTTGCAAAATCGAAGGAAATAACTTCTACGGGTAGTTCATTGCCGGCAGGGGGAATGGGAATCTTCGCAAAGGGAATCTTCGCGAAGGGCATCTTATGGAAAGGTTCACTTTCACCGAGAGGTGATGCGTGTCGGGGCGCATCATTCCCGTTAAACGGCCCCTTGGATGGAGACCCACGAGCCGGTGTTCGAGGCGTGAAAAATGGCTCGTTAACGCGCCCATGCAATAGTCGGTAAGCCGATATCATGCAATCCGTAAGCTTGATGATCTGGAACGGCTTTTGTCCGGGAGTCCCTGTCGCCTTCCGAATGGTAAGGATCGCAGTCTTCAAATGACTTCCGTCACATGCGGCGAGCATGAGTTTAGGGCTTGCAACATCAAGGGATTTTAGTACCGTCAGGGCGGCAAGATTCGCTTTTCCGCCACTTATTCCACCGCTGTGGCTTCCAATTGTCGCCGCATTCATCGCCCCCCATATAAACGACGAAATTTCGATCTGTTTTTCCATACCTTGTGCGGTGGATTCGCCGTCTATTCCATCGATCTTCAAATATGCATCAAACGCCATATTTAACGCCCTTTCGAAAAAGATATTAAAACCGGCTATGGCCGACGGAAGCCTGCGCCGTCGTCAGGCTCGCGCCACGTTAGGGACACATCATGGCGGGCAGCAGGCTTCCGTTCTGCCAACGATCGCAATCTTACAAATTTCGTCACGCATTTGCATTCATCACACGGTTCCAGCCGGTATTGCCGGCCTTTGAGGTCGATCCATCCGGCTTTTGAGTGTAATATTCCATTTCAACTTTCCCGAATTCAAAGCTGACGGATTCTCTTGGCGTGTCATCGCCGCCGGTGGTACCCGATAACTGGTAGGAAGAGACCATACATTCGGTGAACTTGAGTATCTCAAACGGCTTTTGTCCGGATGAACCGGTTGCCTTGCGAAACGTCACGGTAGCAGATTTTAAATGGCTGCCATCACATGCCGCAAGCATCAGATTCGGACTGGCCTTATCAACCGCCTTGATGATGGTGAACGCCGAGAGATTAGCTTTACCGCCGCTGATACCGCCAGCCTGACTTCCAACTGTGGCGGCATTGCTTACTCCCCAGGAGAAAGATTCAATTTCAATTTGCTTTTCCATGCCCTTTGATGTTGACTCACCCTCAAGTCCTTCGATTTTCAGGTATGCATCAAACGCCATAATGTAAGCTCCTTTCTAAAAAGCTTTTACCAGCATTGCGCCAACAGATCGGCTGACAGTTTACGGCACGCACAACATGTGAATACCTGCCGCTCCAGCGGACGCTCATGCAATAATACGCCTTATCCACCGCTCTTAACCGATGGAAGTTTACTGACCAATCGCAAGGAAACGGTCAGGCCCTCCAACTGATAATGCGGCCTCAGGAAGAACTTAGAACGATAATAACCCGGATTACCCTCAACTTCCTCAACCGTCACTTCCGCTGCGGCCAGCGGATGTGAAGCCTTATATTCTTCGCTGGATGTTGCTGGCGACGCATCCACATATTGCATAATCCATTCATTGAGCCAGCGCTGCATATCCGACCGTTCTTTAAACGATCCGATCTTGTCACGGACCATGCACTTAAGGAAATGAGCGAAGCGGCAGGTGGCAAAGAGATAGGGCAGCCGAGCAGCCAAGTTCGCATTGGCGGTAGCATCCGCATCGGCATATTTTTCCGGTTCCTGCAGCGATTGGGCACCCACAAATACCGCATAATCCGTATTTTTCCAATGCGACAACGGCATTAGACCGTTCTTGGCCAGTTCGGCCTCCCGACGATCGGTAATGGCGATTTCCGTGGGGCACTTCATGTCCACGCCGCCGTCATCAGTCGGGAACGTATGGCATGGCAATCCTTCCACCATGCCGCCGGACTCCACGCCGCGGATACGCGAGCACCAGCCATAAAGCTTAAACGCACGGTTGATATTAACGCCCATGGCATACGCGGCATTGGACCACGTGTATTTGTTATGATCAGCCTTCCCGGTATCTTCTTCGTAGGCAAATTCCTCCACCGGATTGGTTTTGGAACCATAAGGAATGCGTGACAAAAACCGTGGCATCGTCAAACCGATGTACCGTGCGTCATCAGATTTACGCAAAGATCGCCAAGGAGCATAATCCGGAGTTTGAAAAATTTTGGTTAAATCGCGGGCATCGCCAACCTGCTGCCAAGAATCCATGTTCATCAGACTCGGCGCTGTTCCAGAGATAAACGGAGCATGCGCCGCGGCCGCGATCTGGGCCATTCCACTTAAAATTTCAACATCCGGCGGTGAATGATCAAAATAATAATCACCGATCAGACAACCATACGGCTCACCACCAGGGCTGCCAAATTCATCTTCATAGAGCTTTTTGAAAAGCGGGCTTTGATCCCACGCCGTACCCTTGAATTTCTTGATCGTTTTACCAACATCTTTTTTAGAGATGTTCATCACTCGGATTTTCAGTGTTTCATCGGTTTCTGTGTTATTGACCAGATGGTGCAATCCGCGCCACGTCCCTTCAAGGGATCGGAACGCCTCATGATGAATAATTTCATTGACCTGTTCAGTTAATTTCGCATCCAACTGCGCGATGATGGCTTCAATCGAACGCACGACATCATCGGAAATCAGCGACGTGCCTTCCAATGCCTGCTGGGCCAAGGTTTGCACAGCCGTCTTGATTTGTTCGGCTACACCGTCGGTCTTGGGCTTGAACTCTTTTTTTAACAAAGAGTCAAATTCGTTTAATTCAACTGCTGCCGTCGCGGGTGCCGCTGCGGATTGAGCTTGAGTTGGTTCTGCCATTTTCTGGCCTCCTGTACGTCAGAAACATCAGAATTTAAAGCGAATAAAATCAGGACGGCTGCTTTGGAGCCGCCGCCAGCGCCTGAAGCAAGGCGGGATCTTTCAGCGCCTTACCCAGCAGTTCTTCCGCATTGGCTTTGCCGTCCATGTATGTCAACAAATTGGCCAATTGCGTGCGGGCGTCCAGCAGCTTCCGCAGTGGCTCAACTTTCCGGGCCACCGCAGCGGGCGAAAAATCGTCCATGCTTTCAAACGTAAGTTCAACCGGCATGTTGCCCTCGCCAGAGAGCTTGTTGGCAACCTGAAACGCAACGCGCGGCTTGGCCGCTTTCATGCGTTCGTCAAAATTATCAACATCAATTTCCAGGAACTTGCGCTGATCCACTCCGGGGAGCGATTCTGCCGGATTTCCCGAAAGATCGGCCATAACCCCCATAACAAAGGGCAGATTGATTTTCTTTTCTGATCCGTAGAGTTCCAAGTCATATTCGATTTGAACACGCGGTGCGCGATTGCGAGCGATAAATTTCTGACTGCTTGCCTTAGCCATAGGACAGCTCCATCAAAATTGCCCGTGCGAAAGTGCCGCACAAAAAATAAGCCCCAAACATGACTTATAAATTTACTTGAAGGCGTAAATCAAGTCAAGTCTCCTTATTTAATATTTCCGAATTCCAAAGGCCCATCCTCACTCGCCTTCCTTTGCCAAGCCCGCCAGCGCCTTTATGGCCGCCAACGTATCCGGCGAAAGATCGGATATTACATCAATAAAGTTCTTATCGATCAATCGTTGTGCTCGCTTTAATAATAGTGGCACGGGGCTGGACGGTTCGGTGGATTCCAGAAATTTGCATATTTCATCAATCGCCCGATTGCAGTCCGCCCTTGAGGAAATTCCGCCGTTGGCGAACGCATTGAATTTATTGGCCCCACCAGCGGCACTGGCTCCTTGACCACCGGCGGTGACAGCCCTGGGCGTGGAATCAGCCTGTTTCACAGAGTCATTGTTTTCCGCGTGGCCCATGCGCTGGCGCATCGCCGCCTGTATTGCGGCAAGAATTTTTCGACTCCCCTGCAAGTCCACCGCCTGGCCAGCCGAAATATGGGCCGTTAGTGCCGCATCCATGGCATCCCAAGCAATCAATGATTCGTCTATCGCCTTGGAAATGGCCGCAAGAGACTCCGGATTTGCGGACTTAAAGGCCGCGTCGATGATCGCGGAATCTTTACTCGCTTCGCCTTCCGGAGCTGTCAATTCGCCATTCGATATTAAAATATCCCGCAGGCAAATGCGACCAATTTGTTTGGAGTCGGCCAGCACCATGCTTCTAAGACGGTCCGGAAATTTCAGAATATCACCAAATACATCTACCTGCGGAGACATGGCGGCGATGGCGTTAACTCGGAATGTCGGATCATTGTTATCATCCGGATCCAAAGCTGGATAAAGCGTCGGCCAGAAGGATTCCACGCTTTTTTGAATCAGCACAATTCCATCACGGAATCCTGGTGCGCCGCGCAGTTTTAATTCCGCCAGTGTCACGTATACCATAATCCGCAAATCCCGCGTGCGCGTCAGTAACGCCTGACAGCGGCGCGAAATATCGCGCCAATCTGGCTCTTCGGCGGCTATTTTTACGTCGCCCATTTCACGTTCCGGTGTGCCCTGAATCAAACGTTCAAGCTCCATGAAATCCGGATCGTAGGATAAATCCTCTCCACACGGCTTGTCGGCGGAAATCGGCTGCAACATCAATTCTATGTTCAAGTCAGACATCTAAACGGCCCTTTATTTTTAGCGGAGTATAACACCGCAAAACAAATTGCGACAAGCCTTTCACCGCATTTTCACACCAGCAGGATCAGAGGTTTGATAACTTGCGTCCTAATACAGCCTCTTCAAATTGTCTTTCGGACAATGCCTCAGGATTAAGCTCGGCCAGGATGGTGCTGTGCGATAAACGCAGTTCCACAGATGTCAGGCCAAGCTGCCGCACTTGGGCCAAAAGGGCTCGCAATTGATTTAATGTAATGAGCACTTTCGCTTGTCCCGGCGTTTTTTCCAGCCAGATTCGGAACCCGAGGGCGGTGGCATGGGCCGCACCTACGGCCTTGGAATAACTATTAAAAGAATCACGGAACAGTCCATGAAGCTCCATGCGCCTTGATCGATAGACCACATTGCCCTTTTTGTCCAATTCCGGCTTATGGGTTTTCGGATTGATCACCGGGGCCAAAAACACCTGACGGTACATGGCAATAAATTCTCTGGTCTGCTGATAGGGCAAGCGACTTGTGGTGACATAGTAATCCAGAAGCGTGGGATGCACGATAATCATGCCATCGCTGGTGGGAATATCGTTGAACACCGCTTTTCCGCCAAAAAGATTCAACAGATTATCAATAGACGTATTGCGGGCGTTAATGCCGGCCTCGCGCAAAATTTCCCGTTGCTCCGAAGACAGCACCACCACAGAATGAAATTGCGGCGGCGGGGGCGGGATTATGGGCGTAACCGCCACAGTTACATTTGATATGGATGGGCCGCTGGCCTTCAGATCCAGGTAATAGCTCGTTGACTGGCCATTGGCTAATTGAGTGGCCATCAGCGTGGTTGGCGAAATATTGACGCCATAATAATGTACTCCCCGCGAGCCGGGAGTAATGGAACCCGTGACCGTACCACTTGCACCATAGGCAAATTGCGGTGCGTAATCGGAACTCGCTCCGACCGGAACAATGGCACCTGTTAAGGCAATTGTATTGGCTACAAAATCAACACCCTCCGTGCCAGGTGTGTTGATATGCAATCCCAATAATCCCGGAGCAGTTCCCGGCACCAACTGCGAGCCGGAAGGGCGCAAAAGCATATCTATCGCTTTCGCATTAACGGTTAAATCCCCCGCCACGTTCATATCCCCGAGCGTTGCGACATTCGAGCCACCAGAAACATTGGCATTAAGCATTAAGCTCGTCAGCGATGTCCATTTCTGATTTTGTCCCATGGAAATATTTTGGCCGGTAACTGTAACGGTCCCGGATGGAATGGTTGTAATAATGGTGGCGGCATCCGGAATCGGATTGCTCACACCAGCAAATGTTGGAGCATTGGGTGCCAGACTGATATTGCCGCCTGCGCTGATACTGCCGTTGATAGTCAGATACGATTGCGGACGAAAATCTCCGGTCGCAACGCCCGCGCCAAGAATTGGATCCGGGTTAGGCACCATGAGTGCCGAACTGGGTATCAGCGCGACACTGCCTGAATCCGTTATGCCGCCGTCCTCTTCAATCCCCCCCTGCGTGCTGGTAAAAGCAGTGGTGCCCGAATTAGCAATTGTTATGGCACCGTTATAGATCTGTCCGTTAACGGTATTCACCGCTCCGCCATTCACTGCTGCCGCTCCTTGCACGGTTAGTGCACCTAAATCCGGATTCGTCGCAGTTCCACCGACCACCCCGCCAAAGGAAACATTTCCTCCCGTCCCGCCAACCTTGGCAAAAAGCACGGAATCATTGGGGCTGACCGCATCAAAGGAACTACCGAAGTTAAACGACGGTCCGGCGAGGGTGATAATAGTTCCGCCCGTGCTGCTGCTTTGGCCCACGGCCACCGCCCCGGCAACCGTTAATGGATAAGTCAGCGTGATACTTGCGGGAATGTTCAACGGAACCAGTGAAGCGGTAGTCAACGCCAATGAAGCCAGGCCACTGGTGGCGCCGAAGTTAATGTTATATGAGTTATTGAAACTCAAAGTTAATGCCGGTGTCACAACTTGCGCACCGTTAAATATTGCGGCTGCAACAGGAGTTGGATTTAAGCTCTCACCAGTCAATGTCAAGCTGGAAGCAATTGCTACAGCAGTACCGTAGCTCTGGTTCCCGCTGGTGGTGATATCGCCATTGAGTGTTGTGGTCCCGGAACCAATGCTACTTAGACTGCCCAGGGTGCTGATGGTTCCAAGATTCACACTGCCGCTGAAGTTCAGCGTTAACGCATCACCGCTGCCACTGAACACCACGGGCGTCGCGGAATTATTTAGCGTCGTGCCAGTTAGTGTGATCGGCGTTGCAGCCAGCAGCACCGTCCCGTTGTAGCTCTGTGCACCACCGGTGGTGATATTGCCATTGAGTGTTGTAGTCCCGGCACCAATGCTGATGAGGCTGCCCAAGGTGCTGATGGTTCCCAGATTCGCACCGCTGCTGAAGTTCAGGGTCAACGCATCACCGCTGCCGCTGAACACCACGGGCGTCCCTGAGCTATTTAATGTCGTGCCGGTCAGTGTGATCGGTGTAGCAGCCAGCAGCACAGTTCCGTTGTAGCTCTGCGCGCCACTGGTGGTGATATTGCCATTAAGTGTTGTAGCCCCGGAACCAATGCTACTGAGGCTGCCCAAGGTGCTGATGGTTCCAAGATTCGCACCGCCGCCGAAGTTCAGCGTTAACGTATCACCGCTGCCACTGAACACCGCAGGAGTCGCTGAATTATTTAGCGTTGTGCCGGTTAGTGTGATCGGCGTTGCAGCCAGAAATACAGTTCCGTTATAGCTCTGCTCACCACTGGTAGCGATATTGCCATTGAGCGTCGTAGCCCCGGCACCAATGCTACTGAGGCTGCCCAGGGTACTGATGGTTCCAAGATTCGCACCGCCGCTGAAGTTCAGCGTTAACGCATCACCGCTGCCACTGAACACCACGGGCGTCGCGGAATTATTTAGCGTCGTGCCAGTTAGTGTGATCGGCGTTGCAGCCAGCAGCACCGTCCCGTTGTAGCTCTGTGCACCACCGGTGGTGATATTGCCATTGAGTGTTGTAGTCCCGGCACCAATGCTGCTTAGGCTGCCCAAGGTGCTGATGGTTCCCAGATTCGCACCGCTGCTGAAGTTCAGCGTTAACGCATCACCGCTGCCACTGAACACTGCGGGAGTCGCTGAATTATTTAATGTCGTGCCAGCTAGTGTGATCGGTGTAGCAGCCAGCAGCACCGCCCCGTTGTAGCTCTGTGCACCACTGGTGGTGATATTGCCATTGAGTGTCGTGGTCCCGGAGCCGGTAGTGTTTAGACTGCCTAGGGTGCTGATGGTTCCCAGATTCGCACCGCTGCTGAAGTTCAGCGTTAACGCATCACCGCTGCCACTGAACACCGCAGGAGTCGCTGAATTATTTAATGTCGTGCCACCTAGTGTGATCGGTGTAGCAGCCAGCAGCACCGTCCCGTTGTAGCTCTGTGCACCACCGGTGGTGATATTGCCATTGAGTGTTGTAGTCCCGGCACCAATGCTGATGAGGCTGCCCAAGGTGCTGATGGTTCCCAGATTCGCTCCGCTGCTGAAGTTCAGGGTCAACGCATCACCGCTGCCGCTGAACACCACGGGCGTCGCTGAGCTATTTAATGTCGTGCCGGTCAGTGTGATCGGTGTAGCAGCCAGCAGCACAGTTCCGTTGTAGCTCTGCGCGCCACTGGTGGTGATATTGCCATTGAGTGTTGTAGTCCCGGCACCAATGCTGATGAGGCTGCCCAAGGTGCTGATGGTTCCCAGATTCACACCGCCGCTGAAGTTCAGCGTTAACGCATCACCGCTGCCACTGAACACCGCGGGCGTCGCTGAACTATTTAGCGTTGTGCCAGCCATTGTGATCGGTGTAGCAGCCAGAAACACAGTTCCGTTGTAGCTCTGTGCACCACTGGTGGTGATATTGCCATTGAGTGTCGTCGTCCCGGAACCGATGCTACTTAGGCTGCCCAGGGTGCTGATGGTTCCAAGATTCGCACCGCTGCTGAAGTTCAGCGTTAACGCATCACCGCTGCCACTGAACACCGCAGGAGTCGCTGAATTATTTAATGTCGTGCCACCTAGTGTGATCGGTGTAGCAGCCAGCAGCACGGTTCCGTTGTAACTCTGCGTGCCACCGGTGGTGATATTGCCATTGAGTGTCGTCGTCCCGGAACCGATGCTACTTAGGCTGCCCAGGGTGCTGATGGTTCCAAGATTCGCACCGCTGCTGAAGTTCAGCGTTAACGCATCACCACTGCCACTGAACACCGCAGGCGTCGCTGAACTATTTAGCGTTGTGCCGTTCAGTGTGATCGGTGTAGCAGCCAGCAGCACCGTCCCGTTGTAGCTCTGTGCACCACTGGTGGTGATATTGCCATTGAGCGTTGTAGCACCGGAACCGATGCTGCTGAGGCTACCCAAGTTAGAAATGGGTCCCAGATTCACACCGCCGCCGAAATCCAGCGTTAACGCATCACCGCTGCCACTGAACACCACGGGCGTCGCGGAATTATTTAATGTCGTGCCACCTAGTGTGATCGGTGTAGCAGCCAGCAACACGGTTCCGTTGTAGCTCTGCGCGCCACCGGTGGTCACGTTTCCGCCCAGCGAAGTGCTGCCTTGAACCGTCAGCACCGCCAGAGCGGCGGTTCCACCCACCGCGCCGCCGAAAGTTGCATTGGTAGAAGTGGAGTTATTGCCGATGTCCAGCGTCGAATCATTCGCGTTGGTGCCGTTGACCGTTCCGCCGAAGGCCACCGTATTCGCGGCTGCCAGTAGCGTGAACGTCTTTGCCGTCCCGCCATCTGCCAGGGTCACATTTCCCGTGTACGTCTGGCTACCAGCGGTCGACACGTTCCCACCCAACGAACTTGTGCCGCTGACATTCAGCGCTGCCAAGCTCGTCGTACCGCCGACATCGCCGGCAAAGACCACGTTCGATACGTCACCAGAAGCGCCGATATTAAGCGAATCGGCACCGTCCACTGTACGGTCAAATGTGATCAGTTGTGCCGTTGTCCCATTATTAGCCGTCAGCGTGTCACTGGCTCCCAACACGACTGGCCCGGTATACGTTTGCAATCCGGTAGTAAAGACATTTCCACTCAACGTGATCGCACCAGTGGTCGCTGGTGTGGCTATCAGGGAATCGAGCGTCAAAGCTCCGGAGGAACCCAGCAAAATATTCCCGTTGTTAGCTGTTAGCGTAAGATTCGCACCCGATACGGGGGTAATGCCACCATCAGCTAGATCAATGTTACCGCTTAGCGATTTAATGGTATAACTGGTTCCGGCGATGGTGTCAGTATGGAAGAGCGTAAGCGCCGGCAAATCGGCATCCTGAACCGTTGCATCTTGCGTTAAGACAATCGTTTGCGGCGCAGCATTTCCCGCGGTATCAGCCAATTGCAAGTTGGTCAGGCCCGCAATCCCCAAGGTGGCCCCGGTGCCGGTGGCAGAAAAACTCTGAGTATCGGCGCGAATGGTGATTGCAATCGGTACGCTAATGGGGCTACTTCCCTCCGATGACGATATTGTCAGATCACCGGCGGTAATTGCCCCCGCCAACGTAACTGTGCCCGCCGTAGTAATACTGAAAGCACCGGGACTGGCAATGCTGCCGTTCAACGATACTGAACCCGTACCGCTCTCGTTAAGTGCCAGATTTTGTGAAGAATTCGCGATGACCGAGCTTAAGGTAATGCCCGTTGTCCCGTTGTCGGCAAGGGTCACCGTGCCAGCGTTGAGCGTCACGGTACCAGCGTAAGTCTGACCGTTGGTCGTGGTAATATTGCCATTTAGCGTGTAGCCACCGGTACCCGTGCCATTCAGTGTGCCCAACGAGGAGACGGTGCCCAAATTAGCTGTTCCACTGAAATTCAGTGTAAGCGCACGAGCACCCGTGAACAACGCCCCGGATGCGGGAGAAGCATTGAGCGTCGTTCCCGCCAGCGTGGTATTTGTGTCCAGTGTCACCGCTGCGGCGTAGACCTGCCCTCCCACAGTGGTGACATTGCCAGAAAGTGTGGTGGTGCCGCTGACGTTTAATGCAGCTAAATTAATCGTACCGCCTACATTGCCGCCAAAAACCGCGTTGGAAACCGTTCCGGTGCTTCCGATATTCAGCGTATCAGCTCCGTCCACCGTGCGGCCAAATGTAACGGTTTGGACCACGCTGCCACTGTTGGCCGTCAGCGTTATGGGCGTCGCCGCCAGCGTCACAGCTCCAGCGTAGCTTTGCGCGCCCGTCGTGGTGATATTCCCGTTAAGCGTGGAGGTGCCCGAACCGGTATCCTCCAAAATGCCCAACGTGCTGATAGCTCCTAAATTGGCGCTGGAATTGAAATCCAGATTCAGCGTCTCTCCCGCCCCGGTGAACGAAGCACCAGACCGCGAAGAAGCGTTGAGCGTGGTACCTGAAAGTTTGATCGGAGTACCCGCCAGTGCCACAGCACCGGTGTAAGTCTGGCCGTTGATCGTCGTCACATTTCCGCTCAACGACGTGGTGCCGCTGACAGCCAACGTGCCCAGCGCGTCGGAAGAGCCAACTGGGCCATTGAATACACCATCACCAGTGATAGCCACGCTGTTGTCTGCGCTACTGCCGCCGGTGGCGGCGCTGTCCACCGTACTGCCAAACGTAACCGAGCTCGCCGTCGATCCGGAATTGGCGGTCAAGGCAATCGTTGCTGATCCCAACGTCACGGGGCCATTATAAGTCTGTCCGGCGGTAGTACTGATATCGTTATTGAGTGTATACGTCCCGGTTCCAATGCCGTCGAGTACCCCCAAACCGCTGATGGTTCCCAGATTTGCGCCACCGCTGAAATTGAGCGCCAGAGAACTTCCGGTACTGCCGCTGAAAGCCGCCCCCGCAGCGGGAGATGCGTTCAGGCTTACTCCGGCAAGAGTCAAGGAGTTACTCCCCAGGCCTACCGTTCCGTCGAAAATCTGCGCGGAACCAGGACTATCGAGCGTTGCGTTGCCGGAAACGGTGGTCGTCCCGGTAAAATTAAATCCATCTCCGGTGGTCGCAGAGGCGGAGAGTTCACCGCTGATCGTCACTGCGGCAGTGCTGACACTCGTGGCCCATGACGCGGCGGTAACCGCGCCGGTTGTTGGCCCCAGCACTTCAATCGGCAACGCAAAAATAACGTTATCTGAAGATGTTGTGCCGGCTAATGCGGTCAAATCAAGTGTGCCGTCACTGGCCAACAGCGACACACCCTGCTGAATATCTCCTTTATAGCTGCCCGATGACCCAACTGCCACCAGGTTCACACCTGTACCTGCTACTGACACAGGCGCGGAAATGGAGGCGTTAAGATTAATTGTTGGCGACGAAAACGTCGCCGCGCCGGTACTTCCGGTGATCGGTCCATTAACCGTAATCGAGTTACCTGTGCCGCTGCCTGTGACAGTCAATACCCCGGCGGCACCGGGTGCGCCACCACCGCTGCTGCCGCCGCTGGTACTCCCGCCCCCGCTGGAATTTGGCGACGATGAGCCTTGGCTCGCCGCGCCACCGGAAATTCCCCCGCCGTTGCCAGCGCCACCATTACCCGAACCGCCTCCCACGACCAGCGAAGCTGCGGTACCACTGATGCCCCCGCCGCCTCCCGAGGTGGCACCCGTGCCTCCACTTGTCGTAATAATGTTCGCACCGGAAAGCGTTACATCAGCCCCTGTTTGGATTCCAGCCGCTCCACCTCCAGCGCCTGAACTGTTCAACGTCGATCCGGCAATGGCGATTGTACCGGTACCTGAGTATAGGGCGATCGCGCCGGCACCGCCTACACCTTGCGATGACGTATTGATGGTGACTCCTGAAAGCGAAATTGCGCCAGCCCCCGTCGCATCAATTCCAACACCGCCGCCGCCACCATCACTGGTTGTCCCATCGCTTCCACCGGCAGTATTAATCGTGACGCCCGACAGATTGATGGTCCCCGAAGCCGAAGAAATCAGAATGCCGCCGCCGGGGCCGCCGGTGCTGCCGCTGGCCAAGCTGTTGCCGCCGGCTGCAGTTAGATTTCCGTTAACCGATACGCCGTTAACGCCGGAAATTGTAATCGATCCGGCATTTCCGCCTCCTTGAGTGCTGGAATTGTTGCCGCTGACATTTATCGACCCCGACGAGCTTATGCCAACCGTACCACTTGATGTGAAGGTAACAGCCGCGCCGTTGTTACTGCTGGAATTCGTTGCAGACAAGGCTGCCGCTAAGGTAATTGCCAGCGTGGTGCCTCCGCTGGCCGTTGCGCTGAACGCACCGCCATTGGTGTTGATCGGAGCGTTTATAAATATTGCATTCCCTAATCCCGATCCAGAAGTCAGATTTCCACCGGCATTAAGCGCCAACCCCAATGTGGCAGTGCTGGCACTCCCGGTGGCGGGAGCAATGCCGGCTTCGATATCGATACCGTTTGTGGCATTTAGTGTTAGCGTCGAATCCGCCGTTAAGAGAGGGTTTATGGCGTCAGCAACAGTAATGTTGCCGGCGTCGGAGCCGGATCCGACGGTGTTCACGATCACGCCGGTGTTGGCCGCCAGTGCACTGTCCAACGTACCGGTGTTAAGATTTGATCCGGTCGCGCCGGGTGAAAAAGTTTCAGGGTTTGTGCCGGTACCGGACACATGACTGTCAGCGGCCGTACTGATGGTGACATCCCGCGGATCAAGCAGCCACTCACCGGCACTTCCGCCGCCCGCCCCCGCTGCTGTGATTACCGCCCCCGGACTTACATCAAGTACCTGCCCTGAGGTATCCACCAGGCCGCCATTACCAGTGGATGTCGCCGAAGCATTCAGAACTGCACTTGGCCCAATGAAATCATAGGCGCTGGCATCTGAATAACCGGTAGCCGACGTGGGGTCGGGTTTTACACCGATGAGAATTTTTCCCCCGCCATTGGCACCGGAAGCATCCAACGTCACCGCCGCATCATGGTAATTCCCCGCCGCGTCCGCAGTCACGCCAATGCCGATTTGCCCGCCGTTGACGCTGATGGTTCCACCCGTCGAGTTGGTGCCTTGATTGGACGCATCAATTTTCCCGGATACCAGAACGGTTGAATCGGCACCTGCCGCCTTGATGCTGACATTGGACGCTTTAATTGTGCCGCTGTTGTTAATCGCCAGGGAATACATATCCCCGGCGCGAATCGCCACATCTCCGCCGCTGGCATTAATGGTTCCCGAATTGCTTACGCCCGTCTCGCCGCGCTTTAGATTCGAACCGCTCGTTCCCGCCACCCGCACCAGAAATGGCGACCCCAATATACTGACATACACATCCTTACCTGCCGCCATCACGACCATTCCCGTCGGCGTGAGAATCGTGCCGTTGTTGCTGATGTTTTGTGCTGAGAATGTCACATCACCGGCTTTGATAACCCCGGCATTGGTGATTGAACCGGTGTTATCTGTAAACGCATTAACCCCGGATAAAAAATCACCATCCGACATGTGCCCGGCAGCGGCGTACAGTTGTCCCACATTTACCACCGCCCCTGCGCCAAACATGACCCCCGCGGGATTCACAAAATAAACCACACCATTGGCGTTAAGATTTCCGTCAATTTGCGTTGGCGACGGACCGATGATCCGATTAAGCACCCGAGCCGATGCGGACGGCTGAACAAAATCGACAGTGTTGCCGTGCGGAATACCAAATTTCTGATAATTGATAATGGTATTGTTGGCAGCGGTAATAGTCGTAACGCTTCCCGCTTGGGAAAAGGCCGCAGTACCGGCTGCAACATTGGCCACTTGAATCGGCCCACCGGCCTGTGCCATGCCAACCGGTAAGGCCATTGCTGCCGCCGCTGCCAGCAGCCCACCGGCGCGATTGCGCAATAAGCTTCCAACGCTCAAGCTTGTTACTGGCGAACCTGCCAGTAAATGACGGTTTCTATAGCATTTTTTTTCAGTCTGTGCCATCTTGCCTGCCATAAAGCTCTTCTCCGTAAAATCAACTCACAATCCATCCACGGATTTCTGCCTAACTGACATCTGCCAACTAATAGCTCACCGAAAACACAAAATTCACCTCACTTGAACCCGTTGTTACACCGCCCTGCCCCGTAGCTGCCGCGCTGACCGGATTTAGAGCTACCCCCCAATCCACCAGGGCGCTAATGTTCTTTGATATCGTAACTTTCGCGCCTATGCCGGTGCTGATCAGCGTGGCACCGCTTTCATAAGATTGCTTCTGGCTTTGCGCCACTTCCCCGCCATCAACAAACGCACTGAGCACTAGATCCCAATCCGGCCGACCATACGGTGTTTGCGGCGCCACGCGAAAAATATGACCGAATATTTTGGTTTTCGGATCCGAATTCACCGGAAACAGCCGCGGAATATGCAGGTTATATTGAATCGTGCCATAAATACCGCTGTCACCGGCGACAATCGATTGCGGATACCCGCGCACCGAATACAACCCGCCAATCACCGATTCTTCCTGCGGAATCAAACGCTGTCCAAACGCATACTGCCCGCTGAAACGCAACAATATCTGGTTGGCCAGCGTACTGCGGCCCTCCGCAAAATTTTTATGAAACAGCAACGGTTCAATATAAAACGAATCCTCGCCGGTAGCCTGCAAAATAGCCCATGTTGGATTGGTATTCAGTCGCCCAAGATTATTCAAAGACTGCTGCGATGCGCTGGTGTACTGCCCCAATATCGTAACGCTTCCCGTCTGGTGCGAGGTGTTACCTGTGCGGTTTAACCGTAATGAAATATATGGCAGAATGAAATCCGCACTGCCGTTTTGCTGAAAACTCACATTGTCAACACTCACCTGCTGATATTGCGCCCCCAGCACGCCATAAACAAAAAGATTTCTGAATTGCGCCAGGTTGAGGATCAGTTCACCGCCACCGAAAGCTGTACGCCCGTTAAAATTCAAATTTCCCAAGCCCACATTGGACGCATTGTACTGCTGATAACCTCCAAATATCCGCCCCTGCAGGCGATCAATCCCGAAAATCGGAAATTGATACGACACATTGACATCCTGCGCTTTGGTAAAGCTGGCGGTGTCATAATTGACATTCAAAATGTCATCGTTACCCGTTAATTGATCATCGATAAGGCCGAATTGCTCCACCAGCGAACTGGTCTGCGGCGTGCCGGTATTGGATATTTGAGCGTATGCCAGCCACGGCTTGGATTCATGTACCAGATAATCCAGAATGACCGAATCAGGCTCACTGCCCGGCGAAAGCGCAATGCTGACCTGTCGCCCCGGCTGCTGGTTCAGACGCAATACGTAATCATTGAGCCAGCGATGTTCAAGTATATCATTCGCCGCCGCGTTGGTTGTTGGTTTAGAAGTTGATTGAATTGGCGAATCGGCACGGATGAAATGCGTGCGCTTATCATTAATGGTTCTCTTCCCGCCAAATCCCTGCCCCGAAGAAATTGTTCGCACTTCCTGCACGATCGCTTCGTGAATGGTCAAATGCAGAGTTGTATCGCCGCGCCTGCGTATATCCCTCTGCCCGCGGAAATCCTTTCCCGATATCTGGACAAATACGCCGATAATTCCCGCTTTATTCACATATTGAACCAACTGCTGCTCAATACTTTCCAGAGCGCTTAAATAAAAGCGGTGCGATTGATGTTCAGCGTTTATTTGGGCCAGCGTAACAGTGATTGTTGGATACTCTGGCCGCACCGTCTTCTTTCCCGCCACCACGCGCCCCGCCGCCACATATCCCTCCTTACACTCAGCCAACCGCAATGGCTTATCCATCAGCTTCGCAATTGCCGGCAATATCTTTCGCGGATATTTATACTCCAGGATAAATCTGCTTACCGTATATGCTGGACCGTCCGCTCGCGTGGCTGGTGGCAATTTCGTCGGCGTACGACTGGCCGTTCTGGCGGCAACCTTCAAATGTTTTATTACTGCGGTTTTCGCCACTGGCCGTTGCGCTTTGGCAACAGGCACGACCGGACCTGACGCAGAACCAGAGACGCTTCCCGTGCTCGCCTGCCCTGACGACATTAACCCCACCACCGAGTCACCATGTACATTGCCCGGCCCACGGCATATCGTGGCAATTACGGCTAACGCGATAAGCCTTAACGCCCTATGCGAAATCTTTGGACGAACGCAAGAACGCTTGTTTAAAGCTTCGGCCAATCTGTTGTTCGCTTGCAGAATCATCGAAACTCCCTTATTTCGCTCAAGTTTTTAAGAGCATGGCCTCGCATTGAAAGTTTAATATTCCCCGTGCAGCCAAGCAAACTCGCCTCTTCGGACGAGTTCTATGACCTACCGCAGCAACGCCGCTGACTTCTTTATTGAGTTGGTTCTAACGCCGCGTACAGTCCCCTCCCCTCCCAAACAAAAACCACACGCAGCATTAGAAATCAACCCGGCAGACAAACGGCAAGCCAGCACGGGAGAAATCAATTTTACAACAATTGCAAAAAAAACAAAGTAATGTCCTAAATAACCGGCGCTACGGGCGTGGCAATATTTCCGGGCATCCCTGGGAGCGCGGGTGTCCTCACCCGCTTAGGCCCTTTGGGAAGGTCCCGGAACGCCCCCGCAAATGCTCTGTTTTGCGGCGATTTCACACCCCGCCCGGAAATCAGACGAATGTGTAGTAGGCGCGGTCCCCGTGCCGTCAACGCCACGGCCTTGCAAGGGCCTTTGCCTTGCGGAAAAGGCCACGGCATCAGGGACGATGCCTGCAACGTTCGCGCCGATTTTCGCCACGCCCGGAAAAATTGCCACGCCCGCCACTGCACACGCCGGAATAATAGATAGTCCACTGGCCGCAGAAGACATATTGTGCATCAGCGAGGGCCGCCATCTTTGTTCCAGCCTTATTTGCTCTACTGCTCGCCTCTCTACTGTCTCTGTCCTCGGCGCAGCCGCCGCCGCCACGAAAATTGGCAGACCCCACCCGTAGCTCAATGCGGCAGCGTTGAGTTCGCCGCGGAACGGAACCTGATGAAACGACATCTTCCGCCCGTCACGATTTGCGCGTTGCGTGGAATAATGGAAACACAGCGAATCTCACCACCACGGCATCCCGACAACAATTTGAATGCTCTGGATATCGGGACAGGCGACACAGCGAGATCCACAATGTTTTGAACCATCCCGGCGCGCACGGGATAAACTCCGGCGGAGGAGGAAACGGAGGTTAGAGGACGGCGGCCGGTCGATTTACCACCCGGCTTGGATTCCAAGATAATTTCATCTATCGCGACCATGCCATCATCCAAAACTTTGATTCTTGGTCAGTCGTCATTGTAACTGCCTCGGCTTCAGGACACCACCCGTTTTATCGCACCGCCTTATCCCACCATTTTATCGCCGCACCAACCACAGTCCAGCAACCATTAGAGCCGTCGCCGTTTGCATTAACTAGTCACGTCCCCGTTTCACTTCCCGGAGGGGAAGTCCGGATTGTCGATCATCACGGCGCAACAACGCAACGCTATCCACGGGGCGATCAGCCACCGAGACCACGGAGCGGCACAGAGAACGCCTGCGACGGGATGCGTAGCCGCCGGGTTTGCGATCCAAAGCTGTTTCTGCCGACATCATTATCTACGCATTATTCCTTATCATATCAATCCGGTTCCGCCACGCCGGCGCGACGCAAAAGATTCAAGCCCTCCAGCAATTCCTTGAAGTTTTTCGACCTCTTGGGCGCCACCAAGACACGATCGGCGTGATGCTCCTTCTTGATCAGGGATTGAAGCGATGTCGCCCAATGTGTCTTCGACAAATCGAGCTTCCTCCACTCACTCTCGAGTTCCAGCACTTTGCAACGGCTCACCAGCACCTGGGTTTCCGGGTCACGGCGAATCAACCGACCCGGAACCCCCTTTATCTCGCACTCCTCAAACTCGGCCTGTGAAATATCCAAAGCCCAATCCACGTTCTTGTAATACTCCGCATTGGCGGCCTGGAATTTCATGTTTACGCGGTCCCAATAGCTCTGCGATCCCGCCCCAGGCGGTATGAAATCCGAAATTTTCACGTTGCCGATGCGCCCCTTAAGCGTTACGTGTTTGAATACCGCTCCCCATGTCTTAAACTGCGTCACTGTCTTAAGGCCGTCCACAAGAAGATCCTCTAAGATCGCGGAATAGGCAGTACACGCCCGCACCTCACAACCAATGAACCGCATATTGCGGAACGTGCTCCGCAACTCCGGTTTCTCCGTTATTGACGCGGCGCAGCTCAGAAACCGACACTTGGTGAACTCCATGCCGGAGAAAGTATCACCAGAAGCGTGATCGTAAATCCGCTCAAATGCCCGATTATCGTATATCTGCATCGTCATATCCCTCATGGAAACACCACCACCGGCGGTCGGTTATACCGTCCAAAAATCGTCTCGCCATATTTGGCGTAGTGCAACGCCTCCGCCGCCGGTGTGCCTCTTATCACATCGAATTGCAGCCCGTCGAACGGGCCAACGCCAAGCACATCCACACTGCCCGCACTGCCAGCGTTGCCGACATATTGGAAGTACTGCTGCAGTAGCTCATTCCTCTCTATCAGCCCCTGCACCTGCCCATGCACCGCTTTGCCAAACGCTGTGTACGCGGACCCAATTCTATTCGCGGCCGCGGTCAGCTCGGTTTCGCTCAATAGGTCTTCCATCACCGCCGGATCCTCCGTAATCTGCCGCACCGCCAAGTTTGTTATTCCCTGGAACCACGCCGCCGAATCGGGCTGCGAGATCGGGTTCAAAACATTCAGTGAAATCGTCCGCGGTGCAACTTCGCCCCCCACTTCCCCCACCCGCGCCACATCGCCGAATTCGCCTGCGAACGGTGCAACCGCCATCGCTATATTACCCACTGCTTGGCCCATTTGGTAGGGGTTGCCGCTAAATAAATTACTGAATGTGCCGGTGACACCGCCCCACGCCGCCTCGGCAACGTCAATCGGGTGCATGATTACATTGGCCGCCGTGCTGATTGGATTCTCCAACAGCGAACCCATGCCGCCAATCATATTCCCAACCGAGTTGAACGCACCAAACTCGACTTGATACGGCGTAAGCGCCGGTTGCAGCCACGCGGGTGCTGAATTGATTTCGTTGTTGGCCCACGAACTCAACCCGCTGATTCCATTGCCGATGTCCGTAAGCGCCTGCCCCGCACCATAAAACGGTGTTGATTCATAGATGGAATTCCAAGCGGAGGAAGCTTCCGACCAAAGGTATGAAAGCACCCCACGCCCTGGATTGTATCCATCCGCCCCGAGGCCTTGCTGAATAGCTTGCAGATCTGGGGCCAGCAGGGATTGCTCCCTGGGATTAAATACGCCGTCGGCGGTTTCATAGACTCCGGGCATGCCGTCGTACAGGTTGCCTTGGTAGACAATATTCCACGCGTAATCTGTGCCGGCGTAGGTAAGCAACTGCGTGCCGGTGTTAAACGTGCTGCCGGAGAATTGTTGCTGGAATTGCCAGTTTGCGCTCCGGTTGGGATTGCTGAATGTTGCTACATCGTACGGCGTTCCGTTGGCCTGCAGGGCTTGGGCATTACCCAGGCCGTCAAAGACATAACGTTCATCAACTGTTCCAGCGGCGCTGGCGATCGCGATGACCGTGCCGGTGGGATCGGTCAGGGCATAAATATATTGGTTTGGCGTGGTGGCTCCGAAGGTTCCCATCTCCCTCAACAGGAGCGTTCCATTCGGGGCGTAAACGTAGCGTGCCGGATCGGTGCCTTCCGGGGCCGTGCCGCTGGTGGTAATCGCGTTGGTATCCGAAATCATCCGCCCCGTTATGGCGTTGTAGGAAAGTGTATGCTGCGTCTGAATCGCCGCGGCTTCGCCGGGGAAGGTACCGGATTGGAATTCACCCAACGGCCTGCCGAGCGCATCGTACTGGATCGTTTCGGTCTGCGTGAAGTCGATGTTGTTGGCGGCCTGGCTGACGGTGTAGCCGACCGGCTGCCCCCAGGCGTTGAACACCACCTCCAACTCTTCCGGAACAGCAATGCGCGGCTGACGGGAGAATCGTCCGCGAACCGACGCAGCCCAGCGCAGGGTTCCAACAGTGTCGTCAATAACGGAAACGCTCATTTCCGCCTCCCCGGCGGCGGCAGGTGGGCCTCCCCGCGCTCGCGCACCCGCCGTAGCTGCGGACTATCCTCTCCATAGATCATCCGGTAATACTCTTCCATGGTCGCCGCCTTTTCGGCACGCCTATATGGCTCCATGGCTTTTTCCAATCCTTTTTTTGCCGCCGCCGCGCGCCGCTGGCTCGCCTCGTAATCCCGCCACAGGATGCTCCCCATCGCCGCCTGCTCCTCAGGCGTAAGATACGGCTTTAGGTCTGCGGGCAGGCCGTCTTCCGGCTCGTCACGGATCGGTAGCTCGTAGAAATTGAGGCCAGGAAAATTCTTGGAGGATACACGTTCATAAACGTCTTCGCGTAGGGCTAAAACGCCTATCCTAACATCATAGACTGCCAGATGGCCAGAAATCGAGGCCTTGAGCAGGTACCTTACGCCTCCCTTGTGCGGCTGCGGCAACGGATAATAGTTAACACTCCCACAAACGGAGCACGCGCCCATCACGTCTGACTCTGGTCCTCCGCGAGCGAGCACGCGATCCGCCAAAAGATACGAAAATCCATCCACCTCTTCGCCTCTGGCCAAACATATCGGGGCGGCCTCACCGATGTCTGTGGCACCCAATAGCGCCAGCAAATCACTTCGAACAATCCAACCATCCAACATCCCGCGGATACCGTTCAGAGGATAATCACCGGGCCACCGCATCAAGAGGGTGTTACCCATCTTGCACCCGGGCCGCAAATGGCCACAACGTGGGCACATGCGGCCAGACTGGATCAGGTCCTCGCGCCATTGTTTATCCGCCTCGGCGAACGGCGGATCGCTCCACATTGCGAAATAGCGCATCAGGGTGCCTCCTCTATCGGGTAAGGCGTATAGCTACCAGACGCAATATTTTGCGATACGTAGCTGGCAAAATCTGTACCATTCGCAGCATCCATCTGCTGTGCCGTCTCCAGCAGTATTCGATACGGCACGTCCTGCGAGCCCGAATACCTCCCAAAAAAGCCGACCCATGTTTTTTGTCCCGCGCTCACCGCCGGGAATGTAAATTCTTCTGATGCCGCCAGGTTTTCCGCAAGCAAAGAATGGAACGACCCCGGGCTTAATCGGTGCAGCCAACTGCTTACCGGATACAGTTCCTGATCGGCATTCCCACCCATGAACTCTGGTATCGGGTGATGTTCCTCAATGCCAGTAACCTGCTTGAGCGCCTGGACATTGAGTTCTCCGTTTTCAATGGCCTCCTGCACCGCCGGGTCCGAGGACAATGCGCGTAAGCCATTCTCAAGCCTCTCGGAAAACTGGCCAGCGCCAAAAAAGTTTGCGTATGCGCCACTCGTTGGACCAGAAAGTCGTTCCCAGAACGTTCCCCCGTATTGCCCAGCCGCCGTGGCGGCATCGGTCAACCCGCCATAAAGCGAGCCAAAGCCTGATGTGAGCGCCGGCCCGGCATAGGGTGCAAAAATACCGGCCGCACTCAAGCCTCCGCCGAATGCCGCCCCGATGCCGCCGTTGATTGTTCCCGCTTCCAGATTCTGCGTGAACCAGCCTCCGTTGAATCCTGATTCCAGATACCCGGTGGTGAACCCTCCCGCCGCTCCCTTCGCCGCTTGCGCCGCGATTACCGCCGCAATGCCCGCACCGGCTTCCGGTGCCAAAATTCCAAATGAAGCCACCGTCGCTGCCAGACCCGCGGTCACCGCCACACCGGTTTGTATTCCCTGCTCATGCTGGGCATAAAAGCCCCAGAAGCCGGTAGGCTGCGAATACCCACTCAAGCCCGCCATCTGCATGCCCGGGTTCGGGGCCAACATGCTGTCCTGGCCGGGATTCAATACGCCATTGGGCGTGTTGTACGTCGCCGCGACCGCGTTAAACAGATCGCCTTGATACAAAATATTCCACGCATAATCTGTGCCGGCGCTGCGCTCAATGGCCGGTGAGCAATGGCCAATGAACCAATCATCGGAGAGCCTGCGGTTGCGCTGGGCAAACG
>Ga0209012_1000566_pt1 | contig 49963 bp, 42 predicted proteins | sample RS3BMetagenome_FD_184735 | JGI IMG/M metagenome (GOLD analysis project Ga0209012, IMG submission 184735) | Ferric oxide microbial mat and aquatic microbial communities from Rainbow Spring, Yellowstone National Park, USA - RS3B (SPAdes) (version 3) ... | reverse complement strand
GAGATTCACCAAAAAGACGGTATTGAATTCCCGCCATCACGCTTCGTTTGCGCACTTCTGCCAGACCATTAACCAGTGCCTTGATGAACTGCCAACCACACATCGGGAAAGTCTTAAAACCCTGATGCCCCCACGTTTTCAGACCGTTGAAAATGTCCCATTAACAGCCGCGTAGAGTATACTTCATGGCAATTCACCAGCACCTTGGCGAGCAATTTTTATCGTTGAATCGCGCATGACGGGTGGGTCGCTCCGACGGCCTTATCGTGTGCTTACACTCTTTGCATCAGGAGACCGATTTATGACTACCGCAGTTGACACTGTTATGACCATCCGAAAACGCGATGGAAGAATTGTCGCATTGGATTCGCAACGTATTTTTCGGGCCATCGCAGCCGCGTTCGCCGCCGAATTGGCGGTAAAGCCCGAGTTCCCGGAAGATGATCCGGTATATGCTCTGGTAAGCAATATCTGCCGGTGCGTGCTGGATCGTCTGCGTGCCGCATCGCAACATATACAGGCGGTGGATGTTGAAGATATTCAGGATATTGTTGAAACCGAGTTGATGCGGCAAGGCCACTACAGTGTGGCCCGTCGCTATATTGTTTACCGGCAGGAACGCGCCCGCATCCGGGCGGTTCGTGGCGAAGCTGAACTGCACCGCCGCCGTGGCAGCGCTTTGCAGATACACAGTGCCGATGGTACGCCGCGACGACTTGATACGCATGCCCTCAAACGCCTGATTTACCAAGCTTGTCATGATTTGCCTCAGTGTAATCCAGACGATCTACTCGATGACACCTTTGCCTCCCTGTATGACGGAATTGCGGAAGCACAAATTATCGGTGCCGCGGTTCTCGCGGCGCGGGCGCGTCTGGAACGTGATCCGGCGTATGATCGGGTGGCCACGCGGTTGTTGCTGGAATCACTGTATCGTGAAGCACTGAATGACGGCGATTCGTCACCGGCCCTGGGCGCATTATCAGTTGATGCTGAGGCAATCCGTGCCGGCTTTGCGCCGTATATTCAATATGCCATGAACGAAAAACTATTGGCTGATGCTTTGGCTGCATTTGATCTTGAGGTTCTTACCGCCGCACTCAAGCCGGAACGGGATCAAACCTTTACCTATCTGGGGTTGCAGACGCTATTTGATCGCTATCTTCTGCGGGTGCAGCAGCGGCGTATTGAACTGCCGCAATATTTATGGATGCGTGTAGCCATGGGCCTGGCGATAAACGAAGGCAATGAGAAAAATCAGCGCGCTATTGAATTTTACGATGTGCTTTCACGTTTCCACTTTGTATCCGCCACGCCGACACTTTTTAACAGCGGCACGACGCATCCTCAGTTAAGCAGTTGCTATTTATCCACCGTGCGCGACGACTTGGCGCATATTTTCAAAGTCATCGGAGACAACGCCGCATTAAGCAAATGGGCCGGCGGCCTCGGTAATGACTGGACCAACATTCGTGCCACCAATGCCCGCATTCACGGTACCAATGGCCAAAGCCAGGGGGTGATTCCATTTCTCAAAATTGTCAACGACACCGCGGTTGCGGTAAATCAGGGCGGCAAACGCAAGGGCGCGGTATGTGCGTACATGGAAATATGGCACCTGGAAATTGAAGATTTTATGCAGTTGCGGAAAAACACCGGCGACGAACGCCGCCGAACGCATGACATGCACACCGCCGCCTGGATTCCGGATCTGTTTATGAAGCGTGTAATCGCCGGTGGGGACTGGACGCTTTTCAGTCCTGATGAAGTATCGGAGTTACATGACCTTTACGGGGCGGCGTTCGAGGCTCGTTACGCCCACTATGAACATCTTGCCGCTGCCGGAAAATTGGGGCAATTCAAAACCGTCCCGGCCGTGCAACTGTGGCGGCAATTACTCACCAATTTGTTTGAAACGGGTCATCCATGGATTACGTTTAAGGATCCATCGAATATCCGATCTCCGCAGGATCATGTCGGCGTGGTGCATTGCTCCAACCTGTGCACCGAAATATTGCTTAACACCAGCCCGGAGGAGACGGCGGTCTGCAATTTGGGGTCTATTAACCTCGCTCGGCATGTCGGTACCCACGGCCTGGATATGCCGCAACTGCAGCGCACGATTAATACCGCGGTGCGCATGTTGGATAATGTCATTGACATTAATTTTTACCCCACTGCCGAATCGCAAAATGCCAATATGCGTCATCGCCCCATCGGTCTGGGAATGATGGGATTTCAAGACGCTTTGTTTGCGCAGCGAATGCCGTATGACAGCGAACAAGCCATGATATTTGCGGATCAAAGCATGGAAGCCATCAGTTATTATGCCATTCTCGCATCGACACAACTGGCGCAGCAGCGCGGTAAATATTCCAGCTATAGCGGCTCGAAATGGGATCGTGGACTGCTGCCAATCGATACGCTGGATCTGCTGGCGCAAAGTCGGGGTGGAAATATGGAAGTGGACCGCAGCACCACGATGGATTGGCAGATCGTAAGAAAAGCGGTGCAGGAATATGGTATGCGAAACAGCAACGTTTTAGCCATCGCACCCACTGCGACTATTTCCAATATCGCCGGTTGCACGCAATCCATTGAGCCGGTGTATCGGAATCTCTTTGCGAAATCCAATCTTTCCGGCGATTTTACAATCAGCAATGTTGGTCTGGTGGCCGATCTCAAGGAAATGGGCTTGTGGGACCAACAGATGATTGATGATATTAAATATTATGATGGCTCAATACAGCATATTGACCGCATTCCAAAAGGAATCCGGGACTTGTACCGCACCGCATTTGAAATTGATTCGGTGTGGATTATTGAAGCGGCCAGTCGCCGGCAAAAATGGTTGGACATGGGGCAGTCGCTGAATTTATATATTGACCGTCCGTCCGGGCAGGCCTTGCATGACATGTATGTTCTGGCCTGGCGCAAGGGCTTGAAAACCACGTATTATCTGCGCGGTCAGGCCGCCACACAGATTGAGAAATCCACAATGGATGCCAATCGGCACGGTATTCAACCGCGCTGGATGAAAAATACATCAGCATCAGCCCGTGTGCCGCAAACTCCGGCCCCCGAGGCGGATAGGCTTCCGCCGGGCACCAATACCACGGAAATTCCCGCATGTCTGTTGGAAAATCCAGACTGTGAAGCGTGTCAATAAGTATTTCTGAATTAAAGACCAAGGAGAATAACCATGTCCTGTTGCACCGGAACATCATCGTTGCCCCACAACTTAACCCGTCAAATCAACGTCGATGACAAACGCCTGCTGAATTGCAGTGCGGTGGATGTTAATCAGCTTTGGCCGTTGAAGTATAAATGGGCGTGGGAGCATTATATCAATGGCTGCGCCAATAATTGGCTCCCCAGCGAAGTATCCATGCAACGGGATATTGAATTATGGAAATCCGATCAACTTTCAACTGCGGAGCGTCTGGTGATCATGCGGAATCTGGGCTTTTTTTCCACCGGCGAAAGTCTGGTCGGAAATAACATTGTGCTGGCCATATTTCGACACATCACCAATCCCGAAGCCCGGCAGTATCTGTTGCGGCAGGCGTTTGAAGAAGCGGTGCATACGCATACTTTTCACTATATCTGCGAATCCCTGGCTCTTGATGGGCGAGAGGTTTTTAACATGTATCGTGAGGTCGATGCGATTGCCGGGAAAGATGAATTTGTCATGGCCCTGACGCGGCAGGTTCTGGATCCGAATTTTTCCACGGCCACATTGCAGGGGGTGCAGGACTTTATCCGAAATCTGGTGGGTTTTTATGTGATTATGGAGGGGATTTTCTTTTACAGCGGTTTTGTCATGATTTTATCTTTGCATCGCCGGAACCGCATGACCGGTATTGGTGAGCAATTCCAATATATCCTGCGCGACGAAACCATTCATCTGAATTTCGGTATCGACCTGATTAATACGATCAAGGAGGAAAATCCGGCAGCCTGGAGCAGCGAATTGCAACAGCAACTTACCGCCATGATTCGTGAAGCGGTGGAATATGAAATCCGCTACGCCAAGGATTGTCTGCCGACGGGAATATTGGGGCTTAACGCCGATTTATTCAGAGATTATGTGCAGTTTATTGCGGACCGGCGGATGCAGCGCATCGGATTGCCGCCGGCATACCATTCACAAAATCCCTTTTCGTGGATGAGCGAAACCATTGATTTGACGAAAGAAAAGAATTTTTTTGAAACCCGTGTAACCGAATATCAAACTGGCGGCACGCTGGTTTGGTAGGCCGGTTACCTCAATGACAACATGTTACATCTCGCCACCGATGCCTATGGGGCAGAGCAAGTATAGAATCCATCGGATGGTAAGAGCCGTGCTTTTATTTCCCGGGGGGCGTTGTCCGATTTGACGCTCCAAGGCGGCCCGACTACTCTATTTGCGGCTGTTTTGTTCTTGGAAGTTCTGCGTGCGGTGTCCATTTTGCCATACTGTTGATCGGGATCATGTGCTGGATTCGCGTCCGGTTGAGGGGGGGGAGTCCATCCGCAGGCGGCGCGAGTGTGAACATTGCAATCGTCGCTTTACCACCTATGAACGCATTGAAGAAGTTGTGCGATTAATGGTCGTGAAGAAAGATGGATCTCGCGTCGCATTTGACCGCAATCTTATTTTTGCCGGAATTCAAAAGGCCTGCTATAAGCGCCCAGTTTCGGCGGAAGTCATCGCGCGAATTGTCGATGCGGTGGAGGAGCAAGTTGTCCAAAAGTATCAGCGTGAGGCACCAAGTTCGTATATTGGTGAGCAGGTCATGCACCATTTGCGGCAGACCGATGCGATAGCCTATGTTCGTTTTGCCTCGGTTTACAGAGAATTCAGGGACTTGGGGGAGTTGGTGGATGAAGCGCGGGATATGATGAACCAGGCGCATACCAAAGATCCCGATCAAACGGATCTTTTTTCCGGTTAACCCCCGACGCTGCCGGCGGCAGCTCTTATTTCGGCGGCATTTTTCCAGCCTGTTGCTGCTGACGATGGATGATAAAAACGATAACAGCGATAATCAGCGCGATTCCGGCGGCGATATAGATATAGTGTTTGACCTTATCAACTTCTCTGAACAGCCAGTTAATGCGCGCGGCCTGCCAATATCCGAGATATATGAGCGTTGGTACGCTGATTAACCCCGCCAAGCCGTCCACCAAAAGAAATCGCCAATACGGCATGCGCGAAATGCCGCATAAGGCAAAAATAAGTGCTCGAACACCGGGTACAAACCGCCCGATAAACAGTGTCCAATTGCCATGTTTACGGAAATATTTTTCCACACGCTCCCGGCGTTTGGAATGCATGACTTTACGGATGTGTCGGGCGAGAAAATTATCGGCATCAATGCCGCGCTGTCCCACAAAATAAAGAATACTGTCGCCCACCAGCATGCCCGTCATGCCGAACAGGATCATAATTTCAATATTGGGAACGCGGCCAGGTGTGGCAATCATGGCTTGGTTGGTTGCCGCCGGGCTAGCGGCGATGTCTGCCAGTGGACTTTGGTGCGGATTGCAGAGATATCCAGAAAATATCAGCGGCACATCTTCAGGAATCGGCACGCCGCAGCCGGCGGCAATCAGAAGCAACGCCAAGGCCACGTAGGTAAAACGGGTTAACAATACCTGAATTAATGGAATCATCGTTTGCCGCGCGGCTCCTCATGGGTGATAAAATCAGCAGTGACCGCCAGGGCAAAACCATGGAAATCTTGATTTGGCGGAATCAGGTTTTCTTTTTCCGTAATTCGCCAAGCCGCTGCCGGGCATCGCGGAACGCGATATCCCATTGCGCGATACGGCTGTATGCCTTTTCCGCATCTTCGAGCTGCCCGGAGGCCTCCAAGGCCCGTCCGAGCCAATAATTAATTTCCTTGCTCTTGGTATCGCCGGAATCCGCCAATTCATAACTTTCCACGGATCGGCGAAGGGTTTCGACCGCTTCCTGAGTCATGGATTGCTCCAAGAATGCGCGACCCAGCAGGTGCAGCGCATCGGTGCGGCATCGCGGATTGTTCTGGGCCTGTTGCAAAACGCCGATGGCCTCCTCATAGCGTTGCGAGCGGAACAACCTGTACCCATATTCAAAGAGCACCTGCAAGTCCGATGGGTAATTTTTCACACGATCTTCATATTCTTCCAATTCAAATTTCAGACGATCGCGCTCAAATTCCGCCACTTGCTCAGCAAGTTCCTTGTCATCCGGATTGGCCCGGACTTTATCCACCATCGCCCGATGTTCTCGGCGCAGCTGTTTAATTCGCACATCACCCATCGTTACTTTGTAGCGATAAATCTTGGTCTGGGCGTAAGCCTTTTCCAATACCTCAATGGCGGTTTTTTCGCTTTCCTCTGTTTCCGCGTCAACCAGAGCTTTGACATATTTGGCCAGCAACTGAGGATCGGTTGGATTTTTTTCCCAGGCTTCCTGGGTTTCTCGAATAAGTTTGACCTTGTACTCTTCGGTTTTATTTAAATTTTCCTTTTGCAGAAGGTCTTTGGTCATTTCCTGATCGCGCAGAGATTCCTTGAAGTCCGGCACCGATTCGTACTTGCCTTTTTTCAGCGTTTCCCGTGTGCCAAGCTCTTTCACACGGGCCGTTAATTCCGGATCAGCCGGGGATAATTCCAGCGCCGCGTGCACCGATTCGCCGGCTTTGGCAAATTCACCAAAGCCTTCATACAGATCAGCGAGTTCCAGGTACAATTTTGAATCGGCCTTTTTCTGCGTCCGATTGGCCTGCATGACAAACGGGCCGAACCAGAGCACCATCTCCTTGTAGCCTGCCGCAGCGGCCTGCCGCAACATGGTCATCATGTGATTAATGTTTCCGGGGTCTTTAGCAAGCGCGTATTCCGCGTTGAGCATTAATTCCTTCGGCGACTTTCCCTTGAAGTAGGCCCTGTTTCCGAGCAGGCCGCCCAAGCCGCCGCCCGCCTTTCCACCTTTTATTTTTCGCCGCAGCGCGATATCCCGTAACGCCTCATGCTCTGGCATGTTGCTTGGTTCACGCAGGAGTCCCTGGATGAACATATCGATGGCGTAATCGTAATTTCCCGTGTCCGCCACAGTATGCGCGCGCGTGAAATAGGCCTGACCTTTACCCGGACCTTCCGTAATATTACTTTCAGGACTTTCCGCTTCAGCCATGAATCACATTCTCTTAAATAAAATACACGAAAAAAACACGCAATTTATGCGGTGCTGGCCTCCGTTTCAGGCACGCGGTGATCCGAACGCAGCCCACTGCCCGATTATCGGAGCCAAGAGCACAATTTTCCAGCCCCTGACCGTACCAGATGTACCTTTTCTGTCAAGCGAAAAGGCACCTATTGAATCGATTTTTCGTAAATAGATGGCATGCTTGGAGGAAGATTTACCGTCTTCTGAATCAGGCTCGATACATATTCAATTTGCGATAGCAGGTCGTTGGTTTGGGAACCAGAACTTCCGCATGGTCTCCCGGTGTGCGTTGAGATGTTATTGTACAGTCAGTATCCGCATGAAACTGTACATTAATCCGCGACGATGGGATTGATATTGCTGCCGCGGCGGGTGGGCAGGGATGTGCGATAGGTGTTCTGGCGTTTAGCCTTCACTCGAGTTGATTCCCGATATCCGCGAACGGCGAAGATTACAGCAAAAACCAATGGTTGGGCAGAGAGAATCCACAATAATATCATCATCATTATGACTCCGTTACGCGCGCACTATATCCCGAGTCGGATCCGCATGGTCCGGTATTACCTGCAGGATACTTGCGTGTTTAGCTGTCCAAACCCCTCACGAATAGTTTATCGGACAAACCGTCGGCGGAAGTTTAATAATCATCACAAATTCGGACGCAGGAGCTTATGACGTAAGGGGCCGCCAAGAAATAACCTTTCCAATCTGACTTGGTCTTTTGACCTCTGGCCGCGTTGCCCGCTCGTTACGTATCCATGCGGATATGCTCCTCGCGGGCGCCTTGCCAGACGCCAAAATCCCGGCGTCATATTTGTAAACGTTATTTCTTGGCGGCCCCTAAGGTTTTCATGGCCGCCAGCAGATGTTCTATATGTGCATCGCTATGGGTTGCCATCAAGCTAATTCGCAGACGCGCGGTGTTTGGAGGTACAGTAGGCGGGCGGATGGCTGGAATAAAAATGCCCTGTTCGCGCAACCACATGGCTGCCTCCAGGGCGTGCTGAGATGAGCCAAACATCACCGGAATAATAGGGGATTGAGAGGCCCCGGTTTGGTAGCCTAACTGCGTCAGCTCGGCTCGTACATGCTCCGCCAGGGCCAGTACACGTTTCCGACGCTGTGGCTCACGGCGACTGATGTGCAAGGCGCACCGGGCTGCTGCCGTGCAAACCGCCGGCAACGCGGTGGTGTAGATGAATTGTCGGGACCGGTTAATTAAAGCGTCAATAACCTGATGTGGCCCGGTAACAAACCCACCTACGGCTCCTAATGCCTTGGATAAAGTACCTACGCTCACCGCAACCGACGATTCAACGTTATACATTGCCGCCACCCCCCGGCCATCCGGACCGAGAACCCCTGTCGCGTGCGCTTCATCGGTGATCAACAGCGCGTCGTGGTCTCGAGCGATGCGGTCTAACTGCACCATATCCGCCAGATCTCCATCCATGGAAAATACCGTATCGGTGATGATCCACGCACGCTGATTGATCCGGGATTTTTCCGCGTCGGGATGAACGGGTGTATGAGATTGCGAAAACGCCTTCCCGGAAACCTCGGCCTGGTCCGGGGCACCGGCCTTTCTTTCAAGCAATGCGCCAAGTCGCGCATAGTTCCTGTGAGGGTATGTCCGGCTTGTGCCTCCGGAAGCGCTGGCGGCATCCAGCAGACTGGCATGGTTGAGTTTATCCGAGAGAATCAGATCATGCGGCGAGATGAAGGTTGTCAACACGGCCATGTTCGCCGCATAACCGGAGGAAAAAACCAACGCCGCCTCAGCATGTTTAAATTCTGCCAAATCCTTTTCCAATTCATGGTGTGATTCCATTGAACCGGCGACCAGCCGCGATGCACCGGATCCAAAGCCCCAGCGATCCAGCGCACGATGTGCGGCATCGACCACTTCCGGATCAGCCGCCAAACCCAGGTAATTATTGGTGCAGAACTGCACATATCGCTTGGAGCCAATGAGTAATTCGGCACTCTGGGGGCCGTCAACCGATGACAACCGACGAAAAAGATGATCGCGCTGGCGCTTTTCAAGATCATCGGCTAAAGCAGCAATCCATCGTTTTATGGCCGGTGTAATTGCTGAAGGTTGTTGCTCCATAGGAAATCCGGTCTGACTTTGCTAGCCTTTTTCTGATGTAACGATATAAGTGGCATTTATGGGTATGGATTGCCGGAAATAAGTTGGGAGACTTCCATCAACCCCACCTTGCCCCAAATGAGTCCCGGCCCGATTCGCGCTATGAAACGCCACGCCCGGAAAGCGATGCTTTTGCACCGCTTGGAACAGGGCCTTCGAGTCGCTTTTTAAGTGTGCTGCTGGCCTTGAACCGAAGGCGTAACCGTCTGGGCACTTCAACGGTTTCAAGCGTTTTCGGATTCTGCGCTTTGTGCGCAGCGCGCTGCCGAACCTCAAATACTCCAAAGTCCCGAAATTCCAGGCGATTCCCCCGGACCAGTGAATTGCTGATCTCATCAAGAAAGGCCTGAACAATTTGTTTGGCGGTTGCGCGATTGACATTATTGGCATCGGCAATGCGATCGACAATTTCTTTTTTTGTAATTGTTGCCATGGCCGAACGTTTCTCCATGGAGTTCAGAAACAATGTTTTTCCAATACAGAACCCGAAGCCACGAGCCAAACGGACGTCCTGTAAACACGGATTATCCAAGTGTGGTATGGCCGCGTCAAGGCCCGGCGTGTTTTTTACCAATTAACGCTCGGCGGTTTGCCGATCAGTTGCGCCACGCGGCGGTTGATAATGACCTGCCTTTGCGTTTCGCGATGCTTGAGTTGGGCCTTTAATTCATTGATTTTTTTGACCAGTTGATTCAGTTCATGGAGACGAATTTTTTGCCGGAGGTCAAACTGGGCGGTGACAACCTGCTGCAGGCGGGCCCGCAACAGTTGCGCCGCCGATGGGGGCAGGCCGGGCTGCCGTAATTCTCCGGCGAGTTTGAAAGATTCATGCGTGTCGGCCAAATCCAATATTGTTAAATGCAGCAATTTAGGATCGGTTCGTCGCAGTCGCTCCAATCGGGCAAAATTTGGTGCGGCTTCGGCGATGAGTTTGTCAAACTGTTGGGGATCAGATCGACGCAGAATTTCCGCTTTGCCATAAACGTCAGGCTCGGTGGCTTTTAGAAAATCCATGATCTGGTTGATCTGCTGGGCTGAAAGTCGCAACGGAGGATTTTGGTGTACCGGCGCTTTAGATGTTGAAGCGCTGAAAATAACGGACGTGGGCACGAAAAAAAGGCCCGTAGCTAACAAAACTGAAGCCAAACGAGGCCCGCGGAAGGTAGAACGCAACGCCATAGGCAAAATCCTCGCTATATTTATTGAACATTGTCGGTTTGCGGCAAGCCATCTTCAACTCCGGGAACCGGGATTTTGTCCAGTGCGTTAAATAAATGCATAATTCCCGCACTGCCCGCGCCGCTTTGGGCATCAAACATATTGCGGGAGCCAAAATGATCAATACGCGTGCGTATCTGTCTGATGGACGTATTAGCGCGATAAGGTAACTGGCTTTCCGCCATTTCCTGAAAGGTATTTTCCGCATCCATAACCCGGGCCTGATGGGCCTGAATATGTTGCCGGACAATATAAACACCCGCCATCATCACCAGCGCCGCAGCAATTCCGGAAGCGATCGACATGGAGCGATAAAACCAGCGCCGCATGGAGCGCCACCGGGCGGCTTTTTGTTGCTGCCCAACCGCGTTATGCACGGCGTGCTTCACCTGCTGTTTCATGCGTTCAAGCGCTACTTGATCCATTTGTGATTGCAGGCGAGGCAGCGAATTTAACTGTTTGAATTTTAACAATGCCTGATCATATTCCAGCATGCCGTCGGGATACGTTTCAACATGCTCACGCAATAGTCCGCTGGCCTCGGCTCCCAGTTCCCCCGATACATCCAACAGACACGCCTGCGATAATTTACTTGGCTTCATGATCGACCTCCATGGTTATGCGCAATTTCCCCAAGGCTCGATGGGCTCTTGCCAGAACCGTTCCCAGAGGGCAGTGCAGCATTTTGGCGATGTCTTTGAATGGCATTTCTCCATAATGTCGCAGCAGCAACACCTGCCGATCTATTTCCGGGAGTTGCTCCAAGGCTGCGTAAAGGCTTTGCACCTCTTCCTGATGATCAATCGGATCAGACGGCTGCCCGGTTCGCGCCGCCATATCATCAGTCATCTCCGCCCCGGTGCTGGTATCAATAACCGTTGATCGCACCGGCCGACGAACCCGAGATCGGCTATGATCCCGGATCAAATTTACGAGTATACGAAAAAGCCATGCATCAAACTTATCGCGATGATCATATCGCTCCAGCTTCTGCACAACCCGCAAAAACGTTTCCTGCACCAGATCATGCGCTAAATCCCGATTTTTAGTGGATTGCCAGGCAAAACCATATAAACGCTGCCAATAAGCATCCACCAGCGCATCCCAGGCGCCTTTGTCACCGGCTCGGCATTGAGCCAGTAAAACGGTTACCGCTTGTGCATCCATACCCATCCTTTACGGTCTGCTTAAGTCTGGGCCAACTTGGGTGGCAGCCATCTTAAACAGGCTTATTATGGTAAACGCGATCAGATAGCTGATATTGCGTTCACAATTTTTTAAAATCGCTGCCTTGCTAGGCAGTCCTGCCGGTATTATACTACATGGCTTGAAAATTCCCTTGCTTCGCAGTGCGGGGACCATCAGAAAGCGTATCTTCTATTGTCCGGCGAACCGGGCTGGATTGCTTAAAGATGGCGGGTTTATGCAGAAATTGCCGGTTTTGGCGGAGTAGCTATGCTGAAGGTAAAGTCGCGCGGTAACGAAACAGTGGATCAAATGCTTCGTCGCTTTAAGAAGCTCTGTGAAAAAGAGGGGCTTATTAAAGATATGAAACGCATTGCGTACTTTGAAAAGCCCAGCGAAAAGCGCCGCCGCCAATTGCGTAAAGCCCAGAAGCGCGAAATGAAAACACTCATGGAAGCCAATGGCATTGCCCCGCCTCCCACCAAAGAACGTGTTCAGACACGTGAACGCGAACGGGCTTAAGCAACGGCGTCCGGTAGATACCGCACCTTCAATTGCAATATTCACGCTATAACCGGCTTTGGCTGTGCGCGATGGGTGGAGACTGCGGCGAGATGGTGTTGTTCAGGCCTTGATTGTTCAGTCCCACCCCAGTTTGCAAGCGTACTTTCTTGGCGGCCCCTTAGCTGATTTTCTCATGCACGCGCTGCGTCTGAAGTGTCAGCAGGGACTGGGTCCGGCGAAAAGCTAAATATATAAATATCACAATATTAAATACCAGTGTCGCAATGCGCAGCCAGTCCGGCTGCCGGAAGTTTTCCAGTATTTCCGGTGGCAGCAGCAGTGCCAGTTCCACCAGCACCAGATATTCCGCCCATGCTTTCTGCATCAGCATTCCCCCGCCTTCCAGAACAAATATCACCGTATAAAGCATCAATGCCGAAAAAAGTATCCAGGTTGCCGGTAAAGGGCCGGTTCCATGCGGCCCGGAATGCGGAATAAAACCGAACCGATCCATCCAATACAGGCTTATCCGGGCGATCCATGCCTTGGGGGCCAGCAGCAGCAGCACGCCGGTGACAAACACAATCAGCGCCAGCGCCAGTGATAACAGCGCGATGAGTTTTACACCAAGCGCATTTTGATTTTCCTTGGCGGGGCTTTGTGTCATGCGGTGAAATCCTCTTGATCCCGGTTTATGGCGTATTCAATGTTATATTCAATTTCACACACTGCTGGGGCGATGGGCGCGGGTTACCGGAATATAACCGTGATGCATCAGCACTTTTTGCAATCCCGGACCATCCTGTGCCCGGGCAAATTGTACTTCCGCATCGGTAATGCCAACGCACAGCAATAAATCAAATATGCCGGAATCAAGTTGCGCTTGTGCGGGAACATGTTCCGGCGGAAGAATCAGCAGATTTCTTACCAACGAATCATCCGATTTATCTATTGTCCGCCCCAGCGGCACGCGGTCAAAGGGTTCCAGCAGGCCGCCGGCAACCAGCTCCTGCGCCGCCAGAATCTGCATGGCCATCAGCGTTCCAAGCACTTCAATGGCCCATTGCGATGCTTCTGCCGTATGCATGAAAAATTCAAACCCCAGGCCGCTGTACGGATCCGGTTGCTTGTCCGCGGGATCAACTCCCCAGGGATTCGATAAGCCGGTTGTGATATAAACCCAGTTGTCATGGCGGTCATTGGGTGGCGATTCCAGCACGCCATGTGTAAGCCAGCGCGGGTCAATGTCTTTAAACCCCATGGATTCAAACCAGGCTGCCGAAAGCGCATGAATGTGGCCGGTAAAGGCCCCGAACACCTTGGGATATACAACTTCTTCCCGTTGTTTCCAAACGTTTTGAAACCATTGCTGCCGCTGTTGATTTTCCGTTTTCATCGACCATACATTAGCGGATAAGCGCCGCGCCCGGAAGCGCTGTCGGCCAGAATTGATTTTTGGCTATATAATCAACGGCAGATAATCTGATGGAGTCTTTATCACCATGCGCGAAAACCCACTGTATCCTCTGCATGAACAGGCCAATGCCAGCTATCTTCCCTATGGCCCGGAAATTCAAATCATTGAAAGTTTTGGTGAACCGGAAGCGGAATATGCGGCCATTCGCAAGGGGGCAACGATCATGGATTCGCCACATCGCGGTGTGGTGGAGCTTACCGGCAAAGATCGTTTGACCTTTCTGAATAACCTGCTTACCAATGACACCAAATCTCTGGGAGTGGGGCAGGGCTGTTACGCATATTTATTGAACCTCAAGGGGCGTATTGTTCTGGATATCAATGTGCTCCAGCAGCAGGACGCAACGTTGCTGGAAGTGGACGCCCGCCTTGCTGATGAGCTTTGCCGCACGCTGGATAATTATTTGTTTTCAGATCACGTTCAGATACGCAATCGCACCGATGATCTTGGCCGCCTGACGTTGATCGGCCCGGATTCAGCCGGGATTATTGACGCCATTGCCGCCAAAAGTGTAACCGCGGGTTTAACGGAGTTGCTTCGCTGCACCAGCGCGGAAATAGCGGGAACGCTCTGCACGGTCTTTCGCAATGATCAATGCGGTGAAGCGCAATATGACTTAATTGTTCCGCGCGATGCTCTGCCCGCTCTCTGGTCCGAGATTCTTCATGCGGCCAACGGTGAACCGACTGATGGAGATTTCAAGCCCGGGATGGTGAAATTACGCCCCATTGGCTGGTCGGCATATAACATCGCACGCATTGAAGCCGGTACGCCATTGCTCGGCATTGACCTGACGGATCAAAATTTACCCATGGAAACAGCACATTGGTATTCGCGTGCCGTGCATATTTCCAAAGGGTGCTATCTGGGGCAGGAAGTCGTGGCGCGAATGCACGCCCATAATGCTGTCGCCCGGATGCTCGTTGGATTAAAAAATCCAGGTGATGTTCCTCCTGTGGCGGGCGAACCGTTGCGCGATGGTGAAGCGATTGTCGGCTGTGTTACCAGCAGTTGCATGTCTCCGATGCTGGGGAACCAGGCCATTGCGATGGCCTATGTCAAAAAAGCTTACGCCGAGCCAGGGCGGGTTCTAACGGTATATACCGGACGCGGTGAGGTTCGCATTACCGTCACAGGTTTGCCGTTCTGGACTCCCCAATAGGTCGGAAGCGTCTGAGATTCGGATTGGAACGGCCGTATCGGACCGAATGCCGGAAACAATGGTTGGGGTTTTTCGCAAGCGGTCGTTGACGCGGTTGTTGAGGCTTGCAAGCGGCCTATGGTGTAGTAGAATCTGTAGAGTCATGGGGCTTTTGAAGCCGTCGGTACGGTGGCTGTAGCTCACTCCGTCGGGAACCGGTCGGCCCTTTCATAACTCCCTTGGATTCGCGCGCGGCTTTCTGCTAAGGAGTCCTACCATGAAGTGCATGCGTTGCATAATGCGTCACCGGCGAGGACTTTCTGGACACGCGAGGATAGTGGCTGTCGCGGCCGCATGTGTCCTCATGCTGGCGGTTCTTTCCCGACAGGCCTCGGCCATGGACTTGGCGTCGTACAACCTCGATTCACTGGCCTTCATGGCACATGACATCGTATCTGGCCGGGTTACCTCCGTGCGCGGTGGTGCCCTTGAAGTAAAACTCCAGGCCGTTTACGCGGGCGGCCTGCGGCCAGGCTCGGACATCTCCGTAGACGTACCCAACTTTTTTGACATACGGCACAATGATGGCAAGATCAGCGCACCGGGCCCGGGAGATCGGTTCTTTTTCTTCCTCGTCAAAGGCCGTCCCCAACTTTTCTTTCATCCTCCGCCAGGCTCCTAGGTTCCCGTGCCCTCCGGCCTGAAACTGGTCATGGATCGGAAGGTCTACGGGTTCTATCAGCTCAGCAATCCGGGGGCCTATCTTGCGGGGCCGAAGATGCCTTTTGGAAATCAGAGGTCGCAAGCCCTGAAGCGTTTCGTGGCGTCGCTGCAACGCAGCATCAAGCGGGTGCAACCTGCAAAAGCCTTCTTTGAGACACCGCCAAACCGCACGCAAATTCCGCGCCTCCTCGCAGTTCTGAAACGGCGGTCCGCCTTGGACCAAGGGAAAATGGGTTTCGAGGACGCGATCGCGGATGCCGCAGCCGGCCGACTGGCGCTCTTCCGCGACCGACCCGGCGCAATCCTCCCTGCGATAACCTACGCAAGCAACATTGGATTTCATGCATCGCTGGCATTGCCCTCGGCTTTGGCGACGCCCGCCGGGCGTGACCTGTGGTTGACCTGGTTGGGAGACCGCCGCACCCCTATGCGTGTTAAGGGGGCACTTGCCGCCGGCGCTTTCACCTTGGGCGTGAATTACTGGATGTATGGCTCGTATGGCGGTCCGGTGCTGATGCGGGGGGCTACGCGTAGCCTGCGCGTAGCCCATTTAGCCAACGGGAATTACATGGCAAGGCTGGCAACCCTTGCGCTGCGATTAAGACGCAACAAGTCACTGTTTCTAGGGTTGATGGGGCAATGGGATTTTCTAATTCGCTGCAACACCGGCGTCCCGCTAGGCCCTCCCACACTGAGTGTACAGCGCGATATGACTCACGCTTACCTCATACTGGCGGGACGCGAAAAGGCTGGAGTGAATCAATGGCAGAGAACCGCGATTAACATGGTCCGCCGGGATATGGTCGCATTTTTACTTTGTTGTGATAATTCCGGCAACACGGCTGGCCAGCCCTCGTATGATCTGGATTCGTTGGCATTTCTGGCACACGACATCATATATGGGCGCATTGTCTCAGCTCATGATGATGACGCCGTGGTTAAAATCCATACCGTCTATTACGGAAACCTGCGAGAAGGGGCGGAGATTAAAGTTGCGACATGCAGTGCATACAGGGTTGCGGACCGCAAATACGCAACCAAGGGTTTCAAGACGATTCCAAGTCGCGGGAGTTCGAGGATCATGCTGGGCCTCAAACCGTTGCAGTCTGGAGCCAATGTTTTTCTGTTCCTGAACCCGATTAAGTATCGGAGACGGTGCGTATTCAACTTGCCGGCAGGCACGTTGATCGAGCTTCCATCGGGTCTGGGGCAGGTTATGGAACATTTTGTCAGCGCGCATTCGCCGCCCCTCTTCTCCGTCCCGGACGGTGCAATGGTGCCGGTTCCTTCAGGCGTTAAGGTGGTCGTAGCCGGTCGTGTCCGCGGATTTTTCTTCAGTTACGAAGCCTATAGGTATTATTCGGCGCGCCCAACATCATATTGGGAGCACCCTTGGCCCACGGTGCATGCATTCGTCGGGATGTTGAAGCGATCCTTGCATCGGGTCGGCCCCATTCGCGATTATATCAAATCCGCGCCTCAGGCAAAGCTGGCTCCGCGACTGCTTGAACTGCTCCGAAACCGGGAAGCCATGAAGCTATGGAATGGAGGTTATACAGACAGCATTGGCCGGGCCGCCATCAGGAATATCGCACGGTCTCACAACCCGCAGGCAATTGTGGACGCTCTTTCGAGTCCCTATCTGTGGAAGGATGTTGGAGGCCAATTTGGGAAGTTTTTTTCCGATTTCGCAACACCGATGGGCCGAAACCTATGCCTGAGTGTCTTGGGGAATCCACAAGCACCGGAGGATACGCGCTATTGCATCGCCGGGTATCTTTCGACGCTCGGCATGCGCTTTTGGCAACGCGGGACAGGCACTCCTGCCATCCATATGGGGCATAAACTTGGCCAGCCTCCCGAAAAGCATCGCGCCAACGGACATTACATGGAGCGTATTGCTCGTGTGACTCTTCGCATCTGCAACGATAAGGGGGTGTTTACGCAACTCGTACGATCTTGGAATAATTTGATCAAAGCGTATACTGCCACACCGGTTGCAACCGAAGATGTCGGTGTGAGAAAAGATATGGAACACGCTGACAATATACTCAAGTCGGCCGAGCGCGGCGGGGCGCTCAACGCGTGGCAGAGAACCTCTGTAAAGAAACTCAGGCGGAGCATTGCGGCATTTTTGTGGGAATGATCACAGCCCCGTCGTCTTAAGGGGGTTATTTCCCTAGGCCATGGTTAGTTGCACCGGTGGTACTATAACTGTTACCCGATTGACGTATCGCCACCCGGCAATTTATCGGAGAGTCCCGGTAGGCGGCCCGGGCTAAGCGCCGTGACTCTTCAATCATTTCCATGGGCGACGTTTCACCGTTAAGATCAAGATCGCAATGGCGGCACGTCGCTGCCTGTAGTTACTTGGGCTTTTATACATGAGTGATTGTTCTCCCGCGATTCGCTTTACCAATGTTGAATTCATGCGTGAGGATCGCGCGATTCTTGCCGGTATTAACTGGGAACTTCCCGCCGGCGGGTGGGGGGCCATTGTCGGCCCGAATGGCAGTGGAAAGTCAACGCTGGTACGCATGGCCGCCGGGTATCTCTGGCCCACGCATGGCTCGGTCGATGTACTGGGCCATCGGCTGGGAGAATATCCGGTGGACGAACTGCGGCGAAAAATATCCGTGGTTGAGGCTCTAAGCATATACCCATTTGACGAGCAGATGACGGCTGAAGAGGTGGTTTGCAGCGGCTTTTTTGGCGCACTGACACTGGGTTATCATCAGCCGGTCGCCGAGCAGTGGACCCGCACGAACCAGGTGCTTACGGACGTGCGGATGGAATTATTTGCGAAGCGTAAATTCTGGACCCTTTCCACGGGTGAACGTATGCGTGTGCTAATGGCTCGTGCTCTGGTTCATCGGCCGGCACTGCTGATGCTCGATGAATGTACGTCCGGACTGGATCTGCCATCGCGCGAAAGCGTGCTGATCTTTCTTTCCCACCTGGCGGAACTGCCATCTCCGCCGGCCTTGTTAATGATTACGCATCACCTTGACGAATTATTGCCACAGATTCAGCATACGCTTTTGTTGGATAGTCACGGCTGCGCTGTTGCCGCCGGCACACCGGCGCAAACGCTTACCGATCCACTGTTGTCCGAGGCGTTTAGCTGGCCCATTCGTGTTGCGTTGCGCGATCGCCGCTGGTATGCGGAGAGTGAAAGCTGGCCACCTTTGCATCGCCCGCTATAATTCTCCGTGGCTCTGTTGGGGTGATCAAACGGGTTGATCGCTTTTTGCCGCAACGGAGTACAGCGAAGACTGTTGGCCACGTGATTTGGCACTGTTATCCCGCTATTTACGCTTGAAAAGAAGGAAAAAGAAATATGGCGAATATCGAGCATGTTGTCATTATTGGTTCTGGTCCGGCGGGTTGGACCGCCGCTATTTATGCCGCCCGCGCCAATCTCAACCCGCTGGTGATTGCCGGCGATGGTGCCAACCGCGAGCGCATGCCCGGTGGACAATTGATGTTTACCACGGAAGTGGAAAATTTTCCCGGTTTTGTCCATGGAATCGATGGCCAGAAAATGATGGGCGTGCTGCAGCAGCAGGCCGAGCGATTCGGCACCCGCGTGTTGCAGAATTTTGTCACGCGCGTCGACTTTACCTCTCGTCCCTTCAAAATATGGCATATCAATGATCTCTCCGGCGAGGCGGAAGCTCAGGTGCTCGCGCACGCGGTGATTATTTCAACGGGTGCCAGCGCCAATTATCTGGGGCTGGAAAGCGAAAAGAAATTTGAAAACAACGGCGTGTCGGCGTGCGCCGTATGCGATGGTGCATTGCCAAGATTCCGGGATAATCCCCTGGTGGTTGTAGGGGGCGGAGACTCTGCCGTGGAAGAAGCCACATATCTGACCAAATTTGCCAGCATGGTTTATCTGGTTCATCGCCGCGATACGCTGCGGGCCAGTAAAATCATGGCGGAACGGGCTTTGTCCAACAAAAAAATTAAACCTCTCTGGAATTCCGCCGTGGAGGAAGTCCTGGGAAATGATAATGATGGCGTTACCGCTGTGCGGATAAAAGATCTCAAAACCAATGCCACTTCGGTAATTGAATGCCGCGGCATGTTTGCGGCCATTGGCCATACGCCCAATACCGCATTTTTAAAAGGTCAAATGGATCTGGATCCCAAAGGGTATATCGCCTTGAAAGAGCCGTTCCGCTCCACCACCAGCGTGGAGGGGATTTTTGCCGCCGGTGATTGCGCGGATCCGATATACCGTCAGGCAATTACCGCCGCGGGCATGGGATGCAAGGCCGCGATTGATGCGGAGCGCTGGCTGGCCGAACAGGGCATAGATTGAAATATAAGCCAAATCAACCTGCTCAGGACAATCGTCCACCGCTCGCCAATGCGGGTGTGGCATTTGATATTGTATATGCCGATGAAGATCTGATGGTCATTGGCAAGCCCGCCGGTTTGGTAACTCAGCCCGGATTGGGGCATGTTAAAGATACATTGCTTAATGGTGTATTTGCCCAATATGGCCATCAATTGCGGCAACTTGGTCCGCGCCGGGATTGGGGGTTATTGCATCGCCTGGATCGTCAAACCAGCGGTCTGCTGGTTGTGGCATTGCGGCCACGGGCGTATGACGCTCTGCGGGAAGATTTTGAACACCGTCGGCTTGATAAGCAATATCTTGCTATTGTCGCGGGTCGACCGAATCCCCTGCAGGGTGTGGTGCAGGCTCGACTCAAGGAAATTCAGGCGGATAAGAAAAAAGTCATTGTTTCCCGTTCTGGTGAAGAAGCGATTTCCGCCTACAGGGTGCTAAGTTCCACTGAATCTGCCGCTCTGGTTGAAGTGCGCATAAAAACGGGGCGACTGCATCAAATACGCGCCCACATGATGTTTCTCGGTACGCCGGTATTGGGAGATGATCTGTACCTGCCTGATGGATTATCCAAGGCCAAAGTGCCCCGTGCCCCGCGGTTGTGCCTGCACGCCTGGAAACTCGGCTTTAAGCATCCATCCGATCAAAAATGGCGTGAATTTATCCAGCCCCCTCCCCCCGATTTTCGCGACGTACTGCGCCGTCTCGGCGTCGCAACGCCCCCTGAACTGATCTAGCCATTGCACCGGCAAGCCATGTTTGTCTTCCCGACAATCAACGGCTCAACGATCGTCGAACTTCCGCCACAATGAAAAATAAATCGATACTTCCCGCCGGACTGATTTTTCATAGCCCATTATTAAATGCTGTTAATCCGGCGTTAATCCGTGCGCTTTTCCAACATCCGCACGCATCACAGCGCCGCGTTACGATCTGACGGCAGAGACCTCAACGTCGCTTGCAACGCTTGGCAATACCTGCTGTGGATAAGCCCGCTTCAGAGCGGCGCTGACTAAACCTAAAAACATGGCATCGGGCGTTAACGGGCGGCTGGTCAGGCACGGATGAGCCTGCGTGGCGTAGAAGTAAGGATGTACATCCGCGGATAATTCAAGCATCTGCATGATCGGTTGATTGGGCGCGTGGCCACTGAAATTCAGGCCATGGCTGGTCAGCGTTTCGATGTAGCGCGGCTCCACTTCATAACGGTGCCGGAATCGCAGACGCACCTGATCAACATTTCCGTACAACGCGGATATGCCGCTGCCAGGTTGCAGGATAACGTCTTTTCCGCCCAATCGCATATTGCCGCCAAGGCCTTCAATTTTTTTCTGTTCGGGCAGAATATCAATGACCGGATGGCGACAATTGGGTTCAAATTCTGTGCTATTGGCACCTTCAAGTTTGCACACATTTCGCGCGAACTCCACCACCGCCATCTGGAATCCCAGGCAGATTCCCAGATATGGAACATGGCGTTCACGCGCGAAACGGACGCATTCAATTTTTCCTTCCGTCCCGCGTGAGCCGAACCCACCGGGCACAATAATGCCGTGGCATCCGCGGAGAATATCGGCGACATTGCGGGCGTTGATTTCGGTCGTATCCAGCCATTGAATATTCACTTTGCAGCCAAGATGCACACCGCAGTGTTCCAACGCTTTGTCTATGCTGGCGTACGCATCGCGCAGGGAGGCGTATTTGCCCGCCACGGCAATGGTGACTGATTTTTCCGTTGGTTCCAGGAGTTTATCGACATATTGCTGCCAGCGGCGGCGCGCCTGATCTTCCATTCGCTGATTGACGCGCTCATGAAGATTTAACAGCGTCAGCACTTCCCGGTCCATTCCGGCTTCGCGCAACATCTCCGGTACCAGATAAATACTGGGCAGATCATGCATGGAAAATACCCGGCGCATGGGTACATTGCTGAACATGGAGATTTTCTGTCGCACCTTTTCGGTTGCGGGCGACGGGCATCGGCAGGCAATAATATGCGGCTGCAGGCCCGTCTGCATGACTTGCCGCAGTCCGAGCTGCGCGGCCTTGGATTTCTGTTCACCCAGTGATTGCGGTTCAATAATGTACGTTAAAGCGACCACACATACAGAAGCTTCGCCTTCTTCATAAGCGAGTTCACGAACCGCTTCGATAAAGTAGCCATTTTCGTAATCACCAACGGTTCCGCCAACTTCCACAAACACCAGATCCGCCCGCGATTTAATGGCCAGTTCACGCAACGCGGTTTTAACCTCACCGGTGACATGCGGGATCATCTGCACATCGCGGCCAAGGTATTTGCCGTGTCGTTCCCGCTCCAGAATGCGCGTAAAAATCTGTCCGCTGGTGGTAAAATTGGCGCGCGAGAGGTTTTCATCCAACATGCGCTCATAGGTGCCCAGATCCATGTCGGTTTCCATGCCGTCATCAAGAACGAAAACTTCACCATGACGAAATGGATTCAGCGTGCCGGAGTCAATGTTCAGATAGCCTTCCATTTTGATCGGGGCCACACGCAGGCCCTTATCTTTAAGAATCTTCGCCAAACTGGAACTGAAAATGCCCTTGCCCAGTCCGCTCATCACGGTGCCTAGAACAACCACATATTTGGTGCGGCCTTTTTCATAACCTTGAGGGAACGGTGTATAAAATTCGGTTTCCTGGGTGCTCTGGCCGATCGAGGCCAACAGGTCAGATTGATTTTCGTCATTCATCGCGGACCTCACGAAAATAGTAAGATAATCGATATTGTCAGTTTGGGAAAACAGCTTGCCAATAAATTTTGGCAGGCCTATAGCTCGGCACCAGCGTACCGCCGGACAAATGCTTCATAATCCTCCGGGGTATCAATGCCATGATGGGCCTGTGGCGTGTCATGGACAATTATTTTCGCCCCCAGATATAACGCCCGCAACTGCTCGAGTTTTTCCAGCTTTTCCAAATCACACGCCTCCGCTGCGGCGAGTTGCAGCAGAAATGCCTTCTGATACGCATAAATGCCCAGATGCTTCCGATATAACCCCGCAAGCATCAGCGCGCTGGCTCCGGCGGTCTGCCCGTCACGATCATGCGGAATCACGCTGCGTGAAAAATACATGGCAAACCGCCGTTGATCGATGACGACTTTGACTATGCCCGGATTAACAATTTCCGCCGTACTTTCAAACGGTGCCGCCGCGGTCGCCATTTGCACATCCGTTTTTTCCAGCAGGCGAATCAGAGCGTCAATTAAATTCGGATCAATTTCCGGCTCATCTCCCTGAACATTCACAATCGTATCAAAATGGGCAAAATCTTTCATCGCGGCCACTTCGGCGATGCGATCGGTTCCGGACCGATGATCGGGCGATGTCATGACGACCTGTCCTTCAAACCCACGCACCGCTTCGACAATACGCTGATCATCTGTGGCCACGACAACGGCCGAGGCGCGTTTGGTTTTCAGGGCCTGTTCATAGACATGTTCTATCAGATACTTGCCGGTTTGCCGAAGCAGCGGCTTGCCAGGCAGACGGGTGGAATCATAGCGGGCGGGAATGACAATCAAGCTGGACAACGCATAGCCTTTCGTAAAGCGCCAATTTCCAGAGCAACGGTATATCCGAAACTGCCCTGCGCATCAATTTACCCTCGCCGGCAGCTTTGTGATCCCCGCGGAGCTATTCCCGCAATAGTCGCATGGCCGAAGTCTTTGCGTGCGGGTCTTTACGGCCAAAAAAAATGTGCGGCGTTCGTTATTCAAAAGTTTTCCGCCGCCGATTTTAGAAGCGCACATGATGCGTTATAATCATTCCGTGTTACATTCTGCACGGAGGCTTACGGTATGTCAGGTAGTCAGGATTCATTTGTTCATCTGCACGGTCATTCACATTATTCTCTGCTCGACGGCGGAGCCACGTTGCCGGGACTTTGTGCCAAGGCGGCGGAAATGGGCATGCCGGCGCTGGGGCTGACTGATCACGGCAATTTGTTCGGGATGGTGGAATTTTATCAGGAAGCCAGGAAAGCCGGCATTAAGCCGTTGCTGGGCTGTGAATTTTATGTGGCACCAGGCTCGCGCTTTGATAAAGACGCGCATGGAATCAGCGAAGCTGCGTACCATCTGGTGGTACTGGCTAAAAATCAGGCGGGTTATAAAAATATTCTCAAACTTGCCAGTCTGGCCTTTACCGAAGGTTTTTACTACCGCCCGCGCGTGGATAAAGAAACGCTGGCCCGCTATTCGGAGGGCTTGGTTGTTATTAATGGCCACTTTGGTACAGAAATTGCGGCCTGCCTGCAACGTGGTGATGTGGCGGCCGCGGTTGATGTGGCGGGGCAATACAAAACCATTTTCGGTGAAAACTTTTTTGTGGAATTGCAGAATCATGATGATCCGGCTCAAATCTCAGCCATTCCGCAGTTGCTGGAAGTGGCAAAAAAATCCGGTTGCCCGGTGGTTGCCACCAACGACCATCACTATCTGCTTAAAGAGGATTACGACGCCCATGATGTGTTGTGCTGCATCAGCATGGGAAAAACGCTTGCCGACGAAAATCGCCTGCATTACTCACGCCAACTGTATCTCAAAAGCCCTGCGGAAATGCGGGCCATATTCCGTGACATCCCGGAAGCCTGTGATAATACCCTGAAAATTGCCGAATTATGCGATGTGCAGTTGGATTTCTCCAAACGCCACGCGCCGGTTTATACGCCGCCGAATGATCCGGCCACCGGGCAAAGTGTGTCTGCGGATGATTATCTGCGGCAGCTTTGTGAAGCGGGAGTTATTGAGCGGTATGGCGAATTTAATGACGTTCTGCGGCAGCGCATGGAACAGGAATTAAAAGTTATTCAGAGCAAAGGCTTTTCCAGTTACTTTTTAATTGTCTGGGATTTCTGCAATTTTGCCCGGCAAAACGGCATTCCGGTGGGGGCTAGAGGTTCCGGAGTCGGCACACTGGTGGGTTACGCTCTGGGTTTATGCAATGTGGATCCGATTCGCTACGACCTGCTTTTTGAGCGGTTTATGGATCCCAGCCGCTCGGAAATGCCCGATATCGATATCGATATCTGCCAGGAAGGGCGTGGCAAAGTCATTGAATATGTCCGTAAAAAATATGGCAATGTGTCACAAATTATCACTTTTTCCACGCTGGGCGCCAAAGCCGCGATTAAAGATGTTGGCCGGGTACTGGCCATGCCATTGGCGGAAGTGGACAAAATCACCAAGCTGATTCCGGGCGGCGTGGGCGTGACACTTGATAGTGCCCTGCAAGTCGCTGATTTGAAAAAATTGTACAAAGAAGACCCCAATGTCATGCGACTCTTTGATATTGCCCGCCGACTCGAGGGGTTATGCCGCAACGCCGGCATGCACGCGGCGGGTGTGATTGTCTGTGATAAGCCACTCGATGAAGTCGTGCCGCTGTATAAAAGTGGTGATGACATCATGACGCAATGGGACGGCCCCACCTGTGAAAAAGCCGGTCTGCTGAAAATGGACTTTCTTGGTTTGCGAACGCTGACGATTGTGGAGCGGGCACTGGCCCTGATTGAAGCGGATTATCCCAAGGGGCTGCCGCCACGCAATGCACTTGGACTTGATGGCAAGCAAACCGTATCCGACCATCCCGCCGGAGCACGTCCCGGTCGGCTGGATATTGAAAAAATAGATCTCACCGATCAACGTGTTTATAAACAGGTCTTCCAGCGTGGGCAAACCAAAGGTGTCTTTCAGTTTGAATCTCCGGGCATGCGGGAACTGCTGATCAAGATGAAGCCGGATCGCGTGGAAGATCTCATTGCCGCCAATGCCCTGTTTCGTCCCGGCCCCATGGACCTGATCCCGGATTATTGCGCTCGCAAACACCGCCGGCAGGCCGTTCCAGCGGTGCATCCGATTATGGATAAAATCCTGGCGGAAACCTATGGCATCATGGTGTACCAGGAACAGGTGATGCGGATATTCAACCAGTTGGGCGGAATCCCGCTGGCCAAGGCATATAAGATTATCAAAGCCATCAGCAAAAAGCAGATGGATGTGATTGCCGCCGAAAAGCAGCATTTTGTGGACGGCGCGGAAAAGAACGGCATTAAGAAAGAACAGGCGTCTGAGATTTTCGCGCTTATCGAAGAATTTGGAAAATATGGCTTTAATAAAAGCCATTCCACACGTTACGCCATCGTGGCCTATCAAACCGCCTACCTGAAAACCTATTTCCCGCTGGAATATATGGCGGCTCTGTTAACCTACGAAATGATCGATCAGGCTAAAACCACAGAATATATTGAAGATTGCCGGTTTTTGGTGCGTCCGGATGGGCGCGTCGGCATACCGATTTTACCGCCGGATATTAATCAGAGTGTGGCCGATTTTGGCGTGGTGGATGGCACGATCTGCTTTGGTCTCGCCGGAGTCAAAGGCGTTGGCCAGAAGGCCGTTGAATCCATCATGGCGGCGCGCGGCAACCGCGCCGATAGTACGCATAAGCCCTTCACGAGCCTCTTTGATTTCTGTGAACGTGTGGACCTTCGCACGGTTAATAAGTCCGTCATTGAATCACTGATTAAATGTGGCGCGTTTGATGTGCTGCATCAAAACCGCGCTAGCGCATCAGCGGCAATCGAAACCGCGATGCAGTCCGGCAATTCCGCGCAAAATGCCAAGCGCGCGGGACAGGAGAGTTTATTTGGCGGCGGCGCTTCAACAGCCATGGCCGCGGCGGCGGGGGAGTACAAGCTCCCGTCTGTGCCCGAATGGCCGCAGGGGCAGAAAATGGCCAATGAGAAATCCGTTCTGGGCTTCTACGTTACCAGCCATCCCCTGCGTGATTATGAAACCATGCTCCATGATTTCACCACCGTTAACACCCAGAGCATCAAAACCGCCAATGATGGGAAAGAGGGGATTCTCGGTGGCCTGATTTCCAAAGTGGAATCACGCATTGTCCGCTCCGGCCCCAGTGCCGGGCAGAAATGGGCCACCATTATTCTCGAAGATCTATCCAGCAATGTAAAAGTCACCATGTTTGCCGGTGAATTTCAAAAATATGGCGATTTAATTAAGCCTGACGCGGTCATCTTTTTCCGTGGAAAAGTGGATCGTACGCGTGAAGAGCCGGGTTTTCGCGTGTATGAGGCCTTCACGCCTGAACAAGCTGTGCAGAAACTGGCACGTGAAGTGCTGATCTGCGTGGCAGCCGAAGCGGTGGATGCGGATTCCATTGAACGCTTAAGTGACGTTATCAAGCAGCATCCCGGCAAACTTCCGGCTAAAATTCAACTTGCCATGCCGGAATCAGATATGCCGCTGAAAGCCACGCTTAATTTGTGCAAGGCCGTCAGCGGATCGCCCGAAGCGCTAAAACATTTAGAAGCTGCGATACAGGGTGCCACAGTCCGGCTGCTTGGCCCGGGAACATATCTGAATGCCGCGCGTGCCCAGGCGTCTCAATTACAACCGGCGTAAATCCACTACCACTTTCGCACAACCGATGCCACCACTTCGGCGGACGGCAGCGCGTGAATGGTTTCCGGGCGGCATACCGCATACTGATGCGCCAGTTCAGAAATTTCCGGTTGCAGCCGCGAAAGCAGTTTTAGTACCACGGTTTCATCCAGAGGAATTGCGGCCACCGCCGCCCGGATAATCGCCTTGGCGGCGCTGAACAGACACAATGCGATGGCCCGTACTTCCTGCGCTGTGGTTTCGCTCACCAGTGTGCCAAAAACCATCGCATGATGCAGCTTGGTGCTTGCGGCGAGGTCTTCCACCTGACCGTGCATGGCTTGCGCCCAATCCCAGCGGCGCGAAAGTTCCCACAGGTGCGTGCCCATTTCCAGCGATGCCATACGGATATCCGCCGGCACATCCGGCCCCGACAATCGCGACGCTAATTCCGGTAAATCCGCCAGGTCCCCTTGCCGTGCGGCTTTGAACGCCCATCCAACCGCTACGCCGTCACTGGGACCAATGGACGATTGCAGACTGGCATCAAGAAGTTGCAGAATCTGCTCTTCCGAGCGCAACACGCCGCGCCGGGCCAAACTATTAATTTGAAAACAATCAGCATACCCGCCGACGGCGGGGGCTGAATCAACCAATTGCATCAGACCAAGTACGTTCAACGGCCCAATCTCCGGTTCAGAGCAATAAACTCGCCCGTTTCAACCTCGCTATATTCAATTGTATCGTATCAGAACCTTAAATCACAATAACATTTCTTCCCGTTTCAACGCCGCAGTGTCCCGACGGTTCCGTTGAAATTGGCTACCAGCACTTCATCGGCTTTATTAAGAAATAGACCGGTTTCAATCGTGCCCGGAATGTTACGGATGTTCTGATCCAGAATGTCGGGATGCAGAAGCTGCTTGTCAGATGGATCAAACCGGGCGTGCAGCAGCGGATTGCCGTTATCCGTGCGAAAGAGCTGCCCGTCGGCGGTCATTCGGGCTGTGGCTGAGGCTCCCAAAGTGGCCAGTGACCGGATCACCACCGGCATGGCAAATTCCACCACTTCAACAAAAACCGGAAATTTCATTCCCAGATGCTCAACGAGCTTTTCTTCGCCAATAACCACAACGTATCGCCGCGCGATTGATGCGATAACCTTTTCCCGCAGCAGATCACCACCTCCGCCCTTGGTGAGGTTTAATTTTGGATCCACTTCATCGGCTCCATCCACCGCAATATCCAACTGCCTGATGTTTTCCAGGCTTCCCAGCGGAATGCCAACTTCGCGCGCCAGCCGGGCGGTGGATTCAGATGTGGGAATGCCAACAATATTCAATCCATGCTCCCGCACGCGTTGGCCCAGCATCCGAACAAACGCATGAGACGCTTTGCCACTGCCCAGGCCCACGGCCTGCCCGCTTGTAATAAGCTCTGCCGCCCTGGCGCCGATCGTATGTAACTGTTCAGGTGTTGCAATTTTTCCCGCTTGCGTCATGGAACATCCTTCTGATTCAATACCTGTAAATAACTTTATGATTCATTCAGCACGACATCGGGTGGCACACACACCGCTTCCTGACGATGCAAAGACTGGCCGTCGCTGCGTGAAAAATCAACAATATGAAGTTCCGCCCGTGGTTGATGGTAATATCGATCCACACTGACATGAACCACCATGTCCAGCAGCATACCGGGAGCCAGGAGCGGCTCGGCTTCACCCAATCTGAACCCCACCGCCCGAACCGCCCGGCCATTGGTTTTCAACTGTAAGAGCATATGGGCACCGCGTGCTCCCATGCGGCGCGGCGGGGCGGCCACCTGAACGCCGCGAATGAGAAACTTGGGTTTAGGATTGCCGCAGCCAAACGGAGCCATCGCTTCAAGCTCGGAAAATGCCTGATAATCTATGTCCGATGGTTCAAGTTCTCCATCGATTTCAAATACCGGGACAAGGCCGCCAACCGGTGGCTTATCCGAAGCGTACGCGCAAAATTTGGCAATAAATGCATCCAATTGGGCCGATTGTAATTTAATACCGCCCGCCGCCGCGTGCCCGCCACCGCTGATTAACAGATCGCGGCAGTGGTTAATGGCTTCATGCAGTGCAAAGCCCGGAACGCTGCGCCCGCTGCCACTGATAATTTGCCCATCGTCAGTCAGCACAAAGCTCGGACGGTGGAATTGATCCACCAGCCGCGCCGCCACGATGCCAACCACGCCCGCGTGCCAATTCTTCCGGCACAATACGAGCGCGGGCGGCAGTTGGGGCAATTGTCGGACAAATTCAATCGCTTCAGCGGTAATTTTACGTTCTGTATTCTGCCGATCCTTATTTTGAGCCTCCAGGTACTCCGCAATTTCATCCGCCCGCGCAGAGTCCTGCGTGGTCAGCAATTCCACGGCCATATCCGCATGACCCATTCTCCCGGCGGCATTGAGCCGTGGCCCAAGTGAAAAGCCCACCGCTGTGCCGTCAATGGCCCGGTTTTCAAATCCTGCCGCGCGCACCAGCGCTTTGATACCCAGAATATTGCAGCGCGATAACTGCTTAAGGCCATAACTCACCAGAATGCGATTTTCGCCGCGTAACGGCACCACATCCGCTACCGTCGCCAGGGCCACCAATGCGGTAAATTCGATCAGCATTTCTCGATAGCTGGCTGATAATTTATCCGACCCACACAGTCGCGCCGCAACCGCCCATGCCAGTTTATACGCCACTCCCGCTCCACACAGATCCGTATTGCCGGACGCGCAGCCGTCCAGTCGCGGATGCGCAATGGCATGCGCCGGCGGCAAACGACTTTCATACTCATGATGATCGGTAATGACAATAGTCATGCCGGAATCGCGCCCGGCCTGCACCGCCTGTAAAGCGGTAATGCCGCAGTCCACGGTCAGTAACACCTGTGTGCCGCGCCGGGCAATATCTTGTACCGCCTCCACAGATAAGCCGTAGCCTTCGTCTATGCGGTGCGGAATATAGGTATCAAATAGTGCTCCCGCCGCCTCAAGCAATCGGTACAGCATGGTCGTTCCGGTGATTCCGTCCACATCATAATCACCATAGATGGTAATTTTTTGCTTTTCTTTCACGGCACGGGCAATAATATCCGCGCAGGCGTCGAGGCCGGGAATGCTCTGCGGTGGAAGAATATTCTTAAATTCCGGCTCCAGAAATTGCCGGGCGCTTTCCGGGGTGCCGATATTTCGGGCCAGCAGCAGTCGGGCGGTAAGCGGATGGCGGCCCAAACTGCGGGCCAATGTGATATGCTGCGCCTGATCCACAGTGGTCTGCGGAAGTACCCATTTCCGCTTGAGAAAGCTGTAAGGCTCGGTGTGCTGCGAGTTCAATACGTTGACCTCCGTGTCACGGCATTGGTAAAGCGCGGTTATTAAACGCTTACGGCCATGGAATTGTGAATGTACTTTACCGCGTTTTCAAACAATTGCAGGCCGTCCGGCGCGGCGTTGCCATTGAGCCGACTCCAATATGGATGGTGCATGGAATCAATAAAGCGCTCCGGATGCGGCATAAGGCCTAATATCCGCCCGGTGATATCGCAAATGCCGGCAATCGCCCCGGCACTGCCATTGGGATTATCAGGAAAATCTTTCGCCGGCTTCCCATCTTCGGCAACGTAACGGAAAACAATCTGGTCATTGCCTTCTAGAGCTTCCATGACCGCCGGATCGCGCACCGCAAATCTCCCCTCTCCATGGGCAATCGGCAAGAGTATCGATATTCCAGGTTCCAGCCATTTACACAATGATGATTGAGATTTTAGGCGCACCCAGCGGTCTTCAAAGCGGGCCTGAGCGTTGTGCGTAAGTGTTGTGGTAAATATATCCGACGATTCCAACTGCGGCATCGGTCCAGGCAGTAGGCCTGCCTTTACCAGAACTTGAAATCCATTGCATACGCCCAGTATCATTTTGCCATCGCGCACAAACTGTTCCATGGGCGTTCGCAGATGATGCAGCAATTGATTGGCCAGAATTTTTCCGCTGGCAATATCATCCCCATACGAAAAGCCGCCCGGAAAGCCTAAAATCTGAAAATGTGCCAGTTGCCCCGGTTCCGCCAGCAACCGGTGGATATGCAATATCTCCACGGTTGCTCCGGCACGCTGAAACGCCAGTGCCAGTTCGCGGTCACAATTGGTACCGGCGGTTCGCAGTAGCAGCACACGGACAGTTGATGATTCCATTGTACAATCCTTTTCCAGCCTCCCGCATTATCGCATTGAAGTGGTCAGAAACTCAAGCGCGTGCGGTTGGAATTAACATATTGTTTTTTTCATGGTGTTATGGATAGTCGCCGGGCCAATTCATTGCTTAACGCTCTGGCCAATTGGCCCCGGGGAACCCTTTGCGTCCGGTGTTCATCGATAATCAGGGCGGAAGGTTCCGGGCCATGCACCATTTCCAGGGTGTTGGCAACAATAACATCGGCCAGGCTGTGCTTGCGGCTGGCTTGGGCCACGGCAATGAGTTCATCTTCATTCAGCCCGACCTCCAATTTGAATTTAAACAGCAGGCCCTTGTACTTCCATACGTCTCGGAACTGATCAATAATTTTCACCGTCGGTTTTCCAGCCACGGCCAGACTTTCATGGGCGCTGGAAATTTTCAGCTTTTGCGCCTTTTCCACAACCCAGACCTCCCGGTTTGGTTCGTCGGCCTTTTCACGCATGATAATGCTGTATGCCCCGTCCGGTGTGTAATCACTGACGGCGGCAGTCATAAATACGGCATCAAATGGCTTTTTTGCCAGTTGCGATGCAATGAGTTTCATCAGGTCGGTATGACTTTCAAAATAGGCCGATGTTATGCCATTATCCGCCTTGGTCGCCTCCAGTGCCCGCAGGTGCTCCGCATTGCTTGTCAACAGGGTTACATCCGCCAGAGTACTGACAGCAAGCGCAATATCCAAGCCGGTCTGCCCCGTGAAGATATTACTCCACCACCGAACGCAATCAATTTTTTCCCGGGTATTGCCGGCAGTGATGAGAACGTGGGGGCGTGTCTTATTCATGACTCTATATTACCGCAAAAATCCCGCCGGATAAACGCCGCCGCGCGGAGGCGGCAGAGCAGTTGGTTGGTAGAGAGTTCAGCCTCGATGAGCCGACTCCTGTCCCGTCGCGCCGGGAGGATTTCGGCATACTGCACCAACCCGGAGCAAATAGCCATTCGGTAATGCACGACCGACGCTTTCCGGAAAATGTTTTTGGGCATTGGGGGTTGTTCAATGGGTTTAGTAGTCGCTGGGATCGCGACCGTGCCGGGAGGAGCAATGCCCGATAACATGCGGAATGCCCCGATCTTTTGAGATATTTGAGTTTTTTGCCTTGACCGGTCAATGGTTAAGGTCTAATATACTTTTGGATCTGAACCCCGGGTTATCCGGGCAGTAGGATCCTCCAGGGCCCCGTAAGGGGCCCCATTTTTGCGCCCTCACAAACGCACCACGCCCATTCTCGCCGGATCCTTGTCCGACGCCCGTTTACACAACACTGGATCCAGCCGATTGAAGTACGCCTTTCCGCCGTGCCTTTTCATATAGCTGGACGGCTCAACGCTCTGTTTGAGTAAAAATGCGGCACAATCTGCTGCCTGGATGAAGTACGATTCACGCGAGTCACGCAGGATTGGATCTGCCCCGTGAAGATATTACTCCACCACCGAACGCAATCGATTTTTTCCCGGGTATTGCCGGCAGTGATGAGAACGTGGGGGCGTGTCTTATTCATGGCTCTATATTACCGCAAAAATCCCGCCGGATAAACGCAGCCGCGCAGTGAAAACCCGAAGCCACTGCGCCCGAACCCCGGTGGATTCGCTTTCCCTCGCCCAGTCTTCCAAAATAGGCACGGCGATCCTCATCAATGAAGAACACATCTTGACCGTTATCGCCACGCTGGGTAATGTGGCAGCTTATTTAGGGGATGGCAATGCGAGCTCTTCGAGCCATGCGAAACGGCACACACCCATCCACGTCGGGCGTCAATAAACAGACGGCTGTCCCTAGCTGCCCAGATTCTCTAGGGCCCCAACGACGGCCTTTACGAATGGCGGGGCGGAGGGGCGTCGCCGCGTTCGCCTCTCCCATCGGTTCAGTTTTGGGCGCAGATGGACGATCTCGGCCTTGCACCGCTGATCGACGATTGACGGCGATGCGCCACATTGGAGGTACACCAAAATGGGATTGCTGAAACTGAGCCGCGGCACCACAGCCCGGAGCGATCGAGAGGTCGCGTTCCGGGAGGCTCGATATTTTGAGCACTTAAGTCGTGGCGAATTCAGGCCCAGCGACCTTCCCTACCCCATTTTTGCGTTCGACCCTTTCCACGATGGGGAGGTCCGGCTCCGTGGCATCGGGCTGGCGTCGCGCACGGCGACGATAACCTTCCGGAATGTCTACGCGGTAGATTCTGTGAACCGCACCAGAGCGAAAACGGGCCTGCCAAAGAGGAAGTTCCGCCGGAACGATTTTCGAACAAGGGTCATTTTCCACGGGGTCCGGCTGATCGTTCTGCCAGATGTTCCCAGCGGCAACTTGTGGTATCACTGTTCAAATCTCTTCCGTGACAACGGAGGATACAGGCTGGCCATACAGGTTTGGGGTCGCCGTGAGTACGGCGTTCTTGCGCTATCGTTCGCGGGGATTGATGTTGAGGACATCGCCCCTAAAATCGCCAAATATCTCCCGCTGGGTGCGGATCCGGTGGGGCACCTGGGCTACGCTAAGCAAGTTCCCGCTTATTACGCCCGGCGTTGGCGCGCAAAACTAAGGCGATTCGAGTCGCAAAATGGCCGAGTGTAGTGGCTGTAGTGGCCCGGCTATTCGTAGGATCGTTAATATTCATGTTAAGGGCAGTTCGGATGATCGGCAAACGGCAGAATTATACTTGTCGTGGTGAAATACCAGGGATAGCCGCATACTAAATTGTGGCATGTTAAGCGATTTGGTCATCCTAACCACGTTGTTTGGGTTTTCCTCGCCCAATATTCCAAGGCAGGCGCGGCGATCATCATCAATAAAAAACACACATCGAAAAACACACCTTGACCGTTATCGCCACGCTGGGTAATGTTGCAGAGTATTTCGGGGCTGACAATGCGAGCGGTTCAAGGTACGAAAGATAACCCACCACAGCCCGGACGGGCTGCTAGAAAAAAGGCGGGTGTCCCTAGATTTGTGAATCGTGCCAATATCACGGATGCGCCGGTTACGGGCACCACACGTGAGGTTAATCTTTGGTCTTTCAACCTTAGCGGTGATGCGGAACGGGTGACGGCGCAGCCAGATCCTCCCCGGTCAGCTTTATCTGCCGCCAATTGGCTGCATCATAATGTTCTTGTGTGGAACAATAGCAATGAATATTCCGAGGAAGTGAAACGGGGACGTGACTAGTTAATGCAAACGGCGACGGCTCTAATCGTTGCTGGACTGTGGTGGGTGCGGCGATAAAATGGTGCGATAAAGCGGCCCGATAACAGCGGTGCGATAAAACGTGTGGTGTCCTGAGGCCGAGACAGTTACAATGGCCGCCGACCAAGGATCGAAGTGTTGGATGATGTAATGGTCGCGATAGATGAAATTATCTTGGAATCCAAGCTGGGTGGTAAATCGACCGGCCGCCGTGGAACCTCCTTTTCCTCCGCTGCCGAGGTTTATCCCGTGCGAGCCGGGATTGTTCAAAAATCCGTGGATCTCGTTGCGTCGCCTTTCCCGATATTCAGAGCATTCGAGTCGTTGTCGGGATGCCTTTGTGGTGAAAATCAGTTTTTGTTACCCGATACGCCTATCCCGCGGCATCGGGATCTCGGCTCCAGCCTCGACGTTGATCGTTGTTCGTTGGTGACTGAGCGAAACGCCGACGCCTTTGGAAACGCGCTGGGCTTCAACGCCGCAACGGCATTGACGACGTATCTTTACTCATCCATGCCATTCGATGCCGCCTCAGGAAGCTATTACGACCACGCCCGGTTCTACGATTCCGGCACCGGCAGCTTCACCCAGGCCGACTTCGGCTATGTAGGCTCGCTCGCCAATCCGATGACTGATCTGCCCTACGCCTTCACCGGCGGCGATCCAATCAACATGCTTGATTTAAGTGGGCATGATTTCAGCCTTGGCTCGTTGACGGTCGGAATTGGAATCGCTTCTATGCTTAATGGTGCGATCGGTGGGGTGGTCGGCGGCGTACAAAGCGGTGCTCTTGGGGCGTTGGGCGGCGCGTTAAATGGATTTGTGGCAATCTCCGTTGGATTCACGACCGCGCTTCTGCTTGATCCACTGGGGCCGATCGGCTACGGCCTCGGGTTTGGGTTTGGCGCCATCGCTGGGGAAAGCCTTGACCTCGCAATCCAAGGCAAGGCGCTCTCCTCGCCGGAAGCGCGGATTGATGTTGCAGTTTCCGGGGTGCTCGGATTCTTTGGCGGGGTGACGGGCGGGGAAGCAGCGGTCAGCTACGCCGGTGAGATCGGTCAGAGGCTTATAGGTTATCCTGCTATCCGTGCCTCAATGACGGAGATTGCGAATGGCCAAGGGGTCTACACGGTAGGGGCCGTGGAATTCGTCCAATATTACTCGGAGCATCCGTGGCAGTTCGCCAATATTCTCACAAAGTTCATCAGCGAGAAATCCGTTGGAGAAAACCTGTTCGAGACAGCCAAAGCCATTATCGGTGGGTTGGCGGTTAGCAGGGCCCAGGATACTTTGGTGTCGGTCCTCGTTCAGCCGGTGTCTGAATTCATGCAGGCGTTCCAGGCATTGGAGCAGAACATCGAAAATAATTCCGGCGGCAATCAAGTGTCCGCGGGAGGTTCACAATGACGGTTGCAGGCCAGGGCGGTGAGGGTTGCGGCGGTGGGTCACGTCCGACGGGCGGCCTCCCGCAGGCATTGTTCGGAGTATTGGCTGCCCCGAGCAACTTCGCTCGCAACTTCGCTCGCATGCAGGCGAAGCGCGGTGGTTTTCCACTGCTTTGGAGGCCGGGAAACCCACGCTGGTGGTGGCAGGCGCTGGCATTTCCCGTCGTGCTTTCGGGACCGCTGCTGGCGCTGCGGTTCGCCGTCGGCCCTGCATCCGGTTCGACCGCGTTTTTTTTCCTGCTGCTGCTTGGTCCTGCTGTTGCCGCAGTGGCCGGCATGTTCGGCCTCATGAAGGCCCTCCAGCGCAAGGAGCGCCTTTTCCGCGCGGGGGCGCGTACAAAGTGCTTCGCCGGGGCGCTGCCGCCGCCGGACCAGGGTATCCAGGAATCGACGTTGGCGGCGGTAAGGTACGCCATCGCGCGGGTCGGCGGCTTTGCTGAAGAGGCGGTTCGACCTGATGAACGCGCCGCCACCTTCATGCGGATTACGCTGATCCGCTGTCCGCTCCTCCACGAATTTTCCTATTATGTTTCAGAGCGACTGCCCGCCGTAGATCCGGGGAAGTGAAACGGGGACGTGACTAGTTAATGCAAATGGCGACGGCTCTAATCGTTGCTGGACTGTCGTTGGTGCGGCGGTAAAATGGGTGGAGTCCCGAAGCCGAGGCAGTTACAATGGCCGCCGACCAAGGATCGAAGTGTTGGATGATGTAATGGTCGCGATAGATGAAATTATCTTGGAATCCAAGCTGGGTGGTAAATCGACCGGCCGCCGTGGAACCTCCGTCGCCTCCGCGTCCGTGGTGAAATTCACTGATCAAGAATCAATGACCACGGATCAGAAATTTGGAAGCGCCGGTGATTTGTTACCCGGTACGCCTATCCATCGGCATCGATACAGCAGGAGCAAGGAATCGGGTTTGAGGCAGGAGCCGAAATCCCGATTGTCCGAAGGAGCGGCCTATCGGGGGACAAGCTATACCAGCAACGGCACAACCCAGACCAGAACCGCCAATGCGCAGAATCAGATCACTTCCATCAGCGGCACGGTGGGTACGCTGACGTATGACGCCAACGGGAATATGACCACAGATCAAACCGGCAACACCTACACATATAATGCGTGGGATCAGTTGGTATCCGTCAAGAATTCCAGCGGCCAGCTCATCGCCCAATACAGCTATAACGCGATGCGGTACAGAATTACTGAATCCTATCCGCAGGGTGGCACCGGCATTCCTGCCGGTGAGATTAACTACATTTACTATGATTCCAGTTGGCAGGCCATTGAAACCAGAACTGGCGGTACGGCCAACAGTAATGTTACCAGCCAAACCGTCTGGAGTGCAGCGTATATCAATGCAGCCATTTTGCAAGATACCTACTCCGCTGGCGTGATTCAGCCGAATTCACGCATCTATTATCTGCAGGATGCGAATTGGAACACCATGGCGGTGGTTGGGTTCAATTCAACAAGCAGGACATGGGGCGTAACACAGCGGTACACCTATTCTCCTTACGGAACTATCACAATTCTCAATGCGGACTGGAGTACCCCAGCATCCGGAACACTGCCGGCGGTGGACAATCTTTATCAAGGAATGACGCTGGATTCTGTCACAGGCCTGTATTACGCCCGCAACCGCAATTATTCGCCGAGCCTTGGCCGCTGGATCAACCAAGACGCCGCGGGTTACATCAACGGGGCCAATACCTACCAGTTTGTGATGGGCGGTCCGGTAAATACTACCGATCCGTGGGGGATGTGGGCGTGGGGCTGGGTAATTTGGACAGGTGAGGCAATCGCTCACCCGTACAACACGCTTTATACTGGTAATCCTGAGGCAACTCAGGCGGAATACAATGCTGCAGTTGGCGGTGCGGGCGAATGGCATTACAACAACTCGCCGGTTCGGGGATTCTATGGCAACGTTGGTTTTGAAGGCGAGGGCCCGGAAAATAATGGGATTGCTGCGGGGAGCGGCGGCGGCTTTTATGGGGATTGGACCATGGATAACGGTTTCGGCGGCGGCGCTCAATTTAATTTTGGAGGAGAATGGCACAATGGCAACTGGGCTGGGGGCGGCGGCTACTTTGGCTACCAGCAGGGAAAGGGGTGGAGTGGTGGGGATTTCATAGGAGGTGGGCATGGGGATAGTGAGGTCGGGACGAGCTATGGCTTATGGGAGCTTGGAATTGGCACACCGTACACTGGGGGAGGCCTGCTAATTGATCCAAGCAAGTTCGGAAATCTGGCCGCCTGGTATTTGAAGGCACTGCGTGGGTAGCTGTAGGGTCATATGACGGAACTCGAATCAACCTATCGCATTGGAGGCATGGCCCGGGGCCTTTTGCTGCCCATAATAATCGGGACAGGCGGGGCGGCTTCTGTGTTTGCCGTAGTAACGGCTTTGGAAAGTGGAATGTTGGTCGGCCAATGGCATCATTCCGCGTGGGCCGGTATCGTTATTTGCTGGCTAATAGCGTTCGCACTTATTGGTAATGGTGTGCGCCGCTTCCGCACTTTCGGCCAACTAACGAAGGGGTTGCGGCAGTTCGTGTTGCGGGTCCCACTGCAGACAAGCTGCGGGGCTGTTAACGCGATGAACCTTGATATTTCGGGTGAGGGTGACGCACTGATATTCGTCGATCTTAGTGGCTATACGCAAGCGGTATGGGGGTGTGAGGCCAGCATTAAAACGGTTGGGGCCATTACAGGAACCTCTGCAATTCCATTGGTTTCCGGCGACGGTAGGTTTCGGCTGCGGCGACGCCCTTTGCAGATCAGGGCTAATGGCCGATGGACTGGCCAACTCCTCATCCGCCAGGAGCCAACTGCACCGCGTGGGGCTTATCTGCGAAGTTTCCGCCTTTGTGGAAATCTGCAAAGTCCCAGCAATTGCGATAACACGCACGTCGTTATATCGTCGTTTGGATGCGTAGTTCGCTATTTGGATCGTCAGGTGAGTTCCAAGGAAGATGGAGCCGCCACATTAAATCAGGCCGCTTCATCCAGTCGTCCTCGTTCATTGGCCGGTCCGGATGAGCGCTACAGGATGACCACGGCAGAATCGGGAGCCAATATGATAGGCGCATTGGCTTTCTTGGGCATTGGGGCGGCGGTGTTTGGTGCCACGTTCGCGATCGTGATGGCACCGATCGCGATCTCTATCGTTGCCACCTATTTAATTGTACTTATTTCAGCTGTGCGCCCTCGCGGACCATTGCAGATCATGAAAACGGTGGAACCAAAGCACCTTGTGGTGCAGGGCAGTGGGCCGGCGCTTATTGAGATAATCATGGAAGATACAACGATGTGTTCCGAGGCGTGCGTAGTGCGTGCGGCAAGCGAGTGCGGGCAAAGCCAGCGGGAATGCCACCTTAATTTCCCTTCTCCCTGTGGCCCGGTGAATGCAGGCGAGGTCAAGATTCACGAGGGAGGAGCTTGGATCGCTCAAATTCGGTGGCCTGGCGATAACGAGGCCTGCAGGACGGGAAGGGCGACGATATTTGCTTGGGCGCGGCATATGATAACAGTTTCCTCGGATAATGAGCTTGCGGCCCGGAGTCGCGGTGATCGCGATTGTGGAGGCACTCAATGAGGGCTACTCGTTATGTTGTAGGGGAAGTGAAACGGGGACGTGACTAGTTAATGCAAACGGCGACGGCTCTAATCGTTGCTGGACTGTGGTGGGTGCGGCGGTAAAATGGGTGGTGTCCTGAAGCTGATGCAGTTACAATGGCGGCTGACCAAGGATCAATGTGTTGGATGATGGCATGGTCGCAACAGATGAAATAATGTCGGAAACCAAAGCGGCTGGCAAAACGACCCGCCGCCGTGGAACCTCCGTCGCCTCTGCTGCTATGGTAGTGCGTACTTGCAGCAATTTAGTAAGCCTTCTTTCCTCCGCACTTGCTTTGCTCGTTCTTACGAGCACCGGTAAAGCGGCGAAGACCTCATCAGAACCGGTGCGGCAGCCCGATATCGTGGATTACCAGCGCGGGCTGCGTGCTGAAACACAACGCCACTACGGAGCGGCCATGGCGTTGTTGAAAAAGGCGGCGAAAGCAGGAAATGGTGACGCGGAGTACGAAATTGGCTATTTTTACGCCGAGGGTTGGGGCGTCCCACGAGATTATCGGATGGCAATGAAATGGTACCAAAAGGCCGCCACCACGGGGAATGCTGCAGCAGGGTTGAGGATCGGCATGCTTTATGAAAATGGATTGGGAGTCAGAAAAAGTCTTCGGATTGCCGCACTCTGGTACTCGAAATCTTCAGTCTTGGGCGATGCCCACGCTCTCGCCAAGTTATGGACGATTTGCCACGAAAAGGGTTTCACTACGAGGGACGCAGGCAGGATACTGAAATTTGTACAAAAATCCGCTGCTTCCGGAAATGCGGAGGCGCTTTATGATCTTGGATACTTTTATGAAAACGGATTATTACTCCCCGTCAGCTTCCCGCACGCCATGACGTTGTTCCGCAAGGCGTTCAACGCGGGCAGTTCTAAAGCGGCGCTCATGCTGGGCGTAAGCTACCAACAGGGAGTCGGGGTGGAGAAGAATGTCAAGAAGGCAATTAAGTGGTACCACAAGGCCGCCGCAGTTGGGAATACGCAGGCGATGGAAAACCTATCACTGCTTTACTCGGGCTGGGATGGTGTTAAAAGGAATTTCCGAAAGGCAATCTCCTGGGATAAGAGAGCAGCGGCCCTGGGGGACACCGTTGCAATGGTTAGCATTGGTTTTTCATACGAACATGGACTGGGCGTTCCGCAAAGCTATGGGGACGCAATCTACTGGTACAAGAAGGCCGCCTCCTTACATAACGCCCAGGCGGTCGGCGATATGGCCCGGCTGAAGGCCGAGGGACATTGAATGGGGCGCGCACGAAAGGGTATAGTGGCCCGGCCAATTGTTAGCCCAACCTTCGCACTTTGGCACAAAAAAAAGCCCTAGAATTCAACCATGTGAAGTGAAACGGTGATGCGAGCAGCTAATGGAAATGAAGACGCCTTGAATGGTTTGCCGGACGGTGGTTGGCGTGGCGATAAAACAGCGGCGATAAAACGGGTGAGATTAGCGACAAGCGGCGCTGTGGCAGGTGCTGTGGGTCGCTGAATTACATCCACGAGCTTTTCTATATATTCAAAAAGCCCGGTGTTCCGGAAGCATTGTCGGTGCCGGTGCACGGCGGAAAGGTGAAGCCTGTATATGCCAAAAAAAATGAAAAGCTCTGATATTGCCCGTCCGTTTTCCAGTGTAGTCTTGGCTGAGGCTCGCAAGGTTGCACGGCGCTATCATGTTGTCATTGAAGAAACCGATGGCCTTTTTCTGGGGAGCGGATTGGAGATGCCACTTGTGATGGCCGACGGCCAGACTCCCGAAGAGTGCCTGAAAAATACTCGCGAGGCGTTGGTGGCTGCCAGCGCCGCCCTGATCGAATGTGGTGACGCCCTGCCACCGCCGATGGATCATCGTGTGGCCCGCTGTTCGTTGTTCGTTGCCCGTTGAATCAAGTTTGCCGATTTGGGATTAACTGGGTAATGTGGTGCCAAGTTACCGTGGTGGTCTTCTGCGGTGCGGGCTTAAGCTATATCGTTTGGCGGCCCAAAGCGTGTTTGCAGGAGCTTAATCGCCGGGAGCGTGGCCTTGCCTGATGTGGCGGAATTTGCTCATCAGGATAAGTCGCTTGGAAACAGAAATATGAGTCTAACGAGAATAGATTGCGAGCACTTCACAGCCTTCGAGAAACTTACGGTTGAGTTCTCGCCCGGCGTCAACGTATTTGTAGGTGCCAATAGTACCGGCAAGACCCACTTGATGAAGATCGCATACGCGGCTTGCGATACCTCAAAAACGGGAATCAATTTCGCGGAGAAACTTTGCCGGGTATTTCTGCCGTCTGGGCGGATGCTTGGACGCATGGTAACGCGCCATAAGGTCAGCTCGCGCGGGTGGGTGGAGGTGCATCAATCCGATCGTCGACTGCGGGCGTCGTTCACAAACCACTCCACAAAATCCGATTCCGCGACAGTCACCGGAGCAAAGGAATGGGGTGCCAAACATCTGGAAAGCGTCTACATTCCGGTCAAGGAAATGTTATCAAGCGCCCCCGGATTCCGTTCGCTCTATGCACAGCGGGAAATTCATTTCGAGGAAATCTATTCCGACATCCTGGACCGTGCCTACCGACCAGCTTTGCGCGGGGCAGCGGAAAAGTCTCGAATTAAATTGATGGCCAAGCTGCAGAAAGCGATTGATGGCAAGGTGGTCGTAAAGGATCAAGAGTTCTTCCTCAATAATAAACAAGGGAACCTTGAGTTTACTCTGTTGGCGGAGGGGATGCGCAAACTCGGGTTGCTTTGGATTCTTATCCAGAATGGAACGCTCCAGGAGGGGGCGGTTCTTTTCTGGGATGAGCCGGAAACCAATCTGAATCCGAAAATGCTTGGCGTGCTCATGGATATCCTTTTGGAACTTCAACGCGCCGGGGTACAGGTATTTATAGCCACTCACGATTATGTAATTCTTAAGGAACTGGATTTGCGCAAGCAGCCTGACGATAAAATTAAGTATCATTGCTTCTTCAGAAATGGTGACGGTCAGGTCAAGTGCCAGCCCGCCCCAAGCTACGGGGAGATTAATCCCAACGCGATCGCTGAAACTTTTTCCGATCTTTATGATCGCGAAGTGAAGCGATCAATGGACGGGGGTGAACGGTGAGCGGCGAACTACACGAGGGCCGTATTTGCATGAAACTCCCACCCAGCGTGATCAAGGCTCGTAAATTCGACGATGCCGATCATGGCCTCTCGCACTGCATGAAAGCTGTGGATTTTATTATTGAGCTTGGCGACCGCTATCTTTTCATTGAAATTAAGGATCCGCAGCATCCGCAGGCGTTGCCCACGAATCAAAATGAGTGGATTAGGAAATTTCAGTCAGGTCGCATTGATGTCGATTTAGGGCAGAAATACCGCGACACGTTTCTATACGAATGGGCGACCGGTAAAAGTCAAAAGCCCATCTATTATTACGTGCTGATCGCATTAGATACTTTAACTGATGCAGATCTGGTCAGTCGTACCGACGCGCTTAAACGGTCTATCCCCGCTGAAATCCCGCCGTCGGTGCCGTGGACGAAAAAGGTTGTCCATGGATGCGCAGTGTTTAATATCCATTCATGGAACAAGACGTGGAAACAGTTTCACATATCAAGGACCTGATTATATTCACCCCTGCTGTTGGACCTGCTCCTCGATGATCAATGGCGCCGCGCCACTGCGGCATGTGTTGCCAAAAACCGGTACGTCCAGGCGGGAAATGCGTTCGCCGACCAGGTTGCTGGAAATTTCCGGCAATTGCATGGAATGGACTTCCACGTTCATGGTTTCCGTGGCGTTGCCGCGAAAGACGCCTTTATGCGGCGGAACATCATTGCAATATCGTCCTACCGCCATTTTCACAAGATTACCCTTCACTTCATGGTTACTCGTGGGGTCATAAACGATTCTGCGGGCACCCGGAAATTGTAATTCGCACCGGAATACCGAGTGAGCTTGGGTGTACAATGCGCTTATCGCTCAAACTCAATAGGTTCACGCAATAGCCCTCATCCAGCTTGCCGATATTCTTGACGCCGTTTACTCATCTTGAATGAGTTGAAAATCTGCTTTCCTGCCAAAATTTCGAGAATTTCAAGTTTGTTGGTAGACGGTCGCGGTAACGCGGCAAGCCGCGCAAAGAAATGCATAGTACATGCCCTCACGGAGCGGGAAATACCCCTCATCGATTTGTGCTATGAAGAGCATTGTTTTCCCACACTCGCAGCAATTCGGGTAGTCCACGTCTTGTTCCCATGCCGGCAGTCCGCCAATTTGAGACATGCCCGTTGGGAGAAAGGCGTCAGCGGCGTGGAATCTTCCGCGGGCATGGACCTCAATTGACGTTTGTGACCACGGGCTGCGACACCAGGTATCTTTGGGGAGGTACGGAGGACGAATATTTGCGTCGGCCCAGTGCCCGTGCCCATCGGCATCCAGTTTTGCATAGATCGGGCCGAAGCAGGTGCACAGGGGACAGGTCGTTACCTCGAGGCAGCTTCCAGATAATCCGAGAAGAGTGTAGGGCTCGTCGTTCTTGTCAAATTGCAGCAAGTTTACCAGTGGGCCATCGCACCAAATACAGTTCCCGTGGCTCTCTTGAAAAACCCGCACGCCACCCGATTTTGTTGCCAGTGCAGTTGGAAGCAGGGCGAAGCAACGGTCAAGTGAAAGTTCCCTGCGAGCACCGCCGTCAATTTCCCAGCCCGCAACCCGGGCATAGCCGGAGGGTGGAATATAAAGCCGGCGCACCCAAGGCGGGCGGCCGGACTCGAGATATAGAAATGCGTTGAGAACCGCGGCACCGCCTATCCATGCAGCGGCTTCTAGCACTTGGTCGCCGTTCACGGACTGTTGCCGTAACGAGTTGAGAATCCTATCGCGAGTTGCCGCCCCGGCTGATCGGAAGGCAAAGGCTGGCGGATATTCGCCCACGTCAAGCCACACGTTCAGCAGGGAATCAAGCGGGTAGGCGGTAAACGCTGCAAGCGGGCGTGTGATGCTCTCTGCCTTTTGCACTTCCCCGGTCCGCAGGCACCGAATCGCCGCGGCCATCAGTCTCTCAGCCTGCGGAAGCGTAAGCGCAACGTATAATGATTCCAATCTCTGTGGCGTTGGAAGGTAATTGATCAGCGGATCGTTCGGGCGATACTCGTGTGATATCACGATTATCTCAACGGGATCAGTTATGCCCTTATAAAGGTCAATGTCGCGGCGGTGTTGCCTGACGAATTCCTCCCTCTCGGCCTTGGCCATCCTGCCGTGACACGGACCGCAGTATCCGCCGGTGCGCTTGGCCGTGGCAGGCTGAATTGTATTTTCACAGCCTGGCGCAATACATTTTAGTCGCGGTTCGGCCATCAGGGATCTCCCAGTGCGGCGATGATGATTGCGCTAATCAGGCACTCCATGCTGGGACGGATCTCTCCGAGTTTAGAAGTGTTTATATCTTTGGGCCATATGTTATCCAGGAGGAGAAAGAATTGCTTATCGTGCCTGGCGTCCTTACCGATGCCGTCCCAATTAGCTCCGGTCATTACCAGCAGAAACAACCTTGCTCCCGGAGATTCCCTGGAAAGGCCCTTTTCGCGTTTTTTAAAATCGGGCCGCCAAGTTTTGCGACTCCATCCGAGTTGTGTCTTACATTCAACACAGGCGACGAGCGTTTCGTCGCGCCAGATGGAAATGTCGGGGCGCATCGAACCCCGCTTGCGGGTGATCGACTTTTCAGAGGCAACGCGTAGAGTTGGGGCCAATTTCTCCAGCGCGACGGTCAGGTAGAAGCAGACCGTTTCAACAAAGAAGTCGGCGGCGGGTGCGGCCTTCTTTTTCGAGAGCGTCTCCTTGGTAAGATGCTGGCTGTGGAAAAATGACCTTAGCCGCAGAAGCACTGCCGCTGTCACGTCGTTTCCCTTGAGGTTGACACTTGGCACCGCCCGCGCCCTCGCGAGCGCCGAACGGAGTTCACGCCCGGGAGCCTCAATGGCGTGTCGGTATTTCTGATCCGCTCCGGTAAACGTGTCCAGCACAGTGGCATCCTCCAACCCGTCAAGGCCCAGCTCATCCGGTACCGTCAACGCCGTCGCTGACGTAACGCAGTTATTTTAACAGCCGCATGTCAAGTTGACATCAAGCGCGAATGGACGCCAAATCAGCACCGCAGAACGCGGGGCCAAAGTCGGCCCTGCTTGCCCCGATCTCTGCCACGCCAGCCTCCATGGCGTTGGCTTCTTCCAGTTCTGTTGGCACCCGATCCAGTTCCGATGCTTCCGGCGGGAATTCGGCGTTGCTGGTATCGCCGGTATCGGTGGTACCGGTATCGGAATTCATAGACGGGTCATCTTCGGGGAATATCGATACCGGTACCGCGATACCACGGCGTGAAACATCATCTGCCATCATGCCCGCATCCGATTCGCCGGTCGGCATGAGTTCCACGCAATTGGATGGTGCTCCGGGTCCGTCGGTCACAAGCTCGCAACGCCGCAGTAAGCCGCGATCAATGGCCTGTTCGATAATGGGTTCCAGCACGCCGGCTTCCCGGAATTTGCGGCGCTTGCCGCGGATGACTTTTAACGTGGCTCGCCCGCCTAGATTACGGAGAATCTCAACGACCTCCCGCACCGGATCATGGGTTGCCGCGCTATTGCCATTCCCGCCATCGGCAAATAAATACCCCGCACTGCGATCACAAAAATCCCATAACGCCAGGGCCGCCTGAAGATGTTGCGTTTCCACAGTGCTGCAATTGTCCAACAGGGCATAAATGCACGCCAATCGTCGCACTTGCGCCTCGGCGCGGCTGGTAAGTTTGCCATGCAGGCCCGTATGGCCGCCGGACAATATTGGATATTGCTTTTCCCATAATTCCCATGCCTCAAAGCTCATGCCAATTTCGCCGGCACCGGCGGTATATTGCAGCGCCTGCGTTAAGCGTTGCCGCAGCGGCTCTAAATGAGAATCCTGCAAACTGCCACCGCGCGGCAGCAGCTTGCTGCGGCGCACGCAGGACCATAAAAATCGATTTCCAAAACCGTTGGCGGCATCGGTTTTGGTCAGCTCCGCGGCAAGTTCCTCGCGCGTGATGTGACCGATGATGCTGATATGGGAACCGGTGGCTTTGGTGGGTGTGCGTGTCAATACATGCAGATCACCATTATCCCACGCCAGGCGAATCATCGGTGATACCGTGTTGCCGTCGCGGGCGGCCACTTTCAGCAGCCGGGCGAATTCCGGTTCCAGGGCCATGAGCCTTTTATCTGATTCTCCCTGATCCACGAGTTCCTCATTTTTGAAAACCGGATCGCGCACGGCAAAAATCATTCCCTCACCACTGGATAACCCGCTTTTAATGCGGTTGGCCGCCCATGCCGGATCCACCGGATTCAACAAGCGCAGCGCCTGCGAACCGGCGGTGCCTTTGCGGGCCTTGGAACTCTCACCGCAGCAGACGGCAAAAAGATTCAGCCCATGTCGGGCACCATCTACGGTAAAGTGCGGCCCGCGGCCAACCATATTTCCAAACAGCACCAGAATATGCAGCAGAACCGCCGCCGGATCGGATTCGGTATGTGGCGCAATCGTGCGGACAATATCTCCGGCCAGACCATAATACGCTGCCTCTTCCGGAGGATCGGGCCAGCGGTCCGGCCCATCATCGGAGAATCGGGCATTGATCTGTTGAATTGTCTGAAGGTACTGTACGGAGGAAAGATTCCCCGCCTGCAAATGTTGCCCGGCCTGCCATTCCAGACGTTGCCGATGCCGGGCGCGGACAATTTCGGCATACGCCCGCCAGTTTGCCGCCGAAGGCACGCCATTAACCAGCGACTCCAGATAATCAAAACCGCCGATGCGGTCATAATGCCCATCGGATTGAAGCTGATGTGTCAGCGTGACGCCGTCAAGCGGTTTACCCGCGTTATAAACCTGGAGCATGGCGGAATAGACCAAAGCGTCGGCATCACCCCAGAAAACATCGGGACTTTCCGATAACACAGCGATGACATCCGGCAACATCCCGCCCCGCAAAAGGATGCTTCCAAGCAGCGCCTGCTGGGCGGAAGAATCCCATGGCACCTGTGACCGGTGATGTGATGACACCCGATCATTACGCCGGTTGGTGTTGCTTGCGGATGCGGGTAATTGCGTTACAGCAGAATTCTCGGCAATCATCAGAAACTCCAAAAACACCTGCTTGGACAGTCCGCTGGCGATAGTCTTGGGCCAGCCACGCGGCACTGTCGGCACGCAGTATCGGTGTTATAGCGGGCCGCGCCGGCAGATAATCGACAAAATGAATTTTTTTAGGGCGGCATGGCAGCGCCGATGGTGGCAATGTGGTGTGACAACATTTCCGGGCAACACATAAATAGTGCTCAATCATGGGAAAACCCGCGTTATTTGCATCGCTCTTTTATCGCGTATTGCACCGCCGGCAAAGCCGGGCGGCTATGTGACGTTTCCCGCACCGCTGCGTGGCCCAAAAGAATTGCCACACCGGTTGCTTCGGCGTGCGCCTGGGGCTGTTTCACGCAGGGCTTTGGATAAGCTTTGGCCAAAAATTGATTTAGAATTTCTTTTGCCGTCTGTAACCCGCCGCCGGTTGGGCGCGTATAGATTATAATGACCATGAACCTCGTTGGAGATATCTAATGCGTTGGAAAACAATCACCCTTGGTTTACTTCTGCTGGCGGCGGCAGATGGTCCGGCCATACATGCGGCTTCTGTCAGTACCGCTGCCGCAACGCCGGCGCCGGTAAAACTTGATGCCGCAGAAGTACCGGCGGATGCCAAATGGATCATTTACATGAATTTTGATCAGGCCATGGCAAACCCCGCCGCCGGTAAAATGCTTACTGCGTTTCTGCGCACCCACCCGCAGGCTAAAAAAAATATTAACAAGCTGGAAAAAGTCATGGGGGCGAAATTTCCCCAGGATTTTCATAATGTACTGCTGCTTGGACGCAATGTCGGCCCCAATCATGGTGTCGTGGTGATCCATGCCAACGCCCGGCAGAACCGAATTAAAAAATTCCTCAAAGCCAGCAGCGGCAACGTTGAGGTAACAACGCCCGCCAACGGCATATATGAAATGGTTGATAAGAAGGGCCGTAAAACGTATGAGGCGTCGCCGGCCCGCGGCGCGTTTGTCGTTTCGCGCTCCGAAAAAGCTCTGAAGCGTGAGCTGCTTGTTATGGCCGGCACATCGGCGGCTATGGCCGCGAATAATCCGCTGCTTGCCGGTACCCGGCATGGCGTTGTGATGTACATGGCCGATACGGACATGACGCAACTTGCCAAGCACCATGCAGGCCGCCATCCCGGCCCGGACTGGATGAAATCGGTTACCGGGGCGTGGCTGGCGGTAAATGTGAAAAAGGAAAAACTGAATATTCAGGGCCGCATTGATCTGATCGATGCCAACACTGCGGCGCAGATGGTGCAAATGGCCCAGGGGTGGCAGGCCATGATGGATCTCGGAGCCACGAGTGCCAACGCTAACGCGCATCAGCGTTTCATTGCGGGCATAGCGGATCGGCTCAATGTCGGTGCCATCGGCAAGGTGATTAGAATTCACTGGACCATGTCGCTGACGAAGCTGCTGGCGGGACCGCAAAAGCCGACAGCCGCCACGCAATAATACGCGCATGGTTAACGCACTGGCCGTAACGGAGTTGATAATGTCCGCATCAGGCGTGTTAATTGATCAAGCCGCAACGCGGTGGCAAGATCAATTTTCTGAACAACCGTACACCGGCATCCCAGAAGAGGCCCAGCAGCTTAGGGGCCGCCAAGAAATAACCTTTCCAATCTGACTTGGTCTTTTGACCTCTGGCCGCGTTGCCTGCTCGTTACGTATCCATGCGGATATGCTCCTCGCGGGCGTCTTGCCAGACGCCAAAATCCCGGCGTCATATTTGTAAACGTTATTTCTTGGCGGCCCCTTAGCTCGACTTTTGCCATTTTTCAGGTGTATTTTTTATGATGGCAGACTTTAAAAAGATCGGACTCCCCCGTATCTTCGCAAGTAGTAACAACCATGCGAACCGGAAAGGAGTCCGATATGTTTCGTA
>Ga0209012_1000558_pt1 | contig 50721 bp, 49 predicted proteins | sample RS3BMetagenome_FD_184735 | JGI IMG/M metagenome (GOLD analysis project Ga0209012, IMG submission 184735) | Ferric oxide microbial mat and aquatic microbial communities from Rainbow Spring, Yellowstone National Park, USA - RS3B (SPAdes) (version 3) ... | reverse complement strand
CGCCTTCGAGGACTATCGGGCGCCGAGATCGAGTGGACGCTGCACTCGATCTGTCATAACCTGCGAAAGCTTGCCAGTGCAGGAATGACAACAGGGTTGGTGATGGCCTAGCGCAAAGCGAATGAGCCCGACTTTACAACCATTGACCCCAATTGAAGAACCGAGCCACCGAGAACTTTGGACCACAATCGAAATTCGGGCCAATTTGGCGGCCCAGCTATCCGGGCCTGGGGGTGGTTCGGACCCACGCTCCTAGGCCACCACGCGCTGGCTGACGAGCGCCTCAGCGTCGTGCCGCTCCACGCCGAAGGCAACGAGCGCCTCGAGGGGGTCGCGCCGAGGGCCAGGCCGTTCACGCACCGGCGCTGCGCCCACGACCCGGGGTGCTGGCGCAGGTTCGAGGTGATCGTCAACGGTGACGAAGAGCCCACGTCCACAGACGTGCTCGTCGCGGGGCAGCTCATCCAGCCCCAACACCGGCTCGACGCAGGCGTCGAGGGAGCCCAGGCGTCGCACCCATTCGTCGCGCGGTGCGGTGGCAAAGGCAGCCTCGAAGGCGCACCGCGTCGCTCCCCACTGCGAGCGATCCTGCTGATCAGCAGGGCTGAAACGGTCGGCGAGCCCAAGCCCCTCCACCAGCGCGGCAAAGAAGCGCGGCTCCAGCGCGCCGACCGCGAGCCATCGGCCATCCTGGCAGCGATACGAGCGGTAGAACGGCGCGCCGCCGTCGAGGAGATTGGCCTCGCGCACCGGCTCCCAGGCCCCCTCGCGCAGCATGCCAAGCACCATCGTCTCGGCGAGCACCACCCCGTCGACCATCGCGGCGTCGATGACGCAACCCTCACCCGTGCGCGAGCGCGCCGCAAGACCCGCGAGCGCTCCGACCACGGTGAGCATCCCGCCGCTACCGAAGTCCGCGAGCAGGTTCAGCGGCGGCAGCGGAGGAGAAGAGCGCGCTCCGGTTGCCCCGAGCGCCCCCGAACGCGCAAGGTACGTAATGTCGTGGCCTGCCCGAGAAGCGGCAGGCCCGGTCTGGCCAAAGCCCGTCGTTCGCACGATGACGAGCCCAGGATTGGCCACGTGCAGCCCCTCGGGGTCGAGCCCGAGCCGCTCGAGGACTCCCGGCCGAAAGCCCTCGATGAGCACGTCCGCGATACCGGCCACACGGCGCAGGGCCTCAAGCCCAGCCGGCTCCTTCGCATCGACCACCACGACGTGCTTGCCGCGGGCCATGGTCGCAGCCCCAATGCCCTCGCCCCCGGGTCGCTCCACACGCAGCACCAAGGCCCCAAGGTCCGCGAGCACCATGCCGGCAAAGGGCACCGGTCCAATGCCGCCGAGTTCGAGGACGCGAACCCCGTCGAGCAACCCGCTCACCGCACCTGCTCCACCAGCCACGCGAGGTGCGGGCGCATCTGGGGTAGCACCGCGTCCGACCAGCCGTGCTCGACACCGGCGAGCAGCACCGCGCGCGCGTGCCGCAGCGCTCCCCAGGTCCGGACCGCCCCCACCGGACGCAGCACGCGGTCGGCGGCTCCGTGGCCCAGCAGGCACGGCACCTCGAGGGCGGCAAGCCGGTCCAGCCACGGGTCGGTCGCCACGATCGCCATCAGCTGGCGCACCGCTCGGGCCAGTGTCGGCGCGCCCTGGGCCCGGTCGAGCACCTCGGTCGCGGCCCCACCGCCGAGGGCGTGCTCCAGAGCCGCTGGGTCCACGAGGTCGGCTACCTCGGGCGAGGGGGAGCTCGCCACGAGGACCAACCCCGCCACGCGATCGGGCGCCGCGAGCGCGACCTGCTGAGCTACCATCCCGCCGAGCGACACCCCGACCACGACAGCGCGCTCGATCCCCCCAGCGTCGAGCACCCCGACGACATCCTCGGCCATGTCGACAAGTGTGTAGGGAGCCTGCTCGCGCCGACCGGCGAGGACGTCGAAGACGGGTGGGATGCCGAGCTCGTCGAGGTGCGGCGAGCGCCCTGCGTCGCGCAGATCGAGCCGCACCACCCCGAGGCCGAGCGCAGCGAGCTCGTCATCGAGCGAGCCAGGGAAGTCCTCGTTGCTGCCGCCGGTACCGTGGACAAGCACCGCATCAGCCACCGGCCCCTCACGTGTGCGCCACCAGGCGAGCTCAAGCGCCGGCATGAGCCTCGTGCTCCACGACGATCGTCACCGCCGGGTTCGCAAGCTCACCCGGGTCTGCAAGCAGTTCCTCGATCCGACTCACCTCCTCAGCCCGTAGGCAGAGCCGCTGGCGCAGCCCCTCGAGCCGCACCAGTGGGTCCGCACGTCGTCGAGTGCCCTCGTGCACGCGCACCCGAGGCCGCACCCCGAGCGCCCACAATGCCTCGATAACCTCGGCGGCACTTGGGCCCGGTGGCCGAGGCACTCCCCAGAGGGCCTCGAACATCGCTGCGGTCGCGTGGTGGGGATGGTGCAAGGTGAGCTCGAGGACCACACCGCGCCGGCCGTGAGCGAGCAGCTGCCCGAGGTAATCCCCGAGCTCGGGCACGTTGTAGACGACATGGAAGGACACGGCCACGTCGGCCGGGTCCAACCCAGGCAGCAGCTCCTGGAGCCGCCCCACTCTGGTCTCGACGAGCAGCTCCGGGTGGGCTCGTGCCTCCTCGAGGAGGACCTCGAGCATGCTCGGGTTCTCGTCGATCGCGAGGACCCGACGCAAGTGAGGAGCAACGGGCCAGAACGCCGCACCCGCCCCGGAACCGACGTCGAGCAGACTCGCTTCCGGCACATCCGCGACGAGCTCGAGAATCGCCTCGTGCGAGGGCGTGAGCGGCGCGGACAGGTCGGGCACGAACAGCCGAGGATCCGACCGCCACGGCGAAGCCCCAGCGCGGGCAGCGAGCTCGTCGGGGATCGCCCACTCGGCCAGCTGGCGCTGCCAGCGCTCCTGCACGCTGCCCAGCTGCCTCACGGGCCCTCCTCCTCGTGGCTGCCCTGCTCGTGCGCGAGCAGCTTCGCCTTGGCTCGCTGAAACTCCTCCTCGCTCAGCATCCCCTGCATGCGCAGCAACGTAAGCCGCTCCAGCTGGCTGACGAACTCCCGCATGGCGCCACCAGAGGCACCGACGCTGGGCGCCGTACCAGTCTCGGTGGCCCCGGATCGGTCGCTGAGCTCGGAGAGCACCCTGCGGATCCGCTCCGGCTGCGGGATGAACGTGACGAGCTCCTCGCCCCGTGCGTTGCCCGACTCGATACGAACGCGCCCGAAGTTGAGCAAGCGGCCGAGGATGCCCTGCTCAGTCTGTACGTCGTTCACGTGCTTGAGTGGGATCTCGCTGGTGCGGCGGGCGATCACACCGCGCGAGAAGACCACTCTGCGGTCGGTGAGTACCAAGACCTCGAAGTACCAGCGGGCAACCCCCACGACGACCCACAGGAGCGACGCCACCACCACAACTGCGCTCACCTCGCCCAGGAGCAGGACCGACCCGAGCGCAGCGAGGTTGATGGCGATGAAGAGTCCCACAAGACCCCCGAAGGTCGCACCCACCAGGCGCCACCAGTGGGGATGCAAGACCAGCACCGCCCGCTCGTTTGGGTCGAGCAGCTCGGCGACCCGGTGGTCGGTGCTGCGTCGCCGACCGACGCGCGAGGGCGAGGAGACGTGCAGGCCCACGGTGCTACCTTACCGACGCCTCGTACACAGCGCGCCGCGTCTTTGCTCCCTACGGCCACGACCTCAGGCGAGCTTGGCCGCGATCGAGCTCGCCGAGCGCAGCACGCTCCCATCGGCACCGGCCACCACCGGTCGGTAGGTAGGGCGCTCCAGGGCCTCGTGGATGTCGAGGGCGAGCTGGTCCGCGAAGCTGATGCGAGGCTCGATGAAGAGGTAGTGGGAAAGGCTGCCGGGGATGGTGTTCACCTCGTTGACGTAGCACTCGCCCTCGAGGGAACAGAGAAAGTCGACGCGCAGCACGCCACGGACTCCGACGAGCTCGGCGACCCGCACCGCGTGCTCGCGCAGCCTGGCAGCAAGCTCCTCGGAGATCCTGGCCGGCAGCTCGCGTGGCGCGGTCGCCATCCCCCCGAGGGGCTGGTACTTGTCGCGGTAGGAGAGGATCGGTTCCGCAACAGCACCGCGTAGCGGCCGCTCGATCGCCGACAGCGTCAGTGACGGGTACGAGCGCAGCGCTAGCTGCAGGTCCACGAGGTCACGTCGATAGGGCTCAACCACTGCACCGTCACGGAAGTGCTCGCTGCGCTGCAGGCGCCGATCGAGCTGCTCTCGATCCTCGATGACCTCGATCCCGATCGAGGAACCCCCAAAGCGCGGCTTGACGATGTAGGGACCGTCGAAGCTCACTGCACGGGCGTCAACTCGCGGGAGCGTCGGCAGGCCGTGGGCTCGCATGAGCGCGCTGAAGGCAAGCTTGTCCATGCCAAGCGCTGCTGAGCGCGCGCTCGGACCCGTGTAGCGCACGCCCGCGAGATCGAGGAGGCCCTGGAGCGAACCGTCCTCACCGGGACCGCCGTGGCAGCAGTTCACCACCACGTTAATGGGAAGCACCTCGCTCTTGGGGCGCAACCCGCCGCGCCGCTCAACGAACCCTCCCGCACGCCCAACGACGAGCTCGAGCAGCGTGGCACCCTCGGGAACACCGCTCGCAAAGGCCTGGGCCTCCGCCCGCTCCGAGACGCGGTGGAACATGCCGTCCTTCGACCAGTAGAGCGCCACCGGATCCCACCCGGACTCGAGGAGCGCACGCGTAGCTTGGAGCCCCGTGAGGATGGAGATGTCGTGTTCCGGGCTTGGACCCCCGAACACAACCCCGACGCGCTCGCGTGCCATGCCGCCTCCTTCAAGGTTCCCGCCGGCCGCGCCACCTGGGCTCTACGGGTAGTGATCGGGCAGGTCATTCTCGTAGAGCACGACGTCGCCGGCCTCGAGAGTTGCTCGCACCCAGGCGACCGCCTTCTCACGGTCGGGGGCCCAGCGTAGCTCCTCGAGCGTCGCCCCGGGCTCCTGGCGGCCCTCCTCCGCTCCCGCCTCGAGCGCTCGGCGGTTGGTCTTGCCCACGACGACGAGGTGCGTCGCGATCTGGGCGGCGGCCTTCGCGAAGCGGAAGTTCTCCGGGTACTGCCGATGCCCCAGCTCCACCATGCCCGGGGTCACAACGACGCGCCGCTTGGCGCTGCGACCCCGCTCCGCCAAGGCGTCCAACGCTCGGCGTGCCCCCATGGGGTTGGAGTTGTAGGTGTCGTCGAGCACCTCGACCCCCGAGGCCGGCGCTACACCTGCCACGAGCCGGTTCGGCGCCGGCTTGATGCGCGCGAGGCGCTCGGCGACGTCCTCCGCGTCGACACCGAGCTCGAGCGCTACAGCCACTGCGCATGCCAAGTTCCCTGGCACGACGTCGGGGAGGGCAGCACGCGCGAGCTTGCGGCCGCCAGCATAGACCACGAGCTCGCCCTCGTCGTTGGGCTTGACCGTGACGTCGGCCTCCAGCGAGACGGAGGAGACCCTGATGACCTTGCGCACCCCCTCAGCAGCGAGAGCGTTTGCCGCGAGAGCGAGCCTCGGGTAGTCGATGTTGAGCACCACGGTGTGGGCGGTCTCGACGATCTCGAGCTTGGCGCGGGTGATGGCCGCCTCAGAACCGAGCCGCTCGAGGTGCACCGGACCGATGGCCGTGATCACGCTGATCTCCGGGCGCACCCAGGCAACCAGCTCGGCGATCTCCCCAGGGCCGAACATCCCCATCTCTGCCACGAACACCTCGGTACCGGGCACGAGGTGCTCGTTGATGGCCCGAGCCAGCCCACCACGGTTGTTGAAAGACGCCGGCGTCGCGACCACCGAGTACGTCCCCTCCACGAGAGCGGCCACGTAGCCCTTGGTCGTCGTCTTGCCGAAGGAGCCCGTGATCCCCACGACTCGAGGCCGTACCCGGCGCAACGTCGTGCTCGCTGCCTCGACGAAGCGGTTCATCAAGCGCCGTTCGAGGGGCGCTGTCAGCCGCAATGCGACGTCGACCACGCCCGGAGCGAGCCACCCCGCCAGTACCGCGGCTCCAAGCGGTGCCCCGAGCAACGCGCCGACCGCGCTGAGCGCGAGGTCGAGGAGGAGCACGACCGCCGCCAAGCGACGAAGCCGGGCCGTCACGACGAGCGGTCCCGTGCGCCCCCGGTAGCTAAGCCCCAACGGCGCAAGCAGGGTCGTCGCCGTCGCTACCGCGGCTGCAACCAGGTGACCCAGTCGGGGCACTGCGGGCGAGAACGTCGAGATCGCGGCGAAGAATCCCAGCACCACGAGGACCACGGAGGCCGGAGAGTCGCGCAGCCACAGCCGCAGGAAGATCCAAACCCGACCTGGGATGTAGTGCTCGCGCTGGGCAACGCGAAGCCAGCGGATCACGCCAACCCACGACGCGAGGCCGAAGGCGACGCCGATCCCGGTCGCGAGCCAGTTAGGCACGCGCACCCCCATCGCGCGCGGCGTCGGCCCTGCGCAGCAAACGCTCGAGAGCTGCCTGCACAGCCTGAGGGGCTAGTCGAGGAACGTCATGGCCAACGCCGGGCAGCACCTCGAGATGTGCAAGCGGCACTCGCTCGGCCACCTTCTCCGCCAGCTCGACCGGGGCCGCGGAATCGTCACTGCCCCAGAGCAGCTCGATCGGCACGCGACTTGCGCGCAGCGGCGCGAGGTGCTGCTCGTTGACGGTGCGCACGAGGACCTCGCGCATTACGCCGCTCGCGGCGCGGTAGTCGGCGGATCCCCAGCGTTGCCGCGCCCACTCCAGCCCCCACGCTGGCACGAGGTGCGCTCGGTGCAGCGCGCGCACGAGCAGGTATCCCGGCGCGACGCGACGCTTGGCCGCGGGGCGCAGGAGCGGACTCGCGATGATGAGGGCACCAACCACGCAGAGCTGAGCCGGATCGATGCCGACCAGCTCGGCAGCGACCCGGCCACCGAAGGAATGTCCTACCAGCACGACACGTTCGGCCCCCAGACGCAGGCGCAGGCGCGTCAATGGCTCGACGAGCAGCTCCGCGTAGCCACGCGCCCCAGTGGGCTGGGACGGGGGCGTCGAACGTCCGAAGCCCGGCAGGTCAAGCGTGACAGCTGCATGGTGCTCGCTCGCGAGCAGTGGCTGGAAGTCCGCGTGCGAACGTCCCCACCCGTGCATGAAAACAACGAGCGGATCAGGTCCCCTCCGGTAGCGGACAACCAGCTCCCCCCCACCGTCGTACTCCTCGACGAGGGAGTAGACCACACCCACCGCTGCGTCAGCGGAACGATCGGCTTCGCTCACTCGCTCGCGCGATCCTCCTCGAGCTCCGGGTCCTGCGTCAGTTCGTCATCGTCGGCGAGAGGATGGACGAACAGTTCCTCCTCCACGAGGTAGGCCCGGCACCACGAAGCGTGTCCGTGCACGGCATCCCCGCCGCACTCGTCGCAACGCACCAGAGGAGCCGCGATGCCACGCTTAGCCCTACGAGCCTCTTCGTACCGGCGATGACGACCCTTCTTCACGAGCCACTCCCGCTCTTCTCGCTGCGCGGCCAGTCACTCGGACCGCCGGCACCACTGCCGCCTGCGAACGAACGCTCCGCAGCTAGGCGCCTTGCACAGTCTACCGCTGGCCACGCCTCGGCTACCGCATCCTGCCCGAACGCACGCGGCCGGAGCGCCGTCCTAGACTGCTACAACGCTACGACGTGCCTCGTGATGCCCGAGGCGGGGGTCCCCCTCCGCACCGATCCGGCCATAGGGTCCCTGGCCGTCCGCGCCGCGTCGGAGCAATCGGAGGCCGGGCTGCCCCCCTGGTTGCGAGCGCGAACAATCGTGGCGTCACCGGCACGGCACCACCAGCAGCGAACGTGGCCAGATCGGGCTACCAGCGCCACGATCGCCTCCAACGACCAGAGCGAGGAGTGGACACACCCAATGGCAGAGCCGACCGAGGACAGCTTCGATCCCAACGACATCATCGAACGCTTCCGTTTGCGCGCCGAGGCGGTACGGCGGCGCCCCCTCCCTCCCGTTGAGGGCGAGGAGCGCCGACGTTTCCGCGAGCAGGCCGCGCTCGACTACTTCGACTTCGCGCTGCTGGCCGACGCCACGGCGACGCTCGAGGACGGCATCCTCACCTTCACCATCGACCTACGCCCCCGAGGCGAGGACGCGAACGCTGACGATGCCACCGGTACTGCCTGAGCACCGCGGAGTACTCCAGCCGTTGCTGCGACCGCTTCGCTAGACTGGCCTTGGAAGCCAGCTCCTGGTCAGGAGGTTCAGTGCTCTATAACGAGGACAATACGCTCCTCGATCATCTCTTCGACCACGCTGCCATCGCCCAGCTCGATGAGGAACGCGCCCATGAGACCGGGCGTGCTGTGGCGATCGCCAGAGGCGTCGCCATCAGTGGCGTCGCGCTCCTGGTGCTCAGCGCGCTCGAAGCGCTCACAGCGCTCGATCTTCGCGTCGCGGTCTTCTGGCACATCGTTATCGGTCTCGTGCTCCTACCGGTGCTCGTGCTCAAGCTCGCTCTCGCGACCTGGCGGTTCGTCTCCTTCTACCGTGCCGACGGCCCCACCCACGTGCGGACCGCACCCTGGTTCCCTCTGCGAGTGCTCGCGCCGCTCCTCGTCGTCGTGACCGTGCTGCTGGTCCTCTCCGGTACCGAGCTCACCTTCGCCGGGCCCTCGTCGTTCTCCGATACGTTCCTTGCGCCGGCGCACTTCCTGCTCGCGGGCATCTGGCTCCTGCTGCTCTTCATTCACACCGCCGCCTACCTCAAGCGCTCCGTCATCAGCACCGCCCATGACGTCCGCAGGGCTATCGCCGGGGGCCTCGGCGGGCTCGTACGCATCCTCGTCGTCCTGGCCAGCCTGACTGTCGGCATCGCGGTTGCTAGCTACCTCGGGACAACGCAGGCCAACGCGTGGCAGCACGCCTTTCTCATCGGCACCCGCGAGGCGGCGATCGCCGATCGCCAGCCCGTCCCCGGCTACTCGCCCCAGGAACTCATCGACGGTCGGCGGCGCCAGGCGACCCACCTGCGTATCGCCCGCTACGTCGAGCGGCACACGTAGTCGTCGAGCAGCGCACTGACCGGGGCAACGCTGCGCCGATGCTGCGGGCATGGGCCCCAGCGCACCAGAGCAGCGCGGTGCAGCGCGGTCCCGTAGCCCTTGTGGCGATCGAACCCGTAGCACGGCCAGCGCAGTGCGAACTCCTCCATCATCGCGTCGCGTGCCACCTTGGCCGCGACAGAGGCTGCCGCCACGAGCGGGTCGCTCCGATCGCCCCCGACGACGCAGCGCACGGGAACGCCGGTGACGTAGGGATCGCTGCCGTCGAGCACGACGAGGTCCCACGACCCGAGCTGTGCCTGGGCGAGCGCTCGCCTCGCTGCCAGCGCAAGAGCAGCTCGCAAACCGAGGAGGTCGACCTCGGCCGCGCTCGCGCACCCAAGAGCGATGGCGGCCCCTTGCTCGTGGAGGGCCCGCAGCGCGCGCTGGCGCCCCGCTGGCGAGAGCGCCTTGGAGTCCCGCAGGACACCGTGTCGACTCGCCAACACCTCGGCGATCGCGCCACGGTCACCGCGAGCCGCACCGACCACTACCGGCCCGGCCCACGCACCGCGCCCCACCTCGTCAAGGCCAACTTCTCGCAGGTACGCGCCCACCCCCGCCGGAGCCTACACTGCCCCTGTGCAGCCGAGAGTCCTCGTGTTTCAGCGCGCCGTCTCCGAGGCCAAGTCACGCCTTGGCACGCTGCTCGCTGCTCCGCAGCGCGCGCTGTTCGTACAGGCCTGCCTCCGCTCCATTGCCGTTGCGGCTGCTCCCTTGTCGACCGTGGTACTCGCCGAGGACACCTCGGTCGAGGCGATCGCACGCGACCTCGGTCTGCCCACGCTGTCACAGACAGACCCCGACGTCAACGTCGCGCTCGCAGCAGCGCTTTCCGAGCTCGCTGGGCGATCCTCCGGCGGTGTCCTCGTGGTCCCAGCCGACCTGCCCTTCTTCCGCGTGCCCACCGACCTCGGCCCGGTCGGTGCCGTGGCCCCCGACCACCACCTCCTTGGCACGACGGCGCTCTGGCTCCCCGAACCCACACGCGGGTTTGCTTTCGCCTTCGGCCCCAAATCCCTGCAGGCGCACCTCGCATCGCTCCGTGCTACCTACGGCACCGCTCGACTGCTCGGCAACCGGTTCCTACTCGACCTCGATACCACCGAGGATCTCGAGCTCGCACACGCCCTCGTCGCGCTCGACCCGGAGCTCACCTGGCCCAACGAGCTCAACGAGCTCCTCGCCCCGGCGCGATGACCACCTCGCGCCGCCAGACCGAGGGCCAGGCAGAGGGGGTTGCGACCTACCTCCAGGTTCCTCATCGACTGGACCTAGGCCCACTCGCCACGCCCCAGCGTGTGCTCGCCATCGGCGCGCATCCTGACGACGTCGAGCTCGCCGCTGGCGCAACCCTGGCGCGGTGGGTTCGCCACGGGGCTGCCACCACGGTACTCGTCGCCACCGACGGACGGGGAGGCACCTGGGATCCCGCGCTCGACCCCGCCGAGCTCGCAGCGCGGCGCGCCACGGAGGCGGCCGCGGCTGCCCACCTCCTCGGCGCGAGCCTCGTCCTGCTCGCCGTGCCCGACGGCACCCTTGCGAAGGCGCGCATCCTAGCCTGGCGCCTCGCGTTCTGGATCCGCCAGTGCCGGCCAGACGTGGTACTCACCCACGACCCCGTCCACCCTGGGCGACTCCACCCCGACCACCGCGCCCTCGGTGAGGCCGTCCTCGAGGCCCTGGCGGAGGCTCGTGAGCCCGCGCGGTGGCCGTGGCTGGCCCCCGCCCATCGACCCAAAGCTCTCCTGCTGTTCGAGACCCCAGCTCCCAACCACGCTGAACTCGTCGCGCCCGAGGACCTCGCAACCAAGGCCCGCATCCTCGCCGCACACCAGAGCCAGTACGCCACGACCTACGGGATCCACCCTGGTGATGACCCTCACGAGGTCCTGCTCCGTCGACTCCGAGCGCGAGCCGACGCCGACGGGGCAAGTCTCGGCCTCCCCCAAGCCGCCGAGGTCTTCCGGCGCCTCGACGACCTCTAGCCGCCCACAACTCGCCGCGGCTAGTTCACCTGGCGCTCGTAGCCCTCCCAGTAGGGGGCGCGCAGCTTGTACTTCTGGAGCTTGCCTGTCGCCGTTCGTGGCAGCTCGTCGCGGAACTCCACGCTCGTAGGACACTTGTAGTGAGCAAGGCGCTCACGACAGAACTCCCGCAACTCCTCCGCGCTCGCGCTCTGCCCAGGCTTGAGGACGACCAGCGCCTTAACGGTCTCGCCCCACTTCTCGTCGGGGACCCCGATGACGGCGACCTCCGCGACAGCGGGGTGCTGAAAGAGCACGTCCTCTACCTCGATAGAGGAGACGTTCTCCCCGCCGGAGATGATGACGTCCTTCTTGCGGTCCAGAATCGTCAGGTAGCCCTGCGCGTAGACGCCCCCATCGCCGGTGTGGAACCACCCTCCCTCGAGGGCTTTGGCGGTCTCCTCAGGCTGGTGCCAATAGCCCTTGAAGACCACGTTCGACCGCGCCAGTACCTCGCCGTCGGCGTCGGTGCGCAGCTGAACGCCCACGGCGGGCGTGCCCGCCTTCGCGAGCAGCGGCGCGATCTCCGCGGCGCTCATGCCGTCCCACTCCTTGCGCTTGCGGTTCACGGTCAGCAGCGGCGAGGTCTCCGTGAGCCCGTAGATCTGGTTGAACTGCCAGCCGAGCTCAGTCTCGACCCGCTCCACGGTGCGCGAAGGCGGCGGCGCGCCCGCGACCACGATGCGCACCTGGTCACGACCGGGAATCGGCTGCGCAGCTTGGGCTCGCCGCTCCGCAGCATCCAACACCGCAGCCCAGACTGCAGGTGCCCCGCAGGCAAGCGTCACCCCGTGGGCTTCGACCCTGCGCAGGATGTCCTCGCCGTCGATCCTGCGAATCACGACATGGGTCGCCCCCATGCCGGTGGCCGCGTACGGCATCCCCCACCCGTTCGCGTGGAACATGGGCAGCGTGTGAAGCAGGACGTCGCGGTCGTTGACGCCGAGGTGCCATCCGAACACCGTCGCGTTGACCCAGCAGTTGCGGTGGGTGAGCTCGACACCCTTTGGGCGCGACGTCGTGCCTGAGGTGTAGTTGATCGAGGCCGTGTGGTCCTCGTCGGCATCCCAGCTTGGCCCTGGCTCCCCGTCACCAGCAGGCGCGAAGAGCTCGGCATCGGCCGCACCGTGCAAGGGAACGACCTCAACACCCTCCAGGCTCGCGGTTGTCGCAAGGTACTCAGGGTCAACCAACAGGAGCTTGGTGCCCGAGTGCTCGACGATGTAGCGAACCTCGTCAGCGCTCAGGCGATAGTTGATCGGCACGAGCACCCGACCAAACCCAGACACACCCCAGTAGGCGATGAGGAACTTCGCCGAGTTGGGGCTGATGATCCCCACGCGGTCCCCCACCTCGACGCCGCGAGCAGCGAGCGCCCGGCCGAGCCCCCGCACTCGCGCCTCGAGCTCCCGGTAGGTAAGCGTGCCCAGAGCGCCCGGAGCACCGGGCTCGTCGACGACGGCAACGCGCTCGGGAAAGACCTCGACGGCACGACGAAGGAAATCGTTGATGGTGAGTGCGACTCGCATGGACCCCCCTGCTCACGTGCGACCACCGCCTCGATGCCGGCGTCGTGCGACGAGCGGCTCAGCCCTGGTCGTCTGCCTCGTGCTCCCTGCGGCTGCACTCCTCGCCGGCGCTGGGCTCAACGCCGACGGTAGGCTCGTACACCTTGGACTCGGCCGTCCTCAGTTCAGCTCGCGCGGCACCCGGCTCGACGAACCGCGGCTCACGCCGCTCCCGGAACGCCTGGCGGCCCTCAGCATAGTCCTGCTGGGAGAACACCGTCGTGGCAAGCGCGCGATGACGGCCCGGATCGGCGAGCGCCAGCTTGGTGGCGATGTGGGACACGGAGGAAAGCTGCGCCAGCTGCGCAGCGATGGCCAGCCCCTCCTCACGGCTTCCCACGACGCGCTCGGCGAGTCCGAGGACCACAGCTTCCTCGGCCCCTACGCGTACGGCGGAGAACAGCAGGTAGCGGGCACGGTGCTCCCCTACTCGCCGTACGAGGCGCTGGAGCGCTCCCCGCGGGTAGAGCGTGCCGAGGCGCGCGGCCGGCACGCCGAGTTGAGCCGTCGGCGTAACCAGCACCACGTCACAGGCCAGAGCGATCGAGAGCCCACCCCCGAGACACGCCCCTTCGACGAGCGCGATCGTGGGCACGTCGATCGCCTCGAGCGCAGCCAGCGCTGCCTCGGTAAGTTCGTCGTAGGCATGGGTAGCCTCGCCCACACGGGCCTCGTCGAACTCGCCGACGTCAGCCCCTGCTGCGAAGGTGCCATGCGCGCCCTCGACGACGACCGCACCCACGGCAGGATCAGCCGCAAGCTCAACCGCAACCGCGGCCAGGCGACACCACATCGCCCGATCGAGCGCGTTGCGCCGCTCGGGACGATCGATCACGATACGCGCAAGCCGGGAGGGGGCGTCGACCTCCGCAAGGATGGATCCCATCCCTAGTGCTCGTCGGCGTCCAACGCCGGCCGCGCCACCACCCGCGAGGGTACTCCCTCGATCTCCGCGTCCTCCTGTGGCGTCCCCTCGAGGTGCACGGTGCGAGAGAGCCGCGACGGCCACCACGCCAACCTTCCGATGAGCACGACGGAGCTCGGCACGAGGAGCGAGCGAACGAGGAAGGTGTCCATGAGTACGCCAAGCGCCAGACCGAAGCCGATCTCCTCGACCTCGGTCTGGCCGAGGGATGCGAGCGCCAGGACCGCGAAGGTTCCCGCGAGCACCACACCAGCCGAGGTCACGGTGCTTCCCGTCGCGCCGATGGCCTGGACCACGGCCTCTCGCATCGACAGGTCGTGGGCCTCCTCCCGGATCCTCGTCATCACGAGGATGTTGTAGTCCTCGCCGAGCGCGAGCAGGAAAAGGAAGACCATGAACGGCAGCACGAAGATGAGACCGCTCTGGTGGTCGAGCTTCATGAACACGATCACGGCGAGTCCAAGGGCGGCGAAGTACGACAGCGCCACTGAGACCACCAGGAACAGCGGCGCGACTACCGAGCGCAGCACGAGTGCGAGGAGCACGCCGATGATGAGGATAACGATCGGAACGATGTGCGTCAGATCGTGGTTCGACGCGCTTGAGACGTCGTAGCTCGCAGGTGCTTCACCTGCGACGCCGTTCGCGGTCGCGCCGACGCGGGCCGCGAGGTGCGCAGTAAAGGCCCGAATGGTCGGCACCTGGTTCATGGCCTGCGTCGAGCCGGGCGCACCGGCGGTGAGGCTGGCCGCGACCACGACGGTATGGCCCCCGGGGCCGATGAGGTTCTTCAGCTCACGATACTGCGCGTACAGGATCGGGTTCATTCCAGCCGGAGGCGTCGGAGGCAGCGCTCGCGGGTCACCGAGGCGAGCGTGCAGCGCCGCGAGCTCACCCGGCGAGATCGGGAACCCGGCCGGATCCAGGGGGGAGGTCACCTGATAGAAGAGCGGCGAATGCTCGACGGCTCGCTGCAGGGTCACCAACGTGTCCAGGTGCTCCCAGATCGGCGTCCGAAAGCGAAACACCAGCTCGGTGGGGTTGTAGCTGGCGTGCGGGAAGTAGCGCGCCAGCGCCGCATTCCCAGCCGCAGCCGGCGTGCCGGAGGGGGCCGTGGTGGTGGTCGCAAAGCCAGAGGGAGCGTTTTGGGGAGCGAACGCTGCGAGAGCTCCAAAGAAGAGTACGCCGACGAGCAGCGTGAGGGCAGGGCGACGAACTACCCGCTGGGCGACGCGCCCCCACAGCCCGATGCGCACCCCCGACCCCTGCGGTCGGCTCGGCCAGAACGCGGCACGCCCGAAGATCGCCAGCAGCGCAGGCTGCAGGGTCAGGCCTGCGAGCAGCATGAGCGCTACCGAGATGGCGAGCGGCCAGCCCAGCGCCTTGTAGAAGCCGAAGGTTGCCGTGATGAGCGAGAGTACGGCTGCGATGACGGTGAAGGCAGAGAAGCTCACGGACTCCCCGACCCTCGACAGCGCGCGCTCAACTGCCTCGGGGCCGCCGAGGCCACGCTGGAGCTCCTCGCGGGTGCGAAACACGAGGAAGAGCCCGTAGTCGGTGCCAGCCCCCAGGATCAGGACGATCATGAGCAGCTGGGTGATGTTGGAGACCTGGTAGTGCAGCACGCTCGTAAGGCGTGCCACGATGGGACCCGCCAGCACCGAGACGACGAAGGCAGGCAGCAAGGTGATGAAGGGAGCGAGCAGCGAACGGAACACCACAAAGAGCAGCACCAGGATGAACAGCACCGAGAACATCTGCGTGTTCGAGGCGTTGGCGTTGTTCTGGCTCGCCTGCGCCACCGCCGTCGCCACCGCGCCAGCCGGATTGACCGACAGCCCCGCAGGCGGATGGCTGAGGACGATCGCCTGCTGGACGTTGTCGACGAGAACCTTGATACCGCCGTCGGAGAACTGGGAGACCCGCGAGAGTACCTCGATCTGCTCAGCGTGACGGGTGGGGCTGATCGCACCAGGCGTGGCGCTGATCACCGTGGGAACGAGCCGCAGACGGTGGAGCAGGGAGGCTACGTAGGCCTCGTCGGCTGCCGACAGCGGCGCCGAAGGTCGGTCGACGACGACGACGACGAGCGACTCGTTCACGTTCTGGATGCGGTTCGCCAGTGCTGCTGCTCGCAGCGACGGCGAGGAGGCGGGGAGGAAGTTTTGGAAGTTGTTCTGCACGACCGAGTTGAGCGACGGCAGGAAGCTCACCGACGCGACTAGTGCCACGATCCAGGCGACCACGATGAACCACCGCAGCTTGACCACCCAGCGGCCGAGTCCCTCAAAGAATCGCGTCATCCCGCCTCGATCCTCCTCTCGCCGGGTACAAGCCTCGCGCCGCGAGGCGATCACCACGCACGACCCTCACCATGCAACGTAACCGACGCTGCTTCCGTTCCTGCGGGCTCACGCACTCGCTTTCCGAGCACGCGATTAGCCCAGCGGCTCGGGCTGCTTGGGCTTCGACGAGCTCGGGCGCGACAAGGCCATCTCGGCTCGCACGGCGTCAGCGACCTCACCGAGCAGCTCCACAAGCAGCTCGGCCCGACCTGGCTTCAACCGCGCCATAGCGTTCGCCAGGGGCGCCGCCCGCGTCGCGAGGAAGCTGCGCGCCACCTCGCGACCGCGCTCGGTGATGCGCACGATCGTGCGCCGGTGATCGAGCGGGTCCTCCTCCCGCAGGACCATCCCCGCGGCTTCGAGCTGGGAGGCCGCGAGCGAGATCGAGGCGAGGTTCGACCCCGCAGTCGCAGCGAGCGCTGACACGCTCATCGGGCCGCGCACGAGGAGCTCCATCAGCACGAGCATGTGCCGCGGCGTCAGGCCGGCCGCCTCCTCGCCGCAGTCGCCGCCGACACCACGACCTCCAAGGAGGCTCTTCATTGGCAGCAGGTTGGTGATGAGGCGTACCACGAGCTCGTCGGAGGAGGAGGCCGCGGACACAGGAACCTCAGGGCTCGTCACGGCACCCCCGCAGCACCGGCCGGGTCGCGGTAGTTCGGACATCCGTCCACAGCTCCCCAGCCTACGCGCTCGCCAGGGCGACCTCGGTGTGTCATCAGTCCCGGCCCAAGTCACCGAGGGTGTGAACAACCGTGAGCACAACGAGCACCCGCTCGTTCGGCGGCGCCAGACGCGGATCGCGCCCAAAGGCTCGGCCAAAGGCAGCCTCTCCCATCGCGACCGAAGCGGCGTCCTCCAAGATTACCGCACGGGCCAGCACGGTCAGATAGCGACGCTGCTCCAGGACGCTCAGGGCGCACCGCGCGTCGAGACGGAGGTTGCGCGCCTTGCGCGAACTTGAGCGTGTCAGCACGCCCAGAGCGCCGTCGTCACCAAGGGCAAAGGCGTTCACCGCGACGAGGTGCACCCCGTAGCGCGCATCGCGGGTCGCCAGCAGCGCGGTACGCCCGATGCCGAAGAGGCCTGCGAGTTCCTCAGCACGCCAGGCCATCAAGCCCCCCATCGTGGCGGGCCGCGAGCGCGTCAGCCACGCGCACTGCTTCCTCGATCAGCTCGCCTGGGCCAGCCCACACCTCCGCAGCGAGCGCCACCACCGCGCGCGCAGCCCATCCCAGGCGATACGCCTCGAGCTGCACCGAGCCGTCCTCCTCCACCGCACCGACGCCGAGGACGTAGTCGGCAAGGGGTCGCAGATCCTCGGGCACGCCGAGCACGGCGCGCACCAGCGGCCGAGAGGGCCTCGGCTCCTCGGCGGACCCGCCGCTCTCGGGGCCACCAGCGCGCTCGACCACCAGCTCGCTCATACGGTCGAGGCGGAAGGTTCGCACGCGCCCGTCCGTGCTGCGCGCATCGAGGTACCACACCCCGTCGAGAGCGTGCAGCTCCCGCGGCGCCACGAGGCGTTCCCCGCTCGCGGACCCGAGCGGGGCGTAGCTGAACCGGAGGCGTGCACCCGTCTCGATGGCCTCATGCACGGTCCTGAGGAGCGCAGCCTCGCGCGGCGTCTGGGCTGCGATGAGTGCGTTCCCAAGACGGTGACTGAGCCGATCCCAGATCCCCTCAAGCTCAGGCGGCAAGCAACCGGCATGAGCCTCGCGCAGCGCGGCCAACGTGGCAGCCACGGCAGCTGCATCGACCTCGCTGAGCCATCCCAGGGGTGGGACCGACCGCAGCGTCGCCTCCACCTCCTCGGCCGCGTCGTCGATGAGCACCTCAAGGAGCACGTCCGGCGAGTAGGGTGGCAGGCCGCACAACGATGCGGTCTCGAGGAGCTCGAGCGCCTCCTCGCGGCTGATACCCACGAGCTCGGCTAAGGCCCCGAGGCGCATCGTGCCTCGATCACGTAGCGCAGCGAGCATGGTGCCGAGCAGCTCGTAGCGCTCAGGAAGGCTGCGGCGCGGAGTGCGCGGCCGCGGCGCTCGTGGAGGACGCTGCGTCCTGAGTAGCGCCTGGCGCGCTCGACGGGCGTGCTCGCCGACGCGACGCACCATCGGCGCGGGCTCACGCACGACGAGGTCGTGGAGGACCACGTCCGCAAGCAGGATGCTCTGGTTGGCGACGAGGAGCCGCCCGTCGTTAGGGTTTGCCGCCACCGCCGCCAGTCGTTCCCTGGGCCCCGCGAGCACGACGCTGATCGGCGCCTCGCGGCCAAGCTCCCGCGGGTGCCCCGGCAGCACCGAGACGACGTCGACGCTAGGTACGGCTGCGAGGACCTCCCCGAGCTCGAGTGGCTCCTCGATGCGGTCGAGACGGAAGGTCTTGGCAACCCCCTCATCCAGGGCCACGAGGTAGCCGCGCCCCCAACGAGCTGCCACGGCCAGCGGTGCCACCTCACGTCGTCGACCCCGGTAGCCAAAGTGCACTAGTCGCCGCTCCCGCAGTGCCGCCAGCAGCGGACGGGGGGCCGTGAGCAGCTCTGAGCGACGCCCGATCGCAGGGCGGGCACCGAGCAAGAGCCCGATGCGAGCAAGCCCTTCCTCGGCTCCAACCACCTGGACGGCACCGAGTGCGTTCTGGAGCGCGCGCAGCTCCGCCTCGCAGAGCCGAATGCATCCGGCATCGGCGGGGATACGGTAGCCCACGCGGGAACGCCCTGGCAGGGTGACCGTCTCGATCACGATGCCGAGGCTGCGAGCGGTCTCCTTGACACGCTCGAAGGCCTTGGCGCTCGCGGCATCTCCAGCTGGGAACCCAGGGACAAGGCGCACGATCTCCTCGCGCTCGAGTGGGCGCTCACTCTCAGCTAGCAGCGTCACCACGTTGACCAGTCGCTCGAGCGCGGCGTCCACCATGGCGTCACAGCGGCGAGTTCGCGTGCTTGGCGGGGCGCAGCCGCTCCTGCTTCGTGATGAGCAGCTCCATGGCCGCGGCGATGCGTTCGCGGGACTCGTGCGGTTCGATGACCGCATCCACGTAGCCGCGCTCCGCCGCGATCCACGGGGTCAGGTACTCGTTCTCGTAGCGGCGCTTGGCCTCCTCGCGCTCCCCGGGACTCGCCCGGCGATGCAGGATCTCGACCGCTCCCTGCGCCCCCATCACCGCAATCTCTGCCGTCGGCCACGCGAGCGTCGTGTCGTTGCCCATGCCCTTGGAGTCCATGACGATGTAGGCACCACCGTAGGCTTTGCGCACGATGAGACATACCCGGGGTACCTGACACGCCGCGTAGGAGAACGCCAGCTCTGCCCCGTGGCGAATCATGCCTCGCCACTCGACGTCCTTGCCGGGTAGGAAGCCCGGTGTGTCGACGATGGTGAGCAGCGGCAAGTTGAAGCTGTCGCAGAGCCTGACGAAGCGAGCGCCCTTCTGGGCAGCCGGGATGTCGATGGTGCCCGCCATGATCATCGGCTGGTTCGCCACCACGCCAATGGGCCGACCCTCGAGCCGCGCGAACCCGACCACGAGCTGGTTTGCCCAGGCTGCACGCAACTCGTGGAAGCTGCCGGCGTCGACGATCCCACGGATCACATCGCGCACGTCGTAGGCTGCGGTCGCGGCGTCGGGCACGACCGCATCGAGGTCGACGGGTTCGGGAGGCTCTGGCTCGATCCGACACGGGAGGTCGTCGGTCGAGTCGGGCAGGTAGGAAAGCACCTCCCAGATCGCCTCCTCGACGCCCCGACGATCGTCCGCGCTCTCGAAGGCCACACCCGAGCGACCGAGCAGTATCGAGGCGCCGCCCAGCTCTTGGTTAGCAACTTCGAGTCCGGTGACCTCGCGCACGGCCTGTGGACCGGAGAGGAACGCGAAGGCGTCAGGGGCGACAACGACCCAGTCCGCGATGCCCAACAGCAGCGCAGGGCCGGACACCGCTGGCCCGACGAGGCCCGCCAGGATCGGGATCCGCCCCGAGCAGCGGGCAAGACCGCTGGCTGCGACCCCCCAGCCATGCAGGGCCGAGACCCCGTCGGTAATCTTGGCTCCCGACGTCGACAGCTCCAGCACGAGGGGGATCCCGAGCCGATTCGCCAGGTCGGCCGCCCGTGCGATGCGGTGGCCGTCGCGCTCGGAGAGGGCACCCCTGCGCGTCGTGGGGCGGGAGGCAACCCACATCGTCCGACGACCCCCACGGTGGCGGATGCGAGCACTCACCGAGCCGGAGCTCGCAGCCTCGAGGGGGATCTCCACCAACTCGCTCACGCCGCCTTGCTCCCGAGCCCAGTCGCTCGCTGCCCGAGTGCAAGCAGGACGAGTTCGGCGGCGCGCCGACCCGAGCTGAGCGCCCCGTCGAGGCTGGGAGCAGCGGTCCAGTCCCCAGCAAGCGTGATGCCGCGCGCTGGCCTGATCGCCGCAGGTCGCTCCAGCACCGGCAACGCGTGCTCCACGACCCCCACCTCGAGTACCTCGGCACCAGCGAGCGCAGGTGCAACCCTCGCCAGAGCAGCACGCAGGTCCTCAGGGGCCAGCGTCGGATCGAAGCTGACAGTGACGAGCGAGCGATCCTCGTCCACGGGGCGACGCGTCGGGTCGACATCGCTCACCGTCGCCACGGTCCAGATGGGCTGGCTTGCGGGGGGCAGCGCCACCAGCGGCAGCTCGAGGACCACCTCCTCAGTCGCGAGGTGGGCGTAGCCCTGGGCGCGCCAGCGCGCAGCCGCGTAGCGCTCGGATCCCAGCAGCCTCGCCGCCGTCTCCGGTCCCACGGCCACAATGATCTCCTCGGCACGCAGCTCTTCGCCTCCCGCAAGGCGTACGAGGCCGCTCGCGACGGCTTCGACGGGCGCCTCGAGTCGCAATAACCCTGCAAGCGGCTCGGCAAGCACCTCGGCGAGGGTCGCGATGCCCCCTGGCGGCAAACTCACCCCGCCGGCGAGGAAACCCCGAAGCACCTGCCAGGCAACCCGGATCGGGACGTCGCCATCAGGTGCGAGCAGCACGCCCCGCAGGAACGGTGCGACGAGCTCGTTCCGGAGCGCCCGTGGCAGCACCGCTTCGACGTCAGCGACCGTCGCGCCGCGCCTCGTTACCAGCCGCCCGAGCGCAGCAGGATCGATGGCTCCGCGCACGAGCGCTACGAGCGTCGCCGCGCTGGTGCGCCAGGTCGCTGGCACGCGACGCGGATCGGCCAGCACGTGCAGGTTGCCCTGCTCGAGCATGCCGACGCCGGCGAAGAGCTGTGGGAACTGTCGCTCGCGTACCGGCACCAACCTTCGTAGCTCGGGGTAGCCCTCGAGCACTACGTGGAAGCCGCGGTCCAGCCGCCAGCCACCCTGGACGCTGGTCGTCAGCCTCCCTCCGACGCGAGCCTCGGCCTCGAGCACGACCACGTCGCGCCCAGCCAGGCGGAGGTACGTCCCGGCGGCCAGCCCCGCTGCCCCCGCGCCGACCACGATCACCTCGTGTTCGCTCGTCGCCATCCTCCTACCCGCCTCGCTTTGGCCGACGCCTCAGTCTACGGCGGGCGCACTGGCGCTAGCCTCGTGCCCATGCCCGCTGCCGAGAGGATGCGGCGCGTCGGCCGCCGTTGGCGCCTCTTGGTAGGGATGGCGGGGCTCGGCGTCGCGGCCTGGGTGCTCGACTCCGAGCGTTCCCAGCTCAGTGGAAGCGTCCACATCCTGGCGCACGCCAACGTGCTCCTTGGCCTCGCCGCCCTCGGGCTCGAGACCGCGAGCGACGTCGCCTGGGGCCTCATGGGCTATAGCCTGCTGCCCCCGACCGCAAGCCTGGGTCGTGGTCGCTACGTTGCCCTCTCCCTCGCGGCGCTGGCCATCACCAACTCCATCCCCTTCGGGGCGGGGGCGAGCGCCCTCTACGTTATCGCGCAGCTCCAGGACGCTGGCCTCGACGCCGTCACCGCGACCTCGCTGGTCGCCGCGACGAACATGGTGGCGATCGCGACGCTCGTGGCACTCTTCGCAGCGGTGCTCGTGCTGCGCGCACCGGCCGCCACGGTGCTCTCGGGCGCCGACGACGTCGCCATCGTCACCCTCGGAGTCCTCGTCCTCCTCGGCCTTGGCACCCTCGACCGCCTCGTCGCGGCCGTGCTGCACGCAACGCGCGCGCTCGCGCGCCGGGTGAGTCGCCACCACCTCGAGGCCGCCCTCACTCGGGTCGCCGTGCCGAGGATCCCTCGCGCCAGTCTCACTCGCTCGCTCGGGTGGGGACTCGCCAACTGGCTCTTCGATTTCGCAACGCTGCTCACCGCACTTGCGGCCGTGGGGGCCCACGTCGGGCTCGCCGCCGCCGCGAGTGCCTACGTCGTCGGGGCACTCGCGACCAACCTCCCTATCACCCCGGGTGGTCTTGGGATCGTGGAGGGTTCGATCACCGTCGCGCTCGTCGCCTTCGGCGGGGCGCCCGCATCCATGTTCGCCGCGGTGGTGCTCTACCGCATCGCGAGCTTCTGGGTGTGGCTGCCCGTCGGCTGGGGACTGTACTTCTGGCTCGCTCGGAGGACTGCTCATGCCTAGCGTCTCGGTGCTCGCGCGTGCCGGCGCCATCGCTGCGCTCGCCATCTCCCTCAGCGCCTGCGGAGGAGCTCGCTCCACACAAGGAACCTCGGCTAGCAACTGCGTCGCGTCCCTGGAAGCAGCGCTGACCCAGGCGCCCCAGCACGCCCAATTCAGGGGTCTTGCCGAGGTACCCGGCCGCGCAGGACCTCGCTTCGGGGTACGCCGCTCTCGCCGCCCCTACTGCGTCGTGCTCTTCGAGTTGCCAGGACGTCGCCTCGTGCTCCGCGAGGTCTTCCGCCTGGGCGGGATGCGGCCGATCCTCACGCGCACGCTGCCCGCTCGGCGTCTACGTCCCGCCGACATCGCCTGAGCGCCGGGCCTTGGCCCGTTCGCGAGCCGAGAGCACGACCTTGCGCACGCGGACCGATCTCGGCGTCACCTCGACGCATTCGTCGTCGTCGATGAGCTCGAGGGCAGCGTCCAGCGTCAGTCGTCGCGGCGGGGAGAGTCGCACCAGCTCCTCCGCCGTCGAGGACCGCATGTTCGTTACCTTGCGCTCGCGGGTGGGGTTCACGTCCATGTCCCCAGGACGAGCGTTCAGGCCGATCACCATCCCCTCGTACACCTCGTCGCCTGGACCGATCAACAGGGTTCCGCGCTCCTGGAGGCTTAGCAGGGCGTAGGTGGTGGCCACGCCCGAGCGGTCGGCCACCAGACTGCCAGCGGCACGGGCCCGCAGCGGTCCAGCCCACGGCCCGTAGCCGTCGGCAGAGTGATGGATAACGGCCTGGCCGCGGGTCTGGGTGAGCAGCTCGCCGCGTGCCCCGAGCAACCCGCGAGCAGGGATGCGGAACACGGCGTGGATCCACCCGCTCGCCCGCTGCTCCATCGCCACAAGCTCGGCACGCCGAGGCGAGAGGACCTGTGTCAGCGCCCCGAAGAGGTCGTCTGGCACCTCGATCTCCAGTCGCTCGAAGGGCTCGAGAACCTGGCCCCGCTCGACGCGGGTGAGCACGCGGGGCTTCGAGATGGTGAGCTCGAAGCCTTCACGACGCATGAGTTCGATGAGCACGCCGAGCGCGAGCTCGCCTCGCCCCTGCACCTCGAAGGAGTCGGTACGCTCCGTCGGTAGCACTCGAATGGACACGTTGCCGACGGTCTCCTGCGCGAGCCGCTGTGCGAGGAGGCGAGCCGTGAGCTTGGTCCCGTCGCGGCCCGCTAGCGGCGAGGTGTTCACCGCGAACGTCATCGCGATCGCCGGCTCGTCGACGTAGATCGGAGGCAGGGGGTGGGGATCCTCGGGGTCGCAGAGCGACTCGCCGATGGCGATGTCTTCGACGCCAGCCACGATAGCGATGTCGCCCGCGGCCACCGACTCGGCGGCCTCGCGCTCGAGGAAGCGCATGCGGTAGAGCTCCCCGACGCGCAGCGGACGCACCGAGCCATCGACGCCGATGCGCGCGACCTGCTGACCTCGGCGAAGCATCCCGCTGTGCACCCGGACCAGAGCCAGTCGACCTAGGTAGGCAGCGGCGTCCAGGTTGAGAACCTGAGCTCGTAGCGGTCCCTCGATATCGGCCACGGGTGGAGGCACGTGCTTGATGATGGCCTCGAAGAGCACGCGCAGGTCGTGGGCCTCCAGCGGGAGGTCGAGATCCGCACGGCCCGCGCGCCCCGAGGCCCAGACCACCGGGACGTCGAGATCCACTTCCTCGCCGCCCAACTCGAGCAGCAGCTCGAGGACCTCGTCGAGCACCTCCCGCGGCCTGGCATCCTGACGGTCCACCTTGTTGACCACGACGATGATGCGAAGCCCTCGCGCAAGGGCCTTGGCGAGCACGAAGCGCGTCTGGGGCAGCGGGCCCTCAGCTGCATCCACGAGGAGCAAGGCACCGTCGGCGAGGTAGAGCGCGCGCTCGACCTCGCCACCGAAGTCAGCGTGGCCTGGTGTATCGACGAGGTTAATGGTGACGTCGCCGTAGGGGATCGCCGTGGCCTTCGACAAAATGGTGATGCCCCGCTCACGTTCGAGGTCCATCGAGTCGAGGATGCGCTCCTCGGTCTCCGCGCCGGCACGGAACGCGCCCGCCTGCCGAAGCATCGCGTCCACGAGCGTGGTCTTGCCATGGTCGACGTGAGCGATGATCGCCACGTTGCGGATCTGCACGTGCGCTCCTTGCGAGGCTGCTTCAAGACGGTGGACGCACTGCTAGGGACCACCGTGCGCCTGGAATGCTACGGGGTGCACAGCCCCCCGACCAGCCGTCTTCAGCCTACCGTGCCGAGCCCGGGCTGTTGCCCGAGGAGCTGCGGCGCAGCTCTCGCTCGACGTCGAGCCAGGTGATGGGCTCGGGGTCGTCGCCACGGTCCTCCCGGTTCTGCGCGCGAGCCAAGATCGCGACCGCGGTGGTCCAGAGGATCGCGAGCGTGAGGATCTTGGAGAGCGCGCCGGCGAGCTGCTGGTCACCGATCGCCGAGACCCCGAAGACGAGGTGGACGTTGCGGGCGAAAACAGGGTAGAAGGAGCGCTTGGCGAAGATGAGCGCGACGGCGGGAAACGACGGGATGAGGCTCTGGGCAAAGAGGAAAAGCACCCGAGCTCCGTTGGACAGCTTCTCGACGCCCGGCGTGAGCCGCAGCGCCGGCACCCATAGCGCGATCCCCGCGAGCACCAAGACGACCTGTAGATAGATATAGACCACGAGGGAGTGCGCCTGCGCCTCGACGATAGGAACGAGCAGCGAGAGAATGGTGATTCCGCTGAAGATCACGGTAGCGACGAGAGGCCGCGTGAAGAACGTGACGAGCGCATCGACCCCGCGAGGCTCGGTGAGCCGGAAGATCGCCCAGCTTGGTAGGCCAAGGAGCAGCAGCGGCACCACCGCCAGCACGAGCAGGAGGTTGTGCAGTAAGTAGGCCACGAGCGAGATGCGCCTCGCGAGCTCGAGCGCCGGCCAGGACTGCTCGATGGCGAGCAGAGCGATGCCCACGAACCATGCCCACTGCTTGCGCCGAGGCACAACGTCGCGAAAGCGCACCCGCTCCGGCGACGAGGCGAGCCCCCGCGCGAGCGCTGGCACGCCCCACCGGTACGTCACGACCCCCAGCACGAGCACCACAATGCCGCCCCACGGAATCGAGACAGCAAGCAACGACGATGACGTGATCGCAGCGGTCATCCCCACACCTCAGCACGCCCTGGCACGACGACTCCACGTCGCACCTCTGTTTAAGGCTAGTGCCCCTCAGCGATCAAGCCAAGGATCCCGGACCCGCTCCAGCCCACGGTCGAGCTCGAGGCCGGACCGCTCGCGTGCTCGCTCGAGTGGCTCCACGACCGAGCGAACGAGGAGCGACTGGCGGCGACGTAGCGCGCCGAGGAGCTCTCGCGAGTACGCCAGGGCTCGCGCGCGCCAGGCATAGACGTCCTGGAGATCCTCGAGGCTCAAGCCGAGGTCCTGCGCTCGCTCGGCGATCGACCGCAAGCTGGAAGCGACGATCACCTGATGCGCCGCTGCGCCAAGAGCCCGACGGCCGAGAGCCACCGGCGCATCCTCACCGAGGACGATCCCTGCGGGCTCGAGGCGCTCACGCGCCACGAGCAGCGTGTCCACCCCGACCGTGACGAGGGCGTCGGGCCCGGCGTCGCCAATCAGACGACCCAACTCGCCGCCTGGAAGACGAACGCGCTCGCCGACGAAGGCCGTGCGGTCGTCGACGCCGAGCTTACGCGCGAGCGCCCGACGCACGCGGGCGCCCACAAGGTCGTTCTCGACCGCCATGAGCACCCCACTGCCGTCGCTGCGGTCGAGCTCGGCCGCAGCGAGCTCGACCGCACGTGCGAGCGCAGGCTTGAAGCTGGCGTGAATCTCGACCGTACACCCCTCCTCCACGAGCACGAGACAGGGAGACGCTCCGGGTTCAGCCGCTCCCCGCATCGGTTGGACCAGAACCACGTCGGGGCTGAGCTCACGCAGCTCGCTCGGGGCCCGCAGGTGCGCATCGAGCACCACCCGGGGACTGCTCGGCCTGGGCGAAATCCCCCGACCGCAGCGAGGACGCCAGCCTCCCGCTCCGAGCGCCCGAGCAGCACCAGGTGCTCTCGCCCGAGACCGGCGTGGAGGTCGTCCGCGAGCTGTACAGCGTCGCGTCCGCGCACCGCCAGTACGCGAGTCGGCTGCTCGAGACCCGCAAGCTCGAGCCGTCGCTCCACGGCGAGACCGGCGCAGGTCCGAGCGAAGGTGCCGTCCAAGTGCAGGCGTCCAGCGTCGGCGACGAGCGGCACCCCCGCGAGTAGCCCTTGGGCCCGTACTGGCACGAGCAATCCGCGCAGGGCAGCGCCGACAACGGCGTCCTGGCCCGCGGGTGCCTCGAGCCGCTCGGCCCACCACGCCACCTCGTCGAAGACGGGTCCGCAACGCGCACCGGGCGCCGCTCCTCGAGGCCCGGTGCCACCGGCCTCAGGGCTACGCCGCGAAGCCGAGCCCGCCACTGGCTCTGGAGCACCTCGATCGCGGCCGGTTCCAGGCCCCAGTGCCACCTCGTCGCCAGAGCGGCGAGCTCGCGAGCCCGCCATCCCGCGTGCTGGCCGACGCGAGCCACGACCTCCCGGCGCCGCTGGGAGAACGCATCGGCGAGGCCCTCGGGCATCCCCGCAACACCCCAGCGCCCGAGGCCCCTCCCCTCGAGCACCACGCCGACCTCGGCAAGCCCTTGACGCAGCTCGACCCGGTACAACAGTTCGAGCGCTGGAGCCACGCGCCGCAGTCGCTCGAGCGCGAGCGTGTGGACGCCATCGTCGGCCACGAGCGCGTTGGCCAGCACGCTATGCGAGTGCAGGTGCGGATCCTTGGCCCTCGAGAGTCGATGGTGTGCTGCTACTCCTAGGAGGCCGCTGACCGGGACGATCCGGTCCCGGGGTGCCAGGTCGAGGCGCTCCAACCACTGCAGCATCCCAAGCACCGCACGGCGGTGGGCCTCAACGATCGCTCGCGCTCGCGACTCGCTGGCAAGCCCCCACAGGATCGAGACGTCCTTCGGGGCATGCACCGTCACATCAACAGCGCGGACCTGGGCTCGAGGAGCCCGGGGCAGGTCGAGCTCGAGGGCCGAACGACGAGCAGACTCGCCGGCCGTCGACCAGCCCCGTCCGATGAGCTCACGCGGAGCCGCAGGCTCGTCAGCGAGCTCCCTTCTCGCGTAGCACGCAAGATCGACCCGCAGCGACGTGATGCGCACGCTCACCTCCGCGGCAATGCCTGCAGGTCAGCATCGACCAAGCTGCGCCAGCCCGACCGGCTTGGCCTAGAGCGCAGCCCAGGCCCGCTGGAACGCTTCGCGCAGGATCTCGACGATTTCGTCGAACTGTTCCGGCCCCGCCACCAACGGCGGCGAGAGCTGCACCACGGGATCGCCCCGGTCGTCGGCGCGACAGATGAGGCCCAGGTCGAAGAGCGTCGGCGTGAGAATACCACGCAGCAGGCGCTCCGACTCATCGTCGTTGAAGGTCTCGCGCGTACTCTTGTCCTTGACCAGCTCGATACCGTAGAAGAACCCGGCACCGCGAATCTCACCCACGATCGGCAGTTCAGCCAGCGTCTCAAGCTTGGATCGGAACACCTGTTCGTTGTGCCGCACATGGTCGAGCAGGCCCTCGCGCTCGAAGATGTCAAGGTTTGCAAGTCCCACCGCCGCCGAGACGGGATGACCAGCGAAGGTAATCCCGTGCAGGAAGGTCGTGGTGTCGTGGAGGAAGGGCTCCATGAGCCGGTCGGAGGCGAGCATGGCCCCGATGGGCGAGTAGCCGCTCGTCATCCCCTTGGCGCAGGTGATGATGTCGGGCTGGTAGCCGTAGCGCTGCGCGCCGAACCACTCGCCGAGGCGGCCGAAGCCCGTGATGACCTCGTCCGAGACCAGCAGGACGTCGTAGCGGTCGCAGATCTCTCGAACCCGCTCGAAGTAGCCCGGGGCCGGCGTAAAGCACCCGCCCGCGTTCTGCACCGGCTCGAGGAACACGGCGGCGACCGTCTCGGGTCCCTCCATCAAGATCCGTTGTTCGACGTCGTCGGCGCACGCCAGCGTGCAGGCAGGCTGTGCCTGGCAGTGCACGCAGCGATAGTGATTGGTGTTGTCCACCTTGATCGAGCCGGGCACGAGCGGCTCGAAGGGGGTCTTGATCCCCGGCAGGCCGGTGATGGAGAGTGCCCCCATGGTGGTGCCGTGGTAGGCGAGGTTGCGACTGATGACCTTGGTCTTCGTGGGCTGGCCGGTGAGCTTGTAGTACTGACGCGCCAGCTTCCACGCGGACTCAACGGCCTCGGAGCCGCCGGTGGTGAAGAACACCCGGTTGATGTCACCCGGTGCGATCGAGGCCAACCGCTCCGCAAGCTCGACCGCCGGCTGGTGCGCGTAGCTCCAGAGTGGGAAGTAGGCGAGCTCGCTGGCCTGCTTCGAGGCAGCCTCGGCAAGCTCGGTGCGGCCGTGTCCTGCCTGGACCACGAAGAGTCCCGCAAGACCGTCCAGGTAGCGCTTGCCCTTGGAGTCCCACACGTAGGGGCCAGACCCCCGCACCATCACCGGCACCTCGTGCTCGGCATACGAAGCCATGCGTGTGAAATGCATCCACAGGTGACGCCGCGCGATATCTGCCAGATCGTGCTCTGCCATACCTTCCTCGTTTCCTCGCTTCCAACGATCGCTGCGTGTCGGCGCCGTCGTCTCCGATGACCCCAGCACTCGCCAGCTCCCCGCCCGGGGAGAGGCTCCTCGTGCTAGCGCGTCCCCCAGCTGTAGGTCTGCTTGGCCAGTCGCAGGTAGACGAACACCTCCGACGAGTTGACCCCCTCGAGCGGTCGGATACGGTTGTTGAGCAGGGCCAGCAGGTGGTCGTCGTCCTCGCAGACCACCTCGGCGAGCAGGTCGAAGCTCCCCGCAGTCACGACGACGTAGATGACCTCCGGGATCGAGGCGAGCTCATTGGCCAGCTCTTCGAGGTCGCCCGAGGCGCGGATCCCCACCATCGCTTGGCGCGAGAAACCGACCATCTTGGGGTCGGTCACCGCCACGATCTGCATCACGTTGCTCTCGATGAGCCGTTGGACCCGCTGACGAACCGCAGCCTCGCTCAAACCCACCTGCTTGGCCAATGCCGCGTAGGACGCCCGGCCGTCGACCTGGAGGAGGGCGATGAGCCGCTTGGAGATCTGATCGAGCACGACCGGAAGGTGGTCGTCACGCTCGTGGCGCCCTCGCCGATCCGATCCGAGCGGACCCTGCCCGCGGATCATCGGGAACGCCCGGACCGAAGGGTCACGCCGCTGCCCCACTGACCCTCCTCCCCTACTCGCCGCCGACTAGACCGTGCACAAACACTCATTCTTGCCGACATTGAGGCGTACGTCAACCGAAAGCGCAGAATTTCCTCGCGAAGTTGACGTATTCGGTTGCAATCCACCGGCGTATGTAGTTGACTGGAGAGCGGCCGCGCCTGCGGTCGAGCGGCCAGTCCGGAACCCCTGACGTAGAGGAGGTGCAATGAGCGAGGTCTTTCGCAACTTCATCGACGGCAAGCTCGTCGATGCGCACAGCGACCAGACCCTCACCATCGTGGACCCGTCCACCGGTGAGGCCTACGGCCAGAGCCCAGCCTCCGACGACGTCGACGTCGACCAGGCGTGCCAGGCAGCAGCACGCGCCTTCGACAGCTGGCGGCGCACCACCCCTGCGGAGCGCTCCCTGCTGCTCCTGCGCCTCGCGGACGCGATCGAGGCGCACGCCGACGAGATCGTCGACGCCGAAGTGCGCAACACCGGCAAGCCACGAGGGCTTACCCTGAGCGAGGAGATCCCCCCGAGCGTCGACCAGATCCGCTTCTTCGCCGCCGCGGCGCGCAACCTCGAGGGTCGCTCAGCAGCGGAGTACATGGCCAACCACACCTCCTTCATCCGCCGCGAACCCATCGGCGTGTGTGCCGCTGTGACGCCGTGGAACTACCCGTTCATGATGGCCATCTGGAAGGTGGGGCCGGCCCTGGCAGCGGGCAATACGCTCGTGCTCAAGCCCTCAGACACAACCCCGGCCTCCACCGTCCTGCTGGCCGAGCTCATTGGGGAGATCTTCCCGCCGGGTGTCTTCAATGTCGTCCTCGGCGACCGCGAGACCGGCCGTCGACTCGTCTCCCATCCCATCCCCCAGCTCGTGGCCATCACCGGGTCAGTACGCGCCGGCCGCGAGGTCGCCATGGCAGCCGCCCAGGACATCAAGCGCGTCCATCTCGAGCTCGGTGGCAACGCCCCAGTCCTCGTCTTCGCCGACGCCGACCTGGAGAAGGCAGCCGCAGGCATCGCTGGTGCGGGTTACTTCAACGCAGGCCAGGACTGCACGGCCGCGGCTCGGGTGCTGGTTGAGGAGCGCGTCCACGACGAGTTTCTCGCCGCACTCACCGAGGCTGCGCGCACGACCAGGGTCGGAGCGCCGGACGAGGAGGACGTCTACTTCGGCCCCCTGAACAACCCCAACCAGCTCGAGCGCATCCAGGGCCTCATCGAGCGCCTGCCTGCAACAGCGCAGATCACCACCGGCGGACACCGACTCGACAGGCCCGGCTTCTTCTTCGAGCCCACGGTCATCGCCCACCTGTCGCAAGGCGACGAGATTGTGCGCCAGGAGTGCTTCGGACCGATCATCACCGTCCAGAGCTTCCGGGATGAGGCCGAGGCGCTCCGGTTGGCCAACGACGTCGAGTACGGACTCGCCTCAAGCGTGTGGACGCGCGACCATGCTCGCGCCATGCGGGTCTCGCGCGACCTGGACTTCGGGGCGGTGTGGATCAACACTCACATCCCCATCGTCGCCGAGATGCCTCACGGCGGCTTCAAGCACTCCGGCTACGGCAAGGACCTCTCAATGTACGGTTTCGAGGACTACACCCGTATCAAGCACGTCATGAGCTACATCGGTGAGTAGCCGGCACTCGCCGTCTCTCGCAGGGCCGTAGCGCGGCCGCCACGAGCAGCTGCGCTACGGCAGGCCGGAGCGCCACTGGGCTACCAGCTCGCAGGATGCGTCCTCGAGGAGGCCCGCGGCGTCAGCGAGCGCTCGGCTCGGCTCGCCCACCCGCTCGAGCAACGACGTCGCTCCGGTGAGCCCGCACCGACCAAGCTCCTCGGCACCCAGCTCGACGCGCCCTGCGACCGCAAAGCAGGGGATCCCACGCGAGCTCGCCCGAGCCGCAACCTCACACGGCACCTTGCCCTGGAGGCTCTGACGATCGAGCGATCCCTCCCCGGTGAGCACGAGGTCAGCACCAGCGAGCGCTTCGTCGAAGCCCACGAGGTCCGCGAGCAGCGCGGCACCTCGCACGAGCCTCGCCCCAAGCGCGCACGCAAGCGCGAAACCCACGCCGCCGGCCGCACCGGCTCCTGCTCGCTCGCGCGCGCGCCGACCGCTCGCCGCCTCAAGCCGGTCGGCCCAGCGAGCCATGCCTGCCTCGAGCAGTTGGACCTCGGCGGGGCTCGCTCCCTTCTGCGGGGCAAACAGGCGTGCCGCGCCCGCGGGTCCAAGGAGCGGAGCGTCCACGTCGCAGGCCGCAACGACCTCAACTTCGGCCAGGCGAGGGTTAAGTCCGTCGAGCGCGATGTGCTCGACAGCGGCGAGTGCTCCGCCACCCTCACCGATGGGCGCTCCCCACTGATCAACGATGCGGGCTCCGAGGGCGACAAGGAGGCCGAGACCGCCGTCGCTCGTGACCGACCCCCCGAGCCCGATCACGAGCCGATGTGCCCCGTGCTCGAGCGCAGCCAGGATGAGCTCGCCAACGCCTCGGCTCGTCGTCGCGAGGGGCGCAAGCGGATCACCCTCGAGGGCGTCGTAGCCAATGGCCTCGCGCGACTCGAGGAACACCTCCTGGTTGCGAATCCCTAAGCGGGCGAGCACGCCGTGCCCGCTCGGCCCGTGGACGCGAATCGCTACGGCGCGAAACCCTACCGCAGCGAGCACGTCGAGCGATCCCTCACCGCCGTCTGCAAGCGGCCGCTCAAGCACCAGGCACTCCCCAAGCGCCCGACGCACTCCTCGCGCCATGGCGCTCGCCGCCTGGTTCGCCGTCAACGAGCCGCGAAACTTGTCCGGGGCCACGACGACGCGTGGGCGCGACCCCGCGGTGCTCAGCCTCAGTGCTCCTCAGCGCGGGCGCTCTCGCCACGAGCAGTGGCCAGCGCACTCTGGAGCGAGTTCCAGGCCAGCGTGGCGCACTTGACGCGCACGGGGAACTTCACGACCCCTTGGAGCGCTGCGAGCTCGCCGAGCTCGCGGAGTCCAGCAATGCCCTCGACGGGCTCTCCACCAACCACCATGGCCTTGAAACGCTCGATGATGCGGTCCACCTCCTCGAGAGGCTTGCCCTTGACCGCCTCGCTCATGAGTGAGGCAGAAGAACGCGAGATTGAACACCCGTGACCGTCCACGCGGATGTCGGCGAGCACGCCGTTGCGTACGAGGATGGAGAGCTTGACCTCGTCGCCACAGAGCGGATTGAATCCCTCCTCGCGAATGGCTGCTGGGTCATCGAGGACGCCTTGGTTACGAGGGTGCTTGTAGTGGTCGAGGATGATCTCGCGGTAGAGGTCCTCGAGGTCGTCCATACCAGCCTCCTAGGCGTTGAACAGCGACCAGGCGTCCTGGAGCGCACGCACCAGCGCGTCGATGTCGTCGGTGTCGTTGTAGAGGTAGAGCGAAGCTCGGGCCGTCGCCGCTTGCCCGATCTCGCGCATAAGCGGCTTGGCACAGTGGTGCCCAGCGCGCACGCACACACCGTGGCGGTCGAGCACCTGAGCGACGTCGTGAGGGTGGACCCCCTCCAGCTCGAACGAGATGACGCCGCCGCGGCGCTCGGCGTCGGGTGGTCCAAAGATCCGCAGCTTCGAGCCCAAGCCCTCCCTGAGCGCCTCGAGGGCGTAGGCGGTCAGGGCCCGCTCGTGGGCTTCGAGCGCTTCGAAGCCGACACGATTGGCGAGGTAATCGATGGCCACCTCCCAGCCGATCGCCTCCGCGATCGGCGGCGTCCCCGCCTCGAACTTGTACGGCACCTCGTTGGGCACGAAGCCCTCGAGCGTCACGTCGAGGATCATGTCCCCCCCGCCGAGGAACGGCGTCATGCGCTCGAAGAGCTCAAGACGACCCCACAGCGCCCCGATGCCGGTAGGACCAAGCATCTTGTGGCCCGTCATGGCTACGAGGTCTGCGCCCCAGGCGGTGACGTCGATCGGGTGGTGCGGCGCGTACTGCGCCGCATCAACGACGAGCACAGCACCCGCGTCGTGAGCGAGGTCTGCGATTCGCCGGATGGGATTGATGGTGCCCAGGACGTTCGACATCGCCGTCACGCTCACGATGCGAGCCCCATCGAGGATACGCTCCGCCTCGTCGAGCACGAGGATCCCCTCCTCGTCGAAGGGAAGGTAGCGCAGCTCAAAGCCGAGCTGCTCCTGGAGGATCATCCAGGGCACCAGGTTGGCATGATGCTCCATCTCCGTGAGCACCACCGCGCGCCCGGGGCCGAGCAGCACCCGCCCGAGTCCTTGGGCCACCAGGTTGAGCCCCTCGGTCGCGTTCTTGACGAAGACGACCTCACGGCTCGGATCCGGGGCGGCAACGAACTCCCCGACCCGTCGACGCGCGGCCTCGTAACGTTCGGTAGCGTCCTCGGCGAGTGCGTAGACGCCGCGGTGGACGTTGGCGTGGTGAGCGCGGTAGTAGGCATCCATCGCCTCGAGCACGACGCTTGGGCGCTGCGCCGACGCGGCCGAGTCCAGGTAGTAGAACGAGGATCCGCGCTCCGCGAAGATCGGGAAGTCTCGTCGTATGGCCGCAACGTCGAGGCCAAGGCTCCTCATCGCCGTCACTGGACGACCTCCTGGCTCCGGAAGCTCTGGTAGCCCCCTTGCTCGATGCCCTGCGCAAGCTCCAGGCCGCCGGAGGCGACCACCCTCCCCTCGAGGAGTACGTGGATATGCGTCGGCGAGAGGAGCGAGAGCACGCGCTGGTAGTGCGTGATGAGCACGACGGCCATCTCGGGGTGCTGGCCGCGCACGAGCTCGATCCCCTCAGCAACGATGCGCAGCGCGTCCACGTCGAGGCCGGAGTCCGTCTCGTCCAGGATCGCCAACGTGGGCTCGAGCAGCGCCATCTGGATAACCTCGTTGCGTTTGCGCTCCCCGCCGGAGAAACCTTCGTTGAGGTGTCGCTGCGCGAAGGAGGGGTCAAGACCGAGGCGCTCGAGCCACTCGCCGAGCGCGAAGCGAACTTCGAGGACCGACACCTCCTCACCCCGCCTCGCAGAGAGAGCCTGGCGAAGGAACTGCACCACCGAGACACCGTTGATCGCCTGCGGATCCTGGAAGGCGAGGAAGATGCCCGCCTTGGCACGCTCGTCGACGGGCAGCTCGCGGATGTCAAGCCCCTGGTAGCGCAGGGACCCCTTCATAATCTGGTAGGCCGGGTTGCCCATGACCACGTTGGCAAAGCTCGACTTGCCCGAACCATTCGGTCCCATGATCACGTGGAGCTCGCCCGGACCCACCGAGAGCGAGACCCCTCGCAGGATGGGGACACCGTCCGCCTCGACCCACAGGTCGTCGGCCTCGAGCACAGGAGTTGGCACAACCCCAGCATACCGGCCGAGCGTTTCCCCTACGGTGGTAGTGCAAACTCGGGCCACCCTGGGCACGATCCCGAGCACGGCGCACAGGTAGCGACAGTGTCGCTACGGTGGTCAACGACGACAAGGGGAGGTGCCCAGCGTGCGGATCGAAGTCGACTTCGACAAGTGCCAGTCGAACGCGGTGTGCCAGTCCATCGCACCCTCGATCTTTGAGGTGCGCGACGACGGTTACCTCTACGTCCTCGACGAGGAGCCCAGCAACGACCTGCGCGACCTCGTGGAGCGCGCAGCGCGCGAGTGCCCCACCCAAGCCATCACCATTGTCGACTGAGCGAGCGTGCGTCGGCTCGTCATCGTCGGTGCCGGCCTCGCCGGCCATCGAGCCGCGCTCGAGGCGCGCCGGTGGGACCCCAACCTCGAGATCATCGTTGTCGGGGCGGAGGCGCACCCCCCCTACCAGCGCCCACCTCTGTCGAAGGGACTCCTGCTCGGCTCGGTTCGTCCCGAGCGACTGAGGCTGCGATCCCAGCCCGACGCCTACGAGCACCGGCCGAACGTGCGTGCTGTAGGTCTCGACCTTGCCGAGCGCGCCGTGGAGACCTCGGGCGGTCCGCTCTCCTTCGATGGGCTCATCGTGGCGACTGGGGCCGACCCCGTCCTGCCACCGCTCTTCGCACACCCTGCTACCCGCACGCTGCGCACCGTCGATGACGCCCTCGCGCTGCGGGCGCGCATCACGCCTGGCCACCGTGTCGTGGCGATTGGCGCAGGCTTCATCGGCCTCGAGCTCGCCTCCAGCCTCCTCGCGCTCGGAGCCGCCGTCACCGTGGTCGAGGCCGAGGAGCGGGTGCTGCCTCGAGCGGTCGGCCCGGGTGCTGCGGCCATCGTCGCGAGCTGGCACGAGCACCATGGCGTCACGCTGCGCACTACAGCCTCGGTGGCGGCGATGGCGCCAGGCGGACCGGTGCTCGCCGACGGCACCGAGCTCCCCGCGGACACCGTGCTCGTGGGGATCGGCGTCCGCCCCGCCGTCGGCTGGGTCGCCAATGCGCTCCCGAGCGACCCTCGCCTTGGCCTACTCGCCGACGAGTACGGCACCGTCGTCGATGGCGTGGCAGCCGCGGGCGACGCCGCCACCTGGCGTCACCCGGCATGGTCAGCACCGGTACGCAGCGAGCACTTTGAGACCGCTGCCACCCAGGGCGTGCTCGCGGCGCGCAACCTTCTGTGTGCACCGCGAGAAGCCTGGCGCGATGTGCCCTTTGGCTGGAGCGACCAGCACGGGCACCTCATCCAGGTACTCGGCGTGCCAGGAGCCGACGCCGAGGAGGAGCGCCGCAACGAGCACACCTGGGCGTACTACCGCAACGGGAGGCTCGAAGGCTTCGTGCTCCTCGATGCCGCCGAGGATCTCGTGGATCGGCGCGACGAGCTCGCTCGGTCCCTTGGGCTCAGCGAGTGAGCGAGTCCTCCTCGACGCCGAACGCCCGGTAGCCTTCCGCCTCGATCCGCTCTGCGAGCTCCATGCCCCCCTCGGCGACGATGGATCCACCAACGAGCACCACGACCGTCTCGGCGACGACCTCGGCCAGCAGGCGCGGGTAATGCGTCACCAGCAGCAGGCCCCGCCCCTCCTCGCGGAGCGAGCGCAACCGCGCCCCGACAGCGCGGAGCGCGTCGACGTCGAGGCCAGAGTCGATCTCGTCGCCCACGAGGCATACACCCGGGATGACACTGGCCATCGCCATCTCCAGCTTCTTCTTCTCGCCTCCGGAGAGCTCCACGTTGTACCAGCGCGCCAGGAGTCGCGCGTCCAGGCCAAGGCTGGCTGCCTCCTCGGCTAGGCGCGCATGGACGTCGGCGAGAGGTTGCGAGCGAGCCGCGAGCGCCTCGCCAACGACATCAACGGGCAGCACACCAGGAACCTCCACCGGATCCTGCTCGATGAGCGCAAGGCCTGCCCTCGCTCGCTCCTGCGTCGGGGCGTCCGAGACGTCCTGGCCACCCACGAGGATGGCTCCGCGGCGGCGGACATAGCCCGGCCGGCCAAAGATCGCGCGGACCAGCGTCGACTTGCCCGAACCGTTGGGACCCATGATCGCCACGACCCCCCCGGCAGGAACCGCGAGGCTCACGCCGTGGAGCACCTCTCGCTCAGCAACCTCGACGACGAGGTCGCGAACCTCCAGCGCGGCACTCACGATCGGGCTCCGAGCTCGACGTGCACCTCGCCGTCGACCACCTCGACGCGGTGCACTCCGATTGGACGCGTCGCCGGCAAGGATTGCGGCTTGCCGTCGAGAAGCGAGAACGTCGACCCATGCTTCCAGCACTCGATCTCGAGCTCCTCGGCGTAGACCTCGCCCTCGCTCAAGCGGTAGTGCGCGTGCGAGCAGATGTCATCGACAGCGAAGAAACGGTCGCCGAGACGCACCACGCACACCGCGTGGCCGTCCACCTCTACCGCACGGGCCTTGCCGTCGACGAACTCGTCCACGCGACCTACAACTGCCATCGATCCTCCAATGCCCGACGTACTACGTGTCGCTCGGCCTCGGTGAGGTCCGCGATGTCCGCAAAGAACCCATCGGCGAGCATCCGTTCGGCCTGTTTGGGATCGATGCCCTTGGCGGTGAGGGCAAAGACCAGCTCCTCGTCGATCGGTCCGACCGTCGACGCGTGCGAGCACCGCACGTCGCTCACCTGGATATCGAGGTTCGGCACGGACTCGGCTCGAGCCTCCGCAGACAGCAGGAGGTTGCGATTGGTCTGGAAGGCATCGGACCCTCGGCCTCCCGGGGCGATCGTGATGAGACCGGAGTAGATCGAGGTGCCCGAGCCAAGCACGGCTCCCTTGTAGAGCAAATCGCTCCTTGAGCGAGGCGCCTCGTGGACGACAAAGGTGCGGAACTCCTGCGTCTCGCCGGTGCCTGCGACGAAGGCCGAGCGGACGCGGGTACTCGCACGCTCACCGATGAGCCTCACGTCGAGCCGCGTCCGGTGGTATCCCTGCTCGGCTGCGGCTTCGGCCACGAGGAGCTCCCCCTCGGCGGCGACGCTCGCTTGCAGCTCGAGGAATCGCACCGCTCTCGGCGCACCGATCGGAACGTGGTGGAGCACCGCCCCGACCCGCTCGTTCACCTCGACGTCGACGAGCGCACTCAGCAACGTGCCCGTGCCTGCGCCATCGAGCAGCCACACCTCGCGCGGAGCGCCGAGGCGCAGTCGCACCCAAGCGAACCCGGCTGCAGCTTCCCCGTCGGCACCGACGACCACCACGAGCGGGTCGCCTGCACCGGTGACCTCGATCGCGATGCGTTCTGGCGCCAGGAGACTCGCGAGCGCCGCGTAGGGCTCCTCGGCGAGCTCCACCACCTCACCGCCGGCGAGCTCGGTGCGAACGCTCACGCCCTCAGCCGCGCTCACCCGTACGAGTCCGCGCGGGCCGACCTCGACGACGTCGCGGTCGACGAGCCCGAGCGCCGCGAGCGCACGAGTCGCTCCCGTCCCAAAGCCCGAGGGCGCCGACGTCGCAAAGCTCGACACCGCGACGTTGTCGATCGGGCTGTAGCGCCACGACTCGTACTTCTCCGTCGCGGAAGCCAGCTCCTCGAGCAACGACGCCACTCCGAGGGAACGCTCCGGCACCGACCAGGCAACCTCCTGGCCGAACACCCGCACCATCCGAGACCACCCTTCGCGCTTGCCTAGTCCCCATCGTAGGAGCGCTCCTGCGTGAGCGCCCCCGCCAGGAGCGCTAGCGTGGCGCCGTGCTACGCATCGAAGGGTCGCCGACCCGACGCGTCCTCGTCATCGACCGGCCAGAGCGGGCCAACGCGCTGGGCCTTGAGGAGTTCCACGGGCTCATCGAGGCCACCGACGGGCTCGCTCGCGACCCCCAGGTAACGAGCGTCGTGGTGCGAGGATCGGGTGCGCACTTCTGCGCCGGGATCGACCTTGCCCTTCTCGGGCAGCTCGCCAGCGCGCCGCGCGTCGAGGACGTGCACGCGCTCCAGCGCGCCGTGCTCCAGCTAGCGCTCCTCGAGGTGCCGACCATGGCGGCGATAGACGGTGCCTGCATCGGGGCGGGACTTGAGCTTGCACTCGCGTGCGACCTGCGCATCGCGACTGCTCGCTCCACGTTCTCGCTTCCAGAAGCGCGCTTTGGCATCGTGGCTGACCTCGGCGGGCTCAGCCTTACACCCGAGATCCTCGGCACGGCTCGCGCCCTCGAGCTTGCCCTCACCACACGACGCCTCAGTGCAAAGGAGGCCGCGCAAGTCGGCTTGGTGCACGAGGTCGTCGAGGACGCCAGCGCGCTCGACACCCGCCTCCAACACGTCATTGCCGAGCTCGAGGCCAGCCCACCCGACGCGCTGCGCGCAACGAAGCGCCTCCTACTCCAACAGCGGCGGCGACGCCTCGAGGCCGACCTGGCCGACGCCGCAGCCGCGACCGCAGGCCTGCTCGCCAGGCATATCGAGACCCAGCCACGCTGAGCGACGGGCTCGAACCGTGGCGGCGTGAGACCACAGCCCCGGCGAGCTGCGCTAGGGTGCGCTCGTGCGGGTTCGCGAGCTCCGTCTCACCACCGGCGATCGCCTCGTCACCAACCTCACCCACGAGCTCGGCCAGTTCGTCGCCGACTCCGAGGACGGCCTGCTCAACGTCTTCGTCCCCCACGCCACAGCAGGGCTCGCCATCATCGAGGTCGGCTCGGGATCCGACGACGACCTCGCGATCGCGCTGGAGCGACTCGCGCCGCGCGACGCGCCCTGGCATCACCGCCACGGGAGCACGGGCCATGGCCGCGACCATGTCATCCCGGCCTTCGTCGCCCCCTCGCTCACGATCCCGGTGCTCGGCGGAGCGCTCGCGCTCGGCACCTGGCAGTCAGTTGTCCTCGTCGATCCCAACGTCGACAACCCGGTGCGTCGGGTCCTGCTCAGCCTGCTCGAGGAGCCTGCCTCCTCCACGGACTAGGACGCTCGCCCACGACCCCGTGGGCGCAGCTGCACGGGCACCTCGCCGACGAGGGGGTTGGTCTGGTCGCGCTCGGAGACGACGGGGTCGTCGAGCTGCCAGACTCCCCGGAAGAGCGGATCGTCCCAGCGCAGGCCGAGCTCGTCGTCGGGGTTGTAGTAGCCGTCGACCAAGTAGGTCAGGGTCAGGTCGGAGAGCGCGGCGAACCCGTGGGCCACGCCGGGCGGGATGAAGACGCCGACGGGGTTGTCATCGCCCATCAGTAGCGACCAGATCACCCCCTCGGTCCGAGAGCCCTGACGGAAGTCGTAGAGCACCACCTGGGCGTTGCCATGGGTGACGTACCAGTAGTCGGCCTGGTGGAGGTGGTAGTGCAGGCCCACGAGCGACCCGGCCACCTTGTCAGAGCGAGAGCCCTGCACCATCTCCCGCCCAAGTGGGAACCAGGAGCGGCGGTAGGTCTCCTGGAAGGTCCCTCGCGCGTCACGGTGCACGGTGGGACGGATGATCACGACATCGGCGATCTCACCGTGGGACACCAGATCAGCTGCCATGAGCACTCCTCGTCTCGACCGCCGCCCAGTGTAGGTCAGCTCATGCTGGGTGCCCGGTAGGTCAACCCTTGGGGAGCGTTCCTCGACGATCGGTAGGCTGGTAGCAGCTCGGGCGAAGCCTGCCTGGTCGTAAGGAGGGCTATGGCTGCAGCCATCGTCATCGTCGCCATCTTCATCGTGGTCGGGATCAGCGCGGTCGTCTCCCTGCGCCGTCGAGCACCGGAGGTCCACGACGTCGAGCAGCACCACCGCGCGCTCGGCACACTGGAGCGTTTCGCGCGCGAGCGCGGCCTCCAGGCCGACCACCAAATCGGCGTGCCCCGCAGTCAGCAACGTGCCGCGCGCGACCCGGCTGCCCCGCCGGTGCGACTTGACCTTGGTCGACTCGCTGACCTTACCGACCCCGACATGATCCGCATCGAAGCGCCCCTGGCCTCGAGGAGCCCGGCGCCTCCCGAGGCGTCGCCGGCGACGCCACCGGTCGAGCCCGATGCGACGAGCAGCTCTCCAGCGAGCTCCGCCAAAGGGGACAGCGCTACTGAGCCAAGTCGCGCACTCGCTGGTGCACGTGCGGAGTCCCTGTCGGCACCGAGCTCGGACGCCTCCAGCGAACGCGTGCCACCGACGGGCTCGCTCGAGGAGACGGCGGCTCTGGCGAGCGTTCCCGGCCCTACAGGCCAGGAGGCCACCCAGGTCCTTGCGACCGTCGCAGAGCCCGTCGCCGCCATGCGCCGCACCGAGGCTCGCACAGCCGCCGGCGACCGTCGGATCTACAGCCTGCACCGGCGCAGTCGCCTGCCAATCGTGATCGTTAGCGCCGGCGCCGTGGCGGTGGGCATCGGGATTGTGGCTTTCGCGCTCACGAGCTCGAAAGGCTCGCCCGCAGCTTCCGCTGGTGGCGCGACCTCCCTGCCAACGTCGACCGCGTCGAGCACGCGCCGGCATCACTCGGGTACGGGCGCTGGCAGCGGTCAGCGGCGATCCAGTCAGTCGCACGCAGCCACGGCGACGAGCACGTCGACCACGAGCTCCTCTGGTCGGCCGCACGCCATCACCCTCGTCGGCCAGAGCGCACAGCAAGCCACCTACCAGGTGCAAGGAGGCGTTCACACCGTCGTGCTCCAGGTCTCGAACGCCCCGTGCTGGGTTGGGGATGGCACGACACCAGGCGGCGCTCTCCTGTGGGATAGCACCCTGCCCGCGGGTGGGAGCTACACGATCAGCTGGAGTGGCGGCCCACTGTGGCTGCGCATGGGTAACTCGGCCGTCCTGAGCGTCACCGTCAACGGACACCCGGTTCGCTTCACCGCCCCGCCAGGGGTCTTTAACCTCTACTTCGAGCCGGCCACCACTGCGGGCTAGTCGGCGCGCCCGAGTGCTGCGATGAGGAAGGCCACCACGATGGACTCATCCCACCAGGCCTGCTTGCGGCGCGTCGGGCCGAGGTGGCCCTGGGTATCCTCGATCCGGAGCCACACTGGGGTAGCCGGGCTAAGCAGGCGGAGCTTGCTCACGTACTTGAGCGGCTCGAAGAAGCCGACTCGCACGTCGTTAAGTGCGGTTGTCACCAGCATCGCCGGGTAGGAGACACCCTCGCGGATGTTGTCGTATGGGCTCCAGTGCGCCATGGCCTTGGCGTCCTCGTCGGAGTCGAGCGGGTTGCCCCACTCCTCCCACTCCGTCACCGTGAGCGGAAGCGTCGGGTCCGACATAGTGCTAAGGCAGTCGACGAAAGGGACCTCCAGCACCGCAGCACGGTACGTGCTCGGCTCGGCGTTCAGCGCGCCCCCACCGACGATGCCCCCGGCACTTGCGCCCCGCAACCCGATGGCCGTGGCATCGGCGACGTTTGCCGCCACGAGCGCGTGCGTCGCGTCGAGGAGATCGAGAATGGACCGCTCCTTTGCTCGCAGGCGCCCGGCGTCGTGCCAGCGGCGGCCGAGCTCGCCGCCACCGCGCACGTGGACGATGGCAAAGACGACTCCTGCATCCAGGAGCGAGAGTCGCGACACGGAGAAGGACGGATCGATGGGCTCCTCGTAGGCGCCGTAGGCGTACAGCAGCGTCGGTGCTGGCAGCTCGACGTCTCGGCGCCGGGCGAGGGTTACCGGCACGCGCTCGCCGTCGCGGGCCTCGACCCAGATCCGCCAGGTGATGTAGGTGGCAGGGTCAACGTCGTTGCCGACGCGCTGGCGCCACACCTCGCGCCGTGCCCCGGTACGCGGGTCGAACGCGGTGATGGTGGCCGGCTCGACGAGCGAGACCGTCTCGTAGAGAACCTCGTCTTGGTCGAGGTCGAGGTTCCCGACGAAGACCGTGGTCTGGGGTTGGCTCGGGTCCGAGAGCAGGATGCGCGCCTGCGGAGGCGCTCCCCACGGCAGGAACGACGCCACCAGGCTCGCCTCGCGGCGGGTCTGGAGCGCGAGCCCGTGGCGGGTGATCTCGAAGCCATCGAGGACCTCGCCCGGTTCGAGGACCTCGAGCCGGACGAGCTTTGCGTCGAGGTCTCGACGCGTCCAGAGCGTGAACTCCTCTTCGGCGCGGCTCTGAATGACGACGAAGCCTCGCGGCCCGTGGTCGAGCTGGTAGAGCAGGCCCTCCTCGCGGGGAGCCCACGGCCTCGGGGGCGCCGCCAGCGGATCCGTGGGATCAAGCAGCCACCACTGGCTCGTCTGCTTGGACTCGGCTTGAATGGCGAGGTAGGCACGATCCTTGGTTCGCGCCACGTCGAGGAAGAAGCGCCCGTCCGGCTCCTCGAGGAGGAGGATGTCCTCGGCCGGATCCCCGCCGACGCGGTGCGCCCATACCGAGGCCGGGCGCAAGGTCTCATCCAGTCGGGTGTAGAGGAGCCAGCGAGCATCGTTCGAGAGCACGAAGCCGTAGCCAGTGGGCTCGATGACCTCCTGCGGGGTGAGCACCCCGTCCTTGAGCGTGCCCACGGTGAGCCGCAGCTGCTCAGCCCCAGTGGTGTCGGTGCCGACAACGACCGTGGTGTCGTCGTCCCCGATCAGGATGCCCGCGAGCGCGAAGTGCTCAAACCCGGCTGCCCACGCATTCTCGTCCAGCACGAGTTCACGCGGTCCGCCGTCCACGGGCTCTCGCAGGTGGATGGGGTACTCAAGGTCGGGCTCGATCCTCGTGAGGTAGCGCCAACGCCCGCGACGCACCGGAAAGCTCTCGTCGGGTTCGACGACGCGAGCGCGAATGGTTGCCTCGATCGGCTCTGCGAGCGGTGCCAACCGCTCGGCGAGCCGTGCGAACCCCTGTTCCTCTGCGCGGATGGCGGCCTGAGTCCTGGGATCCTCGAGCTCGCGCAGGTACCAGTAAGGATCGACTCGCCGCCCTGCCCGCCCCTCGAGGACGAGGGGGTCGGGGGTCGGGGCGGATGGTCGCTCGAGGCCCTGCGTGAGGACGGTCAGCCGGTTCGCCATGGGTGGCAGCCTAGGCCTTCCGCCACGCGGTAGCGAGGGGGATATAGACTACGGACGTAGTGGAAATAGGGAGGCCCGATGGCGAAGGTTGACCTCGATCTGGGGCGGTACAAGCTCGGCTGGGCTGACGAGGAGAACTACGTCTTTAAGCCACGTAAGGGCCTCAGCCGCGAGATCGTCGAGGAGATGTCGCGCATCAAGGGCGAACCCGAGTGGATGCGCAAGTTCCGCCTCAGGGCCCTCGAGTACTTCTTCCGCCGGCCCATGGCACCGTGGTTCGCGGTCAACATGCCCGACTTGGACTTCGACGACATCTACTACTACATCAAGCCCACGGACCGCCAGGTCGACCAGTGGGAGGCACTCCCCGAGTCGATCAAGCGAACCTGGGACCGCCTCGGTATCCCCGAGGCCGAGCGCAAGTACCTTGCTGGGGTCACGGCGCAGTACGAGTCCGAGGTCGTCTACCACCGCAACCGCGTCGAGCTCGAGCGCCAGGGCGTGATCTTCACGGACATGGACTCGGCGGTCCGGGAATACCCGGACCTCGTGCGCCAGTACTTCGGTACGGTGATCCCGCCGAACGACAACAAGTTCGCAGCCCTCAACTCTGCGGTGTGGTCGGGTGGATCGTTCATCTACGTGCCGCCGGGCGTTAAAGTCGACATGCCCCTGCAGGCCTACTTCCGCATCAACGCCGAGAACATGGGGCAGTTCGAGCGGACGCTGATCATCGCCGACGAGGGCGCCCAGGTCCACTACATCGAGGGGTGCTCCGCCCCGGTGTACTCCACCGATTCGCTGCACTCGGCGGTCGTCGAGCTCATTGCCAAGCCGGGCGCCCGCATTACCTACACCACGATCCAGAACTGGTCGACGAACGTCTACAACCTCGTCACCAAGCGAGCCCGCGCCGAGGCCGAGGCTCGGGTGGAGTGGATCGACGGCAACATCGGCTCGCGCCTGACGATGAAGTACCCGTCCGTCTACCTCGTGGGGCCGAAGGCCTCGGGCGAAGTCCTGTCCGTGGCATATGCTGGCGCCGGTCAGCACCAGGACACTGGCGCGAAGATGATCCACGCCGCCCCCGAGACTACCTCGACCATCGTCTCCAAGTCGATCTCCAAGGACGGTGGGATCGCCACCTACCGCGGCCTCGTGCACGTCGACGAGGGTGCCGAGCGCTCGCGAAGCTTCGTACGCTGCGACGCCTTGCTCCTCGACGACCACTCCATCTCCGAGACCAAGCCCTACATGGAGGTCGCTGAGCGCGCCTCCTGGATCGGCCACGAGGCGACGATCTCCAAGGTCAGCGACGACCAGCTGTTCTACCTTATGAGCCGCGGCCTCTCGGAGTCGCAGGCGATGAGCCTGATCGTCAACGGCTTCATCGAGCCCGTCACCCGCACGCTGCCGATGGAGTACGCGGTCGAGTGGTCGCGCCTCATCGAGCTCCAGATGGACGGAGCGGTCGGCTAGGACCGCTCCGAGCTACACGCTCCCGGCCAGCAGCACGCTCAGCCGTTCTCGCTAGTCACGTCCGTCCCCTCGTCGCGTTGCCATCGACTACGGGAGGCAGGGGTCTCGCCGGGTCGAGCCTCCGCGTGGCGAGTTCGCCGCAGTGCGTCGAGGATCCGACGTGCCTCGCGCCCGCCACCGGACGCCCCGGCCTCCCTCAAGGGTCGCGACGTGGTCTCGATGAGGGTCACCGTGTCGTCTTCGGTATCCTCGAGACGCAGGCGAGGCAGGTCGAAGCCGAACGTCGAGCCTCGCCCTGGTCCGGCACTGTAGACCCAGGCAGTCCCTCCGTGGGCGTGCACGATCGCAGCGACAAGGGCAAGACCGAGCCCCGCCCCGCCGCTCAGACGCGAACGCGACTCCTCGGCGCGGTAGAAGCGCTCGAAGACGTGCGCCGCGACCACTGGCGTCATCCCGGGTCCGGTATCGCTCACGCTAACGCGCACCTTCTCGTCCCACTCCAGCATGGCGATCGTGGCATCCACGCCGCCGAAGAGGTCACCCACCTCGCGCGGCGCCAGCGCCCCCTCGGGCAGCGGAGCCGACCGTGCGACCGACTCAAGCCGCACCAGAACCGAGGTTCCCGGGGGCGTGTGCGTGCGCACGTTGGCGAGAAGGTTCGCGAGCACCTGCATGAGCCGGTTGCGATCACCGAGCACCATCAGCCCCCCCGGATCCTCTACCTTGATGGGCCGGCTGTCGTCGACAACGCGAGCGTCTGCCACCGCCTGGGCCACCAGCTCCCCCAGCTCGACTGGGGCCAGCTCAAGGGGCAAATTCTGGTCCATGCGCGCCAGTGAGAGCAGGTCCTCCACCAGGCTACGCATGCGCTGGCTCTGCTCGAGCGAGCGCTGGATGGCCATCTGGGCGACCTCCGGGTCGTAGCCGGAGCGAGCGACCAGCTCGAGGTAGCCCTGGATGGACGCAAGAGGTGTGCGCAGCTCGTGGCTGACGTCGGCGATGAACTGGCGGAGGCGCTCGCGCGAGGCCTCCGAGGTCGCATAGGCACTCTGAAGCCGGGCCAGCATGATGTTGAGCGCACGTGCGAGCGCCTCGACCTCGGCAGGGCCCGACTCGTCGACGCGAGCATGGGTATCGCCCGCGCTGATGGCTTGCGCACGACGGCGCATGCGCTCGAGCGGGCTGAGCCCGAGTTGGATCGAGCCCCATCCCACGATGCCGAGGCTGATGGTCACCCCGAGCGACACGAGCAGCGCGGCGATCCCGAGCCGATCGACGGTGTCGTCGACGCTGGTGAGCGGCTCTGCCACGACCATGGTGCCCCCGAGCTCAGGCAGGCTGACCGCAAGCACGCGGTAGGCGAGGTCACTCAAGGGGTCGTGGACGGTGACAGGGCGCCCGAGCGGGACCGCGGGCAGGTAGCGACCCTGCTCATACCTCGTCAGCGGGGGTGCCTGCTCGCCAACGTAGAGGACTGGGCTCAAGGGAGCGGTGACGGTGGAGCCGTTCGCGTACACGAAGGTTCCCCAGGAGCCAGGAGGCAGGCTGAGGCGCGCGTCGAACTGGCCAGGGTGCAGTACGACGTCGTTCGCCGCCGGAACGATCGCCGCGGCTAACGTTGCGTCGACGCGGCTCAGGAGGAACGAGCGCAACGCGCTGACAGTCGCCACGTCGATGGCCGCCACACCCACGACGAGGGTGGCAAGCAGGATCGCCAGCAGACGCAGCCGGAGGGTGCGCGCCGGCCGCCGCTTAGTGAGCCTCTGGCGCACGGAGGGCGTAGCCAACCCCTCGCACCGTCTTGATCAGCGGTGGACCCCAGGCATCGAGCTTTTTACGCAGGTAGGAGATGTAGGTCTCCACGATGTTGGCGTCGCCCCCGAAGTCGTACTCCCAGACGTGGTCGAGGATCTGTGCCTTCGAGACCACCTTGTTCGCGTTCAGCATCAGGTAGCGCAGCAGGCGGAACTCCGTCGCGGTCAGCTCGATCTCGTGGCCGGCACGCACCACCTGGTGGGCGTCCTCGTCGAGGACGAGGTCTCCCACCACAAGGCGAGACGGCCGCGCGGGCGAGGAGCCGGCTCGGCGCAGGATTGCCTCCACGCGCGCGACGAGCTCGGCGAGGGAGAACGGCTTGGTGACGTAGTCGTCCGAGCCGAGTTGCAACCCCTGAACACGATCCTCGATGGCATCCTTCGCGGTGAGGAAGAGGACCGGCACCTGGTTCTGCTCCTCGCGTAGTCGCCGCAGCAGCGTGAAGCCGTCCATCCCTGGCATCATGACGTCGAGGATGAGCAGGTCGGGGCGGAAGGTCTGCATCGTGGTCAACGCGTCGCGCCCCGAGGAGGCAACAGCGACTTCGTAGCCCTCGAAGGTGAGGGCCATCTGCAAGAGCTCGGTGATCGGCAGCTCGTCGTCGACCACGAGGATGCGGACCCCCTTAGACGGCTTGCGAATCGTGTCCACGTTCCTACCTCGCTGCTGCGCCGTTGCTGCCATGGTAGAGCCTCACTCCTCGTCCCGCGATCCGCGGCATGCCGAGCGAACTCACGAGGTCGCCGGCATCGAGCCCAGCGTGACGTTGAGTGTCTGTGTTCCGCTCTGGGTCACGACCGTGATGGCAACCATCTGGCCCGGTGCGAGCGCGCGGATCTGGGAGGCCAACGATGCGGCGCTGGTGACCGCGACACCGTTCACGGCAGTAATGACGTTGCCCGGTTGTATCCCGGCGCCTGCTGCAGCCGATCCCGGGTAGACGTAGTCCACCAGCGCACCAGTCTGCGTGGAAGGCAAGCCTAGCTGCGCGTCCAACGCCGGGGTCAGCGTCTGGATGCCCACGCCAAGGAACGCCTCCTGGCCCTGGCTCGGCGAGGAGTTCTGCTGGCCGGTGTAGGCCGCAGGGTTGCTCTCGAGTGCTTTGACGATCGGCAGCACCGAGTTGATGGACTCCGCAAAGCCGAGGTTCTGCGCGGCGGTCTGACCACTCGAGGTGATCACCGCGGTATTCATGCCGACGACGTCCCCTTCGGCATCCACGAGCGGCCCTCCGGAGTTGCCGGAGCTGATAGGGGCATCGGTCTGGATCATGCCGCTGATCGTTTCCTGGAAGCCGTTGTCAGAGGCGGTAATGGTGCGGTTGAGCGCCGAGACGATGCCCTGGGTGACCGTCGGCGATCCCTGCAGAGCCAGGGCGTTACCGATCGCGACCACCGGGTCGCCCACCTGGAGGGCTGCTGAGTCGCCGAAGGTCACCGTCGGCAAGTTGTTTGCCCCCTCGATCTGCAGGAGGGCTACGTCGTGGGCGGGATCCGTGCCGATCACCCGGGCCGGGCGCGGCCGTGACTGCCCGTAGAGGGTGACCTCGATGCTGGAGGCGCCCGCGATCACGTGGTTGTTGGTGAGCACCAGGCCGTTCGGGGAGATGATCATGCCGGTTCCGGCGTCCTCGAACTGACTCTGGGTGAAGCCGGTGCTCATGGTCCCGGTGGCGGTGATATCGACGACGGCCGGCTCGACCTTGGCCAGGATCGCAGGGATGTCGAGGCCGCTCTGGCCGCTCAGCTCCGCAGGTTGTGCCTTGACCTGTTTGATCACGATCGGGGCTCTCGAAGACTGCGCGCCGCTCTCCCCGGCCAGTTTCACCACCGCGTAGCTCGCCCCTGCTGCCGCGAGTGCTGCGACGGCCGCCGCAGCACCAATGACGAGACCAGGACGACGCCGACGACGCGGCACCCGTGGTTGCGCTGCCCCAAAGCTGAGCGTCGGCTCGTCGGAGGCTTCTGCGCCGCCACCAGCTCGGGTGGCTGCCCGGGCGATGGTAGCGTCCGACGCGTCGACTGAGGGCTGCGCAGCCGACTCCAACGGCGCCGTGGGGTCGTCGCCGCGCTGCTCGGTTCCACCCGGCTCGGTCGACTCGTCGTCCTTGCGCGACTCCTGCTCGTTGTGCATCCAGCGCCTCCCGCGCACGCGAACGGCGCTCTTCAGCGCCATGCTCACAGTCTTGGCCGCGCACCTTTGCGCCAGCTTAGGGCGATGTGGGACTTTTGAGGGAGCCAGCGCCTGGGCTGAGGGAGGACCCGGACGACCCCTGTCCAGGTCACGAACCTGCTGCACCATCACCACCACGGCGCTCGGTGGGAGTGCGAGCGAGCCTGCCGAGCCACTCGAGGACCCCCAGCACCGCCACCGCGCGCCAGGCGCTTCGCTTCGACCACCCCACGGCGCGTCGCAACGCTGCAGCGTCCGGAGGTGGCCCCGCCACGAGCTCTGGCAGCCGGACCACGCGCTCGTCGTAGCGATTCACCCCACCCAGCGCGGTGCCGACTGCGTGGGCGCACAGCGCCTCCATGAGGCCTGCGTTGGGACTCGGATGAGCCCGCGCCGCCCCGACGAGCCTGCTAGGCACGCCGCGCTCGAGCAGCCACGCCAGCCGTGCTGCCGGCCACACGGCCCAGTCGTCGGCTCGTGCCGCAGCCCAGCCGAAGCGCTCGTAGCGAGTCGAGCGATGCCCCACCATGGCATCGAGCGTATTGATGGCCCGAAACGCCAGGCTGCCTCGCGGACCTGCCACCAGGTGCCACACGAGTACCCCGAGCACCGCGTCGGCCGTGTTCTCCGCGACCGATTCGATCGCAGCGCGGGCCACTTCGTTCGGCCCGAGCCCTCCGCGCTCCCGCCCTACCAGCCACCCAAGCCGGTCACGGGCACCGTCGAGGTCGCCACGCTCGAGCAAGTCCGCGACCTCAGCACTCCGGCGCCTCAGCGTGCGGCCACCCAGCGCTACCCAGGCTGCGAGTACCCCGCCCGCCGGCACCGCCTCCAGCACGGCGCCGACGGCCCAGGCAAGGCCGACAAGGCCTACGACGAAGAGGACCCCGTGTGCCCGGTCGTCGCGCCAGAGGCGGGCCTCGACCCGCTCGGCGAGGCTCCCGAACCACGCGACTGGATGCCACCGATCCGGAGGATCGCCGAGAGCCTCATCGAGGAGCAGCGCGAGGCCGAGCTCAAGCGCCCTAGGAGCATGGGTCAGAATCCCTTTCCTGGTGGGGTTCGAGAATGTGAGTCGGATCCACATGATGGCATCTGACCCGGACGAATGGGTCGTCTTGTGCTAACCTAGTGCCTATGAGCTGCGACGAT
>Ga0209012_1000553_pt1 | contig 51007 bp, 44 predicted proteins | sample RS3BMetagenome_FD_184735 | JGI IMG/M metagenome (GOLD analysis project Ga0209012, IMG submission 184735) | Ferric oxide microbial mat and aquatic microbial communities from Rainbow Spring, Yellowstone National Park, USA - RS3B (SPAdes) (version 3) ... | reverse complement strand
ACAAGATCCATACTGGAGGTGGTGGCCATCGTGGTGACTCCTTTCTGAGCTTGCTTTCTCCATAAGGATCACACGGTGGCCGCCGCTCCACAAGCACCTCCCTACGGGCCCAAGGCGACTCGGCTCACTACACCACTTCCGTGGACGCAACCGAAGATCGAGACCGACCCGCACCACCCGACCCATATCCGCACGGTGCGCGGTATCGGCTACATCTTCGATCGAGAGGCGCTCGGCTGGGCCTCCTAAGCCGCCTGGCCTTGTCTGGGTAGGCCGGGTCGGCGAGGAAGCTGGGCTCGTCCTCTACGAGCGCAACGTCGCCCTCCTCGCGGCACTCCGAGACGACACCCTCGTGCCCCGGGCGTCGTTCTTCGCCCTCGAACAGGTTCGCAAAGCCCGCGCCGCCGGGCTGCGCCGCCTGGTCACGGCGCATGAGGATTTGTTGGTCTGGAGGCTCCGTCGGGCCCCGGGCACGGGGGGAGGGTGAAGGCCCGCGGCGAGGAGCCAGCCCCTCCCATTGGCGTAGCAGCCGGACCGCTTCCACTGGTCCGGCTGCTACCGGCCACCTACGTCCCGATGTCCCCGGAGAAGGAGGCACAGGCCGTCACCGCGGTCGCCGGGCTCCTCGGCGCCCTCGCCGGCCATCGCCACGAGATGGCCTTGACACGAGGCGAGCCGTGGAGGTCTCCTCCAGAGAAGCCCGGTCCCGCCCCGGGCGGAGGAGGTGACCATGACATCGAAGACGACCACCACACGGGCGCCGACGCACCTCGCTGCGACCGGGAGCACCCGGGTCGCGCTCCACCTGCGGATCTCCACTGACGAGGAGCACCAGCCGTTCTCGCTTGGCGCCCAGGAAACCCGCCTCGCCGCCTTCGTCACCAGCCAGCCCGGCTGGGAGCACGTCAAGACCTACACCGACCGATTCTCCGGCCCCTACGCCGAGCGGCCCGCGCTCCAACAAGCGCAGCGCGACGGACGCCTCGGGCTCTACGACACCCTGCTCGTCTACCGGGTGGACCGCTCCGCCCGTTCGCTCAAGGTGCTCGTCGGTCTCCTCGAAGAGCTCGACACGATCGGAGTGGCCTTCCGCTCGACCACCGAGCCGATCGACACCTCGACGGCGACCGGGCGGATGCTCATCCAGCTCCTCGGGGTCTTCGCGGAGTTCGAACGGGCAACGATCATCGACCGCGTAGTCGCCGGCATGGAGCGAAAGGCGGCCAGAGGCGGATGGCCGGGCGGCTCCATCCCCTACGGGCTGCTTCTCGACGACGACCACCACCTCGCCATCCGACCCTCCGAGTTCCCGATCGTCGAACGGATCTTCACCCGCTACGGCGTCGGTCGGGTAGGAGCAGCCACCATCGCCACCGAGTTGAACGACGACGGGCATCGCACCCGCACCGGGCGGCGCTGGAGCGCCAAGGTCGTCCTCAGCATCGTGCGCAACCGGGGCTATCTCGGCGAGATCTCCTTCCGCGACGTCGTCCACCAAGCCGACCAGCCGTTGCTCGACCCCGACCTGTTCGACAAGGCCCAAACACTGCTCGCCGAGCGAGGCGAGGGATATGACCGGCGCTTCGCCGACACCCACCCCGAGTACCTCCTGACCGGACTCATCACCTGCTCGCGCTGTCACCGCCGCTACGTCGGGGCCGCGGCGCACGGCAAGCGGCACCGCTACCGCTACTACGTCTGCTGGACCGCCCAGCGCTACGGGAAAGCGGCCTGCGGAGCGGAACGCATCCGCGCCGACGCGCTCGAAGACGCCGTCCTCGCCGCGCTCGTCGACCTTTACAGCGACCCAGCACTCACCACCCGCGCCATGCTGGCGCACCAAGACGCTGCCACGCTCACCGTCCGCCAACACCACGACGAGCTGGCAGCCACCGACGCCGAGCTGACCAAGACCGAGGCCGCCGTCGAGCGCTACATGCACGCATTCGAGGCCGGCACCCTCACCGCCGACATCTTCGCCGAACGCGTCCGCGAACTCGGCAACAAGGCCAAGTCACTGCGCGCCTGCCAAGCAGAGCTCGCAGAGACAGCGACAGACGCAACCGCGCCACTCCCAACCCTCCCCGAGGTCGAGTCCCTGCGCGACCAGCTCCGGACCGTCGCCCACCACGGGCCGGGACCTGTCAGAAAAGCGGTCGCACAGGCCTTCCTGCACAGCCTCACTGTTGAGACCCGAGACAGGATCTTGCCGAAATGCGAGATCTGGCGCGGACTAAGCATCGAGGACACCGGCGGACATGACGGAAACCCCTCCCAAGGGAGGGGTGTTCGCGCCATGACACCTGCGGTGGGCGCTGAGGGACTCGAACCCCCGACCTGCTGGTTGTAAGCCAGCTGCTCTAGCCGCCTGAGCTAAGCGCCCGCTGGGGTCAGCGTAGCCGGGGCCGGTTAGGCCTCAGGTGCGGCTGCAGCCTTGTGCGGCCGAGTCGTTGTTGCCAGCACCGCTGCGATGACGAGCGCGATCCCGCTCGCCATCTGCCAGGACGCGACGGCGAGGCCGACCGCGATCGAAGTAGCAGCGGCCACGATTGGCTCCAGGGTTCCGACGACGTTGGCCTCGAAGGCAGCCAGGCGCTGCAGGGCGGTGAGGTAGAGCGCGAAGGGAACAGCGGTGCCCACTACTGCGACGAACAGGACGAGGCCCCAGCCGCTTGCCGCGAGGGTTCGCGGAGCGTGGATGAGTGCGAGTGGTGCCACCACGACGGCGGCGAGCACGAACGCGCGGGTCACCACGACCTTGGGTGGTTCGTGATCGTAGAGGCGTGATGGTGCGAGGTTGTAGAGCGCCGTGGCCACGGCGGAGGCTAGGCCCCACGCCACGCCGGCGAGGCCGATGTGCTCGCCTGGGCTCGGCCCGACGACGAGGGCGATGCCTCCCGTGGCGGCGGCCACGATGGCAAGGTCGAGCCCTCGCGGGCGACTCCGTCGCACGACCGAGTGCCAGACGAGGATGAGGATCGGGCTCGTGAACTGCAGGAGTGTCGCGGTCACGGCCGACCCGGTCGCGACCGCGAGAAAGTAGGTGGCCTGGACCCCGAGCAAGCCGACGAGGGCGAAGACGAGCGTGCGCCGCCGGAGACCACGAGGTCCGAGCGTCAGGGTCGTGCGCAACTCGTCGCCACACGCCGCCGTCCACGCGAGGAGCAGCACGGCGGAGACATCGATGCGCACAGCAACGAGCCACCACGCATCAACGTGGTCGCGGACGAAAAGCTCCTGGGCCGCGACGCCCGAGATACCCCAGAGTATGGCAGCCGCCACCACGCTGGCAAGTGCCCGAGCCTCTCGAACTCTCACCCTCGCGAGCCTAGGGCCAGGGTAGGGATGGCCTGGGCCTACACGCGTACCATGGTCGCCAACCGCGCAACGAGGAGGGAGCATGTCGTCGCAGCCGAGCGCGTCGTTCTCAGTGACGCTGCGGGTGGAGCTGCTGGATCCACGTCAGGTGGCCTCGGTGACCCGGGTGCTTACCGAGCAGGGGGCCGTGGTCACCGCCCTCGACACCATCGAGTCACGGCCAGGCCACCTGGTCGTCGACGTCACCTGCAATGCCATCGACGAGGAGCACGCCGGCGAGCTCCAGCACGCCCTCGAGGAACTCGACGGCGTCCACGTGCGTGCGATGAGCGACCGCACCCTCCTGCTGCACCTTGGCGGCGTGCTGCAGATCGCCTCCAAGGTGCCGCTGCGCACCCGCGACGACCTCTCGATGGCCTACACCCCTGGCGTTGCACGGGTGAGCGAGGCGATCCGACGAGACCCCTCAGCAGCGCGAAACCTTACCATCCGCCGCAACGCCGTGGCCGTCGTCACCGACGGGTCCGCCGTCCTTGGCCTCGGTAACGTCGGTCCTGAGGCGGCGTTGCCGGTGATGGAGGGCAAGGCCATCCTCTTCAAGCGCTTTGCCAACGTTGACGCGTGGCCGATCTGTCTGGCAACCCAGGATCCCGACGAGATCGTGCGTACCGTCGAGCTGATTGCTCCGGTGTTCGGGGGCATCAACCTCGAGGACATCGCGGCGCCGCGGTGCTTCGAGATCGAGGCGCGGCTCAGGGAGCGGCTCTCCATTCCGGTCTTCCACGACGACCAGCACGGGACCGCCATCGTCGTCCTTGCAGCTCTGCTGAACGCGCTGCGCGTGGTGGACAAGTCGCTTGACGCGGTGCGGGTGGTGATCGTCGGTCTTGGGGCCGCCGGTGTTGCGATCGCTCGCTTGCTCCTTGCAGAGGGTGTCAAGGACCTCGTTGCCGTGGACGTTCAGGGCATCGTCACGCCTGAGGATCCTTCCCTGGATCCTGCTCGTCGAGAAATCGCGTTGCGGTCGAATCCACGGCGCCTCCGCGGTGGCCTCGAGGAGGCGATGCGCGGCGCCGACGCCGTGATCGGGGTATCACGGCGAGGTGCTATCGCCCCAGAGCACCTCGCCCTCATGGCCCCGCGCAGCGTGGTCTTTGCGCTTGCCAATCCGGAGCCGGAGGTGGATCCCGACGTCGCACGGCGCTACGCCGAGGTCGTGGCGACCGGGCGCAGCGACGAGCCGAACCAGATCAACAATGTTCTCGTGTTCCCCGGGTTTTTCCGGGGACTCTTGGACGCCAACGCGAGGGAGATCACGCTGTCGATGGAGCGGGCCGCTGCCCACGCCCTCGCTGCGATCGTTGCTCCTGAGGAGCTCTCGCCCGCGTACATCGTGCCCACGGTGTTCAACCCTCGGGTGGCTCCGGCCATCGCCGAGGCGGTCGCATCGCGCATTGAGGCGGGGGCCTAACCCGTTATGGGCAGCTGTAGCGCTCCACACCCTTGGAGGCGGCGAAGGCGAGCTTGGGGACCCCGCCGGCCAGGCGGAAGCCGAGCGAGACCATCTCGCCAGGCGGGTTGTCCGGGGCCTGCAGGTTCGGGTCGGTCAAGCCCACGATGGTGAAGCCTTGCGAGGGTGAGGCGAAGATCGGCTGGCTGGGGTAGCAGCCGACGGTCGCTATCACCGGCCCAGCGATCGTGTACGGTGAGGACGTGGTCGTGCCCGGAGGGCTCGGTATCGCCTCAGCGTGGTGGAGACCGGCGAGCATCGTCTCGAAGTAGAAGATGGTGTTGGGCGGGTCGCGCCGCAGCGGAGAGGGGGGCACGCTGGCAAGCACCGCCACAAGCGACACCCCTGAGGAGCTCGGTGCGAACGCGTACACCCCATTGGGGACGTTGCCGAGCATGTTGGCGCACTGCGCCGAGACGATGGCCAGGGGTGGCGATCCGGTGACGTAGCCCTCGACGGTGCCGGTCTGCGTCGCCGGACCCGTCAGCGGGTGGCAGTGCGGGGCAAGCCCCGGGTACGTCAGCGCCGACCAGTTGATGTCGCGGAAGGCGGCTTCGGCAGCCCGATCCTGGGCGGTAAGCGGTGGGTTGACAGTGCGAGGTGCCTTGGGCGTCGGCACGGCGCTCAGTGCAGTCGCTGAGGAGCCGCAGGCAGCCAGCACAGCCCCAGACCCCATGAGCGTGAGGAGTCGAGCCGAACCAGGTCGCATAGGTTACTCCAGCCTACCGGTCACCGCCTGGTAGGTCTCTGAAGGTCCGGCCTGGCGTGCCGACAAGCTTCCGAGAGACGATGAGCCTGCCGCTGAGGAGTAGCCTTGGGGCGAGTGGTTGCACCGGCACAGAGGGGTACGCACGTGAGTCTACAGTGGCGTGTCGAGGACTTCCTTGCGGCCCAGACGCACCTGCGTCCTTCGAGCGTGCGCCGGTACCATCGCGTCCTCGAGAACCTGGTGCGTCGTGCGGGCGAGCTCGGGGTGGAGGGCCCTGAGCAGCTCACCCCGCTGGCGTTGCGGCAGATCCTGCAGGGATCGGCCCGAGGCTCAGCTTCTGCGTCGACGCGGGAACTGGAGCGGGTCGTGCTGCGCCGCTACCTGGAGTGGGACGGGTCGGCACCTGCGGAGGCAGCGGCGCGGGAGTTGGCGCGCTACGCCCGCCGACGCCCGCGCCCGCTGCCACGCGGTATCGAGGAGCACTTGCTCCAAGCGCGACTCGACGCAGTGGGGATGCAGGCGACACCGAGGGAGCTCGCGATCCTTGAGCTGGCCTACGCGACGGGCCTGCGTGCTAGCGAGCTGTGCGCGCTGGATCGCAGCGACGTCGGCCCGGGTGGGCGCTGGGTTATCGTGCGCGAGGGCAAGGGTGGTCGTACCCGGCGCGTGCCGGTAGGGGAGCGTGCGCGCTTGGCGCTGGCTGCGTACCTGGCCAGCCGCGACGACGAAGAGCCAGCGCTCCTGCTGGGCGCGGCCGGGGCAAGGCTCTCGCCCCGGGGGCTCCAGCGGCTCACCCGGCGATGGCTGGATCTGCACCCACACCAACTGCGCCATGCATTCGCGACGCACCTGCTCGATCACGGAGCCGACGTGCGTGCGATTCAGGAGCTCCTTGGGCACGCCAGACTGTCGACCACCGAGATCTACACCCATGTCTCGCGCGAAGCGCTGGGGCGTATCTACGCGGCGACGCATCCTCGAGCACGAGGGAGCCAGGCATGACCGAAGCGGACGACGCGCTGCGAGCACTCTGGGAGCGCTTCAAGCGCGACGGCGATCGCGAGGCCCGCAACCGGCTGCTGGAGCACTACGCGTCGCTCGTGCGATTCGTAGCCTCGCGCGTAGCCGTCGGCCTTCCTGCCTCGGTGGATCCGAACGACCTGGCGAGCTACGGCACCTTTGGCCTGATCGACGCGCTCGAGAAGTTCGAGCCTTCGCGCGGGGTCAAGTTCGAGACCTACGCCATTGCCAGAATCCGCGGTGCCATCATCGACGAGCTGCGAGCCATCGACTGGGTGCCGCGCTCGGTCCGTGCCAAGGCCAAGGCGGTGGAGCAAGCCTATGCGGCCCTGGAGGCGCGGCTTCACCGGCCGCCGACCGATGCCGAGGTCGCCGCGGAGCTGTCGATGCCCGAGGAGGAGCTGCTCGCGATCTACTCGCAGATCTCCTTTCTCGGTCTCGTCGGCCTCGACGATATCGTGATGTCGGGAGAGCGCGGCGAGGGCCTCACACTCGGCGACACCCTGGCGGATCGCCGCCAATCCGCGAACGGCGACTTCGAGGAGCAAGAGCGCCGGCGGATCCTTGTCGACGCGATCAACCAGCTCGCAGACCGCGAGAAGACGGTGCTCGCGCTCTACTACTTCGAGGGCTTCACGCTCGCCGAGATCGGTCGCATCCTCGGTGTCACCGAGAGCCGCGTGTGCCAGATTCACTCGAAGGCGGTCCTCGCGCTACGAGGCAAGCTCGGCGACGCCGGCTAAACCGGACCCTTGGCTGCTCTAAGCTAACTCCTCGCGCATGCGCGCACGCAGAGGACGAGCGTCTCCAACCCACGGTCGGCGACGAGCCGCGAGAGGCGCTCGATGACAACCGTTGGGAGGAACGCCATGGCAGAGCGCCCGCTCGTCACGATGTCGCAGCTCCTGGAGGCCGGAGTGCACTTTGGCCACCAGACCCGCCGTTGGAACCCCAAGATGCGCGAGCACATCTACGCGCGTCGGGGCGGCATTCACATCATCGACCTGCGACACACGCTGGAGGGGATCGACCGCTCCTTCCGCTTCGTCCGCGACCTCACGAGTCGTGGCGGCACGATCCTTTTCGTGGGGACGAAGAAGCAGGCCCAGGACGCGATCGCCCAGTACGGCAGGATGGCGTCGGTTCCGTACGTGAGCCATCGCTGGCTCGGTGGCATGCTCACCAACTTCTCTACGATCTCGCGACGCGTTGCGAAGATGACCGAGCTGGAGCGCATGCGCGACCAGAAGGACTTCGACGCCATGCCGAAGAAGGAGGCGTTGCTGCTCTCTCGCGAGCTTGCCAAGCTCGAGCTCAACCTGGGCGGCATCCGCTCGCTGACGCGGTTGCCCGACGCGCTCTTCGTTATCGACACGCCGAAAGAGCACATCGCGGTGACCGAGGCCAACCGTCTCGGCATCCCGGTAGTGGCGGTGGTGGACACCAACTCAGACCCAGATCTCGTGACGTACGCGATTCCCGGCAACGACGACGCCATCCGCGCCTGCGAGCTCTACACCCGTCTCATGGCTACCGCAGTGCTGGAGGGCCGCCAGCTGGCCCACACGGCGAGCGCTGCTTAGCCCTGCTCGGCACGATCACGACACGACAAGGAGGACAGGCCAAGTGGTGAGTGCACAGGACGTCCAGGCGCTGCGACGCGCGACTGGCGCCGGCATGCTCGATGCGAAGAAGGCACTGGAGGAGGCCGGAGGCGACGTCGAGCGAGCGACCCAGATCCTGCGCGAGCGGGGGCTCGCCTCGGCTGCCAAGCGCCTTGACCGGGAGAGCGCCGAGGGGACGGTGGCTCTGTCGTTGCTCGACCAGCGCGCTGGTGCCATCGTCGAGCTGCGCTGCGAAACCGATTTCGTGGCCAAGGCACAGGACTTCGTTAACACCGCCAACGAAATCGCTGCGGCAGTGGCCACCGAGGGTGAGGAGGCCGTCGGCAAGTTCGAATCCATCATCGAGGACCTTCGCCTCTCGCTGAAGGAGAACATCGCACTTGGTCGGGTGGTCCGATTCGAGGCAGGCGATGGCGAGGTGGTCTCGGGCTACCTCCACGTGCAGGCCGACCGTGGAGTCAACGGCGTGCTCGTGCAGCTGCGTGGCGGCAGCGAGGAGCTCGCCCATGACATCGCGTTGCACATCGCCTTCGCGCGGCCGCGCTTCCTGGCACGCGAGGACGTTCCGGCCGAGGAGGTCGAAAGGGAGCGGGCGACGTTCGAGGCTGCGGCTCGCAACAGTGGTAAGCCGCAGGCCGCGCTCGCCAAGATCGTCGAGGGTCGGCTCGATGGCTTCTACAAGGAGGTTTGCCTCCTCGAGCAAGGTTTCGTCAAGGACGAGAAGGTTCGCATCCGAGACTTGCTCGGCGGTGCGAGCATTGTGCGGTTCGCGCAGGTGGAGATCGGCCGCTAGCCATGGATCACTCCTGGCGGCGGGTGCTGCTCAAGGTCTCAGGCGAGTCGCTCTCCGGGGACGGCCGCTCTCCGATCGAGCCATCGATGCTTGCGCAGCTGGCCGAGGAGATCGTCGAGCTACGTCGCGATCACGGGGTCGAGGTGGCGGTCGTGGTGGGCGGGGGCAACATTTGGCGAGGCACCTTTGGCACGCCGATGGGGATCGACCCCCCGACCTCTGACAACATGGGGATGCTCGCCACGGTGATGAACGCCCTCGCGCTCCAGAGTGCCATCGAGCAGCTCGGTCAGCCGGTTCGCGTCCAGAGTGCCATCACCATGGCGGAGCTGGCCGAGCCTTACATCCGGCGGCGAGCGATTCGCCACCTCGAGAGGGGTCGCATCGTCGTCTTCGCAGCTGGGACGGGCAATCCGTTCTTCACGACCGACACCGCGGCCGCGCTGCGTGCGGCCGAGATCGATGCCGAGGTCGTGCTGAAGGGGACGCACTCGGGCGTGGACGGCATCTACTCGGCCGATCCGCGCACAGACCCTTCCGCAGTGCACCTGGATCGGGTGAGCTACATGGAGGTGCTCGAGCGCAACCTCGCTGCCATGGACATGACCGCGATCACGCTCTGCAAGGAGCGTGCGATCAAGGTGGTCGTCTTCGACGTTGCCACGCGGGGTAACATCGTCAGGGCCTGGCAAGGGCAGATCGGAACGTTGGTGGAGTGATGGCGGAACCAGTCGATATCGACCAGGAGCTGGCAGCGTTCGAGGAGCGCATGGCCAAGGCCGTGCGCCATACTGAGGAGGAGTTCGCGACCGTCCGTACCGGTCGAGCGCAAGCCGCACTGCTCGACGGCATCGTCGTTGAGTACTACGGCGAGCTCGTCCCGTTGCGCCAGCTCGCCTCGGTCTCAACCCCGGATCCGCACACCTTGGTCGTAAGCCCCTACGACCGGGCGGCGATGGCGGCGATGGAGCGTGCCATCCGTGACAGCGACCTCGGGGTGAATCCCACCAACGACGGTTCGGTGATCCGGATCGCAATCCAGCCCCTGACTGAGGAGCGGCGCAAGGAGCTTGTCAAGGTGGTGCGCAAGCGCGCTGAGGAGGGTCGGGTCGCCATACGGGCGGTTCGGCGCCAGGCGAAGCAGCACTTTGAGGCCCTCGAACGCCAGGGTTTACTGACGAAGGATGACTTGGTCGATGTCGAGCGCAGCCTCGATCGCCTCACAGCTCGTTACGTCGGCGAGCTCGACCGCGCGCTCGAGGTCAAGGAGCGCGACCTCCTCGAGGTCTAGGCCGGACGGGCGTGAGCGAACACGAGCACCACGACGCCGGCGAGGAGGTGCCGCCCGCGACGCAGCGTCGGCCAGCAGGCGAGTTGCCAGCGCAGGATAGTGCGCCCCGCTCGGCCGAGCCCGCGGCGCCGGAGCCTCGGGTTCTTGCTGAGCCCTCCGCGGAGCTCGCAGGTACCGCATCCGCTGATCCGGAGGGAACGTCGCCGGCGCCAAGCTCCTCGGCGGTCTCGTCGCGATCTGGAACCAGTAACGGGTCGGAGAAGGAAACGCCTGCTGAGGGGAACGACGAAGGGACGATCCCAGCCGAGGCGGGCGGCGACGACCTCACCTTGCGCGACTGGCGCGAACCGCCCACTGGGGAAGTGCCGCGGATCATCGAGGACCTTGCCGGGGTGCCCGCGGACGAGCTCGCTGGTCCGCGGACCGGCGAGTTGCCGCTCATCGAGGAGGACCCGACGGTGCCGCTCGATCCTCCCCGTGCCAGCCACGTACGGCGGCGGATCTACGGTGGGCGCGAGGCTCGTACGGAGGATCATCGTGGCTCGGTGGGGGAGGGGGTTCCCGCGCGCTCTGGTCCCCGACGAACGCGCGCACACGTGGTCAGGGAACGACGGGAGCGCGGGCGCTCCAAGCTCCAGAGCACGCTCACTGGCGTGGTCCTTGCTGTGATCGTGGTGGTGGCGGCTCTGCTCGGCCGGCTTGAGCTGCTCGTCGTCGTGGGCCTAGCGCTGGAGCTGGCCACCTCGGAGGCGTTCAACGTGCTTGCACGTGCTCGCTCGGGCGAGGCACGGTTCCTCGGTTTCCTCGGTGTGGGGGCGCTTCTCGAGGTGGCCTACGCCAAGGGGGATGCCGACCTTGCCGGGGTGCTCGCTGCCGTGTTCGTCGCAACGGCGGCGTGGTACGTGGTGGGTCCGCTCAAGCGCCCACCCTTCGAGGGCATCGCGCACACGTTGGGCATCGTGCTTTGGGTGGGGCTGTGCGGTTCGTTCGCCGGACTCCTGCTGCGGCCTCGCGCGTTCGATGGTCACGGCGAGCTTGTCCTGATCGCTGCTCTCGCCGCCACGGTCGGCGAGGACACGCTGGCATTCTTCGTTGGCTCGCGCCTGGGTCGCCACAAGCTGGCGCCGCGACTGTCCCCAGGCAAGACGGTGGAGGGGCTCGCCGGTGGCGCGCTCGGCGCTCTCCTCGTCGGTGCGCTCGTTGGTCTGGTGCACCCGCTGGGGCTGGCGCGCGGCCTCGTGCTCGGTGCGGCCGTTGCCGTGGTTGGCCCGATCGGCGATCTCGTCGAGAGTGCCTTCAAGCGCCAGTTCGAGGTCAAGGACTCCGGCACGCTCCTACCTGGCCACGGGGGCGTGCTTGACCGCATCGATGCGATGCTCTTCGTTCTCCCTGTGGCCTACGCAGTTGCCATGATGACGAATCTCAGATAACCTGCCTAGGCTAGCTGGTGTGCCACTGGTTGCTCTTGCCGGCGCAACCGGCTCGGTAGGTCGCCAGGCTGCGAGCGTCATCGCCCGTGATCCCGGGGTCCTGCGAGCTGACGTTCTGGTAGCCAAGCGCGACGTCGCTGGGCTCGTCGAGCTCGCACGCGACCTACACCCGCGCGTCGTCGGGGTCAGCGACGAGCGTGCTGGGCCGGCGCTCCTGGAGGCCATCGGCGCCGACGCCGAGGTCGTCGCCGGTAAGGAGGCCATCGCAGTGCTGGCGGAGGCCGACATCGTGCTCAACGCCGTGAGCGGCTTTGCCGGCCTCGAGGTCACCGAGGTCGCCTTGCGCGCGGGGCGTCGCCTCGCCCTTGCGAACAAGGAATCGCTCGTGGCAGCGGGATCCCTCGTTGCGCGGTGGCTGAGCGAGGGGGCCGGGGAGCTGGTGCCCGTGGACTCAGAGCACTCGGCGATCTTCCAGTGCTTGGGCGGCCGGACGGAGCCGGGAGCCGAGGTCGCGGCTCTCGTCCTCACGAGCTCTGGCGGGCCGTTTCGCACCACCCCGGCGCACCAGCTGCTTGGCGTGCGGGCCGAGGATGCGTTGGCCCACCCCACCTGGACGATGGGGCCCAAGATCACGGTGGATTCCTCCACCCTCTTCAACAAGGGTCTCGAGGTCATCGAGGCGCACTACCTCTTCGGCGTCGACTACGACGCGATCGAGGTAGTCGTGCACCCCGAGAGCGTCGTGCACTCCATGGTGCGCTTTCGGGACGGTTCGGTACTCGCCCAGCTCTGCGAACCCACGATGGAGCTCCCCATCGCCGTTGCCCTCTACCACCCACGCCGAGCCCCTCAGCCGGCGGCACGCCTCGACCTCGCCTCGCCGCGCTCGCTGACCTTCGAGCCGGTTGACCACGAGCGCTTCCCAGCGCTGCAGATCGCCTTCGACGTGGGGCGGCTCGCCGGCGGCGCTCCGTGCTGGATGAACGCTGCGAACGAGGTCGCGGTGGCCGCGTTCCTCGTGGGCCGGATCCGGTGGGTGGACATCGTGACGGTGGTGCGCGGGGCACTGGATCGCTACGAACCCAGCGAACCGAGGAGCGTTGACGAGGTGGTGGCGCTCGACGCTGCGGCTCGACGAGCAGCTCACGAGGTGGTGGAGGCGCTCCATGGACGTCGCTGACGACGCGAGTCCCACGCTCCAAGACGCGCGCGCCTTCTCCGGTCGTCGTCTCGCCGAGCTCATCGTCGTGCTGGTCGCCATCGTGGTGGTGGCGGAGCGGTTGCATGCTCTCGGCACGCTCGTGGTGGTGCTGGCGATCGTGCTCATGGTGGTGTTGCACGAGTTCGGCCACTACGTCGTCGCCCGACTGTCGGGGATGGAGGTCACGGAGTTCTTCGTCGGCTTCGGGCCGAAGATCTTCTCGTGGCGGCGCAACGGCGTGGAGTATGGCCTCAAGGCACTGCTGGTTGGTGGCTACGTGCGCATCACCGGTATGACCAGTGCTGAGGAGGTGCCGCCGGAGCGCGAGGCGCGGACCTACCGCTCGTCGACCTTCCCGAGACGCGTGGCCGTCAGCGTCGCTGGCTCGGCCGTGCACTTCATCCTCGCCTTCGCGATGCTCTGGTACCTCTTCGCCGCGGTGGGCAGCTACGCGCCTCGAGGGGTCGTCGTCAGCGGGGTGGCGCATCTCCCAGGAATCGTCACGCCGGCCCAGCGAGCCGGGCTTGTGCCAGGGGATCGCATCCTTGCCATCGACGGCCAGGCGAACCCCACCCTTGCCACCTTCGGCCGCATCGTTGAGGACCACCCGGGGCGTCCGGTTCGACTCGTGGTGCGCGAGCCAAGCGGCACCGTGGTGACGCGCAGCGTCGTCCCAGTGCCGGCCAGGCTGCTCGACCGAGCTGACCCCGCCTACCGTGCGCTGGGATCCCGTGGTGTGCTCGGTGTGGTGGTTGCGCCACCCATCGAGCGCGCGAGTCTGCTCGGGGCGGCGCCGCGCGCCGCACGCAGCCTCGTCGACCTCGCTGGTGCCTCGGTAAGCGGTCTCGTGGCGCACTTCACACCGCACGGGATCGCGACGTACCTGGCCGAGGTGAGCCATCCGTCCTCGAACCCCACCTCGGCCAAGGCGCAGTCGCGCTTCGAGTCGCCGGTTGGGATCGTGCAGCTCGCCTCGGACGCCGTTGCGGCTGGGGTGGCTGCGGTGCTGGAGCTGCTCGTGCTCATCAACGTCTTCGTCGGCGTGTTCAACTTGGTACCGTTGCTGCCGTTGGACGGGGGGCACGTGGCGATCGCGACCTACGAGCGTCTGCGCTCGCGCAAGGGTCGTCCCTACCACGCCGACGTGCTTAAGCTCATGCCGATCACCTACGCTGTCATTGCGGTGATCCTCTTCCTCGGTCTCACGGCCCTGTACCTGGACCTCACGCATCCCGTGCCCAACCCGTTCTCGTAGCTGAGGAGGCAAGTGATGACGCGTCCTGCGGTGGTACTCGCCCCGCGACGGCCGACCCGCCAGGTCATGGTGGGGTCGGTTCCGGTGGGTGGGGGTGCTCCCATCTCCGTCCAGTCGATGACCACGACGCAGACCGCCGACGTTGAGGGGACCCTGACACAGATCTACGCACTGGCAGCGGCCGGTGCCGACATCGTCAGGGTCACGTGCAACACCAAGGAGGCCTCGGAGGGGCTCGGTAGGATCGTGCCGCGCAGCCCGGTGCCGATCGTGGCCGACATCCACTTCCACGTCGAGCGGGCGCTCGAGGCGCTGGATGCCGGGGTCGCAGCGTTGCGCCTGAACCCTGGGAACCTGCGCAAGCCCGAAGAGATCAAGCTGGTCGCCCGCGAAGCCGGAGATCGAGGGGTTCCGATTCGCATCGGTGTCAACGCCGGTTCACTCCACCCCGACTTCGCTGAGCGCTACGGAGGGGCAACGCCGGAGGCTCTCGTGGAGAGCGCACTCTACGAGCTGGCACTCTTCGAGGAGGTCGGGTTCTCGAACGTCGCCTTCTCCGTCAAGGCCTCGAACGTGCCGCTCATGATCGCCGCTTACCGCCTGCTGGCCGAGCGCACCGATCACCCCTTGCACCTGGGCGTGACCGAGGCAGGTCCGCCACCAGGTGGCCTGATCAAGGCCACCGCGGGCATCGCGACGCTGCTCGCCGAGGGGATCGGCGACACGATCCGCTACTCGCTCACCGCCGATCCGGTGGAGGAGGCACGGGCAGGCCGCCAGCTGCTCGAGGCGCTGGGACTCCGGGAGCGTCGCTCGCTCGACCTCATCGCGTGCCCGAGCTGCGGGCGCGCACAGGTGGACGTGATCGGGATCGCCAAGCAAGCCCAGGAGCGGCTCGAGGAGCTCGGGCTTCCCCTGCAGGTGGCGGTGATGGGCTGTGTCGTGAACGGGCCGGGCGAGGCCCGCGAAGCCGACATTGGCATCGCCGGAGGTCGCCACAAGGGCCACCTCTTCATCAAGGGCCAGATCGTGCGGGTGGTGGCTGAGGCGGAGATGGTCGACGCGCTGGTTGAGGAGGCCAAGAAGCTGGCTGCCGAGGGTGTCGAGGCCAGGCTCGCCGCGGCCGATCCCGCGGCCCCCGAGGAGGCAGCGCGGGATCGTGCAGCCTCCCTCTAGCTCGGGCTGGCCAGCGCGCGGCTAGCCTGGGGCGCCATGCGCGCCTCTGACCTCGTCTTCCAGACGCAGCGGGAGGATCCCCACGACGCCGAGGTCGCCTCGCACCGACTACTGGTGCGAGGGGGCTACATCCGTGCCCTGGCCAGCGGTGTCTTCAGCTTCCTCCCCCTCGGCTTTCGTGTCCTCGAGCGCATCAGCCGTGTCATCGTGGAGGAGTGGGATCGCATTGGCGGCAACCAGGTGCTCTTGCCCGCGCTGCACCCGCGGGAGCTTTGGGACGAGACCGGGCGCTCGGTCACGATGGACGACGTGCTCATGCGCGTTGACTCCAAGCTTGGGGAGCTCGTGCTCGGACCCACTCACGAGGAAGCGGTCATCGCTGCCGTCGCTCCCGACCTGCCGAGCTATCGCGCCTTGCCCGCCTTCGTCTACCAGATTCAGACCAAGTTCCGCGATGAGCCGCGCGCTCGCTTCGGATTGATGCGCACCCGTGAGTTCCTCATGGCGGACGGCTACACCTTCGACGCCGATCGTGACGGCATGCGCAGTTCCTACCAGCGGATCTACGACGCCTACGGACGTATCTACGCCCGTTTGGGGCTAGCGGCGATCCCCGTGGAGGCTGACGCCGGTTCCATCGGCGGCGACGTCAACCACGAGTTCATGGTCGCCTCCGCCATCGGCGAGGACCGCTTCGCGTCCTGTGGCCAGTGTGGCTACCGCGCCAACGTTGAGGCAGCCCGCCGTGGTCAGGGTCCCGAGGTGCCGGTACCGCCGCTCGCGGCGCCGACGGTGTATCGCACACCCGGCGCCCCAGGGGTGACCGAGGCGCTCGCTGCGCTCGCTGCCCAGGGTGCGCCTGTCGACGACAACGCCATGCTCAAGTGCCTGGTCGCCTACGACCCCGAGGGACGCACCGCGCTGCTGCTCGTACCGGGCCGGCGCCAGGCACGGGTGCCTCATGGTTGGCGGCTTGCGGGCGAGGAGGCCTTCGCTCCCCAGGGCCCCTTCGCGCTCGGCTACGTTGGCCCGCTCGGCATGCGCGAGCGGGGTGTGCGGCTGGTCGCGGACCCCTCTATCCGTGAGCGAGCCTGGTGGGCGACGGGGAACAACGTCGAGGGCGAGCACATCGTCGGTGTGCGGCTCGGGGTCGACTTCAACGTTGACGAGTGGCTGGACCTCGTCGAGGTCGTCGATGGCGACCCGTGCGCGCGGTGCGGCGCGGAGCTGGCGCTGCGCCGCGCGGTGGAGGTCGGCCACACGTTCCAGCTAGGGGTGACCTACTCCGCCAAGATGGCTCGAGGTACGTTTACCAGCGACGACGGCAAGCCCCACCCGTACTGGATGGGCTGTTACGGGATCGGCGTCTCGCGGCTCGTCGCCGTGATCGCTGAGGAGTACCAGCGGGGAGGGGGGATCGCCTGGCCGCTCGAGGTTGCGCCCTTCGAGGTCGCGGTTCTGCCGGCGGGCAAGGGCGAGGAGCTCGCTGCCGCAGCCCGCGGGATCGCCGAGGAGCTCGAGGGGGTGGGGCGGCGAGTGATCCTCGAGGATCGGCCGGTGAGTTTCGGGGTCGCTGCGGCCGACCACGAGCTGATCGGGGCGCCGATCTGGGTGGTGGTCGGGGCGCGGGCGCTGGCTCGAGGCGAGGTCGAGCTTCGCAACCGCATCAGCGAGCACGAGCGGACCGTGAGCCTCGAGGACGCCGTGGCCGCGGTCGCGGCCGAGATCGGATCCATCGACGAGTCCATGCGCTGAGCGCTATACTCGCTGCGGGCTCGTGCTGAGGCCCAGTGCGACGACGTGGGCTTCGGCCCACGTTTTGCTTTCCAAGGACGTGTGGGGATCTCGGAGGGACGCTCGCCCTAGTCTGTGCCAACCCGTGGGCAGCCAGCTAGCACGGTTCGCGGCGCCGAGGGTTCGTCGGGGTCGAGTGACGAGGAGGTGGAGTTGGTGAGCTGGAGCCGTGCGGGCCTTGCCCGGGGCGTGCTCGCCAACGCGGCGGGCATCGCCACAGCTCGCCGGGAGGTCCGCGAGCACGCGTCCGGGCGCGGCTCGGGTGACGAGGGCTGGCAAGCCCACGGACAGGCAGCGTTGGTTCGAGGAGCGAGGCCGAGTGGCGCGCCGCGGCGCACGGTCGCGTGCGGCGGGTCAGGACACGGCGGGAGGCATCATGGCAGTTGAGAATCCGGAGATCATGGACGCGCTCGAGGTGATCGCGCGGGAGAAGGGGCTGCCCGTCGAGACCCTCCTCGAGTCGCTCGCCAATGCCCTCGCTGCCGCGTACAAGCGCCGCCCGGACGCGGCGGAGGAAGCCTACGTCGAGATCGATCCCTCGACCGGGGCCATCCGTGTCATCTGCCAGGAGCTCGATGAGGAGGGCAACGTCGTGCGGGAGTGGGAGGACACGCCCCGCGACTTTGGCAGGATCGCTGCCCAGGCTGCCAAGCAGGTCATGCTCCAGAAGATCCGCGAGGCCGAGCGAGAGCAGAAGTACGAGGAGTACGCCGGGCGCGAAGGTGATGTGGTCACGGGGATCGTCTCCCAGCTGGACCAGCGGTTCACCTTGCTCGATCTTGGCAAGATTGAGGCGATCATGCCGCACTCCGAGAGCCCGCCGAACGAGCGCTACTCGGTCAACCAGCGGCTCAAGGCCTACATCGTCGAGGTCCGCCGCTCTGTCAAGGGACCCCAGATCGTGGTCTCGCGCACGCACCCCGGGCTCGTCAAGCGACTCTTCGAGCTTGAGGTTCCCGAGATCGCGAGCGGCATCGTCGAGATCAAGGCGATCGCGCGCGAGCCAGGTCACCGTACCAAGATGGCGGTGTGGTCAAACGATCCGACGGTGGATCCCGTGGGTGCGTGCGTGGGCGCCCGCGGCGCCAGGGTCCACACGGTGGTTAACGAGCTACTCGGAGAGAAGATCGACATCGTGCCCTTCACGGAGGAGCCTGCGGAGCTGCTCGAGCGCGCTCTCGTGCCCGCTCGCGTGGTTTCCGTGACGGTCGAGGGGCGCAATGCCCTGGTCGTCGTCCCCGACGACCAGCTCTCGCCGGCGATCGGACGCGAGGGCCAGAACGCGCGGCTCGCAGCCAGGCTCGTCGGGCTGCACGTCGACATCGTGCCGCTCAGCAAGCTTGAGGAGCCCGAGTCATAGGAACCCCGCGGCGTACCTGTGCGGGGTGCCGCGCGGTGCGATCGCCCGCGGAGCTCCAGCGTGTCGGCGTTTGGCACGGAAGGGTGTACCTCGGCCGAGGGCCTGGGCGTGGTGCGTGGCTGTGCCCCTCCGAGGCGTGCTTGGTGCGCGCGCTTCGTCGAGGTGCGCTCGTGCGAGCGCTGCGCCTTGAGGGCGTCGAGGCACGAGCGGCGCTGGAGGTGCTGCGAGAGGCCTGGCCACGGGTGATCGCCGAGCGGGGTGCAAAGATCGTTTAGGCTCGTATCAGCTCACGAGAAGTAGTCGGCTCCACGGGTCTAGGCCGTGGCAGGTTCGGAGGCAAGGGTCACCAGTTGGCGCGCAAGCTGAGGGTTTACGAATTGGCGAAGGAGCTCGGGCTCTCCAACAAGGAGGCGCTCGACCTGTGCCTCGAGCTCGGTATCGACGTGAAGAATCACTCCTCGAGCGTCGAGGAGGCGCACGCGGACCGAGTGCGGCGCCGGGCTCAACGCGACAACCTGGGTATCTATGCCCAGCCTGTCCAGCAAGCGCCGGAGCCTTCGGTGGCGGCGAGCCAGCCCGCGCCCGAGGCCGCACGCCCTAGCAGCGAGGAACCGCGGGCAGAGGGACGCCAGCCGGAGCCGCGTCCGGACCTTGCCGCGGTGATCGCGCAGGAGGCGGCTAAGCGCGAGGAGGCCGAGCAGGCAGCGATCGAGAGCGCCGCGCGCGGCGGGGAGACACCAGCTGCTCGCCGCCAGGCTCCCCTTTCCCCGTCGGGCAAGCCGATCCCGCCGCCGCCGGGGGTGCGCCCCCTCTCCCCGTCGGGCAAGCCGATCCCACCGCCGCCAAGGCCGGTGGCGCCGCGGGATGGTCGTGGTCGACCGGCTCGGGACGGCGCTGGACGCGGGGCAGGGGGAGCAGGTCGCACAGGTGCGTCGCGGACCGGTACCGGCGGGCGTCTAGGGGGAGGTGGTTTTCGTCCCGGGGGTACTCGGCCGGCGATCCCGAGCGCACCTCGCTTCGGCGGGCCGAGTGCCGGCGGCTTCGCTGGCCGCCCTGGGGCTGGGCGTGGCCGTGGCCCGAGGCCGACGCGCAAGAGCCGCCGGGTGTCGAGGAAGGAGTTCGAGGAGCTCGAGCCCACGCGGGCGACCACCTACGTCCCCTCGAACGAGCCGGTTCCCGATTACGAGGTCATCATTGAGCGCGGATCGACGGCCCAGGAGGTCGCCCCCAAGCTGAATCGCACCCCTGGCGACATGGTGCGGTTCCTGCTCATGCAGGGCGAGATGGTGACGGCGACCCAGAGCCTCTCCGATGAGATGATCGAGCTGTACGCTGCCGAGTTGGGGGCCAAGGTGCGCCTCGTCGACCCCGGGGCGGAACAGGAAGCGCAGCTGGCAGCGAAGTACCTCGAGAACGACGAGACGCTGGATCCGACCAAGGAGGTGCCGAGGCCTCCCGTGGTGACCGTCATGGGCCACGTCGACCACGGCAAGACGCTCCTGCTCGACCGGATCCGCCACACCAACGTCGTCGCTGGCGAGGCCGGTGGCATCACCCAGCACATCGGTGCCTACCAGGTCGACGTCGCCGGAGGCAAGATCACCTTCATCGACACCCCGGGCCACGAGGCATTCACTGCCATGCGGGCTCGCGGAGCCAAGGTGACCGACATCGTCGTCTTGGTGGTAGCCGCTGATGACGGGGTGATGCCTCAGACGGTCGAGGCGATCAATCACGCGAAGGCCGCAGGGGTTCCTATCGTCGTCGCGATCAACAAGATCGATCGTCCGAACGCTGATCCCAACCGGGTGATGCAGCAACTCTCTGAACACGGGCTCGTGCCTGAGGCGTGGGGGGGCAACACGATCACTGTGCAGATCTCGGCGCTGCAGAACCTCGGCATCGATGAGCTGCTCGAGCAGATCCTGGTGCTCGCCGAGGTGCTCGAGCTGCGAGCGAACCCGACCGGGCGCGCGCGCGGCGTAGTGCTCGAGGGTCACCTCGACGTCGGGCGCGGCCCGGTGGCGACCGTCCTCGTGCAGGGCGGCACGCTCCACGTCGGTGATCCGGTGGTCGCGGGACAGGCGTGGGGCAAGGCCAAGGCGCTCATTAACGATCGGGGTGAGAAGGTGGCGGAGGCGACGCCGTCGACGCCGGTGCAGGTGCTGGGCTTCTCCGAGGTTCCCAACGCCGGCGATCAGTTCCGCGTCACCGCTGAGATCTCCCACGCTCGCGAGATCGCCGGGGCCCGCGAGCAGCGTCTGCGCCTCGCTGCAAACGCGAACCGTGCTGTCGGGGCACAGGGCGTGCGCCTCGAGGACATCTTCGAGCAGATCCAGCAGGGCGAGGTTCCTACTCTCAACCTCATCCTCAAGGCCGATGTGCAGGGGAGCCTTGAGGCGCTCTCGGAGGCGCTCTTGAAGCTTTCGAGGGACGAAGTCAGGCTTGAGATCATCCACAAGGCGGTGGGCGGCATTACGGAGAATGACGTGACGCTCGCTGCCGCGTCGCACGCCCTCGTGATTGGTTTCAATGTCCGACCAGATCGCCGCGCTCGGGAGGCAGCCGAGGCACGGCACGTCGAGATCCGGACCTATGAGATCATCTACCAGGTGATCGAGGATATCGAGGCCGCCATCGTTGGCATGCTCAAGCCGGAGTACGAGGAGGTCGTCGTCGGCGAGGCCGAGGTGCGCGAGGTCTTTCGCATTCCCAAGGTCGGAGCGGTGGCTGGGTGCTACGTGCGTTCGGGCACGCTGACCCGCGGAGGTCGAGTGCGCTTCTTGCGCGATGGTGTGGTGCTCTGGAAGGGCACCATCGCCTCGCTACGGCGGTTCAAGGACGACGTGCGCGAGGTGCAGGCCGGCTTTGAGTGCGGCGTGGGGCTCTCCGACTTCCAAGACCTGCACCCTGGCGACGTCATCGAGGCCTACGAGCTACGTGAGATTCCCCGGAGCTAGGAGCAGCACGCAGTGGTGAGGCGCACGTCGCAGCCGTACGCACGCTCTGAGCGGGTCGCGGCGCTCGTGCACGAGGTGGTGGCCGAGCAGCTCGAGCGCTTGGTAGACCAAGACGAGCGGCTCGAGTTCGTCACCGTTACCGACGTGCGCCTGAGCGGTGACCTGCGCAGCGCGACGGTGTTGATCGCCTCTGGTACCGACGACACGCTCGCGGCGCTCGACGAGTGGCGCGGCGATCTGCAGCGGGCCGTCGGTCGTCAGGTGCGCATGAAGCGGATCCCAGCGCTGCGCTTCGAGCTCGACGCCCGCCTTGCCGAGAGCGAGGAGATCGAGCGCATCCTGCGGAGCTTGTCGTCTTCCGACGCTGGTGATGAACGGCATCCTCCTCGTTGACAAGCCCTCGGGGCCGACGTCCCATGATGTCGTCGCCGTCGCCCGGCGCAGGCTCGGCACCCGTCGTGTAGGTCATGCGGGCACGCTGGACCCGCTTGCGAGTGGGCTGCTCGTGCTTGGGGTGGGCAAGGCAACGAGGCTCCTGCGTTGGCTCGAGCACCAGAGCAAGGTCTACGAGGTGCGCGCACGCTTTGGCGTGCTTACCGACACGGGCGACCGGACCGGGCGCGTGCTCGAGCGCGACCCTGCGCCTCGGATCGATCGTGAGCGGCTCTGCGCCACGCTCGAACGCTTCGTGCCTGGCTACGAGCAAGTGCCGCCCGCCTACAGCGCGGTGCACGTCGGTGGCCGCCGTGCCTACGAGGTCGCGCGTTGCGGCGAGACGGTGGAGCTCTCAGCGAGGTGGGTGCGCATCGATGTGCTTGAGCTCGTTGCGCTCGGTGAGGACGCTACGGGGCCGTGGGCGACGCTCAGGGTTCGCTGTGGCCCGGGCACGTACGTGCGTTCGCTCGTGGTGGATCTGGCGCGCTCGCTTGGAACGCTCGCCACGGTCGACGAGCTCCGTCGCACCGCGGTGGGGGCGCTCAGCGTCGACGACGCCGTCGAGCCCGAGGCGATCGCGGGCGCGACCCCCGTGGAGCTGACGCGGGCGCTGGCCGCCCTTGAGGTCGTCGAGCTCGGTCCGGAGGATGCCTCGCGCTTTGCTCACGGCGGGCTGGTCGAAGGCGCCGGAGCCGAGGGGACTGAGGTTCTCGTGCGAGCCAGCGAGCACTGGCTCGGGGTTGCCCGGTACGCCCAGGGCTGGTTGCGACCATTGGTGGTGCTGGTGGAGACGGAAGGGTCGCAGCGATGATCGTGGTGAGAGAGCTCGACGACCCCGGGTTTGCCCTACCCGCGTCTGTCGTGACCATCGGCAGCTTCGACGGTGTTCACCTGGGCCATCGTCGGCTCGTCGAGCATGGCCGCGACCTCGCGAGCGCTGCGCGGGTCCCGCTGGTGGTGGTGAGCTTCGATCGGCATCCGCTCCGTCTCCTTGCACCGAGTCGTGTTCCAGCCCTGCTCACCACCCCCGGCCAGCGCGACGGCGTGCTCGAGAGTCTCGGTGTGAGCGTGCTGTACTTGTTGCATTTCGGCCATGAGCGTGCGAACCAGGATCCAGGCGCGTTCGTGCGAGACGTGCTGCTCGATCGCCTCGGTGCGCTGGCGGTCGTCGTGGGCTCCAACTTCACCTACGGCGCCAAGGGCGCGGGACGACCGGAGGATCTCGAGGCCGCAGGGCACGCTTGGGGCTTTCGGACCTTCATTCAGCCGCTCCTCGAGGTTGACGACGGCGTCGTAAGCTCGAGTCGTATCCGTCAGCACATCGCCACCGGTGATCTTGAGGCTGCCAGCCGGCTCCTCGGGCGCGCCTTCGCCCTTGAGGGTGTCGTCGTGGCAGGGGATGGTCGGGGTCGGGAGCTTGGCTTCCCGACGGCCAACGTGGTGGTGTCCTCCTCCTATGCCACTCCGCCCGACGGGGTTTACGCAGGGTGGGCTCGCGTCGAGCGCGGCGAGCCTGCGCCTGCGGCGATCTCGCTCGGCACACGCCCGACCTTCTACCCGCATGGCGGCCCTCGGCTGCTCGAGGTCTACCTCTTAGACCAGGAGCTCGACCTCTACGGTCGTTCGCTTGAGGTGGCTTTCCACTCGCGGCTGCGCCCGCAGGAGCACTTCGAGTCCGTGGAAGCACTCATGACGCAGATGCGCAATGACGTCGCAGCGGTGCGTGTGCGCACCCGCACAGCGTCGAGCTGGGCGCGATAGGCTGAAGCTCGGCTGTAGCATCGTGAGAGCGCCTGGAGCGTCCAGGCACGACCAACGAAGGGACAGTGACCAACTGATGGGTTCCAAGGCGGAGACGATCGCGAAGTTCGCTCGCAGCGAGCGTGACACGGGTTCTCCCGAGGTGCAGGTGGCGCTGCTGACCGAACGGATCGCCCACCTCACCGAGCATCTCAAGGTTCACCGCGGTGATCATCACACGCGCCGTGGCCTCATGATGATGATCGGCAAGCGCCGCCGGTTGCTCAACTACCTGCGCTCGCAGGATGTCGAGCGCTATCGAGCCCTCATCGCTGAGCTTGGCATCCGCCGTTAGGCGAGCCTGCAGCGGCCTGCAGCCGGTCGCGGTTCCTTCCAACAAGGAGCATTCATGGCATTCATCTCGGTTGAGCGTCAGCTGACCGGGGTCCCCTCGCCGCTTCGCTTGGAGACTGGCAAGCTTGCCCTGCAGGCGAGCGGTGCGGTCGTCGCACGGCTTGGTGGTACGACGGTGCTCGTCACCGCGACCGGTGCCAAGCACGTTCGCGAAGGGATCGACTTCTTCCCGCTTACCGTCGACGTCGAGGAGCGGATGTACGCAGCGGGCAAGATCCCCGGTTCGTTCTTCCGGCGCGAAGGACGCGCCACTGATCAGGCGATCCTCACCGCTCGGCTCATCGACAGGCCGCTGCGGCCTGCCTTCGCCGAGGGCTTCCGTCAGGAGGTCCATGTTGTCGCGACGGTGCTCGGCGCCGACCTCGTCAACCCGCACGACGTTCTCGCCATCAACGCTGCCTCGGCAGCGCTCATGATCTCGGGTATGCCGTTTGAGGGCCCCATCGGGGCGGTGCGCATCGCGCTGGCTGCTGACGGGACGTGGATCCCCTTTCCGACCTACAAGCAGGGCGACGCTGCGAGCTTCGAGCTCGTCGTTGCGGGTCGCAAGACCTCGGACGGCTCCGACATCGCGATCATGATGGTGGAAGCCGGTGGGACCGAAGCGACCTGGGGGGCCTTCGAGGCTGGTGCGGCAATTCCTACCGAAGAGGCGGTCGCCGAGGGTTTGGTTGCGGCCAAGCGCTGGATCGCGGAGAGCATCGAACTTCAGGAGGAGCTCGTCGCCCGAGTTGGCGAGCCGAATCCATTCCCCTGGACTCCGGTGCGCGACTACGAGCCCGAGGTGCTTGCCAGAGTCGAGGAGGTCGGGTGGAGCCGCCTCGCTGAGGCGAACGCGCACACGGCGAAGACGGTGCGCCAGGAGGCTCTCGACGCAGCGACCGAGGAGATCGTCGCGGAGCTCGCGGAAGAGTTCCCCGAGCGCGAGCGGGAGGTGCGCGCCGCGATTCGCAGCGTCACCAAGCGCATCGTGCGTGAGCGCATTACCAAGGAGGGTGTGCGCATCGACGGGCGCGACACGACCACCATCCGCCCGCTGCTCATCGAGGTGGGGCTGATTCCCACCGCACACGGGTCCGGCCTGTTCCAGCGGGGCGAGACGCAGGTGCTCAACATCTGCACCCTTGGTATGCCGCGCATGAACCAGCAGCTCGACACCCTGGGGGTGGACGAGGAGAAGCGGTACATGCACCACTACAACATGCCGCCCTTCGCCACTGGTGAGGTGGGCTTCATGCGTGGGCCGAAGCGGCGTGAGATCGGCCATGGCCTGCTCGCCGAGCGGGCACTCGTGCCGGTGCTGCCGCCGGAGAACGAGTTTCCCTACGCGATGCGCCTCGTCAGCGAGGTCCTCAGCTCCAACGGTTCCACCTCGATGGCCTCGGTGTGCGGATCCACACTCTCGCTCATGGACGCCGGGGTGCCGATTCGGGCTGCCGTCGCCGGCATCGCGATGGGTTTGATCGCCCACGAGGGTGTCTACACCACCTTGACCGACATCCTTGGCGCCGAGGACGCCTTCGGTGACATGGACTTCAAGGTCGCCGGTACCAAGGACTTCGTGACCGCGTTGCAGCTCGACACGAAGATCGATGGGATCCCCTCTGAGGTCCTCACCTCGGCCTTGGAACAGGCCCGCCAGGCGCGCCTGGCGATTCTGGAGCAGATGCTCGCGGTGATCCCGGCGCCGCGTGCCGAGGTTGCCGAGACCGCGCCGCGGCTAATCACGCTCCAGGTGCCGCTCGAGAAGGTGGGTGAGATCATCGGCCCGAAGGGCAAGACCATCAACGCGCTCCAGCAAGAGACCGGCGCTGACGTCTCGATCGAGGACGACGGGTCGGTGGGCACGGTCGTCATCGGGGCGCGCGACATGGAGGCGGCCCGCGAAGCAGAGCGGCGCATTCTGCTCATTCTCAACCCGCCCCAGGCCAAGGTAGGCGAGGTCTACGAGGGCAAGGTGGTCGGCATCACCAAGTTCGGCGCGTTCGTGAACATCCTGCCGAACAAGGACGGGTTGGTGCACATCTCCAAGCTCGGCCACGGCAAGCGCGTCGAGCGCGTGGAGGACGTCCTCGAGCTGGGCCAGACCCTGCGGGTGCGCGTCGATGACATCGACCCCGCCGGCAAGCTGTCGCTCTCGATCGTGGAGGATGGTGCCGAGGAGGGCACGATTCCCACGGCACGGCCGCCGCGCGAGCGTTCCGCACACCGCGAGGGTCGTGGCGAGCCCCGCAGATCCCAGGGGCGAGGCGACGCGACCGCTCCGAAGGCGGTGTCTTTCGAGGAACGCTTCGAGTCGGAGATCGCCAAGGAGCTTGGCGACCTGTCGTAGGGGCGTCAGCGCGCGCCCCGTTGGGGGGAGTGACTGCATGGAGGGGTGCCATCGGCGCCCCTCCATGCGCGTGCTGCGGGGTTGCGCGCCCCGCAGCACGCGCAGTGTGGTGGCCTGGTCCTCTGACGGCGTGGTCTGGCCCGGATGGGCAGCGTTGTGGCCAACCCCGCTAGGCTTAGTTGCAGACGCAACAATGTATGACAGGAGGTGCTGGTCGTGCGCTTCATCGGCCTATCGGGGAGCTTCCGAGCGAAGTCCTGGAACACCATGCTGCTGCGCAACCTCGTCCGTTGGTTACCAGAGGGATCGGAGTACCTGGTGTTCGACCGCCTCGATGCGGTTCCGTTCTACGCCGAGGAACTCGAGGCTGCGATCCCGGAGCCGGCGGCCAGGTTGCGCGCGGCCGTCAAGGGAGCCGATGGCGTCTTCATCGCGAGCCCCGAGTACAACCACTCCTACACCCCAGTGATCAAGAACGCGATCGACTGGTGCTCGCGGCCAGTAGGACAGGGGGTGCTGCTTGAGAAGCCGGTGGCGCTCCTTGGTGCGGCCCCTGGGCTGTTCGGGACTGTGCGAGCTCAGAGTCACCTGCGCCAGGTCCTCCACGCCACCAACTCACGGGTGCTTGCGCGCCCTGAGGTCTTCGTGAACGAGGCCGCGCGTCGTTTCGATGACGCTGGCCAGCTCGTGGACCCAACCTCGGTCGCGCTAGCGCAGGAGCTCGTGGAGCGTCTCGTCGACGTGGCCCAGCGCTCCCGTGTGAGTGCGGTCGCCTAGGCGGTCCGGCGGTTCGTAGGACTCCACGGTCGCAGCCCGCGTGCGGGTGGCCGGTGTCGTGGGGTGCACCAGCCAGTCACGAGGTCGTGATGGGGTCCGCAGGCGCGTCTGGCCTGGCCGTCGTGGCCGCCAAGGAGGTGAGCACTAGGGTGAAGTCCATGGCGGAGCAGCCGTCCGATCACCCCTTGCTGCTGGTCGCGAACGCCGCCCTGGAGGCGGGCATCGCAGCCTTGCACGAGATCGACTCTCGTGCTGTTGTGCGCACCAAGTCAAGCCCCACAGACCCGGTGACCGCCACCGACCGTGCGGTGGAGCAAGCCATTAGCGAGGTGATCCGGACGCTTCGCCCGCATGACGAGCTGGTCGGCGAGGAGTACGGCACCTCGGGTGAGGCCGGGCGGGTGCGCTGGCTCATCGACCCCATCGACGGTACCGTCAACTTCACTTACCAGATCCCGTACGCGGCGATCTCCATTGCAGCGGTTGACGATGCCGGTAGCGTCGTGGGGGTGGTCTGGGATCTTGGGACCGAGGAGCGCTTCGTCGCCGTGCGTGGTGAGGGAGCCTGGCTCGACGGCGAGCTGCTGTCGATGTGGCGATCCGAGACGCCGCCGCTGGCCGAGGCGCTCGTCGGCACCGGGTTCGCCTACGACGCAAAGGTTCGCAAGGTGCAGGGGCGTGTTTTGGGCTCGCTCATGGGCGCTGTACGTGACATTCGACGCTTCGGGGCGGCAGCACTCGATCTGTGCTGGTGCGCTGCGGGTCGGTTGGATGCCTACTTCGAGACCGGGCTCAAGCCCTGGGACCATGCAGCGGCGACGCTCGTCGTGAGCGAGGCGGGCGGGCTGGTGCGCACCGATCTACCGGGCATCGGGGATGATCTGCTGACCGTTGCTGGCCCCCCCGGCTTGTTTGAGGAACTCCAAGCGGCGGTCTCAGCAGCCTTGGCTGCGGCCTCGGGTGACGAGCCGGACGCTCGGACCTAGGCTGGCGCCATGCGAGTGGGCGTGCTGGGTGCTGGTGGTCGGGTCGGTCAGGTACTCTGCCGCGAGCTGCTCGACCAGGCGGATCTCGAGCTCGCGGTGGCCGTGGACCCGCGCCTTGCCGGTATCGATCTGGGTCAGGTGATCGGCAGACCGGCAGGTGGCATCGTCATCGTCGGTGACCTCGAGGAGGCGATCCGCCGCCGAGTCGACGTGGTGGTGGACTTCTCGGTTGCCGAAGCGGCCCGGGTCGCGCTCGTGCGCCTCGCGAAAGCAGACATCCCCGCAGTGGTGGGCACCACAGGCTTTCGCGACGAGGATCTCGCCGCCGTTGCCGCCGCCTACGAGCACTCGCAGGTGGGATGCATCATCGCGTCGAACTTCTCGATCGGCGCCATCCTGCTGGAGCGCTGCGTGCGGCTCGTGGCGCCCTACGCCGACGCCATCGAGATCATCGAGGCCCACCACAACGCGAAGGTCGATGCGCCATCGGGTACGGCGCGAGAGCTCGCCGACATCGCGGCTCGGGCGCGGGCCGATGCCCAGGCAGGCCCACTCGCCCCCGACCCCACGCAGCGCGAGGTCCTCGAGGGCGCGCGGGGCGCGGCGGCGGCGGCGGGGATCCACATCCACTCCCTGCGCCTCGAGGGTGCTCTCGCGCACCACGAGGTGGTCATCGGCCTGCGGGGCCAAACGCTGACGGTGCGCCACGATACGCTAGATCGCAGCTCGTTCGTGCCCGGGGTGCTCTTGGCGCTGCGGCGCATCGGCGAGGTGCGCGGGTTGCTGCTTGGCATCGACTCGCTGCTGTGAGGATCGGGGGTTGTCGTGGAGTCGATGGTCCGGTTCGGCGCGGTAGTGACCGCGATGGCGACGCCGTTTCGCGAGGATGGTTCCCTTGACCTCGACGCGACGGCGCGCCTGGCCCGGTGGTTGGTCGACCACGGATCCACGGCCTTGGTCGTGACCGGCTCGACGGGGGAGTCGGCAACGCTGAGCGACGAGGAACGGGCGACGCTCTGGAAGGTGGCTGCCGAGGCCGTGAGCGTCCCGATCATTGCGGGTGCGACCACCAACGACACCGCCCACTCGCTGCGGCTCGTGGCAGCAGCGGAGGAGGCGGGTGCTCGTGGCATCCTCGCTGTGGTGCCGTACTACGCACGACCCCCGCAAGCGGGCCTCGTGCGACACTTCGGCCAGATCGCGCAGGCGACCTCCCTTCCGATCCTGCTCTACGATGTGCCTGCTCGCACCGGTCGGCGTCTTGAGGCTGCGACCACCGCTGAGCTCTTGGCCGCACACCCCAACGTCGTTGGCTTGAAGGACGCCTCGGGTGACCTTGGGGCTGCGGCCTGGCTCATGGCCAACGCGCCGCGACCCTTCGCGCTCTACAGCGGCGACGACGCTCTCTTCGTACCGTTCCTCGGACTCGGGGCGGTGGGCGTCGTGTCGGTGGCGGGCCACTGGGCGGGTCCGGTGTTCCGCGCCCTCCACGATGCCTGGATGACAGGCGACACCGAGCGAGTCCGCCGACTCAACAGCGCGCTGGTGCCGTCCTATCGCTTCGAGAACCAGGCCGAGTTCCCGAACCCCATCCCGACCAAGGCGATGCTGGCAGCGCTAGGGCTCGGAGGTCCGTGGTGTCGCTCCCCGCTCATCAACGCGCCCGCGGCGCTTATCGAGGAGGCCCGAGGTGTGCTGCGAGAGCTCGCCGAGCTGGCGTCCAAGGAGGGTGTTGACCTCGGTGCCAGTGCCTGAGCTCCACATTCGCTTCCTGGGCGGGCTCGGTGAGATCGGCCGCAACGCTGCACTGATCGCCGTCGATGGCCGGGGTATCCTCGTCGATTTCGGTGTCATGTTCCCGAAGGCAGATATGCCTGGCGTGGATCTTGTGCTCCCGAACCTCGGGGGGTTGCGCGACGTCGAGCTGGTCGGGGTGGTGGTGACCCACGGCCACGAGGATCACATCGGGGGACTGCCGTTCCTGCTGGCCGAGCACCCGGTGCCGGTTTGGGGTTCGGCGGTGAGCCTGGGTTTCGTGCGCAACCGGCTCGCTGAGTACGGGCTGGAGGGCTCGGATCTGCGGGTGCTCGCTGACGGGGCCGTCGCCAAGATCGGCCCCTTCCTCGTGGAGGCGATTCCGGTGACGCACTCGATCCCTGGAGCCATCGCGGTGGCGCTGACCACGCCTGCCGGGCTCGTCGTGCACACCGGCGACTTCAAGATCGACCACACTCCGCTCGATGGTCGTCACATGGGCTTGAGCCGTATCGCGGCGCTCGGCACCGATCCAGGGATCCGCGTCCTGCTCAGCGACTCGACCAACGCCGACGAGGACGGCTATGCCCTCTCGGAGCGGGCCGTCGGACCGGCCCTCGAGGACCTGTTCAACCGGCACGCGAGCGCGAGGATCACGGTGGCCTGCTTCTCCTCGCACCTGCATCGCATCCAACAGATCGCCACCATCGCCCGTGACGTCGGTAGGCGACCGGTGCTGCTAGGACGTTCGCTCCAGCGCAACGTACGACTCGCCGTGGAGCTCGGGCTGCTCGACGAGCGCCTCGTGGCGCACCAGGTGGACCCGCGCGACGTTGCAGGCATGGATCCAGCTTCGGTGTGTGTGATCGCGACCGGCTCTCAGGGTGAGCGCATGGCTGCGCTCCACACCCTCGCCTTCGACCAGGAACGCTGGTTTGCCGTGGGGGCCGACGATGTCGTGGTGTTCAGCTCCGACGTGATCCCCGGCAACGAGTCGGCGGTGAACCTGCTGGTCAACCAGTTCACGAGGCTCGGTGCGACCGTGGTGCGCTCGCCGCGGGAGCTCGTGCACACGAGTGGCCACGCCAAGCGGGAGGAGCTCGCGCTCCTGCTGGAGCTAGCGCGCCCTGGGATCTTCGTGCCGGTCCACGGCGAGCACCGGCACCTCGCTGCACATGCTGACCTGGCGCAGCGAACCGGCGTGGTGCGCGAGGCGGTGGTGGTCGCGCGCGACGGGGCCGAGCTCGTCGTGGGGGAGACGATCGTGCGTGTTGAGGACACGCCCTACGGTGACTACCTGTACGTCGACGGGGTCGTTGGGGACGTGTCCCGCGGCGTGCTGCGCGAGCGACGCAACCTCTCGGAAGAGGGCGTGGTCATCGTCGGGGTGACCGTGGGTGCCGATGGCTCGCTGCTCGGTGAGCCGGAAGTCACCTCCGTTGGGTGGGTCCACGACGAGCGAGAGGAGGAGCTGCTGGCCGAGGTACGCGCTCGGGTCGAGCGGCGCTTCGCCAAGGCCTCGGAGCTGGGCGACGATGCGCTGGCCGAGCAGCTGCGCCAGGAGGTCCGCTCCTTCGTGCGCGAGCGCACGAAGCGTCGACCGCTCGTGGTCCCCATGGTGACGAGGCTCCAGGAGGGCTGGGCCCGTGGCTGAGCGCTCCAGCGCCAAGCGTCGAGGAGAAAGCTCGCGCCCGGCGCAGGCGCGCACGAGCTCCAAGGCAGCGCCTACGCCACGTCGCGGACGTGCCGGGGGGGAGGCGCGCTCGACGAGTCCCGAGGCGGTGGCGCTCGGGGTGGCCGTCGTCGGTGTTGCGGGTCTCGTCGTCGGCTACAGCGGCCTCTTCGGCACGGTCGGGGCGGGTGTCTTTGCTGTCGGGCGCCTGCTGCTGGGGCGAGCGGCGTGGCTCGGCTGGATCGGGCTCGTAGTCTTCGGGGTGCACGCCTTGGCCCGTCGTGAGCGCGCCTCTCGGCGCATCGTCGGCGGGATCGCGCTCGCCGTCGTTGCGACGAGCGCGCTCGTTGGGGAGGTGGCTCCGCTCGCGCGCGCGCGTGCTCCTCAATTCGGGGGGCTCGTAGGTGGTGAGGTGGCCCGAGCCCTGGTGGGTTTGGAACAGCGGACCGGAGCGGTCGTTACGACTGTGGTGCTCGTGGTCGTTGGTCTCGCGCTCGTGGCGGGGTTGCGCTGGAGGATACTCGCCGAGGGCATCGCCGAGCGACTCCGGGGTCAGCCCGAGGCGTCAGCGCCGGAGCCGTCCCGAGCATCCCGCCGGGATCGCAGCTCGGCAACCCGGCCAAGCGGGGATCTGAGCGTGATCGAGCCGACCTTCGAGGAGCTCTCGGCGCAGTCCGGGTCGATCCGAGACCACGATGTGGGGCCGTTGCTCGGTCCTGGATCGCCCATCGAGGGCGGGGTTGCTGGCAAGGACACTGGCATGCTCACAGCCTCAGGCGAGGCCAGCCCCACCACCGAATCGCCCATTGCCTTCGTAGAGTCGGCGTCGGGCCCGTCGGTCGGTGATCGTGTTGCTGGGGAGTGGGGCTCATCCCGCGCCACCTGGGAGCTGCCCAAGCGCAGTGTGCTGCGGCGCGGGTCCAAGGCGGCGCTCGATCGAGGCGAGCTCATCCGTTCTGGGCAGGTACTCCAAGCGGCGTTGGCCAGCCACGGGGTGTCGGTCAGCCTCGTCGGCATGACGACTGGCCCGACCGTGACGCGCTACGAGCTCGAGCTCGGCGAGGGCGTCAAGGTTGCTCGCGTGCTCGCGCTCCAGCGCGACATCGCCTACGCGATGGCCTCCGCCGACGTGCGCATCCTCGCACCGATCCCGGGGCGAAGCGCCATCGGCATCGAGGTGCCCAACCGGGTTCGCGAGGTCGTGACCCTGGGCGATGTCCTCGGGGACGTGCCGGCCTCGGCACCGCCGCTCGCGGTGCCGCTCGGACGCGACATCGCGGGGCGCACCGAGGTTGTCGACCTGGCGAAGATGCCGCACGTGCTCATCGCGGGTACGACAGGCTCGGGGAAGTCCTCGCTCGTCAACTCGATCCTCGTGTCCCTGCTCATGCGCACAACCCCGGATGAGCTGCGGCTGATCCTCATCGATCCCAAGCGGGTTGAGCTCTCTCAGTACGCAGGGCTGCCGCACCTGCTCACTCAGGTCGTGGTGGACCCGAAGCGGGCCGCAGGGGTGTTGGCATGGGCGGTTGCCGAGATGGAGCGGCGCTACGACGTGCTGGCACAGTGGGGTGTGCGCGATCTTGACGGGTATCGGGGACTCGCCCGGCTCGCGAGTGCGGAGGGACACGAACCCGGTGCGGACGCGCCTGAACTGCTCCCATCGATTCTTGTGGTCATCGACGAGCTCCACGATCTCATGATGGTGGCGCCCCGGGACGTCGAGGATGCCATCTGTCGTATCGCCCAGAAGGCCCGAGCCGTCGGCATCCACCTGCTGGTGGCGACGCAGCGCCCGAGCGTGGACGTCATCACTGGGGTCATCAAGACCAACATCCCCGCGCGCATCGCGTTCGCGGTGGCGTCGCAAACGGACTCGCGCGTGATTCTCGACCAGCCTGGCGCGGAGAAGCTTGTCGGCAAGGGCGATCTCCTCTACGTGACCGCGGAACGATCCACTGCCCACCGCCTTCAGGCGCCGTGGGTGGATGAGCGAGAGATCGCCCAGGTCGTTGGGGCGTGGCGTCGCCAGGGCCGGCCACAGCTTGTCCCAGAGCTCGAGGCGGCCACCCCTGGGAGCCGCGAGAGCGTTGTCAGCGAGGACGATCCGCTCGTGGCCGAGGCGATTCGGCTCGTGGTCGAGTCCCAGATCGGCTCCACCTCCATGCTCCAGCGGCGGCTCAAGGTGGGCTTCGCGCGTGCCGGACGCCTCATGGATCTGCTCGAGGCCCGTGGGGTCGTTGGCCCCGCCGAGGGCTCCAAGGCGCGCCAGGTCCTGGTGCGACCCGAGGAGCTTGCTGCGATCCTCGGGGAGCCAGCCTCTCAGGAACCACCAAGGCCATTCCTCTAAGCTGTCGGCTATCCCCGAAGCGTTCGCGCGCGTGACCGCGCACGCCCCGGTGGACGCTTGAACACGAACGGAGGAGCACATGGCGCGTCGCGATCGATGGAGCTCGGGTGCGCGCGGTGGCCGTTATGGTCGCCGACGCTCGAGAGGCCGACGTGTCGGACGTGTCCTGCTGGTGGTCGTCGTCGTTGTGGTGGTGCTCGGGGCCGTGCAGCTCCTGCGGGGGGTGCCGCAGCCGAGCTACGACGCCATGCTCTCGACGGCGACCGTCCCTGGTCGTACGCCCAGCGTGCCCTGGCCAAGCCAGGGGGAGGCAGCTGCCGAGATTGTCGGCGTCGGCAACCTCGGGACCTACGGCAGCCAGAGCCCTCAGGTCATCGCCTCGGTGACGAAGATGATGACGGCGCTGGTGCTCATCCACGACCACCCGCTCTCGCTCGGCGAGCAGGGCCCGTCCATCACCATCACGCCCCAGGACTACCAGATCTACCTCGCCGACAAGGCAGCCAACGACTCCGTGATGGCGGTCGCCCCTGGTGAGCAGCTCTCGGAGTACCAGGCCCTCGAGGCGTTGCTCATCCCGTCCGCTGACAACATGGCCACGGTGCTGGCGATCTGGGATGCCGGCAGCGTGAAGGCGTTTGTCGCCAAGATGAATGCGGAGGCAAAGAAGCTCGGCCTCACGGACACCCACTACGCGGACCCAAGCGGCCTGAGCGCGGGGACCTACTCGAACGCGATCTCCCAGCTGAAGGTGGCAAGGCTGGTGATGGACAACCCGGTGCTCGCTGGCATCGTGGCGCAACCGCAGGCGACGTTGCCGGTTGCCGGGGTGGTCTACAACGTCAACGGCGAGGTGACCCACCACGGAATTATCGGCGTGAAGACCGGGTCGATCCTGACTGGCAACTTCGCGATGGCGTGCGCGATCCACGTGGCGGGGCGCACCTACACAGGGCTTGGCGTCGTCCTCGACCAGGGTGGCGTCGCTCCCCTGGAGACGGCGCTCCACGCGGGGGAGAGGCTGGCCGTCTTTGAGGAGCAGCTCCTGCGTCCGGTGACGGTGGTGCGCGAGGGTCAGGAACTCGGAGCGCTCGCCGTGCCGGGAGGCGCACAGGTCCCGGTCGTCGCGAGCCGCGGCGTGACCCTCGTCGGCTGGCCTGGGCTGCTCGTGTCCGTGTCGGTGCGGCTTGATCACCACCTCTACGGGGTGCGCGCAGGAAGCGTGATCGGCACCGCGACGGTGAGCCTCGGTGAGCAGCGCGTGGAGGTGCCCCTGCGGGTGGTGGCGACCGTGCAGCGTCCGCCTCTCCTCTGGAGGCTTACCCAGCTGTGACGTCTGCGTGGAGGCGGGGGCTTGCTCCGGGTTCCGTCGCGAACCTCGGGCCGGGCTTTGATGCGCTCGCGGTCGCTGTGCCGCTGCGAACCACCGTGTGGGTGCGCAGCGCCGAGCGCTCCAGCGTGCGTCTCCTCGGCTCGGGTCGCTCAGAGCGCATCGGCCCGGATCACCTCATCGCTCGCGCGCTGGGCGCGCTCGGTGCAGAGCCCGCGGAGATCGTCGTCGCCTCGGAGCTGCCCCTTGCACGAGGTTTGGGCTCCTCGGCTTCGTTGCTCGTAGCGCTCGGCGGCGCCCTTGGCGTTGTGGATGTCCTGGGGTTTGCTGCTGGGATCGAAGGACACCCGGAGAACGTTGCTGCTTCCGTGGTCGGGGGTGCCGTCGTGGCCGTGGGCGCGGACGGGGCTCGACCGATCGTGCGACGGGTGCCGCTGGATCCGCAGTTGCGGTTGGTGCTCGTCATCCCGGTGCGGACGCTGTCCACCGAGGAGGCAAGGCGTGTGCTGCCTGCGCGCTACGACCGTGGGGACGTGGTCTTCGATCTCCAGCGTGCGTGCGCGGTGGTAGCGAGCCTGGCACGCATCGAGGATCTCGAGCCGGAACTGTTCCGCGATCGACTCCACGAGCCGTGGCGCACGCCGCTCTTTCCCGAGTCCGAGGCGGTGCGCGCGCGGTTGCTCGAGGCGGGCTGCCGTGGGGCGACGTGGTCGGGGGCAGGGTCGACGATGGTGGGGCTCGTTGAGGTCGGGAAGGCTCAGCGCGCCGCGGACGCGGTGCAGGAGGCGCTCGCTGAACTCGGGATCACCGCAGGAGTGCGCGTCGTCGCTCCGGACCTCGAAGGGCTTGTCGTCGACGACGAGGAGCCGCCGAGCGCGGCGCTCGCCGAGGTTGGCCAACCTGTGCCCCCTCCGGGTGTCGGCTAGCATGGGTGGGTATGATGTCCTCACCGCAGCGGGTCGCAACCTACGGGCCAACCGCGCTCGCGACACCAGCAAATCTGGTGACTGTGCTCAGGCTCCTCGTGGCTCCGGTGCTCGTCGTCGTGCTCCTGAGCGGTCCGACCGGCTGGTTGCCGCTCGTGCTCTGGGGCGCCGTGGCGGTCTCCGACAAGGTCGACGGGGTGCTCGCGCGGCGCCAAGGGACGACGAAGGCCGGTGCGTTCCTTGACCCCCTTGCGGACAAGGTGCTCGTGTTCTCCGTGCTCGGTGCGCTGTGGTTGCTCCACCGTGTGCCAGCGCTGCCCGTGCTCATCATGGGGGTGCGCGAGGTCGCTGTCAGCGTGTACCGGACGCAGGTCCTGGCGGGGGGGCGCAGCCTCCCGGCTCGCCTGCCGGGCAAGCTCAAGATGCTGGTGCAGGTGCTGGCGATCAGTGTTGCACTCGTACCGGTTCGTGCGGCGCTCGAGAGCAGCGTTGTCGACGGCCTGCTGTGGCTCGCGACCATCCTCGCAGTGGTGAGTGCGTTTCAGTACTTCGCGGACGCGCAGAGCATCCAGCCCTGATCCATGGACGTCGCCATCGTCTCCATCGGCACCGAGCTCTTGCTCGGGCAGATCACTGATACCAACGCGCGGGTGCTGGCCGAGGCTCTGGCAGCGCACGGCCACACCAGCCGGCTGCGCCTCACCGTCGGCGACAACCACCAGCAGATCGTCTGGGCCGTCGCGGAGGGGCTGGCGCGGGCGGACGCCGTGATCACCACGGGGGGGCTGGGGCCCACGCAGGACGACGTGACCCGTGAGGCGGTAGCTGCCGTCGCTGGGGTCCCGCTCGAGCGTGACGACGAGATCGCCCGCAGGATCGAAGCGATCTTCGCGACTCGCTCGCGTCCCATGCCCGCGAACAACTATCGCCAGGCGATGGTGCCGCATGGGGCGCGGACGATTCCCCAGCGCAAGGGCACGGCTCCGGGGCTGCTCGTGCCGGTGGGTACGAAGCTCATCGCCTGTGTGCCAGGGGTTCCCTACGAGCTCGAGGACATGCTCCCCGAGGTGCTCGCCGCGCTCGCCGAGCTCGATCCGCACCCGGGCGTGCTGCGATCACGAGTGCTGCGCACCTGGGGTCTTGGCGAGTCTCGCCTCGCGGAGCTGGTCGCGCCCCGCTTCGAGGCTCTCGAGGGGTCCACGACCACCATCGCCTTCCTTGCGTCGGGGATCGAGGGCATCAAGGTTCGCGTCACGAGCCGCGGTGCGAGCGAGCAGGAGGTCGCCGAGGCGCTGGACGCCGAGGAGCGAGCTCTTCGGGAGCTCCTCGGCGACTACGTCTTCGGGGTCGACGATGACAGCCTCGAGCGGGTGGTTGCGCGCCTCGTCGCAGAGCGCGGGCTGTCGCTCGGCGTTGCCGAGTCGCTCACCGGAGGAATGCTCGCGTCGCGCTTGGTGGGGGTGCCAGGCGCTTCGGGGTGGTTCCGCGGTGGCGTGGTCAGCTACCAGACCGAGCTGAAGCGCTCGTTGTTGGGTGTTCGTGCGCCTCGGGTGGTCACGAGGGAGGCAGCGGTCGAGATGGCGCGTGGTGCGACCGAGCGGCTCGGAGTCGACGTGGCGCTCACGACCACCGGGGTCGCCGGCCCTGAGGCGCTCGAGGACCAGCCCCCTGGGACGGTGTGGATCGGACTCGCCCTCCAGGGGCGCCTCGGAGCGCGAGAAGTCCGACTACTCGGGGACCGGGAGCGGGTCCGTACCTACGCCGTCGCGACGGCGCTCGATCTGCTGCGTCTGACGCTGTCGGGATCGCCGCGCGGCGTCGAGCTCCAATAGCGATCAGACGTTCGAGTGTCTGAGCGTCGTGCTAGGGTAACCGGGAGAGGCATGGTGCCGCACGAGGCGGTGGTGGCGGACCGGGACGCTCGCAGGGGAGGGAGACCTGATGGATCGCGACAAGGCGCTCGAGACGGCGATCGCGCAGATCGAGAAGCAGTTCGGCAAGGGATCGATCATGCGGATGGGCGAGCATCCGCAGATGGCGATCGAAGCCATCCCCACCGGTGCCATGGCGCTCGATCTGGCGCTCGGCGTCGGCGGTCTGCCGCGGGGCCGCATCGTGGAGATCTATGGTCCTGAGAGCTCCGGCAAGTCGACGCTCGCGTTGCACGTGGTCGCCGAGGCTCAGCGCCAGGGTGGTCGCTGTGCCTACATTGACGCTGAACACGCGCTCGATCCTGTCTACGCGCAGGCCATCGGTGTCGACGTCGACCAGCTCCTCATCAGCCAGCCGGACTACGGCGAGCAGGCGCTCGAGATCGCCGACCTGCTGATCCGGTCCGGATCGATCGACGTGATCGTCGTGGATTCGGTGGCTGCGCTGACCCCGAAGGCGGAGATCGAGGGGGACATCGGCGACTCCCACGTCGGACTGCAGGCGCGGCTCATGTCCCAGGCTTTGCGTAAGCTCACGGCGAACCTGTCGCGCACCAACACGCTCGCCGTCTTCATCAACCAGCTGCGCGAGAAGATCGGGGTGATGTACGGCTCGCCCGAGGTGACGCCGGGAGGCCGGGCGCTCAAGTTCTACGCCTCGGTGCGACTCGACATCCGCCGGGTGGAGTCGATCAAGGACGGCGCCGAGATCGTCGGCTCCAGGGCTCGGGTCAAGGTGGTCAAGAACAAGTGCGCCCCGCCGTTCCGTCAGGCGGAGTTCGACATCGCCTACGGCAAGGGCATCTCACGGGAAGGATCGCTGCTGGACGTCGCGGTCGAGCTCGGCCTGGTCAAGAAGGCGGGTGCGTGGTACACCTACGACGGTGAGCAGCTCGGGCAGGGCCGGGAGAATGTCAAGGCGTTCTTCGCGGCGAATCCGCAGCTCATGGCGGAGCTCGATCTGAAGGTGCGCGAGCGCGTCGCAGCGGAGCGGGGATTGGCCCTCACCCACGGGATCGCCTCCGAGGCTGACGTCCTCCTCGACGACGAGGTCTGAGCGTCCAGACGAGGCGCACGGCGTGCCTCGTAGACTCTCTGCGTGGTGGCTGGTCAGTACGTGGTGCGCACCTTCGGGTGCCAGATGAATGAGCACGACTCGCAGCGGATCGCGGGCGTCCTGGAGGCGCTTGGCTTCGAGCAAGGTGACGATCCGACCAACGCGTCGGTGGTGGTCTTCAACACCTGCACGATCCGGGAGAACGCTGACGAGCGCTTCTTCGGGCAGGTGAATCAGCTGCGAGCGACGCGACGGGCGAACCCGGCCATGCGGATCGTCGTGGCAGGTTGCCTCGCGCAGGCACAGGGCGAGCGCATCCTCGAGCGAGCCCCGCACGTCGACGTCGTCGTTGGCACGCATCAGCTCGCGCGCATCGGCGAGCTGCTCCAGGAGGCCAATGGCCGCGCAGCCGTCGTCGACGTTCGCGAGCCGGAGCCGGATGCGATCGTTGGCGCCCAGCCGGTTCCCTGGCAGCAGGCGCAGACAACCGAGTCGTGGCGTGCCTACGTGACCATCCAGGTCGGGTGCGACAACCGCTGTGCCTTCTGTATCGTGCCCAGCGTGCGCGGTCCGGAGGTCTCGCGACCCTTCGACGAGATCGTCGGGGAGGTGCGGGCACTGGTCGGGCGAGGTGTGAGTGAGGTGACGTTGTTGGGGCAGAACGTCAACTCCTACGGCCGTGACCTCATGCTGGCGCTGCGCCGGGCCGAGCTCCCAGAGGAGCGCTCGATGCTCGCGACGAGGGCGGGCCTTGCCTTCCTCGGCACAGAGGTTCCTCGCGTGCGCCCGCTGTTTGCGGAGCTGTTGCGCGAGGTGGGCTCGGTGCCGGGGATTCGTCGAGTGCGCTTTACGTCGCCGCACCCGAAGGACTTGCGGACCGAGACCTTCTGGGCTATGGCTGAGACGCCCGCCGTGTGTGAGCAGCTGCACTACCCGCTCCAGTCCGGGTCGGACCGGATCCTGGCGGCCATGCACCGCGGCTACACCGCCGAGCGGTTCCTCGCCAAGCTGGGGGAGGCCCGCCGGATCGTGCCGGATCTCGCGGTGAGCACCGACATCATCGTGGGCTTCCCGGGGGAGACCGAGGCAGACTTCGAGGCCACCCTGGAGGTGGCTGCGGAGGCGGCCTTCGACACGGCGTTCACCTTCATCTACTCGCCGCGCCCCGGGACGGAGGCGGCGGCGATGGTGGACCGTTTCGTCGATCCCGCGGTGGTGCACGAGCGCTTCGAGCGGCTCGTGCGCGTCACCGAGCGCTCGGCAGCACTCGCCCACCGAGCTCGCATCGGCCGCGAGGAGGAGATCCTCATTGAAGGTCCGAGCCGCAAGGATCCCTCGGTCGCCACCGCGCGCACCCGCCAGCACAAGCTCGTCCATCTCGCAGGTGTGGACGGGTCGGGGTTGAGAGGCCGTTACGGGGTTGCCAAGATCGTCGACGCTCGCGCCCACTACCTGGTTGGCGAGCTCATCGACGTCGAGAGCGCTCCGCTCGCAGCCAGCGCCTAGGCCTCGAGCGCGCGCTCGACGAGCAGCTCGGCTCCGTCGTGATCCAGGGTGCGTCCGATCCCCGGCGTCGACCAGGGTGCGAACCAGCCGTCGGGCTCGGGCTCAAGCGGCTGGGTGGGCTCTGCGTGGCCGTAGCGGGAGGATGCGCTGATGTCGCCTGGGCGATCGATGCCAGGCAGTGTCGCCAGCACGAGGGCGTGCGCGCGCCCGATGGCAGTCTCGTACATGCCGCCAACCAAGCAGTGCAGCCCCTCGTCCCTGGCGCGCGCGAGCAGGTCGAGTGCGGGCTCGTAGCCGCCGAGCCTGGCGAGCTTGAGGTTGAGCCACGGCCGAGCTCCGAGCGCGAGGAGTGTCTCAAGATCGGCGGGATGCCGGATGGACTCGTCGAGGCAGACCGGTGTGGCGAGCCGTCGTGCGGCCTCAGCGTTGGCTACGAGGTCGTCGGGGGGCAACGGCTGCTCGATCACGTCGAATCCGAGGGCATCGAGCGCGCGCAGGGTCGGGTCCGAGAGCGCCTCGAAGCTGCCGTTGGCGTCGGCAGCCAGCTGGACGGAGGCCGGGGTTCGGGCACGGACCTCAGCCAGCAACCACAGCGGTGAGGCCGGGCTGACCTTGAGCTTGATGCGCTGGTGGCTGGCCGCGATCGCGTCCTCCACGGCCCGCAGCGTTGCCTCGGGCTCGTCGATCCCAAGGGCGATCCCCCGGGGCACGGGGCTAGGGCGACCCCCGAGGAGCTGCCAGAGAGGCTCGCCGTGTCGTCGCGCGGTGAGGTCCCACGCGGCCTCGCTGAGTGCACAGCGTGCGGCTCGATGCCCTCGGATCGGGGCAAGCGCCTCGGCGATCGCCGCCGGCCACGGTGCGGTGAGTCGCGGCAGGAGGTAGTGCTCGAGTGCCACGCGCTCGAGCAGGAGGGTCTCGTTGTCGTAGGTGGGATCGGGCAGCGCGGCGAGCTCGCCGAAGCCAGCATGGGTGCCGTCGGTGAGCTCGACGACGAGGCGCTCTGCGACGGCGACGACGCCGTGAGCGGTCCGCGACGGGGCGCGATCAAGCCGTAGCCGCCAGAGGCGCAGACGCGCAGCCACACGAGGAGCCTACGGGCCGCGGCGGGCTAGCCTGACCCTCGTGGTGCGGCGGGTGGCGATCGTGGGGCCGACGTGCGCCGGCAAGAGCGACCTCGTGGAGCATGCAGCCGAGCAGGGCTTGCTTCAGGGGTTCGCGGTGGTGTCGGTGGACGCCTTCGCCATCTACCGAGGGCTCGAGATCACTGCGTGGGCGCCGCGTCCGGCAGGCACACTCGACTACCAGCTCGTCGGCGTGGTGGAGCCGAGCGCGGAGATCTCGCTGGGCTGGTTCCTGGCTCGCTTGCGTGAGCTCGAGGACGCCTACGCCTCGCTCCTCCTCGTCGGGGGCACCTCGCTCTGGGTGCGCGCTGCGGTGAACGGGGTTGTGCCACCGCCCTTGGCGCTCGGGCTGCGACGTTGGCTGGAGACGAGGGCCTTGGATCCGGAGGGAGTCGCTGCGTTGCGGCGGATCCTGGCCGGGCTCGACCCGCTCGCGGCGGCGCGCATCGACGGGCCCAACGCGCGGCGCATCGTGCGTGCGCTCGAGGTGGCCCTGGCGAGCGCGGGTCGCGCGAGCGTCGCCGGCGACCAGCTCGCGCCGAGGAGGGCAGGTCGCTACATCCAGCTCGGACTGCGTGTCGAGCCAGAGGAGCTGCGTCGGCGGATCCGAGCGCGCATCGATGCCCAGCTCAAGGCGGGGTGGCTCGAGGAGGTTGCCAACCTCCGTGCTGCGTCGCGTACCGCTCGCCAGGCCATCGGCGTTGCCGAGCTCGAGGCGGTGCTCTGCGGCGCCCTCAGCGTCGAGGAGGCGCGCGATCGTATCGCGCAGCGAACCTGGCGCCTGGCGCGTCGTCAACTCGCCTGGCTTGCGCGTGATCCGCGGATCCTCTGGTTCGACGATCCCGACGCTGCGCTGGCGCAGCTTGCGGCCTGCGCCGAGGAGGCAGCGTGAGGCTCGCCAAGGCCGAGGCGCTCGGCAACGACTTCCTCGTGGTCGTGGACCCTCGCGACGTCGAGCGCCTCGACGCGACTGGTGCTCGGGCGCTCGCCGACCGTCGACGCGGACTGGGCGCCGACGGCGTTATCGGGCTCGACGGCGAGGATCGCCTCGTGCTCTACAACGCCGACGGCTCGCGGGCCGAGATGAGCGGCAATGGCCTGCGGTGCCTCGGGCAGGTGCTGTGCGAGGTGCGTGGTCTCACAGAGCTGACGGTGGCAACGGAGCGGGGGCCTCGCACCTACCGGCGCTTGGAGCGCTCGGGCGTCGTCGCGATCGGGGAGACCACGATGGGCGAGGTGCGCCTCCTTCGCGAGGGCGAGCGCCTCCTCGTGGACGTGGGCAACCCTCATGAGGTGCGCTTCGTCGAGGAGAGCGTCCTCGACGACCTCGATCTCGTCGAGCTCGGCGCTCGGGCCCAGGCCGAGGTGCCTGGGGGCGTGAACGTCGAGTGGGTTGCTCGGGCGGGTCCCGCCTCGCTGCGGCTGCGCGTCTTCGAGCGCGGGGTGGGCGAGACCGAGGCCTGCGGGACCGGATCCACCGCAGCGGCGGTGGCGGCGGTGCACAGCGGACTGATTGACGCCGGTCTCGTCGACGTGCACAACCCCGGTGGTGTGCTCAGTGTGGACACCGAAGGTCCTGAGCCGCGGCTTCGCGGCCCGAGCCGGATCGTCGGCTGGATCGAGGTTCCCAAGGAGACGATCGCTCGGTGACACTCATCGAGCGCACGTTCCGGGAGCGGATCCTGCTCGTTGGCGTGATCCTGCCGGGGATGCGCCGCAGCGAGGTGGAAGAGTCGCTCGAGGAGCTCGCCGCGCTCGTCGATACCGCTGGGGCCGACGTTGTCGACGTGGAGGTCGTCCGCCGCAGTGCGCCGGATCCGGCCACCTACGTGGGATCGGGCAAGGCTGCCGAGCTCGCGGAGCGTGCGGAGGCCCTCGACGTGGACACCGTCGTCTTCGACGACGCGCTCTCCCCTGCGCAGCAGCGCAACCTCGAGCGCGTCTTCGGTCGCACCGCCATCGATCGGACCGCGGTCATCCTCGACGTCTTCGCGCAGAACGCGAGGAGCGAAGAGGGCAAGGCCCAGGTCGAGCTTGCGCTGCTTGCCTACCGGCTCCCTCGGCTGCGCGGCCGAGGACAGAGCCTCTCGCAGCAAGTGGGCAGGATCGGCACCCGGGGCCCGGGGGAGACCAAGCTGGAGGAGGATCGGCGCCGGATCCAGGCGCGCATGGCGCAGCTGCGACGCGAGCTTGCCGAGCTTTCCCAGCGTCGCCGGGTGCAGCGCCAGGCCCGGCTCAGCTCTCGCCATGGCCACGTCGCGCTCGTGGGCTACACCAACGTGGGTAAGTCCGCGCTGCTCAAGGCCCTCAGCGGCCAGGAGGTGCTGGTCGAGGACCGCTTGTTCGCCACCTTGGACCCCCGCACCCGGCGGGTGCGCCTACCTGGCGGGGAAACGATCCTCGTCACCGACACAGTGGGGTTCATCCGCAAGCTCCCACACGAGCTCGTCGAGGCGTTTCGATCCACCCTTGAGCAGGTGGGCGAGGCTGACCTGCTCCTGCACGTTGCCGACGTTTCCCACCCGATGGTGGTCGAGCAAATACGCACGGTAGAGGCAACGCTCGAGGAGATCGGGGCGGGGACGGTGCCGCGGCTCCTCGTCTACAACAAGATCGATCGGCTGGAGGGCGGGGAGCTGCCACCTGAGCTTGGCCCGGGCGTCGCGATCGCCGCCGAACGCGGTTGGGGTCTCGACGAGCTGCGGCGCGCGATCGTGGAGGCGTTGGGGTCTCGTCGTCGCTCGCGCCGCTACGAAGTGCCGCTTGCACGCGGGGACGTCGTGGCGCTGATCCACCGGGAAGGGGTGATCGAGAGCGAGGAGGTTCGAGGCGACCACGTCGTCGTGTGCGCCCTCGTCGACCAGGCATCGCATGAGCTCATTGAGCGCGCGCTGGCCGAGTGAGCAGCCGCTAGGGTGGTCGAGTGTCCACGCAGCCAAGCTTGGCAGAGCTTCGTGAACGGGCGCTCGGTTCGTTCGGCACCATCGTCGACGCTTCGATCGGCTCTCCCGTGGACCCCCCACCGAGCTTTGTCCCCCACGCGCTCGCCTGCCAGGGAGCTGAGCGTGGGTATCCACCCGCAGCCGGGGTTGACGTGCTCCTCGATGCTGCCCGTGACTGGTTCGAGCGCCGCTGGCAGGTTCGGCTCGCCGACGGGGAGCTCGCACCGACGGCGGGCTCCAAGGAAGCCATCGGGACGCTCACGTGGCTGCTCGCGCAACGGCGGCCGACCCGACGGGTCGTGCTCGTGCCCGAGGTCGCCTACCCCACCTACGCGGCGGGTGCCGAGGCCGCTGGCCTCGAGGTGGTACGGGTGCCCGAGGGTGATGGTGGGGCCCCGGATTTCGATGCCGTCGACGCGTCGACGTGGCGGCGGGCGCTCGTGTCGTGGGTGAATGCACCGTCGAATCCGACGGGTGCGGTCTATGACCTTGCGCCCATCGTCGAGCGCGCTCGGCGCTCGGGCGTGGTGCTCGTCTCCGACGAGGCCTACGGTGACTTTGTGTGGCAAGGTGAGGCTCGTAGCGCACTCGTGCACGGTAGTAAGGGTGTGCTCGCGCTGTTCTCACTCTCGAAGCGCTCGAACCTCGCCGGCCTCAGGGTCGGCCTCGTCGCTGGTGACGCAGAGCTTGTCGCGGAGCTTATCGACATCCGACGACGCCTCGGGCTGCTCGCGGCAGGTCCGAGCCAGGTCGTGGCCGCCGAGACGCTGCGCGACGAAGCGCACGTGCTCGAGCAGCGCGAGCGCTACCGTCATCGGCTGGGGCGGCTGGCCCGTGTGCTCGAACGGTTCCTCGAGGCACCGGTTGCGCTCCCGGCGGGAGGCATCTACCTCTGGGTCAAGGCTCCCGGTGGCGACGGCGCCGCCTTGGCGCGTCGCCTCGCCGACGAACTCGGACTCGTGGTCGCGCCTGGTGCCGACTACGGGGATCCCCGTCGGGTCCGCGTCGCCGCGACCGTGAAGGACGCAGGGGTGGAGCTGCTCGAGCAACGGGGAGGGTTGCGGTGAGGGATCCGCGCGCTGACGTGGTACACGAGGCGTTCGAGCGACGGGGCGCCGTCGAGGCCGAGCTGCTGCTGTCGGTGTTCGAGGACCTCGAGCGCGGGGCGCTGCGGGTTGCCGAGATGGACTGGACGACCGGCATCGTCAAGGTGGCAGAGTGGGTCAAGGAAGCCATCCTCCTCGCCTTCACCCAGTGGCCGCTCGTCGGGATGGAGGCTGGTCCAGCTGCCTGGGTCGATCGCATCCCGCTGCGGCGGGATCTGGCTGAGGCCAAGGTGAGGGCAGTGCCGGGCGCGGTGGTGCGCCGGGGCACGTACCTTGGTCCTGGCGTCACGCTGATGCCGAGCTTCGTCAACGTGGGCGCGCGCGTGGGGGAGGGCACCATGGTGGACACCTGGGCCACCGTCGGTTCCTGCGCGCAGATCGGAGCCCGGGTGCACCTGTCGGGTGGGGTCGGCATCGGCGGCGTGCTCGAGCCCCCGCAGGCCGCGCCGGTCGTGGTCGGGGATGACGCCTTCATCGGGTCGCGGGCCATCGTCGTCGAGGGCGCGGTGGTGGGGCGCGGGGCTGTGGTGGGGGCAGGTGCGGTGGTGACGCCAACGATCCCCATCATCGACGTTGCGACCGGCGAGGAGCTCGAGCGCGGCCGCGTCCCCGACTGGTCGGTGGTGGTCGCTGGGACCCGGGAGCGGCACTGGCCGGGCGGCACCTTCGGCATGCCGGCGCTGCTCGTGATCGCGCGGCTGCTTGAGGGTGAGCGGCACCGCAAGACGGAGCTCAACGATCTGCTGCGAGCGCACGGCGGCGCGCTGTGAGGGATCCGGCCGAGCTTGCGGCCGTCTACCTCGCGATCGACTCGCCGACCGGCGAGGAGGCTGAGCTTCGTGCGCGGGTGGCTCGGGATCTCGGCGACGGTGGCCTCACGGTGCTCGAGGTCGCTGGGTGCATCGTGGCGCGCAACCACGACGGGGACCCTGCTGCGACGGTGCTCGCGGGGCACCTCGACACGGTGCCCGGGTCACTGCCGCGCAGCGTGGGGGAGCTCGAGCTGCGGGGCCGTGGTGCGGTCGATATGAAGGGTGGCCTTGCCGTGGCCGTGGCGGTGGCGTCGTCGGCGCCCCGGGTGCCGGTGACGGTCGTCGCGTACCCCGGCGAGGAAGGTCCGCTCGCCGGCAATGGACTTTGGCACCTGCGAGCCGCGGCACCGGCGCTGCTAGGCGCCCGTCGCGGGGTGCTGCTCGAGCCGACGGGGGGATTCGTGGAGCTGGGGTGCCAAGGCGTGCTCAAGGTGCGCCTTCGTCTCGCTGGGGTGCGGGCGCACGTGGCACGACCCTGGATGGGCACCAATGCGATCGCCCGGCTGGGGTCGGTGCTCGCGGCGCTCGAGAGCCTGGAGCGGCGTGAGCCAGCCCTCGGACCGGTGCGCTACCGGGAAGCTATCGAGGTGGTGGGTGTGCGCGGTGGGGTGGCCTGGAACGTGGTGCCGGACGCAGCCGAGCTCGACGTCGTCTACCGCTTCGCACCGGATCTCGACGCCCAGGCGGCGACCAGCCGGCTTCTCGATCACCTCGATAGGGTTCTCGGTACTGAGGATCACGTCGAGGTGATCGAGGCGGTCGATGGGGCCGAGAGCCAGGTTGCCGGCTTCGAAGGGTTGCTCCAGGGCGCCTTCGGGGTGCGCGCCAAGCTCGGTTGGACGGACGTCGCCCAGCTGGTAGCAGCTGGCGTGCCAGCGGTGAACTTCGGGCCAGGGGATCCGGAGCTCGCCCATAGCGACGACGAGGTGGTGGAGGTCGCCGAGCTGCGCTTCGTGGCGCAGGCGCTGTGGCGGTGGCTCCACGGCTGAGGAACCCGAGCGCGATCACACACCGGTCTGTGGCGCCGCGACCACGAGCGCTCATCGACGGTGCTGCTGAAGCTGGCCCGTGGCCCTGCTCGCGGATTGCGCTCGTTGGCGCGACGGACACAATGTCACTCGATTCTCCGTAGGCGCTGAACTCGGGCGCGATTGAGGGCAGGATCAACGAGAACGATGCCGTACCATGCGGCCCAAGCTCACCCGAGCTTCTCGAAAGAACGCCATCTGGGAATGTGCTAACCTCACCAGGCGAGTGTCATGGTCGTTGGGGTGCAGCGGTCGTGAGAAGTTGCAATCGACCGGACGCCGAATTAGACCCGTGGGGTCGGCGATGAGGCGGCAGACAGCCGCGACTGCACTCGGCACGATCACGCTGGCAGGTGCGCTGCTTGCGGCCTGTGGATCCTCCAGTCCTGTCATGCCGCCCCCTGATGCGACACCCAGGCTGATGCGATCGGTGCTTGCGCTCTACAGCGGCGAAAACAATCGGTCCAACGAGACGCTCTCGCCGTCGGTGCAGGCGCTCGACGAGACGGGATCGGCGCTGGTCATGGACGATGCCTGGTTCAAGTACCAGCTTCAGTCCTCCGGGAGCGTGGCCTCATTTGATCGCGGGTACCAGCCTTTCTTCGAGCAGCCTGTCTCTTCCCAAGCGCTCAAGGTTCGCGGCTGGCCGCACTCGTTCGTTGCAACGGCTGTCGCTGTTTCACACCCGTCGGAACCTGCCCCTTGGCACGCCACGTGTGGTGGGATCTTCGTGTTCCAGCAGCAGCGTGGGCGTGGACGTTGGCGTGTTGCGTGGGAGCCATCCATCGTGGATCCCTGGAATCCTCGCTGGCAGCTCGCACCAACTGTAGCTCCGGTGGCGCTGGTTGATCGATCGCTTGCGCTGGCACCGGCTACGCTTGCGACCCAGCTCGCACAAGAGCTTGCTGCCTGGGGCAGTGGAGGAGCTGTTCCTGCCTGGTTGCCAACGTCGTCGTCGCTCCAGGGCTGCATCGGACTGGGATTTCTCGGGACGCTTGACGACCAGGCGGCGCAGAGCGATGGAGTTGTCACCTGGACGGTGAGTACGCAGGTCTGGGGAAGGCCTGGATCGGTCGTTGCCTATCGGCTCGAGCACGGCGGCGCCTTGGTGCTGGCCGCAGTGTCGATGACGAGGACGGAGGCTGTGCAAGCATAAGCACAGGCAAAGGGTGGCTACCTCTCCGTGTCGCATCCGCTTGGAGATCTCGAGCCGGGTGTGCACTACTCGTCGGTAACGTTCCAGTCGCTCGCGGAGGTCGCCGTCGATGACCCACCTCGAGGACGCGGTGGGCCCCTCATCCTTGGCGCCGACGACCAGGATCTGTGGCCGGCATCAGACGTCGTCGAGAGTGCCAACGGGGGCTCGACAGCCTGAGTCGTGCGGTGTGCGCACGTGCGTGGAGGCCACAGTCTGGTGCGGCGGGCGCAGTGCGGTGCTGGCTTGCGTCCACGGAAGTGGTGTAGTGAGCCGAGTCGCCTTGGGCCCGTAGGGAGGTGCTTGTGGAGCGGCGGCCACCGTGTGATCCTTCTTGAGCAAGCAAGCTCACTAAGGAGTCACCACGATGGCCACCACCTCCTCCTCTGGACCTCGTCGCCCTCGTGCCAGAGCACCTGGCCAAGGCTCACCCGGATCTCGTGCGCTCGTTGCTCAGCACCTTCGTCGAGGCGCTCATGGGTGCCGAGGTCGATGCGATCTGCGGCGCGGCCTACCACCATGCGAGCCCCGAGCGCACCAATCGGCGCAACGGGTATCGGCAACGGCCCTGGGATACACGGGTGGGCACGATCGAACTTGGCATCGGCAAGCTCCGCCAGGGCACCTACTTCCCGGACTGGCTCCCAGAGCGCCGTCGTCGCTCGGAGGTAGCCCTCACCAGCTGCTCGCCACCTGCTCGCGTGCTCGGGGTGCTCGAGGCGACGCCTCGAGAAGCTGGCTTGGGCCCTTGGGATCACGAAGCTGTCGAAGTCCCAGATCTCGCAAGATGGCCCACAGCCTGGACGCCGAGGTCCGAGCCTTTCGCACCCGTCCCCTGGATACCGGCCCCTACCCGATCGTCTGGGCGGATGCCCTGGTGGTCAAGGTGCGAGAGGCCGGCAGGACCGTCAATGTCCACGTGCTCGTCGTTACTGGGGTGAATGCGCTAGGGCCACCTGAGAGATCCTCGGCATCTCGGTCGCCACCAGCGAGGATGCGGCCGGCTGGCTCGCTTGCTGGCGCTCGCTCGTGGCACGAGGGCTCTCGGGGGTGGTGCTCGTGATCGTGCGATGCCCACCAGGGGCTCGTCGATGCGATCGGCGAGACCCTACCCGGGGTCACCCAGCAGCGGTGTCGTACCCACTATCTGCGGGATCTCTTGGCCAAGGTGGCCAAGTCGCAAGCAGCCCTTGCGTGGCAACCCTGGTGCGCACCATCTTTGACCAGCCGGACGCCACCGAGGTGGAGGCTCAGTTCCAACGAGTGGTTGACGCGCTGGCTGGGAAGCTGCCTCAAGGCTGCTTGACACCTCGAGCAAGCCCGTTGTGACCTAGTGGCCTTGCCGCACTTCCGCAGAGGAGCTCTGGCGCCAGATCTGGAGTACCAACCCTCGAGGAGCGCTTGCACCAGGAGATCCACCGGCGCACCGATGTGGTGGGCATCTTCCCGGACCGAGCTGCCATCATCCGCCTCATCGGCTCGCTGCTCATCGAGCAGACCGAGGAGTGGGCCGAGCAGCGTCAGTACACGAGCGCCGAAGCCCTCAGCAAGGTCCAACCGGCGAGCTTCCCCGACGCCGACCACGGCACGGAAGACGCCCTCCCGGCGTCGCTGACGGCATAGGATCGAGGGCGGATCACGCGGTGGTCAATACACCACTTCTCCGGACGTGACCCACGCGTCCCCGGTGCGAGGGTGCACAGCGCTCTCTGAGGGGACAGCCCCGGCAGTACTTCGCGAAGGACGCACGGCCCTTCGCGGAGATGGGCACCCGGTAGCCCGCAGGACAGCTGACCCAGCCCTCCTCGACGACGAAGTCATCGAGGCCAAAGCCACCAGGGACAGCCATGGCAAGGGGACGAGGCTTGCTCACCTCCTCGTGGCCACGAGCGGCAAGCTCCCTCGAGACCTCGTTCGTGGCAGAGGCACTGTCGCCGTAGACCGTGCGCGGACCATCCTCGTCGCCACAGGAGCTCGCCTACCACTGCAGCATCGGGCACCGTGCCCTTCGTGAGGGTCGAGGCGGTGACGATGCCGGTGTCCGGCTCGACCGCGACGTGGCCCTTGGAGCCGTGCGATGGCACGGGTGCGGGAGGTGTGGACATGACGAGCGTCGGGGTCCACGGTGGAGATAACCCAGTCGCAAGCGA
>Ga0209012_1000552_pt1 | contig 51096 bp, 41 predicted proteins | sample RS3BMetagenome_FD_184735 | JGI IMG/M metagenome (GOLD analysis project Ga0209012, IMG submission 184735) | Ferric oxide microbial mat and aquatic microbial communities from Rainbow Spring, Yellowstone National Park, USA - RS3B (SPAdes) (version 3) ... | reverse complement strand
CCAAAGGCCAACGGTGGAAGGAATTCACCAAGCAAAATACCCATGGAACCCTGCAAAATAACTGCATCTATGCCATCGCCTGCGACAACCACAATCGCATATGGGCGGGAGAATTAAACCATGGCATAAGTGTATTCAATGGCAAACGCTGGCAGGATTATGACATGGTGCAGAATCCGAAGCACCATGTTCTGGCCGGTCCATTGGGCAATCACGTTTATGCGATGCAGTTTGATCATTACACCGATCAGATGTGGATATGCACCGAGAACGGCATCAGCATTTATCAGTGCAGCCAGACCGCAGCCGCAGTAGCGAGCCGGGCGGTTGATCCGCCCGGGAGCCGACCAGCGAGTGTGCTCCAGCCGCAGCAACACCGATGGCACTACATCACGCAGGCCAATGGTTTGCCGATGAATCCGGATTCGATGGCCTTCGGCCAACACGGCACCGTTTATGTGGGTACGCAGTGTGGGGGTTTGGCGATCGGCACCCCAAGGCAGGGAAGCATATCCGTTTCTGACAATGCGTTGGGCTGGAGCTATTATCAATGGAACGTGATTAAAGGCCCATGGCATATGCCCTTAACGGCAACCGGCAACGGTTTGCCGGGTAATTTGATCAACTCAGTCACAACCACATGGCCCCATCACATGGCGGTAGCGACCGATGAGGGGATCGCATTGGGCAGGTGCGTTGGCGTGCACCAAAGCGCGGCAACGGCGCAATCCGCGATGTTTAGCCGCGGGCCTGGTGCCCGCGCGTCCTCCGCCGCACGTACGGTGTCATCATTGAATATCCATCTGACATTTGAACACGGCCAAAACTTTGTCGCCAAAGTCCACGGCCTGTGGCATCCGCCCGCACACTGGAACCGACCACCGGGGAGATTATTGGCCCAACTGCCAACGGAAGACCACACGACGGTAGTGGCTTGGCAGAGTACACCAGCGGCGGTCGGGCATCCTGCCCGACGAGAATCGCAGGTTGCATCCTCATCAATGGGCAAAGCCGGTTATTTGTGGATGGGCCATTGGCGAACGGGTTTGGATGTGTGGCAATACAACGCCCAGGGAAGAATCATCAATCTCTGGCAGATTCATCGGCCGCAGGTGGGTAATTACATCCAGTCGCTGCTGCCATTGAAAGGCGGCGCAATGGCGGTGGGGTGCTACGGCAAGGGGCTAAAAATCATCACCTTGCCGGGGCAAAGCCGCGATGCATGGAAAACCGGCGGTGGAGGCAACAAGGCAAACGCCGGGCAGCGCATGGCCATGGCCACGGCGCAAGCCGCGGCAGCAAACGCCCCCGAACCGCGGGACGCAAGGCCACCAAGCGCGCGGGAACTTACCGCAATCGCCAATGCCATCCGCAAAGATTTAATAAAATCAAAGGGCGAAAAGCAGCCGCGGATTGTGCCGCTGCCGGACGATTGGCGTACCGAAGGCAACTGGCTGGGCCGGTACGGGAAGTATTGGATGTGCTTGTTCGCAGCTAAGGAAACGGTTGGCGATGTTGCCTGGGGGCCGGGGCCGCGTGGTGTCGAGCACGTGGAGTTTGACGGGCCTCACGTGCGGCCGGGTGATTCCATTCGTTACTGGATTCAAACGCTTTACACTCATAATTCGCGGGCGCTGCAGATTCCGCCGGTGTATTATCAGATGTATAAATCGCTGCACGGGCACAGTTGGGAGGCGGGTGCCGGTAGGCGGGCTTCTGGAATCGACGACCATGGTGAAACGTACCCCACTTGGTGGCAGGGTCCGGATGAAGACGTAATTCTCCGTATACCGGCCGGCCGCTTCGTGCTAAGCCTTTACGAGTGGAACTATAACGGGCACACCGGTGGCATGCGCCAGCGCGACTACCCCATTGCCGTCCAATCGTTCCCGGCAAACTGGCGATACTACTGGGCATCGAAAAGCTATTCTTACCTGGCCAAGTATTGCTATGCCAAGCCCGCGAAGGCCGTTGGACGGTCTGCGGACACTTGGGGTGGCGAATGGATCAAGTTCCTGGTGCGTGGTCCACAAGTGGTTGTGATTCGCATCGAGCGCAACGCGTCGCTCAACGCCCACCTGCTGGGCATGGCGCTGGATATGGTCAACGAGCACCCAGAACCTTACTACTACGGGCAAAGGGGCTGGCACAGGCGGATGGCGTTCGAGCGTGGCCGGCGGCGTGCCCTATTTGCTGGATTGGTGGCGGGCCCATTGAGACACTCATCGGCGCCCGGGTCAGTTGCCACGGAAGATTTGCTCCTTTACCGCGACCAGACTGCGTGGGCCACGTCGGAGGCATTCGCCTACGGGGCGGCCCTGCGCCGGCTTGCAGATAGATCCGGCAACCATTCGCGGTTGGCAACGCGAAGTGTTGCCCGTGCCCAATATCGCCTGGCAATGTTCGGCAGGTGGCAGGTAACCGAAGGATCGCTTGGGCTGATCACGCCCGGGCAGGTGGAGGCGGCAATCAGGTGGAACCGGGTCAATTACACCTACAGGTATTTCGAGTTCCAAGTGATCCGGCGGTATTTGAGGGGTGCAGCTGTAAAAAGCGGTCGTAGGAAGGCGATTCGGAAAGTTGCGGTGGCGGGATAGTCTTGCCCGTGAGATTGCGTAATGTTTTTTCAAGGAGTAACGCGATGAAAGATCAGAAACGGAAAGAATCGGCAGCAGAGCAGCATGGAGGGGCTAAGCGGCCAGGTAGGGCCAACGCGCTCGGGCTCGCTGCGGGCATTATTGCTGCGGGCCTGACAGCGGGCTTTTTGCTGGGGCAGGAGGTTCAGACTGAAGCGACCCCGACCTATTGCAGTTACGAGGTGACCGGCCTTACGCCCGCGACGGTGGCGTTCTTGCAGCAGCAAGGCTGGCAGGCGGGCCTTTCGCCTTTTTTAAACAACACCGGGTACGTGTGCGATCCGTGTTCCACCGGAACCGTCGCATGCGGTGCCTCCCCCGCTTACCCCCTCGGCACACCCAACCCGCCGGTCCTCTTGGTGCAAAACTCCACAACCTGCGGGGCGTGCACACACGGGGGCCTCTGAAAATGGCGGAAAGAATGGTGCGAATTAACTTGGTGTGCCGGCGGGCTCCTAGTACCGACCGGCGGACGCTGACGGCCCTCATGTTGCTCCTGAGCACGGCCAGCGCCTTGGGGGGTATGCCAGCACCACTGGGCGGCGGTGCGGAGAGTTCAACCGCGGCGTGCCATCGACTGCTGCGGCTTCCGAAGGGCGCGGCCGACTACCTGCCCGCATACGCCCGGCTTGCGGACTACCTTTTCCGGCATTCCGGTCCACTACAGAGGGCGGATGGTCCCGCAGCACTCAAGAGTGCCTTGGAGAAGGTGGAAAGCTCACCCTTGGCAAGAGCGAGCCTCGACGCGATCGAAGCATCCACTGTCCACGGCACGCCACCGGCGCTATTACGCCGCGAGATTCTCCGGACCTTGTCCCTTACCGGCCGCGCCGCCATTGGCAGTCCCCACCGCGAGAGTACCTACAGCCTTGTTCACCGCATGAAGTTGGCCGACCTGTTCTGGGAGAAGGCCTCGCAGTTGAGCCGCCTAGGCCATAAACGGCGAGCCTACCGCGCCTTGCGATGCTGGCTTTATCTATATTCGCAGGACGACGTGGCCGCGTCACGGTTACTCTGGTGCAATCTAAATTCATCGGTTGTTCCGAAATTCGGGATGCCTCACGCGGTCTATCATTCCTTGCGGGAATATTGCCGGCGTGCCATGCGTGCGCGAATCAGATTCAATCAAGCACTTGTCGCGTGCCCCACGGTGCCCCCGAAGCCCGCTGGGGCCGGGCCGCAGCACACGTATAGCGCGCGGCAAGTGGTGCGGGGACTTCAGACTATTTGGGCACTCGCGAGGCCGCGTTTAAGCTGGCGCTACAAAGTGTTGCAGATGGCGGCGAATCAATCCACACGGGCGGGGGCGTTCGGCCGTCGGCGGGCCCTTGCGGAGGTCAAATCCATGCTCGGCGAGTGGCTGCGAGCTGCGCGCCGCAGCCACTCTGGCCCCGCTCTGGAGCGCAGGGCGATTATCCGCTGGATCAAGGAGGCGATGGGGCCATGATAGGTCGCTGGAATGATGAGGCCGTGGCTGCAAGCCGTATGGCATTGGGCATGGTGTTCATCATCGCCGCGTTGCGCAAATGGTTCGATCCTGCACATCAGAGCACCTACTACGGCAACTTGGCACACGCCTCGCCGATGATTGGCTGGGCGATCGTAGCCGGTGAACTGCTTCTGGGTGCTTGGCTACTTTCGGGCTTCCGCACGGGGCTGGCGGCCGGCGTCGCCCTTTTTGTACTGGCGATATTCTCCGGAGAGCGAAACGGGGACGTAGCTAGTAATGACAGGTGGCCGGATTGTGGATAGCGTGTGGCGTGCCAGTTGGGCTTCGCAAATCGGCGGCGGCACCGCTGCGGGTGTCGCGGATCGAGGGCCGCAGGCGCCATAATTCGTCGGTTCGGTGTGACGATTTGGAGATCGCGTATGGAAAATACAATGAAAAGTTTTGGCCGGCGTGCCTTGCTTATCGCAGTCGTGGTGGGGTGCGGCTTGTTATCCCCCCATCTGCCGTGTTTTGCGGCGGTAGCCAAGCGCCCCAAAGCTGGTAATGGGCATAAGTTGATGGCCCAAATCGGTGCTGCACTTGGGGGCAAAGACGCCGCCAAACAGGCGTGGGCGATAAAGCGAATCGGCAAAATACTGGCCAGCAACCCGGGGAATTTTGCGTTGCAGCGTGATCTGGCTTTTAACTGGCTTCGGGCCTTGGCCCGTGATGGAGACTACAAGGCAGTGGTCGCCATCGTAGGTGAGGCCATCGTCGACAATCCGGGATCGACGGCTTTTATAGATAAATGGCAAGCGGATCGCATCCAAGCGCTGCTGGCAATGGATAGGACGAATGCCGCATTACGGAACGCCAAAAGCCTCTTTAATTTTGCCACTATTCAAGACACTCCAATGGCGATCGTATTGGTAAACGAGTGCCTGCTGGCACAAAAGCCTGATGGGTCGACGCTGGCGCGTGAATTCCGGCAGGAACAGTTTATGGGATCGCAGCCACCGGGACCGGGCCAAAAGCCGAAGAAGTGCATGGTGCTCCAAGGGATTACCGTCAATGCCAAACCGTATTCAGCTTGCATCAGGCGAATAGCCGGAGTCGGCCTGCCGGCGCTGATCGCCAAGGGGGATTTATGGCTTTTGGCGGATCATCCCAACCGTGCCATGAAATGCTTTAAGCAGGCTTATGAAATAGCGGTACCCAAGCAGTTGCCCATGGTCTGTGACCGGATAGTGGCAGGCATAAGAGCCAAATATGGCACCATTGGCCCGGCCAATGCGTGGCTTAAATCGATTGCACGGTAAGGTGGCATTGGAAACCACCAAAGACACCATCGACGCCAAGGAGGGCAAAACGGCTTGATGGAATCGCGTTGCGATGCCCGAGCGTTGGTGCAAAAAAGACAGTGTGCCCTACGCGGAGATGACGACGAGATGAAAAGCAGATGGTGGCAAATCGGTTGTGCAGTGGCCATTGCCGTGGCCAGTCTTTGCCCGCAGGTGGCACGGTCAAACCAGCAGGGTGCCAAATATGCCTGGATCACGGCCGCCCTGCGAAGCAGCAACTTTAACCGGCAATCGCAGGCGATCAAGCGGATTGATCAGTTGGTACAGCGGCCGATGCCCTTTGGCCTGATCCATCAGATTAGCTACCAATGGTTGCCACAGTTGTTGGCGGACGGCCATGATGCGGCAGTCGCGAAGCTGGCACGCGAAGAGATTCTAAGCCATGCCAGTTGGACCGCTCTGGTGGGGGTGTGGCAGCAAGAGCGGGTGGAAGCGCTTTTAGCGCTGAACAAGAACCATGCCGCATTGCGGAATGCCAGAAGCCTGTTCAACGTATGCCCATTGGGCCAGACGGAGACGGCATTGCTGCTGCTGCAAAAATGTCTGCAACGGGTTTATCCGCATGGGCATAAACTCATCGATCTGTTTATCAGTGAGCAAATATCCGGGGCGGCAAAGCCGGGTGTATCATGCAAGGTGCTTTCGCTTATTAAGATCAATGCCAAGCCATATGATGCGGAGATAAACAATCTGCACGGAACAACCCAATGGGCGCTGGTGGCCAAGGGTAACATGCTGCTGATGGCCGGGCGGGTGAATCGGGCACTAAGGCAGATGAAACTGGCGGAAGCACTGGATGGCAACCCGAACACCTACCTTGCAGATTCGGCCAATGTGGCCCGAGCGCTTAAGGCGTTGGACGGCACGGTATACCGCGCCAACCAGTACATGCTGACCGCCGCCCACCGCGCCGCCATGCTGGGGCGGTAGAGACGCAATGCGGTGGTTGGCCGCCTGTACGCCAAAGGGTCCTCAGGCCGAACGGCTTGATGCCGACCTGACGTGTACCATCCAATAGTAAATATCGAGCAATTTGAGCCGCGGCCGGTCCGACCGGAGTTGACTGGTCGCGCTGGTGGCAGTTTGGCTATAAAATGGGGGACGTGTGGCCGATGTGTGACGGGCTTTTGGTCTGTTCAAGGTTTGCCGCATTTTATAGACCGGCTGCGGCGCTATTCTGACGGGTGGGCCGCCTGCGGCTGTTTTTAGGATGCAGTTGATGCGGTTTTATGTGGATTCTTCGGTAAGTGGGGCGGTGGCGCGGCGGCTTGAACAACTCGGTCACCATGCAGAAACCAATGTGCCTGATGATCTGGATACCTTATCAGCGGCGGAGGTATGCCGATGGATGATGAAATCCGGCCTGCAACTGGTTACTGCGAATAAGGCCCTTATTGCCGGCATTTATGAAAAGACCGCGGTGTTCCAGGGTGTTATTATTTTTTTACAGGAACCGGCCGAAGATATTGCCAGCGTTTTTGAACGATATTCGGCCCTTAAGCCCGGGCGGCTTTACACGCTTACCGCTCGCAAGGTAAAAGTGCGGCAATTGCCAGGGGTCATCGTTTAGGCCAGTTGCTCGTGTCGGCACGCACAATCCGCATCGGCTGCAATACAGGAGACACACGGCGGCGTGTTTGAACTTTCGCAATCCAACGTGGTGGACTATCTGCTGGATCGCGGCGAAATCAGTTCCGCGGACGTGCTGATTCAGCAACTTGGTGGCGGGGTTTCCAGCGTGGTGATTAAGGTGATGGATGCCAACGGTGGCGAACCGGTGGGCACCGATATGCGCACGCCCGGGCAGATAAAACGCGGCGTGCCTGATACGCGGATGCGTGCGGGCAAATGCATGGTGCTCAAGCAACCCAAGGAGCATTTTGCCGTGGCCACCACGTGGCGCGTGGATACGGACCGCATATGGTTGGAGCGCGACGCCCTGGGTATGCTTTCAACTGTGATGCCTGCGGGCACCTTGCCCGCGGTTATGTGGGCGGATACCGCCAATCAGATATTGGCGATCAGCCCGGCCCCACCGGAGTATGTAAACTTTAAAACGCTGCTGCTGGCCGGTAAAACATTCCGCTGGCCGATTACCGCTGCGGCGCGGTGGCTGGCGCAGTTACACATGGCGACGGCGGGGATGGCAACGCCCGAGTTATTTAACAATCAGCGCCTTTTTCAGCAGCAGCGAATTGTTCCATACCTTAAATATCCGCAGGCGGCCCACCCGGTCGTGGCAGATCGTCTGGAATTGCTGGGCGAATTTTTGCTTTCGCAACCGGTGTGCCTGATTCATGGCGACTTTTCACCCAAAAACATACTCATTGCGTCGGATGCAGTGACGGAGCGAGGGATATTTGTGGTGGATTTTGAGGTTGTGTTTCGTGGTCAGCCGCTGTTTGATATTACCACGTTAATGAATCATTTATTGCTTAAGGGGTTTTATCACGCGCCGCAATGGCGCCCCTTTATGCTGCTGGCGGATGAAGCGTGGCATGCTTACCAGCAGGCCGCCACACCGCGTTTGCTGGCGGCGGCCGGGCAGTGGGGAGGTATTTTGCTGGGCGGGCTGCTGCTTGCGCGGGTGGATGGACAATCGCCCGTGGAATATCTGACTGATGAACTCAAGCGGCAGGCGGTGCGGGATTGCGCTGTGGCGCTACTCAAATCGGGTGGATCGATGGATGATGCCTTGGATGCGGTGGGCGAACATTTAGGGCAATTGGGCTGAACCATGCCGGTATACCCAAAAACTGCCACGTGCAGTCCAAAGTCCGCTGGGTGCGAAGAGGCGATCGTGCTGCGTGGCGTGGGTATCTGGACGCCGCAATATTCGTCAGTTGCCGCGCTGTGCACCGCCGCATTTAACTCATCAGCGGCCGCCACATCGAAAGCGGGTCTGCACCGTGCCAGCGCCGATGCGGCGGATCTTTGGCCTCAAATTGTGGACGCCATCGTGCAGGGTGTGTGCGGGTGGCACGTAGACCTCGCTGGCTGCCCACTGATTTTTGCCACCACCAAAGGGGATATCCGGCGCACCATCCGGGTTGTAGGCCAGCCGGACGCCCCGTTGCCGAAGCTTGCGGACGATGCCATCGCGATTGCCGATGCATGCGGGTTTTGCGGCGAGGTGATCTGCATCAGTACAGCGTGTGCATCATCATTGGCGGCTCTTTGCGAGGCTCACTTGCTGCTGACCAGCCAGCCGTCATTGGATCGCGTGGCGATTGTAACGGCGGATACGGCATCGGCGTTTGTGCAGGATGGCTTTGCATCCCTGCGGGCCGTGGCGGAGGCTGGTGCCCGGCCTTTCGATGCAAGCCACGGTGGCCTTTGCCCAGGCTCGGCAGCGGCATGGTGCCTGCTAGAAAGGGGCGCCGCATTGCCCAATGACATTCAACTGCTTGGCTGGGGGCTGGCCAATGATGCGGCCCATCTGACAGCACCCGATGCACAGGGGCGCGGCTTAACCGCGGCCATCCACAGCGCGGTGCAAGCAGGTAATATGGCTCTGGATGATATTGATGTCATCATGGCCCATGGCACGGGCACAGCGTTCAGCGATGCTATGGAAGCCAGAGTATTTGCGCAGCTCTTTGCCCACCAGCCGCCACTGACTGCGGCCAAAGGCCTGCTGGGGCACACGTTGGGTGCCAGCGGACTGCTGGAATTGTCAATTGCATGTGAGATGCTGCGGCGGCAGCAGATTCCACCGATCGCAGGGCTAATCCGCTGTGACTACCCGGGTATTAACCCTGTTTGCGGCCAGCCAACGCAACCAACTAGGCCAATTCGCACGGTTTTGAAAACTGCCAGCGGTTTTGGCGGTGTCAATGCCGCCGTTATCATCGGAAGGTATGATCGATGACACCTGCCGGGAAACCAAATAATATTTTAGTTGATCATGAATATCAGCAGGCATTTACCTGCATGTTGCAGGGGCCGTTTCCGCGTCCATGGCTGGAGACCGTGGTTCCGGAAGTGGAAGGCTGGCTGCGGGGGGTAAATGATCGGAGCAGGATCGGATTGTTCTGGGCATCGGATTTGGATTCGCTTTGGGCCGATGCAGCCTTTGAAATATCGCGCCGCACGGATGGCGGACGATTCATCAGCCCCGGCGCGTTTCGGCACACGCTGGCGAACATGGATGCAGGCAGTCTGGCGCTGCATTTGCGCATAACCGGACCGGTCATGACATTCAGCCTCGGCAACGACTTAGAGGTAGCAGAGAATAGCGCCCGGCGTTTTCTGGCGGGCCGGCGCATCAGCGCGGCGATTACCATCATTGAATTTTCGGCCAACCCAAATGACAACGGGACAGAGAAGCGTAAACCCATTTACCACGCAGCCGGGTCTATTGAGCGGCAAGTACGCGCTCGATATTTGGCATTGGCACCGTAAAAAGGGGCAGCCGGTGGTGCGACACCTACCGGAACGCCTGCGATCCCCTACTCCAGCTTGTCGAACAAGCATTGGTGCCGCCGGTTTGGTGCGGCCAGCGCCGTGCGGATACCCAAGCCACGGGAGGCAACGATATCGGACTATTAACCGCGGCGGGCGTAAGCTTGGCCTTTATTGCCCGCGTTGCGGCAACATCGGGCCGCTGGCGGCGTTAGGCTTGTGGTATACTGGATGTGGAATTTCACAGTGGGATTCACAGTAGTGGTGCCATTGCTATGACCAGCCTGAACCCTTCAGATTACTCTTCCGGGATGTCTGCCGACCGCGACTTTGCGGCAGTTGCTGCCAAACTGGAGCAGGCCGGCGCACAGTTTCGCGCGGCGATGCTGCTGGGGGCTGTTGGACGGTTTGTGGCGTTTTTTGCCCCACTGGTGGTGGCGGTTGTGCTGGTGGCGGGGCTTGTTTCATTGCCGTCGGTGGTGCTTTGGCTGCTGATTGTCGCCGTTCCCGCTGCAGCGGTGTGGGGTTATTTGCGCTGGTTGCATCCGTGTATTTTTATGCGCCCCGGATATGGGCAGATTGCTCGCTGGGTGGAAGCAGAAAATGCCCGCCAGCTTACCAAGCCATCAGGTCAGAATTCTGCCAGTGCGGCTGCCCCACTGGAAAATAAGCTTATCAACGCGGTGTTGCTGTCCGATGAACTGGCGACCGCCAGCCAGCAACCCGCCAAAGGTGACCTGCGCCCGGTGCTGATACCAAAAATTATTGGCCAGATCGCATCGGACTTAAGCGATGAAAATCTTTCACGCTACGCGCCTTGGAAACAGCAGGGGCGGGCCTGGCTATGGGCGGCGGCCAGTCTGCTGATATGTGTCATCATCATCGGTGGATTGCATGGGCAGCTTGCACGGGGCCTGTCGGTATTATCCAGCCCCGGGGCGTTTGTTCCCCGGCAGGGCACGGCTGAAATATTAAATGTTACCCCCGGTGATGCGACCCTGCTGGCCGGGCAACCGGTGGATTTCACGGTACGTGTCAAAACGCCGCACCAGAGATTGGTCTCCACTTACCTGGATATTCTCTTTCGCGATGGTCATCATCAGCGGTTTACCATGCATCTCTTTGGGCGCAACAATGCCAATTATGCCTATCAAATGGCGTCGGCGGCGCAGGGTTTTGCATATGTGATTTCTGCAGGTGGCACGCAAAGTCAGCGTTACCAGGTTAATGTGCTGCCCAAGATATCGCTTGCGTCTCTTCAGGTGGCAGTACAGGCACCGCGATACACCAGACCCACGACTGCAACCCAGTTAATAACCATCGCGGGTGGCAAAAAAGTTTTGACCACGGCCAGCCCGGCCGTGCCCGAAGGCAGCCGCGTGGCATGGCACCTTACACTGGCCAATCCATTGCAAAACGACACCATCGCACTGCAATTATCCAGCACGCGTACCACAATGTTGCATACCAGCGACGGTGTGCATTTTCAATCTCGGCCTGTGGCGGTGCTTAAATCGCTTCGTTATCGCTTCCTGATAAGCGACGGTTCGGGTAATGTTCTGCAGACTTTTCCTGATGCAGGCCGCGGGCATTTTTATTTAACATGCACCATCGATCAGCCACCGGAGGTGCATGTGCTTGTTCCGCATCAGAACGTGATTGAAACCCCGGGCAGCCATTTGCCCTTGAAGGTACGTGCCACCGATGACCATGGCCTTACAGCCGTCACACTGCAACTGGCATTGGCGGCACACCGTTTTCACACCATCCGTCGCTGGCCTATCGGGCTGGCAGAGAATGGCCGCCCGGCTACCACGGTGACCATTCCTCTTATGCTTTCCCTGCCCGCAAAAACCTATCCGGCGGGCCAGACGTTGCGGTACCGGTTTACCGCTACCGACAATCGGCAGATCAATGCTTCCGACCCGCCACTTGGCCCCCAGACGACCGATGGCCGGATCTTTAAAATTACCATGGCCCGGCAGGTGGCTCCTTCGCCGAAAAAAATTCACGCATGGCGGCGGCTTATTGGCATCATTCAAGGTATGATCCAGCACCAACAGACGCTGATTGTGCGTGCCAACACAATGTTCTCTGACACACAGCTGCTGCAAATCACGGGCGAGGCGGCGCAGGTTACCACCGGTCAGATTGCCCTTCGCAGCAGCATGCAGCAAACGGTACGAACGTTTCCCTTTACAACATCCATGCGTACCATTAAGGCTGGCTTGCAGATTCTCTCTACCGGCGATGCGGCGCTGGCCATCACCCGCGCCAGTGAATTAACCCGTGTTGCGGCGATGGCGGCGGCCAGCCCGCTGGAGCATACGCTGCATCGGCATCAGCTCAGTACCCTTAATGCACTCAAGGCCCTGCTGAACCTGGCCAAGGCCAAACTGGCTGATCTCAAATCGCGGATATCTCATCAGGGCAGCAATTTTCAGGATCAGGGCCGGCAGCAATGGAAGCAACTTGCCCTGGAGCTGAAAAAATTTGAAAAGCAGCAGCGCGATGTTATCAGCACGTCAGAGCGTCTGGCGCAAAAACCCGTCAGCCAGTACGACGCCAAGGATAAATCTGAACTTCTGCGTGCCCAGGCGCTAGCGGATAAATGGTCGAAGTTCTTAAATCAAAAACTGATCAATATGAGTAATCTAACCGAGCAGGATCAGGCCAACGCTGCCCTTAAAGACGACCTGGCTGAGATGAACGTGCAATTGGCCATGGAAAAGGCTGCTTTGCAGATCAAGGCCATCAAAATCGCCACACCACTGGAGCAGGAGGGTCTTGAGGACGCCAAGAAACTGACGTCCAACATCGAACAGTGGCTGATGCAGAAGCCGGACACCTACAAATGGGAAATGGAAGAACCCGTCGCCCAGAATGACGTCCCTGATCCGCCTCTGCCGGCTGAACTTCACGACATGATTGGAAAAGTATTGGAACATGAAGAGGACATGACCAGTGATATGGAAAGTCTGGGCAGCAAATGGAATGATTCCATCAATAAGGGCAACGGATGGGGTGCGATGGATGGGCCAATCAGCGATATGAGTGCCCAGGGCGTCACTGGCAATGAAATGCCGAAAAATGATGAAATTCAGGGCCGCAGCGGTTCGGGCCGCGAGGGGCGTGCCAGTGGTGAAATGGTAGGTGCCACCGCCACAGATAAGGGTGGCCGCCGTACGCCCACCCGTCTGACACAGGATCCCTTTGCCTCCGGCAAAATTCAAGATTCTTCCAAACAACCGCCGGGTGGGGCAACGGGTGGTGGCAAAAAAGCCGGGTACAGTGGCGAAGGGCTTGAAGGCCCCGCCCCCCTTGGGATGCAGAAAAATCTGAAGCGTCTGGCTGGCACGCAGGCCCAATTGCTGAACCAGACGGAGCGGCTGCGACTGGAAATGCACGCCGACAATTTTAATGACTTCAAATTAATTGAGGCTGCCGTCCTCATGCAGGATGCCAAAAAGGCACTCAACGCCTACCAGTACCACACGGCGCTCATTGAGCAAAAAATGGCGGTGCAGGATTTAGCCACCGCCAAACTGCTTGCCGCTGCCCAGGCCCATGTGGCCATCGACAACACGGGGCCGGTGGGTAAAAAGCTGCATCATCTCTCCGACGCAGCGGCCAGCGAACTGCCCAAGGGATATCAAAACCCGGTGAAAGCTTATTTCGCACGGATATCTCAGGCGGGGCAGTAAAGCCGCCGAGCTGTCGGGATGAAGCGAAAAAGTTCGTACCACAACGGCACAACGGACACAACGTAGATGATGGTAGGCTGCTGGGGATTTATATCCTCCAGTCAAAATCATCGTGGCATTCCCGGAGCTGCGAAGGTCTAAAATCGTGTTTGCGGCAAAGAACCTCGTGCCCGTCGTGTCGTCGTGGTGCAGGGGCATCAGTCGACGCAGCCAAGTGCATCGGTATGCCAACATTTTGCGCCGGTTGTATGATGAAATTGCCAGGTGCATATTCGGTATTTCAACTGTGGCATCGCAACCGCCGCGGCTTGCGCCCACCTGCGGCCGCAATGGTGATAATATAGCTGGGTATCGGGTGTATCGCGTTTATGCAGAAGGGTAAATTGTCATGTTAATGCTGGGTTTGGATATTGGTACCTCGGCCACAAAAGCCTTGCTGCTGGCGGCTGATGGTGAGGTGTGGACGGCAGAAGCCACTCATGATTTGCATTGCCCCCGCCCAGGCTGGGCCGAGCAGGACCCCGCCCAATGGTGGCATGCATCCCTGACGTCCATGAAAAAAGTATTGAGAAAGGCACGACGGAAAGCTTCGGAAATTACTGCCATCGGCCTCTCGGGTCAGATGCATGGCAGCGTATTTCTGGGGGATTCGCCTCAACCGCTGCGGCCAGCCATTCTCTGGAACGACCAGCGCACCAGTGCCCAGTGCCGCCAGATACAGGACGCCGCCGGCGGCCGCGAAGCACTGGTTGCCATGGTGTCAAACCCGGCGTTGACCGGTTTTACCGCCCCAAAAATTCTCTGGCTGATGCAGAACGAGCCGCGGCGGTACGCCAAGGTTCGGCATATCCTTCTGCCCAAAGATTACATCCGCTATTGCCTCACCGGCCAGTATGTCACAGATGTGGCCGACGCATCGGGCACGCTGCTGCTGGATGTAAAAACCCGCAGTTGGTGTACGGCCTTGATTGACAAGCTGGGCATCGACGCGGGTTTGCTGCCAGTGGTGATGGAATCCACCGATATCAGCGGCGTGGTGACACAACCGGTGGCGGGACTCACCGGCCTGCGGGCCGGCACCCCGGTCGTCGCAGGGGCGGGCGATCAGGCCGCTGGAGCCGTGGGTGCCGGTGTGGTTGCGCCGGGAGTGCTCTCGGCCACCATCGGCACCAGCGGTGTCATTTTTGCTGCGGCTGATAAACCGCTTACCGATCCGCAGGGGCGCATTCATACCATGTGCCACGCCATTAAAAATACCTGGTGTCTGTTTGGCTGCATGTTAAGCGCAGGCGGTTCCTACCAATGGATGCGAAACCTGCTGCAATCCGCTGGGGGCAAATCGGCGGCCTACTCATATGACCAACTTAACGCGCTGGCGCAGGCAGTCCCACCCGGGGCCGACCGCCTGCTGTTTTTACCGTATCTGACCGGCGAGCGCTGCCCGCACGCCGATCCCAATGCACGCGGCTGCTTTATCGGGTTGACGCCATCGCATCGTGCCGGGCATATGGTGCGTGCGGTGATGGAGGGCGTTACGCTGGGCATGCGGCAGCAGGTGCAAATGATGCGCGGGCTGGGGGTGGAGGTAAAAGATATCCGCGCTGGCGGTGGTGGCAGCCGCAGCGAATTCTGGCTGCAAATGCAGGCAGATATGTACGGTGCTGTCGTAAGTACCATCCGTGTGGATCAAGGCGCGGCATTGGGGGCGGCGATATTGGCGGGCGTTGGTACAGGGGTGTGGCCCGGTGTACCTGAGGCAACAGCCATGTTGGTTAAAACGCAGAAAAAATTCCGTCCCAATGCCAGACGGGTGGACTTTTACAACCAGCTCTCCGCCCGTTACGAAATGCTTTATCCCGCACTGGCCCCAGCGTTTGAATCGCTTTCCACATTGCCGGATAAGTGATCGGCCGGCGGGTGGGATCGATCCGCATCAGTGGCAGGATGGTTGACAGCGTCCGCAGAAGCCAGGTCATGGCGGCGCGGCAGATCGATGGGCGGCATATTCCATTGTTCGGATGCATAAAGAACCGTGTACTTAAGTATCACGCCGATGGCAGTCTTGTAGCAGATCGCCAGGCCAAAACGCCCCTGCAGAAAGCCACCCCGGAAAATATAATATTTTATAAATGTTATTGGCGGCCGCAGCAGCAACTTAAGCCAGCTGGCCCGCCGCCCGCTTTGGACCATGGCCCGGGCCAGAACAAAGGCATGTTCGGCCATGCGGGGACCATCGTTGAAGTCCCGCCATTCAAATGGCTTAAGCCGGTTATGCAGCAGCGGCCCCGCCAGTCGCCCGGTGCCAAAGCCCGCCAGCGGTCGCCGCACCTCCGGCGCGCTTTGCGGCTCCCACTGCACGCGGTGCTTATGCAGCAGCCGCGTCTGGTAATCTGGCGACCAGCAGCGGACATAACGCCCGCCAACGTAATTCTTCCGCGGAATGCGAAACTGTGCCGTCCGCCGCACCTCCTGCGGGGTTAATTGCTCGATGCATGATGCCAACTCGGCTGAGCACTCTTCATCCGCATCCAATGCCAGCACCCATTCATGACGGCATTGCTCGGTGGCAAATTTGCGCTGGGCGCTGTAGCCCGACCATGGATGGGAAATAAAACGCGGTTTGGATGGGTGTGCCAGCACCACCTCCCTGGTGCCGTCCGTCGAGCCGGAATCCACCACGACAATGTCATCGCACCACATCAAAGAATCCAGTGCGGCGCCAATATTCTTGGCCTCGTTACAACAGATGATGCATGCTGATACGGGGATCGACATATCAATAAGCGTAAACCAAATGCCCACAGGCGGGAAGCGGTTCGGACATGGCCGCAGGCGGCTAACCACGGCGATATCGCCGCACAGCCGCGGGGGCTTTCAACACGGGTCCGCTGGGGTCAGCGAGGGCGACGGGGATCGAACCCGCAACCTTCGGATCGACAATCCGATGCTCTAACCAATTGAGCTACGCCCCCGTGGGCGAATGCAACAGGATATCGCCACCGGGACTGCATTTCAAGGCTGAAATTCTGGGCATTGGAAACGGAAAACACGCGTGGCAATGTCTTTGGGCCGCCCACATAAATAGACCTCCGGCCCGTTACATAGCGTCAGTCTTGCCCGATGTTGCTCAGACGCGGGAATCCGGCCCCGACGCAGGCTGGCACTCTGCAGATTCACAACGACGACACCACGTGCGGGGGGAGCAATGCACTATATTCCTGGCTGCATTTTCAATATGCCCCAAAACCATTGCCACTCCGATTAAATAGGATGTTTCTCGCCACCGAGTCAGCGGCGCGCCGCGTCACCCGCGATGAACGCCGAATGACGGGCATCCCGATGTCTTCTGCCAGCGTTTTGGGCGTCCGGTGGCACGGCCGCCCCGTTCATGACCGTTGGGCAATGGGGGAGCTGGCGAGTATCGGGTCTGGGCCTCTTGGCGGGAACCTCCTAGTATTGTATTGCCACGTCCAAGCCGGTTGTTGCATCGATCCGTGGGCTCGGCAGCGTGGCCCTACCGTCACGTGGCGCGGGTACGGAAAGAATCCAGCGGACCTGGCAAGGGGCTGCTGGGGCAGATTCCGCCAGGCTTATTGGCACCGCCGGCAGGCTGGGCCAAGCTGAAAGACGAGCACTGCATTTGCAAGGAACAGCGTGGACGAAGATAATTTCAAACTGAAAAGGCCGCCGATCATTGAGGCTGTTTTAGACATTGACTGCGACATGCCGCCGACCTTGGACTCAGATAAGTTGCGGCAATCCGCCATAGGTGCCTAGCAAGAGCGGTACCCCAATGTTCGTACCGTCCCTGACGAAATTTTAGCAATCGCGAATCATCCGCCAGAGTCAGCCCTGCCGGGGGCAAAGCCCGACTTTCAGGCTCTCCAATTTTTGCATTCTGACGAAAAGCAATTGGTACAGGTGCGGCGGCGGGGATATTCGTTCAACCGCCTTGCACCATATTCAACCTTGGACGATTACCTGCCCGAGATTCAGCGGACATGGGCGGCATTTGTAAAATTTGCAAACCCGGTTTTGATCCGCACCATACGGTTGCGCTACGTCAATCGGATATCCGTGCCCTTTGAAGGTGATGATTCCAATGCGAGTGCAGCATTAAAACAATATATGAAAGTCGGCCCCATGTGGCCCGGCGAGACCAATTTTGCGCTGGGTAGGTTTTTGAACCAAAGTCGTTTAGTTGAGAGGGGCACCAGCAACAGGGCGAATGTTGTGTTGATGACGCAGGGCACGGAGGCCAACAAACTGAATTTGATATTGGATATATCGGCGTGGCGCCAGGAAGATGCGGAGGTTGGCGACTGGGCTGCGATCAACACGACGATCAAGATTTTGCGGACATTGAAGAACCGAATCTTTTCAGGTAGCTTTACAAAAGCAGGGCTGGAGTTATTTCAATGAATTTTAACGCATCGACTTTTCACCTGGGCGTTCCGCGACCGAGATGGGCCGACACTGCGGTTTCTCCAGAAGCGGATGCAGTGCTAAGAACGACCCTAAAGGTGTGGGCTGAATCATTCGAACGCTCGGAGTCTATTTCACGGAGACGCTCGCGTGCTATTTCCGATCTGCGTGGGATGGCGGTTGGTTGTCGATCTGAGAATTGGGACGGCAACGGTGCCGAAGCGATCAGCGCTCAGGCCGTGGCGCATGTGGAGCGGTTGATATCGTTGTGGCCGGCCGCATTGCCCCTGCCGGAGCTGGCACCCGAACCAGATGGTTCCATTTCGCTTGACTGGATAACGTCGCGGTACCGCCTTTTTTCGGTAAGTGTTGGCAGGTCTGATCGAATCACGTATGCGTGGCTCAATGGGACAGATCGAGGGCATGGTGTTGAATTTTTTGACGGCGAACCATTCCGCGAGGAGTGTTGGACGGTGTGGGGAAAATTGTAAAACATGACGAAGCTTGATTCTGGACTGTCTGAGGATGTGGCCGACGATGAGTCATTGGCTCGTTTTCTTTTTCACAGTAACCAATACAACGCCAAGATGGTGAAGCCTGCGGCGTTTCTGCCCCATCCCAGGGACTACGAAACCTCCGTTTCCCGGCACGGGGCCACACCGCTGGATGCCCTTGAAGGGCTTGGCAGGCTGGCGGCTGGGGGCTGCACACACTGCATGGGTCAGCCATCATTCGTGCACAGACTGTTACGGGGGCCTCGTTGAACGTGGTGGCCGACGAACCGCCACCGCGGCACGTGGTGATCCGCGGGTGGCCAGTGATGGATAACGATCCGGATCTTCAAAAAGCCAGGCATAAGGAAAAAGCGTTGACCCTCGCCAGCGCCGCTGGCCCGCCGCTACTGTTTAGATAACGCGGGGCTTGTGGGGCGGGCGTCCCACAATACGATTCCAACCGTACGGCAACCTTAAATTAAAAAAAGGAATCCTCCCTCGCCGGTAGATACTTATTTGAAAGGACCTTGATAGACATTGCGGGCGGGCTTGTTGCGCAAAATTGAACTTTCCGGCGGTGCCAGTAGCACTTGGGCGTTGGTGGGTATTTTCGGCAGGCGGCACTGGCGTTGTAACAGCAGGCCGCTAGAATACCCGCTGTGAAAAGATCAATCCGAAATATTTGCCGGCGGTGGATTTGGCTGCTTCCGGTTTGTGCAGCGCTGGCGGGCATCGTTCTGCCAGCGGCGCTGGCGTATGCCCGTGCCGGCGGGGGGGAAGGGTTTGGCGGCGGTGGGGGCTTTGGTGGGGGTTCAGGGGGGCACTCTGGAGGTGGGGGCGCACTTTTAGAGCTTATCATTTTTCTCATCATCCAAAACCCGGAGATTGGCATTCCACTGCTGATCATCTTGGGTGTGGGGTATTTTTTCACACATCGATCTGTTGCCGGTGCCATCACCAACAATCGGATTGATCGGGGCATGGACGCCGAAAGTGATCTACTCGCTAATCAGGGCCTGTTAAATTTACAGGCCGCCGACCCCAGTTTTGATGCCCAGGCGTTTTATCAGCGGGTGACGCAGGCCTTTTTGAAGATGCAGGATGCATGGTGCGCCCAGAATTTATCCACAGTGGACGCTTTTATTTCCGACGGCGTGCGTGAGCGATTCAAACTGGAATTTCTGCAGGCCCAACGACTGGGCGAAAAAGATCGCATGTCGCAAATTCAGGTGCTTTCGGTATCGCTGGCGCACGCAACCAGCGACCATCTCTACGACACCGCCGTAGTCGCCATTCAAGCCGGTGCCGTGGATCAAACCATCTCTGCATCCACCGGTAAGGTTTTATCAGGTTCCGACCAAAGCGAGCCATTTGAGGAATATTGGACGTTTTTGCGGCGGCGGGGGGCTAAGAGTACCAATAAACCCGGCCTGATGGAAGGAAACTGCCCCAACTGCGGTGCCGCACTTTCCATCAACCAAAGCACCCAATGTCCCAACTGCCACGCCATGATTTTCAGCGGTGAATTTGATTGGGTGCTTACCGAAATTACGCAGGCATCGGTATGGCGGCCAGAGTCGGAAACCACCATCGCCGGTGTTGATGAATTAATAAAAAAGGACGAAAATTTTTCCCTCGCCCAGCTGGAGGATACCGCCTCAGTCATGTTCTGGCGGAAGGCTGCGACGGATCTCAGCGGTCAGATCAATCCGCTGAAAAAAGTCTGCACACCGGCCTTTGCTTCGCTTCACACAGGACTGCTAAAACCCGATGGCAACGGCAATCGGACTCTGTGGGGGCACTGTGCGGTAGGGGCCTTGCGAACGCTGGGTGTTATTATCGCCAAGGCCAGTCCCGCCGGCACCAGCCAGGGTGCGGGCGATGGCCCAGCAGCCGAGCCAATGGACCGTGCCCTGCTGCAGATTGACTGGTCCGCCCATCGGTTTGAAATCAAGGCCGATCAAACCATCGCCCAGGGGGCCGATGCACAGTTGTTTCATTCCCTGCTGGTGCTGGAACGCAAGCCAGACTGCCAAACCAATATTCATGCGGGCGTCAGTTCTGCCCACTGCCCCAATTGCGGTGCGCCCTTGGGCGATGATGCCGCCGACAGTTGCCCCTTTTGTGGCACGGTGCTCACCGATGGTGCCCACGGATGGGTGCTCTCCGCCATGCTGCCGATGGCGCTTGCGCCGGCGCAAAATCTGCTCTCGCAACTTCCATCCCCCGCGATGCCCAATGATGGCCCTTCACCTCCACCAACGCCGCAGATGGTGGCGACCGCACCGATGCTGGTAAGTTGGGCGGCGTATCAGGTTCTCTCGGGCGATGCAGCCGACGATAAATTTGATGGCCTGTTGATGAAATTAGGACAAGATCACGGGTTGCCAGACCAGATGACTCGGCAGATTATTCTTGCCGGGCATATGCATTCGCTGACCGCACCGAAGACGCAGTCGCCTGCAGAGGCTCGGCAATGGCTGGGGATGTTAATTCAGACATCTTTAGAAATGGAGCCGATGACGCCACAAACGCAGGCACTCTTTAACCGCATTGGACAGGCGCTTTCCATGGGGCCCTACGACATTAAGTTGCTGATTAATCAAAGCCGCGGGGCATTGCGGGACCGGGCCACCCGGGCGTTGCAGGCCCGGGCCAGTTTAAACATATCGTAGCGGATGAACCTCCGGCCGACGTGCGCGGCTGTGGCAATATATTGGGGCGGCCTGCGTGAATGGCTCGCCAGCCCGTTTCATAGCGTCGGGCCTGCCTGATGTTGCCTCAACGCGGGAATCCCGCCCAGATGCAGCCTGGCACCATTTAGATTCACCGCGACGCCCCGCCGGGCATCAGGGACCGACGACGCGCAACGGCGCAGTACTGGCCGCAATTTCAATGCGCACGAAACAATTACCACGCCGACGTGTGCCGGCAAGCGGTTCTCAGCCGCCGAAGTAGTTCGAGAGTATCTGCTCGTGACTGGTGGGCGGGTTCTCTTTCAGCAGCGCCTTATCGGTGGTGACAATCACAATGCCCGCCATGGCACCGGGAAACCCATGCACGCCGGGGCGATGGGCCGGCTGCACTGAACCTTCATAAATCTTCGCCAAAATCGCATGCACCGGGCAGTAATAGTAATAAATTCCGGGGTGCTTAAATTTCACCTCGTAATAATCAATCTTCCCCTTGGGACCGGTGGTACCCTGCACCACGCCTCTCATATAAGGTGTTTGCTTGCCGTTAAGGGGGTTGTAGCTGTCGATCATATGCATGCCGGTATCTTCATTGACAAATACCACCGGCTGCCCGGGTTTAACCGCCACCACCGATTCAACAAACGCATTGGCACCGTCCATATGCACAAAAACGGCGGAAGGGCCAAATTGTTTTGGGGCCGCACCTGATTTTGGTGCCAGCCACACCACCAGACCCACCACAACTGCGGCGACGATTGCCGCCACCAAAGGAGTATTCTTCGGATTTTCCATCGTTTTTCCTTTCGACAAAACCGCAATCGCTGCGACACCTTATCCGAACCAATCGGCGGTTCGACGATCGCCCACACGACCAACTTTATCCCTGCCAGCACCTACCACTGTACGCCGCCAAGCATGAATATGTTTGCAAACGGGTCAGTATGGTCGCGTCACACCACGGCCAAATCAGCATCGTGCTGCGTGGCTGATTCCTGTGCGTGCCTGCGCGACAACCACAATGCATGCACCGAGCTGCCGCCCACATACAGATAGCCGGTCATAAAGATGAACATAAACGGTACGCAACTTACATCGCGGTTGAGGTAAAGCGCTGCGGCAATGCACGCCAGCAGGTAGAGGCCCAACGCCAGTTCCGCCGCTGGCAGCCAGGTTGTGCGATGCTTGAAAGACGTCACACGCTTTTTCCACGCCTGCCCCGACTCGCCCCCGCAGACGCCATACTTGGGAGTGCGGATAAATTCGCTGGAGTGCCCAAAAAGTCCCTCAAACACAGCCACCGCGTTGGCCAGACTTATCCCCATCCCCACTGCCATCAGCAGCGGTACCATCAAGATGCCAACGAGCAGATTTTCGCCCATTTCTTTTTGAGCCACCACGTAAAATGTCCCGGCTGAAAACGTCAGCAGACCAAATAACCCCATCAGTAAACACTGGCCCAGAATGGAGTGCACGTTGAGCAAATTGCGGCTTGTGAGCAAAAATGCCGGAAAGATCAGGATTGAAAGCAAAACTGCCAGCGGATACACCACTCCGGAAGCCAAGTGAAAGACAGACTCTACTTTGACCCGCATGGGCAGTTTGCTTTTTAGAATGCCCGGCAACACCTTTCGTGCCGTTTGCACGCTCCCTTTGGTCCACCGATGTTGCTGCTGCTTGAAGGAAACAATTTCCGGTGGCAGTTCCGCCGGAGAAACCACATTCGGCAAAAAGACCATCTTCCATCCCGCCGCCTGCGCCCGGTATGAAAGGTCCATATCTTCCGTCAGGGTATCGTGCTGCCAACCACCCCCATCTTCAATGGCTGATTTCCGCCACACGCCGCCTGTGCCGTTAAAATTCATAAATCGGCCGGTACGGTTGCGGGCAGTGTGCTCAATGACAAAATGCCCATCGAGAAAAATTGCCTGGCAACGCGTAAGCAGCGAATGCCGCCGATTTAAATGCCCCCAGCGCGTCTGCACGCACCCGACATCCGGGTCGGTAAAGTGGTGAATCACGTCGCGCAGCATATTTGGTTGAGGAATAAAATCAGCATCAAAGATGGCGATAAACTCGCCCCGTGCTGATTTCAGCCCCTCCGCCAACGCCCCAGCCTTAAACCCGGTTCGCACCTTGCGATGCATGTATTTGACTTGATACCCCTCCGCCACAAGCGACTCACAAATGGATCGGCAAATATCAGCGGATTCATCCGTGGAATCATCCAGCACCTGAATTTCAAGTAAATGCCGAGGATAGTTGATTTGACATGCAGCACGAATAACCCGCTCTGCCACGTAGCGCTCGTTGTACATGGGTAACTGCACGGTGATGTACGGCAGATATTCAAGCCGTCGAGGCGACGGCCTTTCCTGCGCCTGGCCGCGATAAAACAGAAATACCTGCCAATAACGATGCAAACCAAAAATGGTCAGACCCAGCATGCACAGGAGGTAGCCAATTTGTGGGATCAGCATCATGTGCATAAGCCTATAACCCTTGGTAAGCCGCCATCGGCGCACAAAGCACGTCACATTCAACAGCAAATCAATTCGCCCGAGGCCCCGACCCGGCATTCCACTGCCCGTAGCATAAAGGTATAGGCACCGCATTGCAATAAAAAGAAGGCCAATTACCATCGCGATGCCCCTTCCCGCGCGCTATCGGGGTGGGGGAGGACACCGCCTTGGTGTCCTTTCCTACCCAGATAAAAATGTTGCGCATGCGGTTGAAAATGGCACCCATTCGCGTGATGACCGTCGTGCGGTCGTGGTGAACTTTTTCACGGACGCGTATCTTTACCGGAGATTTTCCCGCCACCCGAAAAATCGCTCCTCCCTTTTTCCAGAATGTATTCAGTTCATTGGCGCGCGATACGCGGCGCGGCCAGCTTACGCACACCACTGAATGATCGTTGGGCAGGAACTACCGGCAAGCCGGTGGCTCTATGACCGCCCCCAATTCGCGGCCATCGCCGATATCTGCGTTTGCACATTGGCCGTCCGCTGCGGCTGTTGAGGTTAATCACCGTCCGTGCGGCGACGCGTCAGGGATGAAATGCGGACATAATGGCCCACAGGCCGAATGCTGCAAACGCGGCGGCGGAGAGCCGATTGATGATGGTCATGGCTGATTTGCTTATTCGCAGCCGCACAAAATAGGCAAGAAAAGCCAGTATCGTCCAGCAGATCAATGCACTGATGAACATGCCCAACACGATGCTTAACATTGATGTAAGCGTGGCACGCGGATCGATACCGGCAAAGACGGCGGCAAAAATGAGAATCGTCAATGGGTTGATCAAGGTAAAGCCCAATGCCATAAAAAATGATTTGGCCGCAATGCCGAACGATTCACGGCGACTTTTACCGTTTTGACTGGTCGGCAGAATGGATGGCGGGCGCATAAGCGTCCAAACTGCGAACAGCAGCAGCAATAAACCGCCAACAATTGCCATCCAGAATTCGTTGTGGTGAAGAGCAAGCGATACTTTGTGGATGGCGAGGGCAGAGATGGTGCCAAAGATTCCATCGGCCGCCGCAGCACCCAAACCCGCCATCAGGCCGGCGGTCAGACCGTCCACCAGAGTCCGCCGGATGCAAAAAACCCCCACCGGCCCAATAGGTGCGTTGACGGAAAAACCAATGACCAATCCCTGCAACAGTGCGGTAAACAAGTATGTGCTTCCCTGCTGGCCATATATCAAAAGCGCCAAACTCGTAGAATGGTAACGTATGATGCGGCCGGTATGTAGTAGCGCTGACCGCGGTGATGGTGTCCCGGAGCATGCGGATATATGACTTATGGCGTGATGCCGATTGATCTGTCCGCTGCGTTGCGGGCCGACCGCCCTTTATTGGATTACCATTGGCTGGTGGTGCCCGATCAGAGTGCCCTGCTGACGCTGCTATGGGGACGGCGCGGGGAAGACCGCCATGGGATAACCGGCGCGTTGGTGGCTGAGCAAATTGATGGGTGGTGCACGGATATTTGGCTATTTGTTCCGGGGCAAAAACCTGATTTATGGGTGCCGGGGCAACTCCATCCGAATGGAGCGATGTTTGCGGCCGATGACAGCGGAACGCTTTACGGATGGCATATCTGCCGGCCAGAGGTTATTTACGGGTGCGGCATGGAAGGGGATCACCGGAGCAAATTTGAACTGCCGATAATACTTGAAACGCCGCTGGCCCCGCGGATGCAACCAGGAACGCTGAATGTTGCGGTGGATATGGTGGATCCTGATGGTGGGTCAGAACAGCGGTGGCGGAACCTGGCGGTTGAAGAGTCCAGATATCGCGATCAAAATGCGACCTGGCGGCCAGTGCCGAATCCGTGGCGTTTTTGGCCTGGGCCGGACGAGGGTCGACTGGCCGGTTTTGTCCGTCAGCACTCTGGCAGCGGCCTGGCGCAGCGGTTTGATATTGGCCATTGGCAGGCGTTGCAGCGGTCGATGGGGCGGCATCAATCCATGGGGTGATGAGTACGGATGTTACGTGAACTGCACATCAGTAATCTGGCGGTTATAGCGGACGCCACCATTGAACTGGCTGCTGGACTGAACTGTTTTACCGGCCAGACCGGGGCCGGGAAGTCGCTGATCATTGGTGCCATTGAATTATTATTGTCATTGCGGTCGCCGCACGGGATGCTTCGGGCCGGGGCGGCCGAGGCCCGCGTCACGGGCGTGTTTTCCATCGGCCATGTGGATGTGCGGCGGGAGATCGGGGCGCTGATCGACATGTCGCTTGAAGATGAACACGACATCATTCTCACGCGGCGCATATTTTCCAGTGGGCGCACGTCGGCTTCCATCAACGGCCAGCCGGTGGCGGGGCAGGTACTCAAAGGCATTGGTGAATTGCTGGCGGATATTCACGGGCAGAATGACTTTCAATTTTTGATGCGACCGGGAAATCAAATTGCGGTGCTGGATCAGTTTGCGGGCGTGCACGACGAGGCCAGGATGTTTCGCGAATTACATGCCCAAAGGAGTGATCTGCGGCAAAAGCTTGAGACCCTGCAAACCAGTGAAGAGTTGCGGCGCGGGCAACTGGATTTGGCCCGGTTTCAGCTGGCCGAAATTGAAGCGCTAAGCCCCCTTCCCGGCGAACTGGAAAAGCTTGAATCGCAGCACCGGACGCTTTCCAACGCGGCGCAGATTAAAAAGCAGGCGGCAGGTATTTGCGCTGAACTTTACGATGACGAAAATGCCGCGGTGGAAAAACTGAAGCGGATTTTGGCAGCGATTGGCGAACTGACCGAGCTGGCATCGGCCTGCAAGCCGATTTTTGATCAGGTTCGCGATGCCATTATCAGCCTGGACGATGCGGCGTTTTCCATCCGCCGGGTGGCGGATCACATCGAGATTGATGATGAAGCGCTGGCGCAATGCACCGAGCGACTCAATGAATACAACCGGCTGATACATAAGTATGTGCGGCGCGGCAGTTCAGCGGATGAATTGGTTCAATTTGCAGATCAGCTTCGGCAGCAGATTGCGGAACTGGAATCGGCACAGGCGGGCGGCACCCACCTGCAGGCGGATATTGAGCGTATCGAGGCGCGGATGTCGCAATTGGCGGCAACGCTGACCGAGGCGAGACGGCGGGCGGGCATCAAATTGGCTGCGGCGGTTGATGCCCAACTGGCAGAACTGGGCATGAAGGAAGCCCGTTTTCAAAGCGCGCTTGTGCCGGTCGCCAGCACCGACGGGGATTTATTTCCATCACCCAGCGGCCGCGAGACGGTGGAATTTTTAATCGCCCCCAATCCCGGCCAACCCGCCCAGCCGCTGCGACTTACCGCCAGCGGCGGCGAGATATCCCGGGTGATGCTGGCGCTTAAATCCATCCTGTCAGGCATGGATCGACTGAGCGTTCTGGTATTTGATGAAATTGACGCCAACGTGGGTGGACGAATGGGTTTGGTGATCGGGCAAAAGCTGCGGCAACTGGCCCAGCATCACCAGGTGCTGTGCATTACCCATTTGCCACAGATTGCGGCATTTGCCCAGCGGCACATGCGCATTGGAAAATCTTTTGTGGAGGGGGAAAGTTATACGCAGGTGCAACCGCTGGCTGGCGCGGCGGTGATTGACGAACTGGCCGAGATGATCACCGGCAAGGAGATAACCACCACGGCACGGCTGCAGGCGACTGAATTGCTGCAGATGGCCGAGCGAAGCGCATCGACACCGCCAGCACCATCGCCGGCCAAAGCAACCGCAATGGCGGCCGAAAAGCATATTCCTGTCATGAAGGTGACGGGTAAAAACAACCAGGCCAGCAGCAAGCCGTCAACAGCAACTTCCAAAAAGAAGGCGAAGAGATGAAATCAAGCACGCATTATTTAACGTTCAATATTCCAGCCCGGATGGGTTTTGTAAACATCACGCGGGACCTTGAACGCCTGTTGCAGGCAAGCGGCATAAGAGAGGGATTGATGCTGTGCAATGCCATGCATATTACAGCGTCGGTGTTCATCAATGATGATGAATCTGGGCTGCATAAAGACTACGCCCGCTGGCTGGAGCAGCTTGCCCCGCATGAGCCGGTCTCTGCTTATCAGCACAACCGCACCGGCGAAGACAATGCCGATGCGCACCTGAAAAGGCAGATCATGGGGCGCGAAGTGGTCATCGCCATTACAAACGGCAAGCTGGATTTTGGCCCATGGGAGCAGGTTTTTTACGGCGAGTTTGATGGCCGCCGTAATAAGCGGGTGCTGGTGAAGATCATTGGCGAATAACAGCCTACGATCTGACATGAGGTCATTTATTGCTTAAGGAGCAGCATCGATGAATACCCGCCCATTGGGAAAAACTGGAATCAGCGTTTCAGAAATCGGCTTGGGGTGCATGGGCATGTCCGATTTTTACGGCCCGGGCGACGATCAGGAATCGATTCGTGTCATCCATCGGGCGATGGAACTGGGGATCAATTTTTTTGACACCTCCGACATGTACGGGCCTTTTACCAACGAACAATTGCTTGGCAAGGCGATTGGCGCCGGTGCGCCCATGAAGCGCGGCCAGATGGTGATCGCAACCAAATTTGGTTACGTGCGCGAACCGGGCAAAGCGATTGGGGGTGTCTGTGGCAAGCCGGAATATGTCAAGCAGGCATGTGCAGCCAGTCTTGGCCGACTCGGGATTGACCATATCGATCTTTATTATCAGCATCGGGTGGACAAAGCCGTTCCCATTGAAGAAACCGTCGGTGCCATGGCGGAATTGGTCAAGGAAGGAAAAGTGCGATACCTCGGTTTGTCAGAGGCGTCGGCTCGCACCATAGAGCGGGCACACCGGGTGCACCCCGTATCCGCACTGCAAATTGAATATTCGCTTTGGACGCGCGAGCCGGAAAATGAGCTTATCGGTTTGTGCGATCGGCTGGGCATCACCGTGGTGGCATACAGCCCTCTGGGGCGGGGATTTTTAACGGCGTCGGTGACCTCTACAGACCAACTGGACCCCAGCGACGTGCGCCGGCACCAGCCCCGTTTTCAGGGCGCTAATTTTGAGGCCAACCGGCGTCTGGTGGAAAAGCTGGCCGCCATGGCCACAAATAAAGGATGCACGGCAGCGCAATTGGCCCTGGCGTGGGTGCTGCGAAAACAGCCCCGAGTGGTTCCGATCCCTGGCACCAAAAGGGTAAAGTACATTGAAGAAAATGCGGCCGCCGCCAACATGCATCTTTCTGCAGATGATATCGCTTCGTTGGATGCGATGGCCCCCATCGGTATGACGGCCGGGGCACGTTATCAGGAAGCCGCGATGAAAATGCTGGATGTGTGAACGCTGCCACTGTAAACGGTTAAGCGCTGCGATCAGGGGTGGCGGGCCGGTGCGCCGTTTACGCGGGCCACGCCAAATTTTTATCCCGCCCGGCCTGCTGGGTTCGGCCGGGAAGCGAGATTGTGTTGCGGTTGCGCAGCGGCCCAAATCCGTGTATATTTCCTTTCATGGATGGGCCGTGGGATAAGCCAACGTCTGACCACAGACCAGCCATTTAGAATGCCTCGGTGTGTCTGCCGAGGCAAATGTCATGATGGAAGTTGTCCAATTTGGAGGCAGGCTGTTCACGTATGAAGAAAAAATTCGTATTCAATGCATCGTTACCGCGGTCCGGCTCCACGTTGATGCAGAACATCCTGGCGCAAAATCCGCGGATGTACTGCACCCCCACCAGCGGTGTGATTGATCTGCTGATTGCAGCGCGGAAATACTACACTGAACTGGCGGAATTCAAAGCTCAGGATGCTGAACTGATGCAGAAGGGATTTTTAAGTTTTTGCGCTGGCGGCCTTCAGGGCTTTTATCAAGGCGTTACTGATAAGCCGATATGTGTGGACAAATGCCGAAGCTGGTTTCATTTTCATCATTGGGTGGAACGCTTTGAGCCCAATCCCAAGTACATCGTCTGCATACGGGATATCCGCGGCATATTGGCATCCATGGAAAAATTATGGCGCAAAAATCGCGACCGGTCCGACCCCGATGAAGTTAATGGTACGCTTAATATGATCACCATCAACAACCGGGTGAACCGCTGGCTCAATGGCCCACCGGTCGGAGTGGCGGTGGCGCGGCTGATTGAGGCGATGCAAACCGGCGTAATCAAGCATTGTCATATCGTGCGTTTTGAGGACCTGACAGAAAACCCCAAGGCCGTCATGCAGCGTGTGTATGAATACATTGAAGAGCCATACTTTGAGCACAATTTTGATCACGTGGAACAAAGCACGCACGAAAATGATCAGTTGCATACCTTTTACGGTGACCATCGGATACGCGAAAAGGTAGCGCCGCCTATACCTGATTACCTGGACGTGCTGGGGCGGGATATCTGCAACCTGGTCAGAACCAATTACGCGCTGTTTTACAATACTTTTTACGCCGATAAGCGGTGATATGACCGGGAGGCTCGGTGCACGAAATCATTAATCCCGACCAAGTAGGAGAGCCTCTGGCTGTTTCGCAAGCCGTTAAAGCGTTGCGGGCAGGATTACCCGTGGTGCTGCCGACCGAGACACTCTACGCCCTGAGTGCGGCGGCCGATAAGCAAAGTGCCATCGACCAACTGCGTGAAATGAAAGGGCTTACAGGCTTCCCCGGGTGGGTTTTGCACCTGGACCGCCCATCCAGCCTGACGCGCTGGATTCAGCGTCCCAATCGCGTGCTGAGCCGTCTGGTGGACAAGCTTTGGCCGGGGCCATTGGCCGTGCGCGTCACCCTGACCGAAGCGGAACAGCGGACGATGCGCGAGGCGCTGGGCCCGGAGACCTATCAGCAGACGGTGCAGCCTGATGGCAAGGTGTCGTTTCGCTGTCCCGACCAGTCCATCACCCGCGCGGTTATTGAAGAATTAACCATTCCCCTGGTAATGATCGGCGTAAAGGCGGGTGATGCAGGACGTGAATTGCCCTCTGCTCTGGCTGACACACACCTTCCGCCGCTGCTGGCGATTGATGCCGGACCCGGTCGATATCGCGGCAGCTCCACGCTGGTGGAGGTATCTGATTCGCGATGGAAAGTGATCCGGCCCGGTGCCATTGCCGAACGCACCATCCGGCGGGTGATGGAACAGACCATCGTATTTGTGTGCAGCGGCAACACCTGCCGATCTCCCATGGCAGAGCAAATTGGGAAAATTCTGCTGGGCCGTAAACTTGGGTTACCACCAGAAGAATTGGAACTGGTGGGGTGGAACATCACCTCTGCTGGTGTCCATGCCACGGCCGGTGCACCGGCCACAGCCGAGGCAAGATCGGTTATCCGGTCAATGGGTGGGTCGCTGGAGCGGCATCGGTCGCGGGCGGCCACCGCCGATTTATTGCTGCGTGCCGATTTAGTTCTTACAATGACAGAGGGCCTTAAGCAGGAGCTGCTTGATACCCTGCCCAATCTGGCGGGGAAAATCAGCCGTCTTGATCCGGATTCAGACGTGATAGATCCCATTGGCGGGCCGATCGAGGTCTATCGGCAAACGGCCGAAAGGATTCAACAATTGGTGGCCAAACGCTTGGAGGACATACTGGCATGATTCTGGCGCTGGCAGTCGATCATCGTGGATTTCCGATCAAGTCTCCGCTTATGGAGTCACTCCGGGCCGACGGGCATGAGGTGCTGGATTTTGGCACGTTTGAACATACCCCGTGCGATTACCCCGATATTGCCATACCTGCCTGTCTGGCGGTGGTGGAAGGAAAGGCGCAGCGGGCGGTTCTGGCGGACGGCAGCGGCATCGGCGTGTCAATTGTGGCCAACAAGGTTCCAGGCATTCGGGCGGCGTTGTGCCATGATGAATTGACCGCTGAGATTTCGCGGCGTCACAACGACGCCAATGTAATTTGCCTGGCGGCCGATTTAATTGGGATTGAGCTTATCCGCCGGATCACCCGGGCATGGTTGAAAACCGAGTTCGACAATGGCCGTCACGCCCGCCGCAATGAAAAAATAAGCCAGCTCGAGGCCAAGGTATTTGAGGATGTGGCCCGGGCGCACCAGATATTGCGCGGTGCCATGATCTGACATCCATGAAAATAAGCCGCCATTGGGAAACGCTCGATCTGTCGCTGGCGGCATCAATGTTTAATTGATAATGCTACGATGCGGGCTTAAGCTTGCGGCGGCCCGCCCTGGTGAGCGAATCAACCGATCCGTCCAGCATCGCCACGATGGCCTCAGAGGCGTAGCCCGCAAACAGGCCGGTCTCCACAGCGCCGGGAATGGCGTGGATGGCGCTTTCCAGTGCATCGAGATTCTGCATGGCAGGGTGGTCGGGCGGAAAAAAGGCGTGCAGCAGCGGATTGCCGTTATCTGTTAAAAACATGCCACCACACGCATCTTTTCGAGGCTCAGCCGAAACAGCCCCCATGGCCAGCAGGCGACGCTGCACCACCGGCAGAGCAAACTGCACCACTTCAACAAAAATGGGAAAACGCTCACCCAGACGCGGTGTAAGCTTTTCCTCCCCCACGACAATAATTAGTGAATGAGAAATCGATGCGATCACTTTTTCGCGCAGCAGATTGCCCCCGCCCCCTTTCAGCAGATTAAGTTGAGGCGTGACTTCATCGGCGCCGTCCACATCCACATCAATCTGCCGGACTGTATCCAGCGTTGCCAGGCGAATGCCTCCATCCTTTGCAACTGACGCGGTCAATTCAGACGTCGGCACGCCGATGATCTGCAATCCTTCATTCCGCACGCGATCCGCAAGTGCCCGCACAAAAGCCAGAGCAGCCTTTCCGCTGCCAAGCCCCACCACATCGCCGGATTTAATACGCTGAGCCGCGATGCGTCCAATGTTTTCCAATTGCTGAGCCGAGGCCGCCTTGATGTCGGTCATTCCTGATCCTGTTGATGACAACATTCCCGGGACTTTCAGGTCGCCAGCCTGCCACCGCGCGCCGGCCGACACCGAAGCCAAAACACTTTTCCCCCCGACGATCCGAGGGGTGGGATTCGAACCCACGACCCGGAGATTATGAGTCCCCTGCTCTAACCGCTGAGCTACCCTCGGGGGAGGGAAACCCATATGTTTATCCGCGTTGGGCTTGCAATGCAATACGGCACATCAGGCTATGTCTAATAGTGTGTGCCAAGTATTTCAGGCGTGGTGAAAAATGCAGCCAGAGATGGGCCATCACCCCCTCTTGCGTCCGTGGTGCCCGTTGGGGCGTCGTGGTGAATCTGCACGGTGCCGGTCAGTTTCGGAGCTGGATTCCAGCGTCTTGGCAACATCGGGCAAGCCCAGCGCCATGTAAGAGGTTTGCACCATTTGCCTAGGCGGCACCAAAAATGTCGCGACGCCCGTCCGATACGGGTCCGTCAGGAAATGCCGGGTTTGCGACCGCGCGACCGCGCCAAGGCGAGCCGGGATGTTGATCTACCTGATCAGCGCACCGGGGGGGGTGAGGATTGGGCAAACGGACGATCGCAGTGCGGCAACTCGACATCGTAGTGTCAGATGGAGGTCTCCGTCGCGGGGGGGGCAATTTGCCGTTGTTGCGGTGGTGATAGGCCGTGCAGGTACCAGATTCGCACGCTGCTTCAACTCCACGGGGAAATGAGGCCAAGGGGAGCCGCTGCCGCTGTGATTGGTTTCAACCTTCCGCTTCCTGTACGCCGAGCGCCTTGGCCACCACGCGCATGAGTGTTTCCACCGTGAATGGTTTGAGCAAGGTGGCGGCCAGGCCGCTCTGCTGGGCACGGATGATGCTGTGGCTGGGGTCATAGCCAAAGCCTGTCATTAATATGACCGGTGGCGGATCGCTTAACTGCCGGGCGACATGAAATATTTCATATCCATTGCGATCGGGCATTTTAATGTCGGATATGACCAGATCGTAACAGGTGCCGCCGGCAAGCAGTGCACAGGCCTGTGAGCCATTTTCAGCCACATCCACGTGCGCACCAGCCCGCTTGAATACCGCCCGGAGAGTGTCGCAGATGGTCGAGGCATCATCCGCAACCAGAACCCGTTTGCCCACCAGATACGGCCGATCGCCGGGCCGCGACCGGTCACCGGTACCCAATAGCACCTGCTGGCCGCGGCTGACACTTTTGAGCGACTCGTTAATGCGCCCCAGATTGGCGGTAATGTTGGATAAAAGCGCCTGCACATTGCCATCATCGATCATTTCATCGGTGATTTTGTCGATGTCGGCAGCGATATCGTTCAGCGGGCCGGCCAGTTCGCAGGCCAGATTTTCTGCCAGCCGCCCGCTGGTCGTGTAGCGCTCAACGATGAGAAGATCAAGGATGTTCAGGGCAATGGCAACGTAGCGGCCGAAAATCTCGGCAAATTGGCGGTCGTCTTCGGTGAAAAAGCCATAATCGTTGGACTCGATATTAAACACGCCGATCGTCTGATCGTGCAGCATGAGCGGCACCGTCAGGCTGCTGTGCGCCATATCCAGCCCCGGCACGTAACGGCTGTCGCGTGTGACATCGTGGCAGATGTAAGATCGGCCAGTGGATGCCACATATCCGGAAATGCCATTACCCTCCGGCACAGCAAAGAGTTCAACGAGTCCGGCCTGGTCGGGCAGGCCCACGCTGATGACGGGTTCAAGCTTGTTGGTTTTTTTATCGAGCAGACGGATGTTGAAATGATCAAAGTGCATGAGCTGGCGGCAAAATTTAATGATTTTTTCTTCCAGTAATTTGAGCCGCTCCATCACATTAAGCTTGCCGATGGCTTCGCCTTCCAGTCGCACCAGTTCACGCCCGGCCTGATCAATGGCATCAAGCTTCTGCTGCAGGCGGCGTGAATGAGTAGCATCCCAGCAGATGGCCACGACATAGCGTATGTGCTGGCCTGCATCCAGAACGGCGGAGCAAACCACTTCAAAAAACTGGGTATCGTCAATGGTGATGGAGTATTTTTTTACGCGCAGGCGATCCGGTGCCGGGCTATTGGCCATACCGGCTGAAAAAGCGGCAAAGGCATCGGTGCAGACGGCCCGGATGCGATCAATGGCAGCAGTCTTCCACACCCGCATGCGCTGGTTGGACCACACAATCCGGCCTTCGGGGCTTACCAGACAAACGCCTTCACCAATTGTGTCGAGAATCAGACGCGTCTGCATATCGGCCAGCGACCGCTCGACGGCCATGAAATCGCCGGATTGAGAGATGATGGCATCAAAGCCGCCGGCCCCAATTGCAAGCATCGCCTCATCCAGGCTGGCCACGACAGTGGGATCGCAATTCTGGCGGCGCAGGGCATCCACGACCGGGCTGGCCCAATGGGACGAACCAGCAAGGACAAGAATTTTCTCAAAGCGGGCGGCGTCCGGCATCAAGTACCTCAAACCACGTTGCTATAATTATATCAATTCAAGGAGTGTTTTTAAGTTGGATTTCGCAATTTTGTGCGTTTTGTGATTTATGAACGCTGCGCGGCCATCATTTATGGGCGTGGCAGCGTTTTCGGGCTACCGAGGGGATAATTGGGCATGCCTCCGCAAATGCCGCGATGGGAATTGCATGCGAACCCAACGTTTTGTTTGGGTTCCGGTAACGCTTGCGGGTACACCCACCACAACACGCGTGCCTGGGTGACGCGAGGTGGACTGCAGGCGAATGCGACGCTGCGCTCGGGTACCGATTCCGCATGCGGGTACGCCCACGCCGAACGCGCGGGCACAAGGCCGCGCGGCTAAAAGGGGCGTGCGGGTGCTGTGTTTTGGCAAGATTCCAACCGCCGGGCCGATGCGTTTTTTAGCCACTGGGCTTGTACCGGCGCGACGCCCGCGCACGGCGTTTGTTACTGGTTCGCGCCCCCGCACACGTGTGTGGGTCCCGCAAGTGGGCCGCGCGCACGCGCAACGGGTACTTCATCGCACTCCGGGCAGGCTCGAAGCCATATAATCCGGGTATCCGGCGGGCTAATTTGAAGCGATTGCCCGCCAAGTGGCAGCATCGGCGAGGATTGCGGGTGGTGCAATGCCCGTTTTATCGCCATTGCCTATTTTTGTCGCTTTTACTCAGCCTTAATCTCGACTATGATTCTACTCGGACAGTGAGTCTTTTGAGGCGCGAAATGCCAAGCATTCTTGAGACGATCAAAGGGCCGGAAGACCTGAAGGGCTTATCCATTGAGCAACTCGGTAATCTGGCGGCCGAAATTCGCGAAACCATCGTGAAAACCGTCGGAGCCAACGGTGGCCATCTGGCACCTAACCTCGGCACTGTCGAGGTGATTTTGGCCTTGCACATCGTGTTCAACATGAAGGTGGATCGCCTGCTATGGGATGTTGGCCACCAATGCTACCCGCACAAGCTGATTACCGGACGGTACAAAAATTTTGGCTCATTGCGCAAGGCTGGTGGTATATCAGGTTTTCCCGAGCCTAACGAGAGTCCGTATGATCTTTTCAGCGTTGGGCACGCCGGCACAGCCATCAGCACCGCGGTGGGGATGGCGCGGGCCGACCAGTTGCTGGGACGTGACACTCGTGTTGTGGCATTCATCGGCGATGCGTCAATTGTCAACGGCGTGGCGTTTGAAGGCCTTAACAATGCTGGTACGCTCAAGCGGCAACTGCTGGTGATATTGAATGACAACTCCATGAGCATCAGCGAGCCGCAGGGCGCCTTTGCCAACTATTTGGAACACCTTCGCGTGGCGGCCAGCTATGATGAAGCCAAACGGCGTCTTCAGGAGGTGCTGGATCGCATCCCGTGGGGCCAGAAAATATCTGAAATCGGCGGGCACATTAAGCATCAGTTGAAGAATGCTTTCATCCCGGGGCACATCTTTGAAGATTTGGGTTTGAAATATTTCGGTCCTGTGGATGGGCACGATATACCCAGCTTGCTGGAAAAACTTAATGAACTCCACAGCCTCAACGCGCCAGCGGTATTGCATGTGAAGACAATCAAAGGGAAAGGGTATGAATGGGCGTGCGAAGACCCGACCACATTTCATAGCCCCAAGCCGTTTCAGGTGGAAGGCTGCCGCGTCATCATTAATCAAGGCAGCGGCCGGTCCTTCACCAGCGCGTTTGCCGATGCCATGACGCGCATCGCCAAAGACCGTCCCGACGTGGTGGGCATTACGGCCGCGATGCCTGACGGCACCGGCATGATCAAGCTTAAGCCGCAGCAGCCCGACAGGTACTTTGATACCGGCATCTGCGAAAGCCACGCGACGGCGATGGCGGCAGGGATGACCAAAGCCGGGCTGCGGCCGATTGTGGCCATCTACAGCACGTTTTTGCAGCGGGCATTTGACCAGATATTTCAAGAAGTTTGCTTGCAGGGACTGCCGGTTATTTTCGCGGTCGATCGCGCCGGGTTGGTGGGTGATGATGGGGCGGTGCACCACGGCTTTTGTGATTTGGCGTTTTTGAAAAGCCAACCGGGCATCGTCTTGATGGCACCATCGGATGAAAATGAACTCAACGCCAGCCTGGATTTTGCCCTCACCCTGCAATCGCCCTGCGAAATCCGCTATCCACGCGATAACTGCCCGCCGAAGCCGCTGGGGCCCGGCACGCCGTGGCAAATTGGCCGCCACGGCGGAATATCGCGGCAGTTGCGAAAGGGTACAGACGCCGCACTGGTGGCCTATGGTTCGGTAGCAGCCCAGGCGCTGGCGGCGGCCACCATACTCGCCGACGAAGGCATTAATGTTAGCGTAATAGACGCCCGCTTCTGCAAACCGCTGGATGGCGAGATGCTGGAAAAACTCTTCGCCGACGGCAAACCGATCATCACGGTAGAGGATCATGCGGTCATCAATGGCTTTGGCACGGCCGTTATTGAGCATGCCCAGTTGCATGGCTTTGATGCCCGATGTGTGACGCGGGCCGGCATTCCTGACCGGTTTGTGCGGCAGGCATCGCGAGCCGATCAGTTGCGCGAGGTGGGCCTTGACGCCGCCGGTATTGCATCAACCGTGCGCGACGCCATAGCGCGGCATTCGGCTATCGCCACCGCAACGCCCGCACGGACGCGACGTGCCGCAGCACCGCTGCGAAACTGAATTTAAATATTAATAAGTATCCAGTGCCTGGACGGTGCGGACTGCAGCCCCTAAACTGCTCGTGGCACGGCCCTTTCCTTTTTCATCGCGAAAATTGGCATCCGCGAGGACTTTGCGTGCCGCATCCCATCGCACCGGCGGGTGGTGTGTGCGAATGCGAGGTCGCGTCTCGCATGCGGGCACACCCACGCCCAGCGCGCTTGCACGGGTCACGCGTGAGGTTTTGCGGGCGGACACAACGTTGTGGCGGGATACAAATTTTGCGTGCAGGCACGCCCACCATAACGCGCGTGCTCGAGTCACGCGGCTAAAAGAGGCGTGCGGACGCCGCAGTTTGGCGCCGTGCCAGCCGCCGGGCTTGTACCGGCGCGCCGGCCGCGCGTGGCGTTTGCGATTGGTTCACAGGTTTTGACCACGTACATGCGCCGTATTTTGGCCGCACATCACGCGCGTGCGAAGTCACGCGATAGGTAGTGCACGCGATTGGCGCGTTTGCGGGTGGAATAACCACGCGCGGCGGTTACGCCCACCATCACGCGCGGGCACGAATTACGCGGCTAAAAGGTGGTGGTCGCTGTGGCCGCGGTGATATTGTGATTTAAATTTGACCGATGTCTGGTTCTGGATGGCTATTTCCATCGCGTGAATGTAGGTTGCCTGCTTTGCCATAGCCGCGCTCAGGTTTTCGGTGGATTGGGTGTTCGCCCTAAGCAATTCCGAATCTCGGACGATTTGCGCCTTTAGGTCGGCAACCTCATGCCCTGCTGCATCGGCGCTTCGCTTGCTATAAATTCATGGCATGTTTTTGGCACACATCGGAAGCGCCGGCTTTCGCGAGAAGTGCGACCCGCAGAATAGCCATCATTTCATCTCCGGTGTAGTTGCGACGTGGTGGGTTACTGGACATCTGCGGACTCCTTCATCAGGGCACCATTTTATCCCTTAAACCAAAAGGCCTGTTCCTCCATTTCCGACTGAAGCAATACAGAAGCCCAGAGTCCCTCAGGCACCGGGAATGATTATCCTGCTCCGGCGGAACCCTAAAAAAGAAAACGTTAATATTAACCTTTCGGTTACGCCGCATGTTTTATGCCGTCCGCATTTTTGCTCATACATTTTGAGGGTATCGCATGTTTGGTATGGGATGAGCCAAAATCGCTTTGCCAATGCGGAGCCAAGTGCGATTGCAGGGCAAAGCCGGGTTGTCTAGCTGACAAAAACCTAATGTGTTGGCATTGATTCTTGTAGCCATTGCGGATTTATTGGCGAAACAGAAGCAGGTGTTGGCCAATCGGTTGCCCTCGGCGGTGGTAGCAGAACAACTGCTTTGGTGGCTTGGAAGATGGAGGTACGGGTAGAATAGGCGGCCTGATAATGGTATTGCGATGGAAATGAGCATATTGAAATCCAAGCTGAAACCAACGCGGTTTCCCGGCATGTCGCCGCTGATGGCGGCGATTGTGGGCTATGTGCTCGGTGAATCCTTCACCACGCCGGAAATCAGTGAAATCACGGTGCAATTGAACACCGTCTACAACAAGCTGGCAGTCCACAAATAGGGATCCTGAAAATGTTTATGTTTTACGTGGATGAGACAGGAAATCGGTCGCCTATTAAGCCGGGAGCCGCAGTCGTAGATGAACAATGGCTCTATGTGCTTACGGCTGTAAGCCTTTACGAACATCACTGGCACGGATTTGAGAAGACCATCAACCGTGCCAAAGGTGAACTGATTTATCGAATCAAGGAGAGAGGCGGCCCTTCCTTGGAACTCGCTGACTGTGAGGTCAAAAGTAACTGGGTACGCATTGCGAACGAACGACAGAAGCATCCGTTTCTATCGAGTTTGATGCCCGATGAGCTAACTCGGCTGGTCCAGCAATACTACGATCAACTTTCGCACCATCGCATGCACATCCTGGCTGTTCTGGTGGACAAGCGCCGTCTCTCCAGTGGCACGAACCAGATAGAATTACATAAGCTATCGTGGGAACTCATGCTGAAGCGAATCGAAAACCTCATGCAGGCGAATTATCCAAAGCACCAAGCACTGATCGTTGTGGATGATACAAGCAAGCAGGCGAACCGATCTCTCGCCATGCAACATGCCAAGCTCCTTGATAGGGGCACACATGACGGGCAATGGCTCAAGCATATCTGTGAGATGCCGATGTTCGTTCGCAGCGAACTTTCAAATGGTGTTCAACTTGCTGATTTGTGCAGTTACAATATCTATCGCGCGTTTCGTGACAACGATTTGAAATATCCATTTTTCAATCGGATCGAGGCGCAAATATGGTCTCGGCGCAATCCAGTGAAATACCCGTTCTACGGGCTGCTTACCCATCCGGCTACCAGCGCTCTTTGCGACTTGGTGGAATCATGGGAAACAAGGGTAATAAAAAGGCCAGCCCCGGCGGATTCCACCGAGGCTGGCGAAAATTGATGTTCAGCGGGGCGAACCCTATCAAGCCGACAAGCGGCACTGAACATCCATAAGTATAACATGCGGCGGCTGGCAATCCAAATCCGCACCAAATCTGTGAAACCGTACCGATTGGCGGCCTATAAAACCACCCCAGCAGACCGCTGCCGTTATTTTTCAAATGCCCCGGAACCTGTTTTGAGATTCAAAATCAAAGGTTTCCCTAACAAAAAAACCTCCATCAGAACTGGCCTATCGCCGCACCACCTTAATCATCGCCAGAATGCCTGCCTGGGTAGGGTCCGGCAGTGTCATGCCTTGATCAGCTCATTCAATCTGGCCGAAGCCCATAGTCCCTCAGGCACCGGGACTGTTTCTCCCGTTCAGGCTGAACCAGTACACATTTGAGCCGCGTATCCTCATTTTTTCCCACGATAAGGCGAGCGATTTCATCGGCCTTCACGGCAAGGCCTTTAGCGGTCACAGTTTTTGGCGTTTGGCCTTAGCTGCCTTAATCTATAGTTTGGATTGCACCTAGCGGTCCCATTTATCACATCGATTATCCACTGAATGATGGTCGCTCGCTTGCTTCCCGTGACCGTTATACCATGGCGTTCTACCTCATACCTGAGATTAGGTGGCTGCCACTCTGGATTTTCAATATCTCTGGCAAAATTTGACGCGTCGGTGGACTGGTCGTCGGAACCTTGAATCTCATCCCATGCGGCTATAAGTAAACCAGCCAGTTCGGCTTTGTTACTGACCGTTCTCGGAGATTGCTGATTAAGCCAACCTCGTAACGAATCCAAATCCGTTGCCATGGTAACTCCTGATCCAGAAGATCGGTGAATTATAATTAGTTAGCGTTTAATACACCAGCATGAATACTGCGCGACGCATCGAGCCTCTGGATTGGTCATACGAGGGCAAATTCTTCCCGCACCCCCACCTTGCCGGCCGGTGGGCGGCGGGTAGCCATATCGCCCTTGGAACGGGCAAGACTATTACCGCCTTGTTCAAGGCTCAGGAGGCTCAACTACAGTCGAGGCCAAGACCTATAGCCGCATGCTACTGGGGTGCTTTTCATCTGCCCATTTGACACATTCTTCAATATGCCTTGAAATAAAGAAATCCAGCAACGCTGAGGAGGCAGTGGCGACTTTCTCGGACATCAAAGGTGCCACGTCGTCGGAGACGGGAGCGGGTAAGTCGCTCGCAATCGCATAGGCAGGTTCAACCGCTCATGATCAAGGTTGTTGACATCTTCGCGGGGCCGGGCGGGCTGAGTGAGGGATTTTCAACCGTCACAGGAAAATACGGACAGCCTGCGTTCGACGTTGTGTTGTCGGTCGAAATGGAGCCGTTTGCCTTTGAAACGCTGAAATTGCGTACTTTCCTCCGGCAGTTCCCAAAGAATCTGCCTCTGAAGTATTACAAATATTTGCGGGGCGATATAACACAAGATGAACTATATCAATCCTACCCCGCCGAGGCGAAGAAGGCGGCGGCGCAATGCTGGCGCGCCAAGCTTGGCCCCGGTGGTGTGCCTGTTCAACATGTGCGTCAAAGAATTGATTCCGTACTTGGCAAAAACGAAAGCTGGGTACTAATAGGCGGCCCTCCTTGCCAAGCCTATTCTTTAGCCGGACGATCTAGAAACGTCGGGAGAGATGATTATGAAGCAGTAAAAGATGTACGACAGAAGCTCTATGTAGAATACCTGCAGATTCTTGCAGATAGCCGTCCGACGGCATTCATTATGGAGAATGTAAAAGGGTTGCTTTCTGCAACGGTTGGTGACATCAGAATGTTCCAGCGAATTTTGAACGATCTACGAAATCCAGGTATTGCACTGAAAAGAGAAGGTAGGATCGGTCGTCATAGTTCATCTGGTTATCAAATATATTCCCTGGTCCAGCAACGTACATTAGAAAATAACGATTTAGATGGCGCAATCATTCAGGCCGAAAAGTATGGAATTCCTCAGGCCCGTCACCGAGTGATTCTGCTTGGTGTGAGGGATCATTTGGCCGGCATAATGCCAGAAATACTCAGGCCTCAGCCACCAGTAACAGTTGCATCAGTGATTGGCTCCCTACCGCCGCTGCGAAGCGGGATATCTAAAGCCAATGATTCGCCTGCGGCCTGGCAGGATTGTCTCCGGTCGCAAGCCAGCAGTCGCTGGGCAAACATCGGAACCATCAAGGCCGACAGCAAGGCACTCAGCGATATGGTATGCGATACTCTCCGCATGGTGGAATCGCCTTCGGAGGGCCGTGGTAAGGAGTTCATTCATGGCGATGTGACATCGTCGTATGCCAAAACCTGGTACTGCGACCAGAAGATTGGTGGCATCTGCAATCATCGCACACGCGGTCACATGGAGGCGGATCTATTTCGCTACATGTATGCAGCCTGTTATGCAAAGCTGCATGGGAAGTCACCATCTCTTCAGCAGTTCCCCACGGACCTGTTGCCTCATCATAAAAGTGTTGAGACGTCATTAAAGAGCGGTGGCAACTTCGGAGATCGATTTCGGGTGCAGATTTCCGGGCGTCCGAGCACAACCATAATGTCACACATCAGTAAGGACGGCCACTACTACATCCACCCTGATCCCTTGCAATGCCGTAGTCTGACGGTGCGGGAAGCTGCCCGGTTGCAGACATTTCCCGACAACTATTATTTCTGCGGGCCAAGAACCTCTCAGTATGTTCAGGTTGGCAATGCTGTGCCTCCATTGCTGGCAAAGCAGATAGGTGAAGTTGTTTTAGACCTTCTTCGGCAGGCGGGGGTGAATGATTGATGGATACGCTTACGAAAGCAAAACGCAGCTGGAATATGTCGCGCATTCAATCACGCGACACCAAACCGGAGCGCATGGTACGATCTATTCTTCACAAAGAAGGTTTCCGCTTCCGCCTGCATGTTAGAGAGCTGCCGGGTTCCCCTGATTTAGTCCTTCCGCGCTACGGCTGCGTCATCTTTGTACATGGTTGCTTCTGGCACCGGCACCGAGGTTGTCAATACAGCTATACCCCGAAGTCACGAAGGGCCTTCTGGAGGAACAAATTCCTTGTCAATATTGCACGTGATAGCCACGTGCGCCTTATGATACGCCGATTAGGATGGAACGTTATAGTTGTGTGGGAATGCGAAGCACGAGATTCCGACAAATTGGTGATTAAGCTGTTACACCAGATTCGGTCAGCTAGTCTTAAGCATTAAACACCGAGGTATTTATGCCTGCTGCTTGGCATCATGATACGCCGATTCAGAAATCGCAGGATGGTAATATGTCGCTGGTAAAGACCGAATGTAACCAAGACGCCGACCTTGCACCACCAAACGCTGCGGCGTTGGCGGAGAGCCTTCGGGCTTTCGGATACGACCTAGCAACTGCTCTCGCCGATCTTGCAGATAATAGTATTTTCCATCACGCACATAAGGTCTGCATCCATTTTCATTGGGCGGGCGAACAGTCGGCCATCGCCATATCCGATGATGGCGATGGGATGGACGAAAAGACATTGATTAATGCAATGCGCATCGGGAGTAGGAATCCGCGAGAGATGCGCGATCCCGATGACTTGGGGCGATTCGGGCTCGGTCTGAAGACGGCATCGCTCTCCCAAGGCCGCCGTGTGACGGTCATTTCAAAGCGCAGTCATGGTAACGAGATCGTCCGTTGCTGGGATCTAGATCATATTGCTGATACGAATGAGTGGCGATTGTTGCGGACCCCCACCTCGCTGGCCTTACAGCTAGCTAAAGCCTTGGCAGATTCTACACATGGCACCGTGGTGATCTGGGAAAAACTCGACCGACTGACAGGCGGCACAGCCGTGGACGACGATTCAGCAGAAGATGCTTTCCTACGTAAGGCGGAGCATGTCCGCCGGCATTTCGCGGCCGTATTTCATCGGCTCATGACCGGCCACAATGCGGTTGTATTCTTACTCAACGATAATGTAATCAAACCTTGGAACCCATTCTTAAACGACGAAGCTGCAACCCAGCGATTGCCCATTGAGCGACTGAAGTTCCAAGGGCATGTGGTTGAAGTCGAGCCCTTCATTCTTCCACATCGTTCAAAATTAGATACCGATGCACATATTGACGCAGCAGGACCTCGTGGGTGGAACGCTCATCAAGGATTTTACATTTACCGTAATTTACGCCTGCTCGTGCAGGGGGATTGGCTCGGTATAAAAGGATGGCGTCAGGAAGAGCACTATAAGCTCGCACGAATCCGAGTGGATCTTCCAAATGCGCTCGATCAAGAATGGGAAATCGATGTGACTAAGTCACGCGCTCGTCCACCAGAAAAGTTGCGACGGGAACTGGCGCGGATTGGCGAACGTACACGTAGCGCTGCTAAACGAGTCTATTCTCATCGTGGCGCGAAGCTGCTGCCTGCCGATGGTGAAGAACGCATCTTTTTATGGGAGCAGACAGCGAAGCATAACCAAATTAGCTATCGACTCAATCGGGATCACCCGCTCGTGAAGCAAGTGCAAATAGCATGCGGTGATGCCTCCAAGTTCAGCGCCTTGCTTCGTCTTATTGAGGAGACGATTCCCGTTCCCCTGATAATGACATCCGATCGGGAGATGCCAGACCGCACCTTGGGGCCATTTGAAGTTGCTAAAGAGGTTGAGATTCTTGAGGTCATGCGCCAAGTTTTCGCATCCTTGAGAGCTGGTGGTCTTTCGCAGAGCGATGCATTGCTAAGAATGCCTAAGATTGAGCCTTTTGGTCGTTTTCCCCTGCTCCTGCAGGCGCTGACAGAGGATTGCATGTAACATGAATGACGCTTTTAACCATGCTCGCGTACTGGCAGTTACGCTGCTTAACCTCCAGCCGGTGAGGACCCCTGAGGTGGTACGCAAGCAAGTCGAGCTAGCTATTCAGACAACCCGCAACGCGGGCAAAGGAGATGTCGACGTTGACACGCTTATTGCGCAGCTTATGCACGAGGCAAGCGTGTACGTCCCGGACGCGACACTGATGGACGATCCGACTGATCACATCGAATGGTTACCTGCTCGGCGGGGTAGCGTCGAATGGCGATTCTGGAGCCGCTACAAAACATTGTTGGAGCAGGAAAAGCAGTTGCCTGAGCCGGCCATCAGTTCCCTGAACAAACTAACAGACGACATTCTTGCTAAGCTCGAACAACCCGAGCGCAGTCCACCCTGGGATTGTCGCGGCATGGTGGTTGGAAGCGTCCAGTCTGGAAAGACTGCCAATTACTGCGGATTGATCTGTAAAGCTATTGATGTAGGCTACCGGCTCATCGTTGTACTGGCTGGGATGCACAATAACCTCCGCAGTCAAACTCAGTATAGGTTGGACGAAGGTGTTCTTGGCCGTGATAGCCAGAAGGGTCGGCAGCTCGATCAGACCAATAGCCTACTGGGTGTCGGAAGACTCTTCGGTCATTTGTTGCCAATCCATTCACTGACAAGCAGCCTTGACAATGGAGACTTCCGGGCCCCCAGAGCAGATACGAATGTGACAATCGGCGGTGATCCGGTTGTACTTGTCATTAAAAAGAACGGCAGTGTGCTGCGCAATTTGCTGAACTGGGTGCTGCATGTTCGTGGAGAGGAGATCCTGGGCGAAAAACGCAAGATCATTCGCAATGTTCCACTCCTTGTAATCGATGACGAGGCAGACAACGCCTCAATTAACACAAAGGATCGCAGAGGGAAAGCTGTGAACAATACTGATGTTACGGCAATCAATGGCCATATCCGCGAACTCCTCGACGCGTTTGAGAAGAGCGCATATGTTGGCTACACAGCGACGCCTTTCGCAAACATCTTCATCAACCCGAATGCGGAGACTCCGAAACACGGGGACGACCTCTTCCCACGCAGCTTTATCTTGAACGTGTCCCCCCCGTCGAACTATGTTAGTCCATCGCGCGTCTTCGGTCTGGATGGCGACCCTGATGCCGGAATCGAGCCACACCAAGCATTGCCTCTGATCCGCATTGTGGATGACCACTTGGGCGTGTTCCCCCTGAAACACAAGAAAGATATCCATATTAAGGATTTGCCCGATTCGCTCAAACGTGCATTGTATTGTTTCGTGATCGTATGTTCTGTTCGTCGCGCACGTGGACAGTCCCAGGTACATAACTCAATGCTCGTTCACGTAACACGGTTTGTTGACGTACAACACCAAGTTGCTCAGTTGATACAAACACAAATTGAGTCAATGCGGCTTCGTCTAACGATCGGCGAGGGGGTGCGAACCGAGACCTTGCGGTCAGAACTTCAAAAAATCTGGACAACCGATTTTGAACCAACAACGGCAGCCATTCGAGGGTGTTACCCCGACGAACCCCTCGTTGAAGTCACTTGGCACCAGGTGGCCGCAGAACTCGCCGAAGCAGCGGCTCGCATTGAAGTCAAAGAGATCAACGGCCACGCTACGGACGCTCTCGATTATTTTGCTCATCGCGAGGGGTTCAACGTGATCGCTGTTGGCGGAGACAAGTTGTCCCGTGGACTCACGCTTGAGGGGTTGTCGGTGAGCTACTTCCTTCGTACATCACAGATGTACGACACGTTAATGCAGATGGGCCGCTGGTTCGGTTATCGTTCCGGTTACTTGGATTTGTGCCGTTTGTTCACAACGGAGGATCTTCGCTCGTGGTATCGGCACATCGCCTTGGCGGAAGTTGAGCTGCGCCGAGAGTTCGACCGCATGAAGGTTGCCGGTTTGACGCCGCGACGATACGGTCTGCGGGTTCGGCAACATCCCGGAGGGTTGCTCGTTACTGCCCTGAACAAGATGTCGCACGCGGTAAAGCAGCGACTATCTTATGCCGGCCAATTAGTCCAGACCGCGACGTTTGATACGAATCTGGAGGTGGTTCGCCACAACGCGTCTGTCATCGAACGTTTCATAGGTGAGCTTAGGCGCAATGCCGGAGCCAAGAAAGTCAAGGGTGCTTGGCTATGGAGTAATGTCTCAGCAGAGAGCCTTATTAACGGTATGCTGTGCGACTTTTACATTGCATCAGAAGTCTGGCGACTCCAGAAGCCGGAGATGATCGAGTTTATCCGTCACCAGACAGCCAACGGTGAGTTGAAATGGTGGACCGTGGCGTTGGTGAATACTGCCAACAACGCAAGAACCTATGAGATCGCGGGTTATCCCGTCGGGAAGGCTGAACGCAAACCCGAAGAGGGATCGTGGCAGTCGGGGCTGATCCCACCATTGTATAGAGCTCTTAACGCCAACATCCAGAGCCCCGAACATCAAGCACTAGACCTTGCGGAATTCGTGATCAACCGGCAGCTTTTTGAGGCGCTCATGGCTAAACGGAATGATGAGGCTGGCAGCCCAATCTTTGACCACGATGAAAGCGAATTCCTTCGGCGTTGCGTCAACGATTGTTCCACATTGCGACAAGCAGCCGAGTATATCACTCAACATAGAAAGCAATCCGGTACTAACACTGGCAGCCCGACGCGAATTAACGGCGAGGTGGCGCGCCAGCTCCGCCCCGAGACACATGGGCTTCTGCTTATCTACCCAATAGTCCCCACAGAAGGTAGGTGGCCTAAAGACAGGCCGCCTTTCATGGGCTTGGCATTTAGTTTCCCATCCAGTCACACAGCTCGCGCCGTGGACTACCGAGTGAATCGAGTGTGGCAGGACACCTTTCAGGACAGAGACTATGCTGACTGGGATTGAAAAACTATGGATAGCGATGGACGAAGACATTGCTGCGGGGGCGGCGCCCCCCGCAGGGTGGTCGCTCCGACTGGCTCGGCCGGCCACCCATTGTCCACTTTTTGTGGCCATCGAATTGACAACCCGCCGACGCGCCGTCCTCCTACAGCTTCCAGTTGATTCGGTGCCATCCCGATGGCGCTGGCCAAGGTGCAAGGGCCTCGACCCGCTCATGCTAAGAATCGAGGGGAAAGAGCACTTTGGCGTCGTCCTTAAGGAGGAGAGATTCAAGGATGTGTTCACCTCGCTGGTCGAGGACCTAATACGGCGATTGTCCGAGACGGTGAATCCGGTGGAACAGGCAAGCGCTTTCGTAGGACAACTGTCACGCTGGCAAAAATTCCTCAGCGCATCATCAGAGGGATTGGCCGACGAAGAGCAGCGGGGCCTTTGGGGAGAACTCAAGTTCCTGCGGGATCAACTATGCCCTATTCTAGGGCCACGATCAGTACGCGGCTGGAAAGGCCCCGAACATGCACACCAGGATTATCAGTTTGAGGCAGGGGCGATCGAGGTAAAGACCACTCTCGCCAAGCAGCCGCAGGTGGTAAAGATTACGAGTGAGCGCCAACTTGACGGTGCTGCCTGGCCAATTCTGATTCTGTGCGTAATCGCGTTGGAAGTGAGGGAGCTTGCGGGTGAGACCCTGCCACAGATGGTTGCATCTTTGAGGACCTTGCTGGCGTCGAACTCCGAAGCACAGGGGCAGTTCGAGGACAAGTTGCTCCTAGCGGGCTACCAAGATGCCCACGCAGTCGCATACATGGATCGTGGTTACATTATTCGCACAGAAACTTTTTTGCAGATCCGAGAAGGCTTCCCTATGCTGGTCGAGCGCAATTTGCCGGCCGGGATTGGCAATGTGTGTTACGGGCTGACGGTTGCTGCATGTATGAACTACGCTTTGAACAAAGTGGAAATCCACCGAGTTATGACGGATTTATCGCTCGCAATGAAACAATGAACTGGAGTTCAAATGAACGAAGCCCTCTCGCATATCGAGCAATTTGCAAACGACCTGCATCAAGAGGTCTTGGTCAAGGCGGGAAGTGGCACAAATCCGCAGATGCGCGAGGACGCTTTCACTGAGCACTTGCTGGAGTTACTGAACGAGCACAACGAGTCAGACGGTGCCGCAGTATGCTACCATGCCATGGGCGCCCATGGCAGGGTTCCTGCCGCGAAAGTTAATGCTTGGGCACTCTCCGGGGATGGAGCGACGCTTGACCTTTTTGTCGTGCTATACCACGGGACGGGTAGACCTGATCCGGTTCCGCGAAGCGCAGTCGTTGATTATTTCAAGTTACTTCGCGGCTTTCTACGACGAGCACGTGATGGCTGTCACATGCAGATGGAGGAATCACACGACGCCTTTGAGGCTGCACGCCGCATCTGGGAGGCGAAAGATACGCTAACGACTGTGCGCTTGTTCTTGCTAACCGATGGCGTTGTGAAATCGCTGGAAATTGATCAGGAACAGGTCCCCGGTCTCGATATGCGTTATGTCCTTTGGGATCTGGAAAAGTTAAGTCGGTTGCGCGTTGGACACCGTGAGACTATTTGCTTGGATTTTGTGAACGATTACGGCGGAGCGATCCCATGTCTCCAGATGGCAGACTGTACTGGCGAATATCGTACATTTCTTGCATTCTTAAGTGCGCCACTTCTGGCACGTATCTATGGCAAGCATGGGCAGCGTCTGCTGGAACGAAATGTTCGTGCATTCTTACAGGCTAAAGGGAAGATTAATAAGGGATTGCAACAGACACTTCGCGAAGAACCTCATCGCTTCCTAGCGTATAACAACGGGCTCTGTTGCACCGCGGCGGACGTGAAGTTACAAGCCGGACGCGATGGACACACGACACTTGAGCGAGTGAGTGATTTTCAGATCGTCAACGGAGGCCAAACTACAGCCTCAATATTCCACGCGCTGAAGAAAGAGAAGGTGGATTTATCCCACGTTGTGGTTCAAGTCAAGCTCACCGTCCTGAGCGATCCTCAAAAGATATCCGAGATCGTGCCACTTATTTCAAAGTATGCTAACAGTCAGAACAAGGTGAACGGCGCTGACCTGTCGGCCAGTGGGAAGTTCCATCGCCAGATGGAGAACCTTTCTCGGACGGTCTGGAGTCCCCCGACATCGGGAATGGATCGCGGCTCGCACTGGTACTACGAGAGAGCACGTGGCTCCTATTTGGACGACAAGGCTCGACAGGAAACTCCGGCACGACAAAAAGATTGGACATCCAACAACCCGTCGGACCGAAAGTTTACGAAGACAGATCTTGCCAAGTTCGAGCACGCATGGATCGGCAGTCCCCACCTTGTCTGTCGCGGTGCGGAGAAGAACTTTCTGGCCTTCGCCGAACGGTTGGAGGATGATGGGGAACCTACGGTCGACCTCAACTATTTCAAGCATACAATTGCCAAGGCTATTATCTTTCGAACGGCCGAAAAACTTTTTTCTGCACTTGCATTGGAAGGCTATCGTGCCAACTCTGTAGCCTATGCGGTTGCATGGCTCGCGCAACATTCACACCATCGCATTAACCTCGACCGTATCTGGGAAGAACAGCGTGTACCACACCTAACACAAGAGGCATTGAAGGCCGTGTGCCAAGCCGCCTACGCTCACATTACTCAGACGGGGGGTAACGTCGGAGAATGGTCCAAGAAGGCTGAGTGCTGGGATCAGTTTAAACGACAGGAGATAGCTCTGCCAGCCGGTTGGGAAACCGAATGGGCTGAAACACCATTTCTAGCCATTAATCATAGTGATGACACCCTCGCTCAAGATTGGGAGCGGGCTCGCATCCACTTTGTGTCTGACAGTCGAACTCTGGGTGAACTGGAAGCACTTACTGGACGGCAGTGGATGGTGAGATATCGTGGTGATGAAGTGCGGAAGTACGCAGGACGGCGATGGAGCGAGTTGAAGGGGTCAGGTGGCCGCCGTTTAAAAAACATCCGTAATCTTGTTGATCTTCTGTCCGCGGCTGCAGAGCTTCCTAATAATACCAGTAACACAGACCAGATATCCGATGATGTAGTAATCATTGGTCGAACGGCAAGATTAGTCGATCTCACAAACGAAACAGACCGTGTTGTGCGGCTGGTGGACGATGCTGAGCACGGGTAACTGTTTACCGCTCTGCGGTAAATATTCACAATAACGGCGCTGGCGCGCTCGGGTAAGTGGTGGTATGCTGGATTTCACCATGGATGGTGAAGTTCAAAAACATCGCAAACAACTGGTCGCAAA
>Ga0209012_1000550_pt1 | contig 51224 bp, 38 predicted proteins | sample RS3BMetagenome_FD_184735 | JGI IMG/M metagenome (GOLD analysis project Ga0209012, IMG submission 184735) | Ferric oxide microbial mat and aquatic microbial communities from Rainbow Spring, Yellowstone National Park, USA - RS3B (SPAdes) (version 3) ... | reverse complement strand
TAATTCCGTCCTGAATCTACTGCGGCTCGACGGATGGCAGAATATCGCCGCCGCACTCCGCCACCACTCCGTCAAGGTGCATAAGGCGCTCAAATTGGTCGGAATTCCGGAAAACTAAAAGACCCTGATCCAACGCGGATGCTTTTACGAGCCTGTCCAAGTAATCCCGGCCATAATTTGGACAGACTCATGATTGAAAGAGGTGGTTTTATGTATTGAAATGTCCCCGCCAGTGATGTCACGATAACGATCCAAATCCGCATGAGCACCATAAAACCGCCTGTTGAAGCAAGCGGGGGCCTGTGGGGTGCTGCCAAGGATAAAAAGTATCTCGATATGCACTGCCAAAGGGCCGCTAAGGGGCCGCCAAGAAATAACCTTTCCAATCTGACTTGGTCTTTTGACCTCTGGCCGCGTTGCCCGCTCGTTACGTATCCATGCGGATATGCTCCTCGCGGGCGTCTTGCCAGACGCCAAAATCCCGGCGTCATATTTGTAAACGTTATTTCTTGGCGGCCCCTAAGAAAGAAACTGCGACTATGCGTGGGCCGGCTTGGTACACAATTTGCCAGCGTTTGGTGGCATCGGTTAGTATTTTTAAGTGACGTGATCGGTTTGCGTTGATTGTGCGCGGCGTTTTCCCGCTTCTATAATTGGATGAATTATGATGGAATACCGGGTTGGAATTGGATATGACTTGCATCGGACGCAAGCGGGCAGGCCTCTGGTTTTGGGCAATATCACCATTGCGCATACGTTTGGGCTTATCGGGCACTCGGATGCGGATGTGGTCATTCACGCTTTGATTGATGCCATTACCGGAGCGGCAGGTTTGCCGGATGTGGGGCAGTTGTTTCCAAATTCCGATCCGCAATATCATGGTATTGATTCAGCTCGACTGCTGGAACACACGATGGTCGAACTTAAAAAGACGCGTTGGACAATAAACAATGTTGATGTAGTGATTATTACGCAAAGCCCCAAAATTTCTCCGCATAAATCAGCCATGCAGCGGCGGCTGGCGGAGTTGTTGCAGGTGCCGGGGGAATTGGTGAATATCAAAGGCAAGACCAATGAAACCGTGGACGCAGTAGGGCAGGAACAAGCCATTGCGTGCCATTGCGTGGCACTGTTGAAACGCGACGTGTAGACTTTTGCATGCAGCATTTCTAAAGGCGGGATCAGCGGCACACTGGAGCAATGATGAGAATATTGGGTATTGATCCGGGGTTGCACCTTACGGGCTACGCGGTGGTGGAAGCCAAGCGATTTCAGCCCACGCTCACGGAAGCGGGGGTTATTCGGTTAAACCCGCGGATGGACGCCTCCAAGCGTCTGGTGGAATTGCATCAGCAGGTGGCCGAGCTGTTAAAAGAATTTGCGATTGACCAAATGGGCGTTGAGCAGCTTTATGCGCATTATAAACATCCGCGCACGGCAATTCTCATGGGGCACGCACGGGGTGTAATTTTGCTGGCCGCAGCGCAGGCGGACGTACCCATTACGCATTTACCCAGCACGCTGGTAAAAAAAATGATTACCGGTAATGGCCATGCCGGGAAGGCCCAGATTCAGAAATCGGTCATGATGCTGTGCCATTTGCCAAAACCGCCAACGCCGGCGGACACGGCAGATGCCATTGCCATTGCATGGGTTCTGGCGAACCGGCTTACGCGGGTAGGTCCCTGAAAATTGCCATGGTCGATAGGTGCGGATATGTTGGAACGGCCATTTGGAAGGCTTAAGGCGTGGAGATGTGATGCTGATTCTATCGGGTGCTATTCTGGTGCTTCTGCTCGTGGTAGCCGCGACGCAAATAGTGTTGCTGATGCGGGAAAAGGGCGATGCGCTGAAAGCACCGCTGGAAAATCTGGAAAAGTCTCTGGAAAAAATGGAGCGATCAATCCGTGATGATCTAGCGCGCAGCCGCGAGGAAAGCACTAACACAGCGCAAAAGGCCCGTGAAGAACTGGCGGCGAGTCTGAAAAATGTGGGCGATAGCCTCAATCGGCAGCTTGCGGGATTAACGCTTTCCACCGAGCAACGGCTCGATACTGTGCGAAACGCCGTGGAACAGCGATTAACCGCCATGCAAACGGATAATGCACTGAAGCTTGATCAGATGCGGGCGACGGTGGATGAAAAACTGCAAAGCACTTTGGAAAAGCGGCTTGGCGAGTCGTTCAAACAGGTTTCCGACCGGTTGGAGCAGGTACACAAGGGGCTGGGTGAAATGCAAACTCTGGCCGGCAGCGTGGGAGATTTGAAACGGGTAATGACCAATGTAAAAACGCGCGGAACCTGGGGTGAAGTGCTGGTAGAGAATTTGCTTTCGCAGATTTTAAGCCCGGGGCAATTTGAAAAGAACTTCAAACCCAGAGAATCAGGCGGGGAAGTGGTGGAGTTTGCCATTAAGCTGCCGGGACGGGCGGAAGACGGGCAGGAAACTGTATGGCTGCCGATAGATTCAAAATTTCCCAAGGAAGATTTTGAGGCGCTGGGAGCAGCGCAGGATCGTGCGGATTTAGTTGCGATGGAAGCGGCGGGGCGGTCTTTGGAGGGCCGCGTTAAGCTCTTTGCGCAGGACATATCAACGAAATATCTCAATCCGCCACGCACCACCGATTTTGGCATTATGTTTTTGCCCAGCGAAGGGCTGTATGCGGAGGTGATTCGCCGTGTGGCGCTGGTGGAACAGATTCAGCGCGATTACCGGGTGGTGATTGCCGGGCCAACCACGCTTGCCGCATTGTTAAACAGCCTGCAAATGGGCTTCCGAACATTGGCTATTCAGCAACGATCGAGCGAAGTATGGAAAGTTCTGGGGGCGGTGAAAACTGAATTTGGAAAATTTGGCGATCTGCTTGATGGCGTGAAAAAGAAACTCGACCAGGCCTCCAATACCATAGATGATGCGGCGCGAAAATCCCGAACCATTGGCACCAAGCTTCGCAATGTGCAGGAATTACCCGCCGGTGAAGCCGCACTAATGCTTAATCTGGAAAGTCAGGCGCCTGATGATACTGCGGAATAATATTGAGTTCCGTCCGGATTTACTGCCACATATAAAAGAAATTTGGATGCAACAGTGAACTCATATCCGCACCACTGAGATTCAGATTCATTAAATTAACCTGCTGGCCGCGCGGAGCGGGCATGTTGCTGCGGGCATAAATAGATCCGCTGGACTGGCTGTAACGCTTGTAGATAACGACATTAGCATGGCGAATATGAGCCATTTGTTTGGCCAGTTTGAGCGCAGATTCCAAGCCACCCAGGCCATTTATGAGGTGATCGTGAAAAGCATCTTCACCCGTGACGGGGCGGCCATCGGTCAGCTTAGGCCAATTTTTCGCGTTAACTTCCGGGTGTGATTTTTTGACGATGCTGAGGAATCTCGCGTAGAACTGCGTGACAAATCCCTGAATGATTTTTTTATTTTCCGGCGTCATGGCATGAAACGGCGAGGCAGTGTCTTTATTAGGCCCGCTGACAAAAACCGGGGCCTGCACGCCGAGGTAACGCAAGGTGCGGTGAAAGTTGAACAACTGTACGATCACGCCAATTGAGCCGGTGATGGTGGTCGGATACGCCATCTGGTAATTCGCGGCACAAGATACGTAATACCCGCCGCTGGCGCAAACATCCATCATGGACGCAATCACGGGCAGGTGGGTTTTACGCCTGAAGGCTAGAATTTCATGGTACATCATGGCACTGGAGGTCACAGTTCCACCGGGCGTGTTCATCCGCAGCACAACCGCCTTTACGCGCGGGTCATGCTCGATATTGGTCAGTGTCTGCTTGAGATCACTGACCGGATTATGTCCGCCGCCAAATAGGCCGCCGGCGGACCCGTCCATGAGCATGCCACTGATATTGACGATGGCGATACGATTGCTGACAAACCAGTGCGAGCTTTTTTTTACCATGCGCGGATGAATTCCGCCATGGGTTGGCACGAGGCTGATCTGGATTGTGCGGTCACTGCATCCGGCCAGAACCAGAAGCGAAAGAAACAGGCCGCCTGCGACCAGGAAACGCCCGGTTCGCAAAATCAAGTGCTTGGCATGGCCCGATATTTTATAGTTTTGCAGCATAAAAAGTTGTCCAGGTAAAAATATCTGGTGCAGTGTTGTCAACAATTTCACGGTTTTTTACGTTCTACAATCTGCGCGAGATTGCCTTCGCAATCAACAAATGAAATCAATCTGCCCCCACCAACGGCTCCAACCACCGATCCGACGAATCCCACGCCCTGCCCGGCGAGATGGGCGTAGGCTTCATCAAAATCTTCGACCATCCAGGCGATATGGCTGATGCCGGGATCATGACTTTCACGCGGCCGGCGAACATGTTCATTGCGCGGCATAATTTCCAGCATCATGCCGCCAAAAGCATTGCGGCATGTGGGCGAACCAATGAGGTAGGTGCGTTGGCCGGAGCTTTCCATCGGTTCGGTCTGGGCCAGAATCACCATACCAAGCATTCGACTGTACCATTGCACCATCTGCTCGGTGTTATCGGCAGCGATTGCCACATGATCCAAGCCGCTGGTTAATTTAATTGTCACCCTTGCGCTCCGTTCGTCTTCTCAGTGCAGTGCGATATTTTGGCTTAATCAACTTCTTTGGAGTTGATCCAGCGCATCATCTTACGCAATTTACGGCCAATGACCTCAACAGGGTGTTTGGCGTCCGCTTCGTAAAGTGTTTTAAACTTCGGCTTACCGGCGCGGTGTTCAGCCATCCATTCCGCGGCGAATTTACCCGACGTGATTTCGTCGAGAATTTTCTGCATTTCTTTTTTGGTTTCGTCGGTGACAATTCGCGGACCGCGAGTGAGGTCGCCATATTCCGCGGTGTTACTAATGCTGTAACGCATGTAATTCAAGCCGCCCTGATAAATCAGGTCAACAATCAGTTTGACTTCATGCACGCATTCAAAATAGGCCATTTCCGGCGGGTAGCCGTTATTCACCAGCGTTTCAAAGCCAGCCTTGATTAACGCGGACAAGCCGCCGCACAAAACCGCCTGTTCTCCGAAAAGATCCGTTTCGCACTCATTTTTAAAACTGGTTTCAATAATGCCGGCCCGCGCGCCGCCAACGCCATTACCCCATGCCAGGGCGGTTTTCATGGCATGACCGCTGGCATCCTGATGCACTGCGACCAGACAAGGCACGCCACCACCTTTGACATATTCGCTGCGTACGAGGTGGCCCGGACCTTTGGGGGCAATCATGACGACATCAACATCTTTGGCCGGGACAATTTGTTTGAAGTGAATACCGAAGCCGTGGGTTGCGCCGAAGGTTTTGCCGGCTGTGAGGTGCGGCCCGATGTCACGGGCGTAGATTTCGGGCTGTAATTCATCCGGCAGCGTGGCGATAATCAGATCAGCGGCTTTGACCGCTTCAGGAATGGGCATTGGATCAAAACCGTGCTCAATGGCCAGTTTGCCATTGGCGGAGTCGCGGCGATTGGCCACGATAACCTTCACGCCGCTGTCGCGCAGGTTTTGGGCATGGGCATGGCCTTGCGAGCCATAACCCAGCACAGCCACGGTTTTTCCGGACAGTCCGGAAATGGGAGCTTCATTCTCATAATAAATTTTCAGCGTGGTTTCGTTTCCTGACATCTAAATTACCTTTTACTTTAAGCCTTGTTACTACAACAAAATCAACAAGGATATAAGAATAGAGGATCAATCGCAGAGGGTCAAATAGACAAGCAGAGCAATGATTGTAAATTCGTGATTGGCGATTCATTTTACTTACGACGTCGGGCCAAGAGCATCAGCCCCATTGCGGCGGAACCGGTCAGCACCAGGGTGGCAGTGGCGGGAGTTGCAACGGCAGATGCGGGAGATGGAATTGTCAGTGCGATCGCATTAACTAATATTTCGCCGGTTGCCGCGGTGATGGTAAGGAAATGCCTTTTTGTTGTGAAATTGGTCAGGGAAAACGCGGCGCTGGTTACACCGCCGGTGCTGGGCGCTGGGATAGTCTCGATGCTCTTTCCAACCGTTCCAGCCGCCGCCGAGTACGCAATTCCGGCCACATCGGAACTGGATATGCCGGCAATGGTGATGGTTGCGCTTTGCGGTGCACCCGCTTGCGAAGCCAATTGAATCAAGGCCGCTAAGTCAAGTTGCACAAAACCGAGATAAGCTGTCTTGACTTTTTTTACCGTGGCGGCGTATTTAAAAACTTCATTGTTTGTCTGGTAATTATTGGGAAGCGAATACGGAAGTGCGCTGGCATTGAGGCCCAGACCATTGACAGTACGGGTGAGCGTTTCGCCATATAAATCAGTTGGGGAAATTTGAGTTTTTTTCCGGCTTTGTTTTTTAGATTCGTAACCGGCGGCGGTAATAGTAAGATTTGGATTTCCGGAGATTGCCGGGCCGGCGGTGATTTTCCCGTTGTAGGATTCAGTGGTTGCCAGTGATCCAGAAGCAGTGGCAAAATTCCAAGTTATTGTCGTGGAGGCGTTCGCCACGGAGGCAACGTTACAAGCTGCCGCCAAGACTAAACAATAAATAATATTTTCTGAAGATCTTCCCCGCGAGAGGAACTCGGCAAAAAATACGCGGGTGGTGCTTTGAAATCCGGACACGTCCATTGTCCTTTCCACGGGCGTCCATCCTTGCCGAAAAACAACACACATCATGTGTGTCGTTTTTCGGACACCCGTTTTGATTGATCCATTTCTGGATACCGCTCATTGCAACCCATAACCAACTATGAGGTTACCGAAAGCCATGTTGAAATGCAAGCAAATCAAAAGAAGCTACTGGTGTGCTGGCGTGCCTGCCCCTTTCCGCGAGCATGTCGCAACTTCAGACGCCCTGCGAGCATTTACGCAATTTGTTCCCACCGTCAACATTTTTTGCTGGCGTGTTTTCACGGTCGGCACGCGTGTGGTAATTGATGGTTATTTCACCACTAATTATCATATCAGCAGGTTCGACAGTTTCGGTTTGGGTGATATATTGAAGAGGCGTTGGTGAGTGATTTGGTGTTCAATAGCAACATTGGCGGAGTAATTATTATGGTTAAATTCGGCAAGTTCGGGATCATGTTTGTCATGACGGTGGCAAGTCTTATTTGCATGGCAATCATTGCGATGCCAGCAGGAACTCTTCATGCGGCGGATTTAAATTTGCCGCTGAAGTTTCAATTTGGCCCAGGGCGACATGTGCCCGGTTACATTCAGGTGTTGCCGAATATGGCCTATACGCCGGCGCGCGGCTATGGATTTGATTTGGGCTTTCAAGTAAAGGGTGTGCACCGCAGTAATGCAGCCGGCGTTCGAGGCTCGTTTGTCACAAGCAGCAAGCCGTTTTTCTTTTCCATAAAATTGCCATCCGGTAACTATAATGTCACCCTCACGCTCGGTGATCTCAAGGGGCGGTCGGTCACGACGGTAAAGGCCGAGCAGCGCCGGTTAATGTTCAGAAAAATCGTTACCGCGCCGGGTAAATTTGTAACGCGCACTTTTACGGTTAATACCCGCTCGCCGGAAATTTCCACGGGCGGCAAAGTTCATTTGAAGCCGCGTGAGGTTGGCTCTTTGGAATGGGATAATAAACTCACTATCGAATTCAGTAATGTGCGCCCCTGTTTGTGTGCCATGACGATTACCAAGGCCCATCCTGTTACCGTCTTTATTGCCGGTGATTCCACGGATACCGACCAGCGTTTTGAACCATGGTGCAGTTGGGGACAGATGATTACGCGATTTTTTGTGCCGCGCCGAGTCGTGGTGGCCAACTATGCGGAGGATGGGGAATCCGCAAATAGTTTTATCTGGGAAAACCGCCTGAAGAAAGTCATGAGCGTTATTCGGCCAGGAGATTATCTGTTTATTGAGTTCGGCCATAATGATCAGCATGAACGGGGCAAGAATGCGGGGCCTGAAAATGAATATCGCAAGTCCATTCTCACCATGATTGCTCAGGCTCGCGAGCGTCATGCCATTCCGGTTCTGGTAACGCCCATGGCGCGACGGCTGTATCGGCATGGCAAAATTTACAACAGCCTTGTCGGCTTCCCGATTGAAATGCGACTCATTGCCAAGCAGGAGAATGTACCGCTGATTGATCTTAATGCCATGAGCACGATATTTTTTAATAAGTTGGGGCCTGATGAGTCTAAAGTGGCGTTTGTGGATCGCACGCATAACGATGATTACGGAGCCTATGAAATTGCCAAATGCGTAATAATGGGCATTAAAAAAGACCATCTTCCTTTGGCCAGATTTATCCGTCCCGGATTGAAGCCCTTTAATCCGGCACACCCGGATCCGCTAAGCTCGTTTCATATTCCACGAGATCCACAATATTCCACGGTGAAACCGTCGGGGTGGTAATACAGAATCTGGGATAAATATTGCAATTCTGTAAAATTACGCGATAAAAACGTCGAATTTTCGCAACCCTAACCCGCTTGGTGCGTTCTTCCCATCAGAGCGCGTGATAGTGTCGGTCACAAGTACAGACATCCCTCATGCAATGGCTGGGCGGGGAAGTCGTTATTATTGGGCGTGTGGTAAATTTTCCTGGTGCCGCGTAACGATGGTGGTTTTGTGAAACTTCAAGACTTAAAGCGACCCGAAACGATCAAAGTGGCGATAGCGGTGCTGTTGATCCTGATTGCCGGGGTTTATCTGGTGGTTCATTTGCGATCACTTTTCGGTCGCCCGACGTCTGACGCGGTCGCCTTCTATCAGGTGTTTCGACCAGCTGGTGTCAATCCATTCCGTCCAATAAGCGCGGCCAATCCGGCCAATCCATCATCCAAATTTGCGACCGTAACGTATAAATTCGCGGATGTGCAAGGTGCGGTGGATGTTATTGACTACCCCAGCAATCCAACGCGGGCGCTGGATGTGCGAATAGCGCGTGCTGCTACGCCGGGGGTGCCGCCGTGGGTCCGGCAGGTCAAAGCGATATCTGATCCGGCGGGGCAGGCCCTGATGTTTGCACAACTCCGCGGCCCGTGGCTGATGCGGCGGTGGCTGCTTGATGCACATTTGAGTAAAAGTCAGATGAACGTTGTGGCATTGGATCAACAGAAATTTCAAACGTCCATGACGATGTTAGCGCAATCGCAGGAACAAGGATTGGTGGATCCTGAACTTCTTGGGCAGATACAGAAGGCCCTGACCGTGTTCTTGAAGACTGCCGGCGATGTTTCCAAAGCCGGCCCGAAGCGGCAAGCGGCCAGAAAGGTGATGGCCTTGGCTCGGAAATACGGTTCTGAGCTTAGGGAGCACCGAACCGAAGCTATATTGCGGTACGTAAATAAGATTATCGGACAACTATCCGACCCGGAAAAATCGGCACTCGCGGCGCGTATTGCGCCAATCATGCGACGCTTTAATTAACGTCCGAAAAAAACATTGCAGTGGGAATTTGTATACGTGGGAATCAACTCGGAGCCTTTCCGGGTAAGGGGTATGGTAAGGCGATCGCCAGCTTGACCGCACGCCGAGAAAAAGGCTGAAAAAACAGCATTTTCAGGCCCATTATCGGATGCGGAAATTTTGTGGACGTTCACTCATGTAACATCGATTCCTGACCGATGATACAAGTGCCTGTTCAATAATGCGTGTTCCCGGAGGGGGCCGCATGGATGCTCAAAAAGGTGTTGGTTTGAGCTTCGGTGTGACTTTTAATGTGAGCGGATTGTTATGTCAGTAGATGAATTAGTTGAATCGCTGCGAAAAATTGTTGCCCCGCGTCATAAGCCGGTCGGTACCGGAAAGACAAGCGAAGTTGTGGCGTTTGCCAAGGCTCCGGCGGCCACGACTTCACTTCCTTCTTTTGAGACAACATCAGAGGCACCATTACCGCAGGTAATCAAGATGATTGCCCTGGATATGGATGGCACGCTGCTTAGCCCCAAAGAGTCCATAACGCCGCGGGTTCATCATGCCATACATCTGGCCGCCAAGCGGGGTATTCATGTCGTGCTTGCCACAGCTCGCCCGCCACGCAGTGTTCGCTTTTATCACCGTGCACTGAAGTTGCAAACCCCAATCATCAGTCACAACGGCGCTTTGATATGGGATGAAAATCAGAAATGCGTGCTGCGGCATATCAGCTTACCCCATGCTCTGGTAAGACGGGTTATTGATTACGCCCGCCTGCGTTGTCCGGAAGTTATTCCGAGCGTGGAAATTATTGACAAACTTTATTCCGACCACTTTGGCATTGTTCCAGCAGAAGCGATTCCCACTGGCCGCTGTTTTAATCCGGATGTCATTGCCGCCATGGAGACGTTTCTGCATGTTCCGGTTACGCGCATCATGTTTCACGCCAAACCGTCAATTATTGAAGAATTATGTCAGATGCTTCCCCGAAAATTTGAGTATCGCATTGGCCTGTTCCGCAGTGATTCCCGCCTGCTGCAAATTGTGGCACCGGATACCAATAAAGCCATGGCTCTTGATTTTGTATGTAAATCCTATGGAATAACACGGGATAACGTCTTGGCTGTTGGTGATAACGCCAATGATCTGCCCATGCTCCAATGGGCTGGCGTCAGCGCTGCCATGGCCAATGGTCCAGAACATATCCGTAAGGCCGCGCGACATGTTGTTCCGTCAAACCGCGAAGACGGAGTCGCGGTGGCCATCGAGCGTTTTGCGCTGGCGTGAAACGGTGCATGATATATACTCATGTCATGCAAAATCCGATTCTTGAAACAACCCCATCACAATCAGAAACCACTTGCCGAAAGGCAAATGCCTGTTTTCGCTTCCTGGATTCAGGGATATTTCTCGGTGCCTTGGTCAGTGTGGTAACGCTGCAATCCTGGCGGTGGATAGATTTGCGCTTCGCCGGCGATTTTATGGCGTTTTTTCTTCCCTGGTTGTGGCCTTTCAGTTTACTGCTGCTGCAAATATTGCGTTTTCGTCCGCCGACAGATATTTCTTTAGATAGTGCCTGGCGACTTAATCGGATGCTGCTTTTACCCTCGGCATTCATTGCGGTGGTACTGCTCCTGAATACTCTGACGTTTTATCATTTAAAAGTGACTCTGCATGGGCGCATGCCGTGGTATATGCCCATGTCCTTGCCGGTCCTGATTGCCCTGATTTTTTGGCTTATCGCCCGGCCAGACTATGTTATCAGTGCCCGCGCCGCCAAGGCGCTCCCGGCTTCAACACCATGGCGCACCATCGACTATAAGTACTTCGATTTCGTATTTATTGTTGGCATGTCGCTGATTTTGTTATGGATATTTCACGGCATGTTCCGTTCTGATCCACCTCCTGCTGGAATAGAATCGGACATCGCCGTTGTGCTTGGTGCCGGAACCGGGCCCGGTGATACGTGCGGCTATACGCTTCGGCAACGGGTGCTGGAGGGCGTAGAACTCTTTAAGGCACATCGGGCCAAAAGGTTGCTGTTGACCGGGCGCGCTCCACGGGGCAGAACCAACCCATATAAAAATGAACCGCTGGCAATGCTCAAACTGGCTTTGGCCAAGGGTGTGCCGGGAACTGCTATTATAGTTGATTATCATGGCAATAATACGCGTTATAGCGCGTACGATACGGCCGCGCTGGTAAAGGTCAGTCATTGGCATAATGTCATAGCGGTAAGTTCGGATTATCACCTGCCTCGGATAGCACTGGCCTTTCGGCAGTTGGGCTTGCATGTCTGGACAGTTCCAGCGCGGCGGGGCATTTGGCAGCAGACTAATCCGTGGGCAATTGTTCGGGAACTCGCCGGGTATCCCGTGTACTGGCTGGATCAGAATTATCACCGTCCGGAGCGTGTGCCATGATACTTGCGAAGCCGAATATCCGTGTAATTAAATCCCGCTCCACTTTGTATTTATTTGATGGGACGAAATTAATTAAAACATATTGCTGCATTACCGGCTCACATTCCGGCGATAAGCAGAGGGAAGGGGACCGGAAAACGCCGGAGGGTCGTTTTCACATTGTATTTAAAAATCCGCTCAGTAAGTTTCATCTTTCTCTGGGATTGGATTATCCCAATATGGAAGATGCGAATCGCGGTTTGGCACAAGGGCTGTTATCAGTAGAAAGTTATAATCAATTGATACATGATCTGAAAAATGGCGATATGTCGGATGAAACCGTACAGAACCGAGTGTGGAAAACACCGTTGGGTGGGGAAATATTTATTCATGGTTGCGCAGAAGGCCGTACCGGTACTGCGGGCTGTGTTGCACTGACCAATCCCGACATAACCGAATTGTACGCATTATGCCCGTTGGGAACGGATGTGGAAATTATCGCGTAAAGAATTGCTTGTCGTGCAACGAAGAATCAATGGGATGAATTGCTGCGAGCCAGACCGGACGAATATGGCTGATTCATGACTTTCCTGCCGGATTACACCCGGATCGATTGCCTTATCTGAAATTGTGCCGGGAAGGGGTAGCCGGTTATGCTTCGGTGGATTAGACTTTAGCGTTATTCAGGGGAAGCAATCCCGAAGGTTTTCGGGGGTTGTGCAATCCCCGTGCGGATGGATTCGTTGCGGTTGATGATGTACGCTAATTCAATTTTATTGCTGGCGGCTGGATTGGTGTTAGGCGGTTTTCTAATTATCGTCAGCTTGGTTCGCCGTTCTGCGCATACGGCGGCGTATATCAGTATTATTTCTCTGCTGTCGGCGCTGGCGGCGGCAATGGTCGCAATCATTCGCCGTCTGGGGCATGCCGGAATACCGGGGCAATCTCAATCCCACATCCTGATGTTCAACTGGTTGCCTATACCAGGATTCGCGGGTATTGCCGCAACGCCTATGATTGCGTTTGGTATTTCCAGTGGTTCGCTGAATTTGGCATTTTTTATGCTGTTTCTGGTCATAGCGCTTTTGACGCAGGTGCACGCACTGGGAATGCTGAAAGACAAATCGGTTGATGCGAACTATTTTGCCATGGGCAATTTGACCGCGTTTCTGCTGATTCTGGCAACATTATCGATTAATGTCATGCAGATGTATCTGGTGCTGGGACTGGCGATTTATGCGGCATGGTGCATGATTGAATGGAGTAATCGTCCGCCGGAACGTGTTATTGCCCGGCGTATCTTGCTTCCGCACTCGATTGCGGACGCTTTGTTTCTCTTGGGGATCATCATTTTCGCCCTGCATGGATCACCACTGGACCACCAGATTCTTTTTGGTCATGCGTCCTTGCGAACGCCGGGAAATGTGTCGGCCACCGAAACCCCGATTGTGTCGCTGGGGCACTGGTTCCCTGGTTTGACTTGGCGGAGTCTCGGTGGCGTGTGTGTGGTGGCTGCGGCGCTGGCGAAATCGGGGCAGTTCCCGTTTCATACCTGGGTGCCGGAGACGATCACAGGCTTTTCAGGTGCCAATGCCATGCTCTCTGGAACAGTTGTTGCCGGCGGTGGCCTGTTACTGCTGGCGCATTGCGCGGGGTTGCTGAATCTCAATACCGCTCTGACGGTGGCGATGATGGGAGCGACAACACAATTTTGCGCGTCTTTAATTGCTCTGGTGCAGAAAGATATTAAACGCACCGTGGCGTGGCTTTTAATTGCCCAGACCGGATTGAATTTTTTATTCTTTGGTTCCGGCGATTATGCGGCGGGATTATTAGGCGCGGTATTGACAGCACTGATTTATTGCGGGTTGTTTCTGACCGCGGGGACGGTCTTGCGGGCCAATGGCGGTCAGCGTGATATGGCGCAACTGGGAGGCGCGTGGAGACGCCTGCCGATTACCGCCATTGTCAGCGGAATGCTGGTGTTGGGCGGTGCCGGGGTCGGGCTTTCCGGAATGACCGTGGTTATGCGGGAGGGGTTACTGCATGTCCACGCGTATGGGTGGGCAATCGGAGAATTTGGTAAATGCTTATATTGGGTGCCAGTTGTAATGTGCTATGTAACCGCTTTGGCGATGGCGCGATGGTGGTGGCTGATTTTTGCCGGTAAGACTCGAGGCGAACCGCTGGAAGAGGGAGAATTGGCGGTGCAAACATTACCTCTGCTGGTCTTACTGGTGGGGGCGATCATAGCCGGCGAGCCGTTTGTTGACCTCACCGGCTTATTTACGCATGTGATGGGGTCGCTGGGGCAGAACACTCTGACCCGTATCCCGGCAGGTTTTGGCGGCATGATATTGCATCCTCTGGAATGGCTGGGACCGGCGGCTTTGGCCATAGTGGCACTGGTGTATGCGGGTGGTCTGGAAAAGGCGGATATGCTGCGCCGTCGCGCTGGTCCCAATTTGGTGTATCGCTGGCTGGCGGCCGATATGTACTTTGCCGATTTATTTTTGGCGGTACTGGGCTTTCCGGTGCGCCTGATTGGCCGAGTGATGGCTTTTTTGGATCGCTGGATTGTGGAATGGCTGATGGTGACAGGGGCGGTATTGACCCGTCTGGCAAGCATTCTTGTGGCGGCGGCGGAAACCGGACTGAATATTTCTTTTTGGGAACGCCTTGACCGTCCAGCGTCGGTTGCCGCAAACCGACTCGGAGCGATTAAACGCGATCACCCATTGTTATATATTGTCGCGGCGCTGGCGCTTTTATCAGGCTTGGTGCTCCTTGCCGTATTGATCCGTAACTGAATGCTGATGTGCGTAATGGCGGATCACATGAAGTGTAAGAAAGCATGAAAGGTTGACTTGAAACCATTTATATATAGTTCGATCCTGACCTGGCTGATGGTCTTGCCGTTAATCGGTGCCTTTGTGCTGGGCATTTTGCCCATCAGCCGCCCAAGACTGATTCGATATAGTGCCGTTGCGGTCAGTGCCGGCAATATGCTTATTGCCCTGGCTGCAGCGCGTTTATTTAACTGGTCGCCTCAGTTTGGTGGTACGGCCCAGTTACAACAAAATGTTATGTGGTTTCAGGATTTAAATGTTCACTATCATGTCGGCGTTGATGCGCTGTCTCTGGTGACGATTCTGGTGCTTTGCGGCACAAGTTTGATGGGGATTCTGGCCAGTTATGGCGTCAATGCGCAGGTGAAGGCTTATTATGTGGTAATGCTGCTGCTGGAGGGATGTGTCGTTGGGGCCGCGGCCAGCATGGACTTATTTTTGTTCTACCTGCTAAGCACGCTTTCACTGTTTCCGTGCTTTCTGCTTATCGGCGTTTGGGGCGGGGCGCGGCGGCGGCCAGCGGCGTTGAAACTGGCGTTGTTCTGGATCGCCGGCTCGGCTGCGATGCTCGGCGCTTGTCTGCTAATCAGTGTCGCTACGCGCGGCGTCGAGGGACTGCCGCAGGGCACCTTGAGCTTTACTCGGATTGCCAACGACGCGCAGTTGCGGCAGGCGCTTAGTCCGGCCAAAGCCTGGACGACTACAGCGTTTTGGCTGCTGATGCTGGCGGTGGTCATTCGCCTGGGCGCGGCCGGGGTGCATTTCTGGCTGCCGGACGCGATGGCGGAATCCGCCGCACCGTCAGCGATAATGATTATTTGTTCGCAGTTTCTTCTCGCCGGTTATGCCCTGGATCGCATTGTTGTGTCCATATTTCCATTGCAATTGCTGATCTGGCAAAATACTCTGGCCATTTTGGGCGCAGCTGGCATTATCTATGGCGCGTTATGCGGTCTGGCGCAAAGTGATTTCAGGCGGGTCATTGCCTACTGGTTGATGGTGCAGGCGGGCTATGTTTTGCTGGGGGTTGCCGCCGCTAACATAACCGGCTTTAACGGCGCGTTTCTGCTAAGTCTTGGCGCATCGGTAACGACCGCCGCGTTGTTGTGGACCAGCCATGTTATTGAAATAAGAGCCAACCATCGGGACCTGCCGCGACTGGGTGGGCTGGCACAGTTGATACCGGACTTGTTTATATTCTCAATGATCGCGTTTATGTCGGCGCTGGCATTGCCTGGTTTGGCGGTTTTCGGCGGTGACTTTCTGGCCATTCTGGGAATGTTTCGTGCGGTATCGGCCAGTGCGTCCGAACATGCACTTACGAATAACGGGCTATTGCCGGCCGCATTAATCATGGTTTGTGTAATGGTGATTATGGCGGCGGTGCTGTTGTGGACGATAGAACGGCTTTTTTTTGGGCCGGGACGTCCGGAACATCAGCACTTTCATGCCCTGTCGGTGCGTGAACGGCTGGTGTTTATACCCATGGTCATTGCGTTGCTCGCGGGTGGCATTCTCCCGACCGTACTGGTATTGAATCCCATTGCGCCGATACTGAAAGCTTTGGCGCACGTTATGGCCGGCGCACCGCATTGACCACCTGAAAATTGCCGCAATGTGACCATGATAAAAACAAAAGGCGTCCGGGATGAACATAACTGAAACAATCGCACAGGAGGCCACAGGCTGACTTACCATGTTCTTGCCATATTGGCACCACAAATTGTGCTGCTTGTAACGGTCGTTCTGCTGGCTTTAACCGTAAAAATGCCAACGGGCGCCTCGCGATCGGCGTGCGTGATGATATGTTTTACCGGTATGGTTGTAGCAACGCTCGTGCAGTTGCGACTCTATGCGCTGGTGTTTGCCGCCGGGCGGGTAACAACTGTCCCATCCTGGATGGTGTTGGACCCCATGGCATGGATTTTTAGCATCGCTATATTTCTCATTGCGACAGTGGCCATTTTAACTCGAAGGCTCCGGAGCTACAGCGGGCAGGGAGATTTGCGATTTTGTCTGCTGATTTCAATCAGCACTCTGGGGTGGAGCCTCATCCCGGCATTGCACAGTTTGCCGATGATCGCCGGGGGTATGCTCCTGGGGTCACTGCCCCTGGCGTTACTTTCAACGTTTGGATCGAGAGATAATTGGTTTACATGCCTGGCGTTACTGACCGCACTTGCCGTCATGCTACTGGCGCTGGTGCTTATAGCCGCGGGCGGTTGGGGAATGGATCGTGTGAATGAATTTAGTGTCCCTGCGCATGGGTCGCCCGCATGGACGGGGATTCTGGTGGTATTGTTCATGATGCCGATTCTATTTTGGATTGGCTGCCTGCCTTTGGTCTGGTGGTTTGGGGAAGCTGCCGGCGACGTAACGGCATCCGTTGCTTTCTTCATGCTGCTGGCACCGGGTATCGCATCTTTGAGTGCGTATTTAAGGATCATCCATTGCTTAAGTCAAAACAATCCAGCTGCAGCCGGTATTGTGACGCCCACGATGATAGGTGTTGGCATCTTGGCGGTTGCAGCTTATGGGATCAGAGCGTTATTTCAATATGTTATGCCGGATATTTTAGGAAATATTGTTGGCATATTGGCGGCCTGCACATTTATCACGATTGCCGCCGGCATATCGTTTACGCATGCCACTGGTTCGGAGCTGGTGGCATGCGTGCTGTTATATGCTTTAACCGCCGGAATCGCTCTGGGATCAGCGGTGGGAATTTTGGGACGACAATCCCTGGGATTAAACCAGCAATGGCCATCATTTGCCCGCATGAAAAATCTCCACGCGCTTATGCTGGTGCTGGCGCTATTGTCTCTCGGCGGCCTGCCTCCGACACTTGGAAGTATTGCCCGCATCGACTGCTTGCGAACCGTTGGCCCGGAATCTTTACCCGGCTTGCTGGTCTTTATTGTTAATGGGTTGGGGATTTTATTGGGTAGCGGGGCGGCGATGCGGGTTGGAGCGTATGCATTGATGGATATCCCGGAGATGGCGATTTCTGCGGATCAAGCATCTATTGGCAAGCGACGCCAACGTCGGCGAATCGCCACTGGCACGGTATTGCTGCTGCTGACCGCATGTGCGATAAATGCTTTGGCATTGCTTGCGTATTATCCGATTCAGCAGATTGCCACAGCGTTTGCGCCGGCATGGGTTTCTCGTTAACAATATTTCCGCTTGGATAGTACGCAACGGCTGTTGAAAACCGCTTATGGACAGGAAGTTTTGGAATAAGCGCGGATAATTCCCGTGCTGCGGATCAGGCATGGCAATTTGAAGTCGAAACCGACTACCCTTCCCATCCGCCACCATTGACTCTGGGCGGCAAGCGGGTTGTGCGATATTATTGATGATATAAAATCGACGTTGATTTATAGAATTGTGATTTGATACAGAAGGAACACATCATGGCGAATATGGAACCGATGGTTGTCAATATGCCGCGAAACAGGCTGGTGGGGAAAAATGCGAAAATTGGAATTCGCCCCACGATTGATGGCCGACGGGATGGCGTGCGCGAATCCCTGGAGAAGCAAACCATGGATATGGCACGCAGTGTGGCACGGTTGTTGACCGCACAATTACGCCACGCGGATGGCACTAAAGTTCAATGCGTTCTGGCGGATAGCACCATTGGTGGCCTGGCGGAGGCGGCACTTTGTGCCCAGAAATTTGCATCGGAAGGCGTCGGTGTTTCCATTACAGTCAGTCCGTGCTGGTGTTATGGTTCAGAAACCATGGATATGGATCCATTGATTCCCAAAGCGGTATGGGGATTTAATGGCACTGAGCGGCCTGGAGCGGTTTATCTGGCGGCGGTTGGAGCGGCCCATAGCCAGAAAGGACTGCCCGCGTTCAACATTTATGGCCATGACGTGCAGGACGCCGCAGACACCGCCATCCCGCCGGACGTGCAGCAGAAGCTGCTGCAATTTGCCCGGGCTGGCCTGGCGGTTGCTGGAATGCGTGGCCGGTCGTATTGCTCAATTGGCGGCGTATCGATGGGAATAGCCGGATCAGCGGTGGATGCGGCGTTTTTTGAAGCCTACTTGGGCATGCGCGTGATGAATGTGGATATGACTGAACTGGCCCGGCGGATCGACCGAAGAATTTATGATCCCAACGAATTTTCGCGGGCATTGAAATGGACAAAGGCCAATTGCTTTGCCGGGTTGGACGCCAACACCGCGTCGCGCCGGCGCAACAAAGCCCAGAAAGATAAAGAGTGGGAACACTGCGTGAAGATGGCCATTATTGTGCGAGATCTGATGATTGGAAATCCACAATTAGCGAAGCTGGGATACGGGGAAGAATCACTGGGGCATAACGCCATCGCCGCGGGTTTCCAAGGGCAACGTCAATGGACGGATCATTATCCCAACGGAGATTATCTCGAAACAATTCTCAACTCGTCCTTTGATTGGAGTGGCATCCGTCAGCCGTATATTGTCGCCACGGAAAATGACGCACTGAACGGCGCGACCATGCTTTTTGGCCATCTGCTGACCGGAACGGCTCAGATATTTGCCGATGTTCGCACCTATTGGAGTCCGCAATCCGTATTTCAGGCCACAGGCCACGAACTTCAGGGCGATGCGGCGGGGGGCGTGCTGCATTTAATTAACAGCGGTTCGGCGGCGTTGGACGGCACCGGTTGTCAGATGCAGGATGGACAACCGGCAATGAAGCCCTGGTGGCAGATTAAACCACAGGAGGCCGCGGCTTGCCTGGGGGCAACCCAGTGGTGTCCGGCGATCTATGAATATTTCCGCGGCGGCGGTTTTTCCGTGCGGTACCGAACCCGCGGCGGCATGCCAGTGACGGCGGCGCGATTGAATCTTATTAAGGGACTGGGGCCTGCGTTACAAATAGCGGAAGGCACAACGGTGGAGTTGCCCTCATCTGTGCATGACATTCTCGATAAACGCACCAATCCGACTTGGCCGACAACCTGGTTTGCGCCGCGCTGCACGGGGCACGGGGCGTTTCTAGATGCGTACAGCGTGATGAACAATTGGGGAGCCAACCATTGTGCGTTCAGTTATGGCCATATTGGCCACGAGCTTATTACATTGGCGTCCATGTTGCGAATTCCGGTGTATATGCACAATGTTCCCGATCAACGCATTTTCCGTCCCAGCGTATGGACGGCGTTTGGTGCCAGCGAGCCACAGGCCGGGGACTTTGCGGCGTGCCGCAACTTCGGCCCGCTATATGGAAAATATTGATTTAATCAGCGTTGAGCACTATGGATTAACCGTATCAGCGGTAAGGCGCGGTATTTAGCAGCATGCGGTATCGAGTATTTGTGCCCTGCTATTGTTAGTGGCGTGGTCCCGCGTACCTCCAGCCGCAATAGAACAGCCTGTTTATGACTCTGGGGAACCAGCGGCAGAGCGGCGATTTTGATTGCGGCGTCCGATAGTTCCCGATAAAAACGGGCACACGGTATTTGACTAATGCGCACAGTTCGGACGTCTGGGTTTGACTTCAAGCCGCCATTAACCTAAATTCATAGCTGAAAATTCGCCCCCATCGTCTAGAGGCCTAGGACAGCAGATTCTCAGTCTGCATACACCGGTTCGAATCCGGTTGGGGGTAGTGCAAACCCACTGGCACTAGGACTTGCTGGCATCTGCTTTTTTGGGGGCTTTGGCAGGTTGCTTTTTGCCGGCCTTACCCGCTGGGGTGGATTCAGGTTTAATACGCCGTTGGAGTTTCGGTTTCGGTTTTGCCGCAGCGGCAGATTTTTTATCGGCGGGAATTGCTTTTGCTACCTTTGGGGATTTGCCGGTTTTTTTCGGTGCGGCGGTTGCATGGACATCCCCAGGTTGATCCAATTCAACACCGAACACGTCCGCCAAGTCATTGCCGGCAATTGTTTTGCGCCCGGCATTACTGGTGCTTGTCAGCGCGTCGACGGCGCTGGTGGTGGGTACCAAGTCCAGATGATTCACTTGCCGGAGTTTAAAGAGAAGCTCCGGTTGAGTATCGAGCCGTGCGCCGACGCCATAGAGCACTGCGGCGAGGTGCTTGCATAGTCCGGCTGAGTCCGGGCAGGAACAATCCATGTCAATATGATCGGGGGCGGGAAACATGCCACGGTCACGGTCGGTTACCACAGCCATGACCGCATCAGACATGCGTCCCTGCAAGAGTTCGATAATGCTGCGGATTTCTCCGGACAGGCGTTGACGGATGTTAGCCCATTTGTCCTTCGCCAAAGGCTTTATGTTAATGGCAATTGTGTAAATCTCCGAACCGCTGACCAGAGCGCTGATTTTTCCCGGTTCAATTTGCAGATCCAGCACGGAGCCATTGCGCAGGTAGGATCTGCCGCGCGGCAGACGGTTGGAGTAGTCGCTGTAAGTTTCCAGGTGCTTGCACCAGGCCTTGCCCCAGAAGGTGTCGGCAATTTTTCGCCCCTCCAATTGCACCGGCGACATTTTCCGTCCGCTTTTCTGTAATTTAGAAACTGCTTTCAGAGCTTTTGCCTGCCGCTGGGCGACTGATACGTAGGGCTTAAAAGTCCACCACATGTTTGCATTCCTTGTTCCAGACGACTGTTACCAAGCCCTATCATAACTCGCCGGCACGATGAATATCCAGCGATACAAAATTAAGCAATTCCTGATTACTCATTTCTGTGAGCATTCGGTCGGCGCTGCCTTCGAGAATTTCCCTGGATAGATTGGTTTTCTCTGTCATTAATGCGTCAATTTTATCTTCCAGCGTGCCCTGGCATACAAACTTATGAACCAGCACGTTTTTCTTCTGACCAATGCGAAACGCCCGATCCGTTGCCTGATTTTCCACCGCGGGATTCCACCATCGATCAAAATGCACCACCTGCGAGGCCGCTGTAAGATTCAAACCCACGCCGCCGGCTTTCAATGAAAGCACGAAAAAAGGCGGCCCATTTTCGTTTTGAAATTCTTGTACCAGTTCTCTGCGTTGTATGACGGTTGTGCCGCCGTGCAAGATCAGGCCATCGCGGCCAAATATGGAACTCAGAAAGTCGGCCAGAGCGGCGGTAATTTCACGGAACTGTGTAAAAATCAGAACCTTCTGCTGTCGGGCGGCCATTTCCTCGCACAATTCGCGCAATCGCTGGAACTTTCCGCTATGCGACGGATCATAAGCACCATCGCCAAGGAATTGCGACGGATGATTGCAAATCTGCTTGAACCGCATGAGATAAGCAAGTACCAGGCCTTTTCTCGCTATACCATCGCTGTCATTGAGTTTTGACCGCATGTCTTCCACGGCCTGTTGATACAGCGCGATCTGCTGTTTGCTTAACGCACAAAATGCCCGAACTTCTGTTTTATCCGGAAGATCCGAGATAATACGTTTATCAGTTTTCAGGCGCCGCAAAATATAAGGTTGAACCAGTGCCCGCAACGGAGCATAACCCCCGGGTATTTCGGCTACAGATTTGGCGTAGGTGCTGAAAGCCTTGGCTCCGCCAAGTAAGCCGGGGTTGATATAATCAAAAATTGACCATAAATCAGAGAGGCGATTTTCCACCGGAGTGCCTGTCAGCGCCACACGGGCGGCGGCATGTAATTGCTTAACGCAGCGTGTCTGTTTGGTGCCGGAATTTTTAATCGCCTGCGCTTCGTCTAAAATGACGACATTCCAGGGTCGTTTTGCCAACCAGTCAAGGCGCGTCGCCATTCCATACGTGGTGATGACCAGATCCTTGGAAGCAATGGTACGCGAAATAACTTCCTGGTTGTCATCCGACCAGTCATCGAGTTTTTCGGAAGCATGTACCACGCAGGCCTGGAGGGTTGGCGCGAATTTAGCCAATTCATCGCGCCAATTGGAGATCAGTGAAGCCGGGACAATCAGCAGCGATGGCGGCGGCGGGTTTTCAACAACACGATGTTCTTTTAACCAGAGCAACAGCCCCAGTACCTGAATGGTTTTCCCCAATCCCATATCATCGGCGAGGCAGGCCCCCAGACCCAGACGGACCATAAAGTGCAGCCACTGAACGCCGATTTTCTGATAAGGCCGCAGGGTGGCCGTTAAACCGGCAGGCGTTTGCGCCGATGCGGCAATTTCCGGATTTCGCAACTCTGCCAGGCGTGCCGCCAGCCAATCACCAGCGACTACATCGGACCAGGCGCGTGTGGACTCCGCGGCGGTAGCAACCGAGTTGCCCCCAACGCCGACGCCGGACAGCATTCTCATGCCTTCGAAAAATGATATTCCGCCCGAGCTTGCCTCGGCCTCCACCTGCTTCCAGATTCCCAGGGTTTCCGAGAGTTTCTCTTTGTCAATTTCGACCCATTGACCCTTGAGCAGCATCAGTCCGTTGGATGCGGCCAGAATCGACTGCAATTCCTCTTCGCTGACAGCCTGCCCATCCACGGTAACGCTGACCGAGAAATCAAGTAAGGCATCGGCATCAAGCCGGGTTTTTGCCTCCTTGCCGATCGTTACGTTCACCACCGGACGTGAGGATTTTCCCGCCCGCCACCAGTTTGGCACGCGCACTACCAGGCCACTATCTTCAAACACCGGCACGTCCCGCAGAAAGCGATAGGCTGTTTCCGGCGTCCAGGCCAGAGGGTGATAGATATCGCCCGATTCCAGAAGTTCATGTATCAGTTGGCTTTTGTCCGCCGCTTTTTGAATGGGTGTAAGCAGCGCAATAAGGCGTTCGCTGTTTCCCGCGCCGGCATATTCCTTGAGTGCTTCACTTAGCGGCAGGTGCCGCACGGTGGCCTGGGCGGATAAGCGGTTGGCATACGTGGCGAGAAACGCGAAAGGGCTCCCTGGATCGCGTTTATTTTCCGCCAGGTGAAAGGTAACACGACCCACCATTCGCCAAATCGGGTTTTTATCTTTGAGGTAAGCGGATGTTCCACCGGGAAAGGTTGTAATCTCCGAGCGTACCAATTCATCAAGTTGTGTCCACAACCGCAGCAGCACATCGGCGTTTAGATATTCCAATCCCTGCATCGGCGGGGCCTGCATACAGCGAAAGGCCAAATCTTCCGGGGCTGGCGGAGCGACGGCCTGTGGGGGAGCAAGATTTTCCAGGCCGGGCGTGTGGCAGAGGCGCTGGAGATATTCGCGGGCAAAATCTCGGAAGTAAGCGAGTTCCGGCGGGAGGTGGCTTTGCAATTCTACTGAAGCCAGATGCAGCAAAGCCGATGATTCACCCTTGGTAAATGCGTCGCCAATCCGTCGCTGAACTGCCGGAGGCACACTTGCCGCGGCATCCATTTCGTCCGGAGCCCAAAGCAGCTTACCTTCCGGTGTTATTTTTAATCCGCCATTCATGAGTGGCTTTTACCTAAAGAATTGAACGCGGTCAACGGTGTGGCATATCAGGTGCCGATTTCCATGGCCGGCTCAGCATGTGCGCCAAATATGGCTGATCCGATTCGCACGAGCGTGGAACCTTCTTCGATAGCAATTTCAAAATCTCCGCTCATACCCATGGAGAGGTGTTTGAAATGCGGTCCGCATATTTTCCGGAATCGCAACTCATGAAATATTTCCCGCAGTGTGGTGAAACTATTTCTCGCCTCTTCCGGATTGGCCGTTTGCCGGGCCATGGTCATCAGACCCACAAGCTGCAGATGAGCCAATGTTTCAAATTGTTCGGCCATGTGAATGGCGGCGGGTATTGGAACACCATTTTTAGATTCTTCACCGGAGGTGTTGACTTCCATGAGAATCTGCACAGCCGTTTCGCGCCGGCTGCCAAGCTCATTAAGGTGTTCCGCGAGGCGCAGGGAATCAACACTATGTATCATTTCGCAGGTTTCCATGGCGGTGGCCGCCTTGTTACGCTGCAGGTGGCCAATCATGTGCCATTTGATCTGCGCCGCTATTTCCGCACCGTCAGCCATTGTTTCCGTGAGCCAATCGCGTACTTCCTGATCACGGGCTTGAAGATTCTGTACGCGGCTTTCACCAAAATGCCTTTGGCCTGCGGTGATAAGTCGCTGGATTTGCTCCATGCTAGCGTACTTGCTTACAGCAATAAGCGTCACATCTTCTGGATCTCGGCGCGCACGGAGTGCCGCGGCACGAATTCTTTCCTGAACCTGCTTGAGTTTAACAGTTACATCCATATCCATTCCCTCATATAATAAAACCCAAGCGGGGTATTATTGTCACTTATCTAAAAATGTAAAGGGGTCGATTGTCCTGAAATATTGGACAAAAGGATGCCGGGGTTAAAGTGGATTAAAATTGCCATAATACTGATGATTTAGGAAATACTTTTTCGCAATTCAGTACGTGCGACTGTTGGGGCTAATTAAATTTATCTCAGGCCGCCAGTGTTTCCGATTCTTCCATCTGTGGCTGCGAATCAGAGAAGTGCGGATTCTCCAGGTCCCATTGTGTACGCCATGCAAGAAAGTTTTGGATGGCCGATTCAAAATCTTCCACGGAATCAATGACGCGCATGGCATCACGTAACACGCGGCACGGGTTCATGTGCTTGGCGTACCAGCTTACGCGCTTGCGAAATTCCAGAATAGCCACACGCTGATTACGAAAGCGGATCATATTGTAAAAATGATCCCGCATGTACTGGCACTTTTGTTTTATCGATGGTGCCGGCAGGAGTTGACCGGTTTGCAAATAGGTTTGCACATCACGGAAGATCCATGGTGCCGCCAATGCCGCCCGGCCAATCATCACGCCCGCGCAGCCCGTGGTGCTCATCATCGCTTTGGCATCTTGTGGAGTTCGGATATCACCGTTGCCGATAATTGGAATGTTATTCACCGCCGCCACCACCGCGGCGATTCCATCCAGCCGCACGGTTCCATGAAATCGCATTTCAGTGGTGCGACCATGTACGGTCACAGCGGCAATTCCCACTTGTTCCAGGCGATTGGCCAGAAAGGGTGCAACCAGGCGATTGTCATCCCAGCCGAGGCGCACTTTGGCGGTAACCGGAATATGAGGTACCGCCTGCACGACGCGCCGGGCCATTTCCAGCGTACCGGGAATATTGCAAAGCAACGCCGATCCACCATCGCGTTTGGTAATTTTATCAACCGGGCAACCCATGTTGATATCTATGATATCAGCCCCATGATCCGCGGCCCATTTTGCCGCCTCGCACAATCGCCCCGGATCCGAGCCATAAAGCTGCATACATAGCGGAGAATCTTCGGGGCAGGTGGCGGCCAATTCCATGGAGCGTTTATTTTCCCGCAGCACGCCTTCGGGGCACAATAAATCGGTGCAGGCCAGAGCAACGCCCCCGCAGGATCGGGCCACGAGTCGAAACGAGACATCGCAGTAACCGGCAATCGGTGCCAGCAGCACATTGCCGGCCAGATTTACCGAGCCGATCCGCAACGGTGGCGGAGCGATAAAAGTCGAGACCTCTTTCATACGCGGGCATTATAACCGCCGGGAGCCTCTCGGAGTAATGGGCGGACTAATAGGATTCATCAAAGCCAGCGGCGTATCCGTCGCCCGATTGCCGCCAACGCCAATAACGTGCCGCCAGAGAATGTTAATGGCAGCGACGCGGGCAATGGAACAGCCGAGTTCGGTGCCGCAGGTTGCACCGGCGGTGGTTGCGTGGGATTGGCGTAACCGCTTAAAGCGAAAATGCCGACATCACCGCTGGATGGGGCGCTAAAACTTATGGATGTAATGGCCTTGTTGGAATAGTTGGAATAGCTGGCAAGATTAAAATCCGTTTCATACATCTGGAAATCCGATGGATTATTAAAGTCCAATTTCGACACTGTTTCGCTGGTGGGAGTGCTGCTTGCGGTACTGCGGTCCACTGCGTTTGGGAGGGCACCCGAAGCGCCAGAGTATTTACCCCAGTCATAAACGTTGTACGGCATCAGCGAGCTTGTTGAGCCGTCGGCAAAATGTAAGGTCATGTCAATTGTTACGTAATGCTGACCAGATCCCGCTGATGCGGCCAAGATTGCGATGTTGTCGAAAGCGGTGACGGCAGCAAGGGTTAACGTGCCTCCGGTTGAGGCGCTGGAAAAGAAATTAACGTTGTTCGAGGTAAACGGCTGGAACTCGAATTCGGTATGGGAGGCCGTTATGGAGTTGGTGACAGCGGAAGAGAAATCCACCACGTGGCTGGCGTCAAGAAGGCCCGTGGTTGGGTCAAGGTAAGTTGGTAACGTTGCGTTGTAGGGGAGGTAATTCCCGGAAACCAAAGCATTAGCGCCGTCCCACGCGTATTGACCGTCAAACGCAGTCGCCGTGTCCGGCCCGGATGTTGGGGTGCCATACACCACGTCCGCGTTCCAGCTTGAGCTTGTCAACGACACCGGCGTGTCCTGCACCGATGCGCCCGCTTGGCGTGTAGCCACCGGCAGCAGCAGCGTGGCTGCGATCAGCGTCCCGGCGATGTTTCGTCCGCGGAAAAGAGCCAATTGATTTTTCACAGTACATTCCTCCAGAAAACCCTACGAACAGCCTGGCACAAGGCGCAACACACGCCCAGTGCTAAAAAGCACGCTTGCGCCCACGGGCGCACAAAGAGTTCATCCACGGGAGGCACAGAACAATCCCATCACGTTGACCGCACATTGTCCGGTCAACAAAGTTTCATGCCACGCCGTTGCGCTCCCTGAAAATGTAATTAGGAAGAAAATCCGATTTCTCCCTCTCTTCAGCCATAGATAATACAACGTGTTTTTAAGTCGTCAATAAAAAAAAGCAAAGAATAATCAAAAATATTATTATCGGGCGACAAATGCCCGGCACCACGCGCGCAGCCTTGCATTGCTGGACTGGGGAGTTATGTTGTTCAACGTGCAATTGGGTTATTGGCAGCAGCCAGAGAAACGTGCTGCTACCGATTAGCCCGGCAGTTATATACAGGAGATTTTACCGATGCAGTATCGCAGTTCTCATCGGCTTGGGGTCATGGTTTCGGAGGTTGGATTGGGTTGCTGGCAGCTTGGTGCGGCTGATTGGGGCGATGTACCGGAACCGCAGGCCATGGAGATTCTGCGGGCGGCGGATGAAAGCGGTGTTACTTTTTTTGATACGGCTGATGTGTATGGCGCTGGCCGCAGTGAAATGCTGATTGGAAAATATCTGCGTACACGCGGTGGGGGTGCCAAGAATATTTTTATTGCGACCAAATTGGGGCGGTTGAACGGATACCCGGATGGTTATTCCGCGGAGTTATTGCGCGAATGCACGTTGCGATCCATTGAGCGGCTGGGGGTGGGGGCATTGGACTTAACACAATTGCACTGTATACCGATGCGGCATTTGCAGTCGGGGAAAGTTTTTGACTGGCTGCGAAAATTAAAGGACGCAAAACTTATTAAGCATTTTGGGGCCAGTGTGGAGACGATGGAAGAAGCAAAAATATGCCTCCAACATGCGGATTGTGATTCGCTGCAGATTATATTCAACATTTTCCGGCAAAAGCCGATTGATGAATTATTTGCCGAGGCTAAGGAGAAGGGCGTGGCGATTATAGTGCGGCTGCCGCTGGCGAGCGGCCTGCTGGCCGGCACTTATAAGCGCGATACAGCTTTTGCGGCGAGCGATCATCGCAATTACAACCGCAACGGTGAAAAATTTAATGTCGGCGAAACCTTTGCGGGATTGGAATTTGCGCGCGGGGTCGAACTTGCGGATCGGATCAAGGCCTGGGTGCCAAGCGGTTTAAGCATGGCGGAATTTGCCATTCGCTGGATTCTGGATCATGACGCGGTGACAAGCGTGATTCCCGGCGCATCCAAGCCCCAACAGGCGATAAGCAATGCCCGCCCGAGTGATCTTGCACCGCTGAGTGCTAACGTTCATAAAGAATTGCGGGAATTGTATGCGGCAGAAATTGCCGAGAGCATTCGCGGGCCGTATTAAGCGCAAAGATTCGCCGGCGTTTCCGGCGGTGTATTCCCGCGGCGTGGTTCGGTGCAAGGGGCAATGCAGGCGGATGGCCCAAAGCGGCGGAGCCGACAGCCGAAAAGATTTACCGCACACAAAAGCATCCCGATAACGATTGGTAACGGTGGATATCGGGAAAACGACGGATTCACATCCCGACCTCGTTTAAAAAGCAGAGGTCATCGGGATAAAATCCGGTAGCGGAGATTTTAACGAGCAACGAACAACGAACAACGACCAACGAGCTGACACGCGCCAGGAACAACGCGCAATGTTGGATGCCGCGTGTGTTTTTGATTTGTGATCCGCTTTTACCGCGGCATTGGAATAACCGCTTCAGGGCGGGCGTGATGGCCATTGAGGCTAAGTAAATCAACTTCCATGATGCGCCAATTTCCGGGGCGGGGATGATCCTGCCATATAAAGCGCCAGGAGGTAATTACCGGGCCATAATCGCGAGTGCTGGTCCAGATGACAAGTTGTGTGACGGCCTGATGCGCTCGGATGCGAACAGTCATGGACCGGATGATGTTACCGGTGATGTGGGCGGATTTCAGCCGTTGGGTCAGGCCGGATTGAATCTGGGCATAATTCCAATGACCAAAGGTGGCAGTTTTTGCGACATAGTGCATGATTGCCGGCACATTGTCATGTGCGGCGGCACTGATGATGGCATTATTGGCGTTTACCAGGCGCTCATAGGGCGTAACGACCAGCCAAGCTGTGACAACCCAAATGACGGTAACGGCGAGAACAGCGAATCCTATATTTCTTGCAATTGCACGTTGGGTATGGACCCCGCGCCAGACTGCGGCCAGACCAACGAGGAACATCGCCGCCCAGATAGCCCAATGATTTTCAAAAAGCATGCGGCCCAGCGCGGTGGGAAATCCCGTGCTCAGGCGGATGAAAGCCACTGGGACCAATGGGGTGTGCAGATGTTGCAAAGTATTTTTCAATTTGCGCTCCTCGGGCGTCAGATCAAGTCGATCCATCGCGGATAATTGTATAACTCCGAGCACGGTGGGGGCAATGGGGCCTATGCTATCTGAAAATTGTGCGATTCAATTTCGCCAAAGGCCATCATTACGCCTAAGATATTGCGGTTGTTGTGTTTTTTGGATGTAACGGAGTTTCAGACCTGTGGAATTTAATATTCATGAATCGGATTATTCATTTTCTTATAAGCTCATGACCAACCTGATTATGCCGCGCCCGATCGCGTGGATTACGACGGTGGATGCGGCGGGGGTGGTTAATGCGGCACCATTCAGTTTTTTTAATATGCTGGGCGCGGAACCGCCTATTCTGGCGGTGGGTATCGGACATCGGCCAGGCACACATACCCCGAAGGACACAGCCTTGAATATCCGGAGTACCGGGGAATTTGTGGTGAATCTGGTATCGGAAGAGCTGGTAGAGAAGATGAATGAATGTTCGGTGGATTTCCCCAACGGTACAAGTGAAATGGAAAAAGTTGGCCTAAGCTGCGCGACAGGGCGGCAAATAAAACCTCCGCGCATTGCGGAATCCCCGGCAAGCTTTGAATGCCGCCTGGTGCAGCACAGCGTGATAGGAGAAAATCTGGTGTTCATCGGGCAGATTGTTCATTTATGGATTGCCGACGACATTTATGATGCGGAGAAAAAACATATCCGTGCGGAAGCGTTCCACGCGGTAGGCCGCATGGGAGCACCGGCAACGTATGTCCGGTCGCGCGATCGCTTCAATATGCCCCGGCAGAATTATCAGCAATGGCTGGACACGCATTAATTCCGCTTCCAGATAGAGAAATATGCCCCCTGCCACTGCATGGAAAATTCCCGGCGAACGGAGGTGAATGCGGGGTTGGCCCAGAGGCCGAACTTTCCGTAGCCGCGCCGCACGACAATATAGTGTGCCGCCAATGCCTCGCGTTTGAGCCGCCGCATTTCAATTGCGGTGGGAATACCAGGTTCCGGAAACCAGCTAAGAGGCATGGCCATACCCTTTGGCATCCAGGGGAGAAAACCGTTGGAAAGTATCAGCGTGCGATGGCCTTGAACTTTTCGTGCTACGTATTGCCACTGTGAAGATTGCTGCGGATAGGCCCAGAGATAACCGGTTTGATGGTTCCGTACTTTTCCGTGCCAGCACCAGAGGGTAAGGCCAGCGCTGCGGGCCTGGCTGCAAAGAGCCAATATTCCAAGCACGACGGTCAATTGTACCTGCCGTGCGCCACAGCGGCTGATGACCAGGGTGGTAAATAGTACGGGCAGATAGGAATAATATTCCCAGGCATATTTCCAGCCATAAAAGCCCAGCACAAAAGCGAGGTGCATAATGGCGATGGAAAGTGCGGTTTCCATAAATCGATTTGGCGCGTGAAGCCAATCGGTAATCAGACCGCCGATGCGCGGTGTTTGGGATGGCGTTGGTCCGACATGCTTGTAGCGCAACCCGCGGATGAGTAATACCCATAGCAAGATTGTGGACATGACAAGCCATAATCCGGCTGGCGTAATTACATAGTAATACCACGGATGATAGGCCGGTGACCAGAACTGTAAACCGCTGCCGGAAAAAAAACCAAAATGCGTGTCTTTATAGGTTCGCATTCCTGTGATCGGTACAATTGTTAACAATAGTGATCTGATTCCAAAACGCCAGATCATCGCGCCGGCCATCAGCAGGCCAGTTAAAATTGCCGGCGCGGTGCGGCGCAACAAACCTGATCCGGAACGCTCCCGGCGGTACCAGTCGATGAGCGTACAGATTAACAGCAGCAATCCATACACATAGGCCATGGATGGTTTAACGAATAAACACGCGGTGCATAGCGCCAAGGCCCGTTCCCGCCGCCCGCCGGCCTGTTCTGCAATGGCCCACAGCAGCAGCTGCGCCTCTAGCGGGTGGGTCAGCGTGAGATAACACGGCATGATGGCCACGGGCAAAGCGAGAAATAAAAACCATAAGGCCGGACGGGATAATCGCATGGCAATGGCAAAGCGGGCAATCGCCAGGGCCATAAGCACTTCCATGACGGATGTCATGATTAAAAAAGCCGCCGGCGTGCGGCCCAGCACAGCAAAGCCCCAGTGAGCGATGACCAAGCTTGCTAAACCATGGGTGTAGCCAAAGTCGATGGCTGGCTTCATCCCCATGGAAATCAGCCAATCGCCTTTTAATGCGGTGCCGGGATCAAAGAAGGAAAAAAACGTCCAGCCAGCAATGCGGGGCAACTGCCAAAGCTGCAAAAGCAACAACAATATCGCCAAGCCTGCGCCGAGCAACCAGAATCTGCGAAGCGGCGTTGGTTTAGCGGTGGGTAGTGTGTCGGGCACTTTTTGCCTGGCGACCGAGCTTGAATTTGGCAGAACATCATTCATGGGCAGAATTCTAACGGAAATATTTGCGCGTGATAGACCTGTGCGTCCAAGCGGCCGCACGATGGGTTATATTCCATCGCTGTCATTCCAGCGCTTGACCGCTTGATGGGTATTTCCTAGCATAACGGCTTGTTTCCGCACCGCCTGTTGGCTGTGGGATGAAGGTATGGTAATTAAGCAGGACAGAAAATGGCAAAGAAAACAATTTCGCAGTTGGATGTGAAGGGCAAGCGAGTTCTGGTGCGGGTGGACTTTAATGTGCCTTTGGACGAGTCGGGAAAGATTACCGATGATCGGCGCATTGTTTCAGCGTTACCCACAATCGAAAATATTATCAAGCGCGGTGGAAAGGCGATTTTGATGAGTCACCTGGGCCGTCCCAAGTCGGGACCGGAGGCGAAATTTTCCCTTAAGCCGGCGGCGGAACATCTCGGCGTACTGTTGAAGAATAACGTCAAGCTTGCTCCGGATTGTGTAGGCCCCGGCACTGAAGCACTGGTTGCCCAAATGGCTGATGGTGACGTAGTGGTATTGGAGAATACCCGCTTCCATAAAGGGGAGGAAAAAAATGATCCGGCGTTTGCCGCGCAGTTGGCCAAGCTCGGAGATGTGTACTGCAACGACGCTTTTGGCACAGCTCATCGGCAACATGCCTCCACGTATGGCGTGGCGGAAATTCTGGGGCCGGGCAAACGGGTCATCGGCTTCCTGATTGAAAAGGAGTTGAAATTTCTCGGTGACGCGCTGGATCATCCCAATCGGCCGTTCATTGCCATTCTTGGCGGAGCGAAAGTTTCCGACAAAATTGCCGTCATTGAAAATCTGCTGCGCAAGGCGGATACCATCCTGATCGGCGGAGCGATGGCGTATACGTTTTTCCTGGCACAGGGCAAGCCAATTGGAAAGTCTCTGGCGGAACGGGATAAGGTGAATCTCGCCGCGGATCTCCTGGCCAAAGGCGAAGGAAAGCTGGTGTTACCGGTGGATACCGTGGTGGCATCGGAAATTTCGGATACGGCGACAACATCGGTTGTGGAAGGCCGGATCCCTGAGGATAAAGAAGGACTGGATATTGGCCCCAAGACCATTGCCGATTACAAAAGCCGGATTCGTTCGGCCCGGACGGTGGTGTGGAACGGTCCCATGGGTGTGTTTGAGAAAAAGCCATTCCAGGCCGGCACGCGCGCTGTGGCGGAAAGCCTCGCGGAGATCACCGGGCATGGGGCCACGACGATTATTGGCGGCGGCGATTCAGCGGCTGCCATTGAGCAGTTTGATCTGGCATCCAAGGTTTCGCACGTGTCCACCGGTGGTGGCGCAAGTCTGGAATTTATGGAAGGTCGCGGATTTCCGTGCATCGATATCTTGGACACGGTATGATCTAACAAGGATTGAGCCGGGGTCACGCGCCTTTTTGCGCTGTACCGCCCGCAAAAAGTGTTTGCCCAGCGCCTTGGTTCGATGATGCGGAAATTGCGAGCGGGGTCGGTTGATCGGCCGCCCCGGCCAAGTGTGTTTTTGTTGGCAACAATGGGATGCCTGAAGAATGAACAGCGTGTTTTTGCGTCCGCCGCACCTGCCGCTGGTGGCACCGTCCATCCTGGCCGCTGATTTTGGTCGCTTGGCCGAAGAAGCCGCCGATATTGAGCGTGCCGGTGCGGATCTTCTGCATGTGGATATCATGGATGGGCACTTTGTTCCGAACCTGACAATGGGGCCGGATATTGTTCTGGCTTTGGCTCGCGCGTGCCATCTGATGCAGGATGTGCATCTGATGGTGACGGATCCGCAGGATTTTGTAAAGCCATTTATTGAAGCGGGGGCCGGGCATATTACGTTTCATATTGAAGCACCCGGTCTGACACGCTTCGGCGCGGTGGATTTAATAAAACGTATTCATGATCTTGGCGCGACAGCCGGTATATCACTGAACCCCGAAACGCCTCCGGAAGCACTCGATGCGGTACTGAATCAAGTGGATTTGGTGCTGGTGATGAGCGTGCATCCGGGCTTTACGGGCCAGAGCTTTATGCCCGAGGTGCTCAATAAAGTTCGCACGCTGCGAAATAATCTTGAACCGCGCCAGCGCCTTTCTATTGATGGCGGCATCGGCATACGCACGGCGCATGATGCGCTGGAGGCCGGAGCAGACGTGCTGGTGGCGGGGGCGGCGGTGTTCCGGGCATCGCAGCGGGCATCAACCATTCAATTGTTGCGCGGTGATTATCCGCGTTAAAACAAAACAGTAAAGTTCAACGGAAACATTATCAAATAAGAGGTATTACAATATGTCCATGTTGGCGGGAAAAAAAGCGTTTATTTTTGGCGTGCTGAACGAATACTCCATTGGATGGCATATTGCCCAGCAACTCCATAAGGCCGGTTGCGAACTGGGCTTTTCACATCTTCCGGGCGAAAAAATTGAGCGCCGCGTGGTCAAGGCTGTTGAACAGTTTAACCCCAAGTTCCTTGCCCCGTGCGATGTCAGCAAGGATGAAGATATCAAATCCGCTTTTCAGCGGGCCGCCGAGGCCTTTGGCACTTTTGATATCCTTGTGCACTCATTGGCATTTGCCCCGGCGGAGGCGTTGCATAATCCATTTTTGCAGACCAGCCGCGAAGCGTGGAAGACTGCCCTGGATATCAGCGCGTATTCGCTGCTGGCCATGGCCCGGGAAGCCCAGCCGCTGATGAATCCCAATGGCTCCATTATCACGATGAGTTATCTCGGTGCGGAAAAATATGTACCTATGTACAATGTCATGGCGGTTGCCAAAGCGGCGTTGGAATGCACGGTGCGTTATCTGGCCGCAGAAATGGGGCGCGATGAAAAACATATCCGGGTTAACGCCATCAGCGCCGGGGCGATTAAAACAATGGCCGCGCGGGGTATCGGCGATATTGATAAAATGATGACGCATTACATGGAAAAATCACCGCTGCCGTGGAATGTTGATGATGCCGCCACACATGTGGGTAAAACCGCAATTTATCTCTGTTCTGAGTTGTCCTCCGGTGTTACCGGGGAAACGCTTTATGTCGATGGCGGATATAATATTGTCGGGTGGTGACGCGGAATCATTCGCCGCATGTTACCGTTGGCCAAAATTCAATTAAAGAAATGCTACCGTGCGTACACGAATAGAACCCGCTGATTCCGGCCTGCCAGAAGCTGCTGAATTGATCCGTTGCGGAGAGCTTGTCGCATTTCCCACAGAAACGGTATATGGCTTAGGCGGTGATGCCGGTAATCCGGCAGCGGTTTCGCGCATCTATCAGGCCAAGGGGCGGCCTGGCAATAATCCGCTGATCGTGCATGTTCCGGACGTTGCGGCAGCACACGATTGTTCGGCCCAGTTTTCCGCGGTCGCCGCAGTGCTTGCGCAACGGTTCTGGCCAGGCCCACTAACCTTGGTATTACAACGCAGCAATCGAATTTGTCCGGCAGTTTCGGCTGGCGGAAATACGGTGGCAATCCGTTGTCCCAATCACCCCATTGCGCAAGCACTGCTTAGGGGTTCCGGACGGCCCATCGCCGCTCCGAGTGCCAACGCGTCCGGGCATACCTCACCTACAACGGCCCAGCATGTATATGATGAACTTGCCGGCCGCATCGGTCTGATACTTGACGGTGGCCCGTGCTCGGTGGGTCTGGAATCTACTGTTGTAGATATAACCGGAATATACCCGGTGATCCTGCGCCCCGGCGCGGTTACGCAGGCGATGCTGGCGCAATGCCTGGCTGCCGCTGGAATGGCAATGCAAGTGGCAGTATTGCCAAGCCCTGGCGAAATGGCTGTCCGTGAGGATTTGAAAAGTCCAGGACTTCTGCCAAGCCATTATGCCCCGCGGACCGTGGCGTATCGCTTTTACGCCTCGGATTTACGGGGACTCAACACATATTTACGTCGGAAACCTCATGAGCGTATCGGATTGCTTTGCTTTGAAGCTTTCGTCGCCCCGACAACCGTGGCGCAAAAGAGGGTTCTACCGTCCAACGCCGAAGCGTGCGCCAAAGTTTTATACCGTGCATTGCGTGAACTTGATGCGCTGCAATGCGATGTGTTGCTGGTACAATTCCCGGAAGATACGGATGGCGTATGGCTGGCCATCGAAGACCGATTACGCCGTGCCACGAAAGAATTGCCGTTATGATCGCCCAGAATGGAATCCTGGAACTATCAGCCGCGCACTTACGCGGCAATGTGCGGGTGTTTAGGACCCGCCTTGCCGGGCATGTGGCGTTGGGCGCAACGGTGAAGGCCAATGCCTATGGCCACGGTCTGGAACAGATTGTGCCGTTGTTAGCGGATGTCGGCATTTCCTGGTTGTGCGTGTATTCCATCGAAGAGGCCATGGCAGTTGCCGCTTTGGATGCCGCATTACCCATATTGGTGTTGGCCCCCATTGTTCTAACCCGCCAATGCGCCGATATCCCACACCGGGTCGAGACACTTCTAACATCGGGCCGCGTGCGGCTGACGGTAACGGATATTCAATCGGCCTCTTACTTAAGTTCGCATCTGCTTGCCATGGGGCGCACGGTTCCGCAGCCGGTACATATTCAGGTGGATACCGGCCTAACGCGGCAGGGCATAGCGCTGCATGAGTTGCCCGCATTAATTGAACATGTCCGCGCACTATCAGCCATTCGGCTGGAAGGTATTTTCATGCACTTTTCCCATGCCGATCAGCCCGGACACAGCGCCAATCTGGCGCAACTCGCCGAGTTTGTCCGGGCCACAGCAGCGGAAAAAAGGCGTGATCCGCAATTGATCTTGCATGCTCATAATTCCGGCGGCGCGTGGCATGATGGCTTTAACGCACTGAATATGGTGCGCCTCGGCATTGCCATGTATGGCTTACAACCCTCACTGGCCGCACCGATTGCGGCAATCACCCCCGTTGCCCGCGTTCGGGCGCCAATCACAGCAATTCATGACTGTGCCACCGGCGTGGGGGTAGGTTATGGCCATACATTTATTACCGCACGCATCAGCCGCCTGGGCATTGTGCCGGTGGGATATGCGGACGGTTATCCGCGCGAATTATCCAATCGCTCGTTCGTATTGCACGGTGAAACCAAGCTGCCAGTGGTGGGGCGCGTAAGCATGGATCAAACCGTGGTGGATATAACCGATACCGAAGCCCGTGTCGGCGACTGGGTAACGCTGATTTCTGATGATCCGCAATCACCAATAAGCATGGATCATCTGGCCGAGAAATGTAATACTATCGGTTATGAACTCGGTACGCGGTTAGGGCAACGCTTGGAACGGCGGTTGAACGCCGATTCTTCGCAGTTACGGTGACCGGCGCTAAAAATGCTTATTAGTACTGCAGCTACTGCCAGTGCTGTCACGCCAGCTATACCATTCCAGCGGACTTTCGGATCAGCCATTCGGCGGTCAATAGCGCTATAAACGTCAGCATAAATAATACATGCAGCCAGAATGTTGACGCACTGTGTGGATGGGCAAAGAGGCTGCTATTCTCCGGGATTTTTATAACCTGTTTTACCGGTGGCATATAGCCCGCGAGAATATTGGCAAACGGACCGGGCAGTGCAATGCCATCGCCGGCCCGGGCGATCTGCTGCATGGCGGCGGGATCGCTGGTGGTATCCAGCATTTCAAGATTGCCGGCTGATTTTACGCGTATAGTTAACGAACGCACGCTTGCCGTGGGATCGTTAACCATACGCTCATGGACGCCGGATCCCTTGAGCGTAATGTGATAATGTCCCGGTGGCAAGCCGGTAATCAGACCGCTGTAATATCCAGGCACACCGGTTTGCGGCAGCATGGGGGCGGAATAAACCTCCGGTGAAGATGCCGCGGAATTTACACCGGACTTGCCAGCGGTGATAACGGTAGTGGCAAGTGCCTGAAAGTGCAGCCCGGTCTCCGGAAGCAGTCGATCATCCAGTACGCGAGCTTGCACCATGACCTTCCGGCCTTGGTTATAACTGGAATGATTGGTGCCGAAGCGGACAAATTTTCCTCCTGCCGGCAATTGCGAACCCGAAGCCCAGCGCAGCAGTTGTCCCAGCAATACATCTTCCACATTGTAGCCATGGACATAGCGCAAACGCCAAAGCTGATTGCTGGCAAGATACATGACTCTTCCAGAACCCATGGTCATGGTTGCCAGCAGCGCCCGGCGGCGCGCCGCCTGGAACCCGGCAATTGCGCCGGTGTTGCTGGCGGTTGCATGGCTGTGGCCGGCGATGACCCATAGTACCCGGGCATCTGCGCGGGCTTGCGTATAGGCGCTGTGCCAATACCAGCGCGGCATGGATCGCCAGATGGTGCTATCGGTGCGCTGATCCACTCCCAATTGCGAAAGCCCGGACTGTGCACCTTGCGCTGTTAATGCAGGCAGAAAGCCGTTGTCATTCTGGTGCCGCAAAAGTGCCGGTGGCCAAACCGCGTTGAATTTAATCGGGAAAAGTTTCCGCAGCGGCTGTTGGGCCCAGTCCTGCGGCATAAATTCTTGGCCGGCAATGATCACCAGGGCGGCCCCTTTGATTTGTACGGCGTATGCAATACCCTGTTGGGCGATCGGTGAAAGGGTGTTGCCGGGAATATCGCCGAGAATAATAACATCAAAGGCCTCCCACGCTTTTCGGCCAACAGGCAATTTCTGGGCCAGATAGCTGGGATTCATCGGAGACGCGACAATCGGTGGCGGGGGGGCAATGCCCGTGGCACTGGCAGGATGCAACAGCACCGCCTGTAGATGCACGCGACGACTGCGTGAAAAATAATTCACGAGATACTGATAATTCCAGCCTGGTTGCCCGTCAATCAGCAGCACCTGAAGTTTATCCCGCCGCACCGTCACACGAAATGTCCGCACCGCGGCATGACGCATGGTCGCGGTGGGCAGAACTTTGATGCTGTAGGCGTATACACCCGGTCCGGGTGGCATATTCTTGAATTGTGCGGACTTGTACGCGTCGGCCCGATGCGTCACGAGGACTTGCCGGGCTGTAACGTGCCCATGACGCAGCAATTCCACCGTGACCGGCTTATCTGCCAGAGATCGCAGATGAACGACCGCTGTCGCTTTAAGATATTGATGCTTGTATATCCATTGTGGGGCATGAATTGAATCAATCGATGCCCCAGGCGGCGCATGATCCGACCCGATACATAACGTGTAAGTATGCACATGATGTACGGCCAGGAGCCGTGCAATTTCCGCCGGATTCGAACCAACATTCTCCCGGCCATCGGATATCAGCAGTACGTCGGCTCGTCTTCCGCGTTCAATACGTGAGGCGGTGGTCAGCAAAGCCTGACTGATATTGGTACTCTTGCCGGTGGGATTCAGATTGCTTTGCAAAACCCGCTTGGGATGGCCATACGGCGGAAATGATGCGGTGTACGCCGCGCCGGCGAAGCTTACCAGATGCACCGCATCCTGTCGCAGCAGCCTGGAAAGCGCGGGCTTTCCGCCGTTATTATTTTTAGTAAGAATGGCCAGCGCTAATTGCGCCCGGGTCAGTTTCAGCACATGATGGAGCTGTGCTTGGAGCGTGACATTCGATTGGTGCTTTGACAGGTAGGCTTGATCAGCATTTTTAGCAATCTGCTGCAAAGCCCGCATGGCGTCGCTGAGTTGAACATTTATTGCGGCGTATGCTTGGGTACCGAGGCCTGCTTCGCTGGTGCTGGCTTTTGATGTGCGTGAAATGTGTCGTACTGTTCGGCTTATTCGCCGTAAATCATTGGCCACCTCGGATGCCGACGCATGACGGGATAGCTGATCAATAAGCGATTGAAGATGCCTGTTCCAGACTTGCAGGGCCGCAATGCTCTTGAGGTTTTGTTGTCGCGACTGCAGCCGGGAGGCGGCAGAAAAATTACGTTCCTGATCATTGAGTATGCGCAATTGCTGGGCCAGGGCGCTAAGCTCTGCCAGACCACGATCCAAAGCGTCACTATAGCCCGGGACCCTCCCCAGGGCGCAGGCCCAGCGCAGAGCATAGCGCTGGCCACCCTGAATATCTCTTACACCCATGGATTTACTGTGATCCAGCACCAGCCACAGTTGCCCCGGCGACGTTTGCGTGCGTGTCCATTGCAGCGCCGGGCCGGCCAGCGCGATGGCTAAAAGCAGCAGCAAGGCAACGCGCAGAAGCGTAAGCACGACAATGGTGCGCGGTGATGCCAGATCGCGCTGCTGTTGGTACAGATACACGATCAACGCCAGCGAACCTAAGGCAATCATTGCCAGCAGCCACAGGGGCATCGCCGGGTGCAGCATCAGATGAACCGGGCCGTGATGAATTTGTTCAGACTCTTTCGCCAATAAGCTTTTCCTTTTTTATTACAACAAACTCGTGGCCGGCAATTCCATAGCCGGCAAATCCGCCGCTCGGGACCATTGGGACATCTTCCGGCACTGCAACGCTTCCAACAGCAGCATCAGAAGCAAAAGTATGGCCAATATGGGCCACAGGCTTAAGCTGCGGCTGACCGTACCGAGGGCCTGTGCGATTTCATCGGGTTTAATTTGTCGGCGAATATAGCCTTGGCCGGTCAGCCATTTCATATCCGCTGGTGAAAGCACGGAGGGATTCAACTGTGTGCGGTCGATATTGACATTAAAATACACATCGGCTCTGCTTGGTTTGGGCTTAAAGGACATGGTATACAACCCCGGCAAACCGGTGTGATTCCATGTTACAAGATATTGTCCACCCGTTATAAGTTGGGGCGTTATCGCGTGGATCAGGCCATGCGGATCCAGAATGGCAACTGATTGGATTGCGGGAACGTCCGATCCGGTCCAGACAATCGGTTCGCCCGGATTGAGATAATGCCGATCAGTCAAACGTTTGCCTCCCATCGCGAGTTCGTAAACGATCTGATTAACCAGCGGCAGAAAACTCCCGGCCTCCAGGGGCCAATCATTCCAGTGTCCATCCGCCCCGGTGGTCCAGGTTACCACCTGGCCACCGGAATTTCCGATATTTTGTGACAGCATCAGTGGTGCGCCATCGGACGTGGCGAGTAATACTTTTTCCCTCACGTTGGCCGGGATCAAGGAATTCCATTTCAGTAATGTCACATCCACAATGGCATTGCGATGAAGTTCCTGCAATGGCCGCAACAACGGATTACCTGCATCACGGATCACAATAACCGGTTGATGTTTGCCGGCTGATTGCACGGTGCCCAGCGTACCGAGGTTGAATCCGCCGGACGACAGTTGAGAATTTACAAAACTGCTGTTGGCATTGCGGCCCAAAATAAACCAGACCCCTTTGCCGGATCGGGCGAACCCATGGAGTCGGGAAATCAATGCTGCGGGAAGGGTGGCCGCGTCATTGACAATAACCACCTGATATTTACTTAATTCAGCGTGCTGTGCGCTGCTGACACTCATGACCACGGGGCGGGCCAACCCCAGATGTAACGAGGTGGACGGCTGCAGGGCGGCTTTAAGAAACCGGCTGTCGCGAAAAGTTCCTACGCTGCCAAGCTGACTGTCAATAATCAGTACCGGTATGTGCTTCCATGCCTGAATTACCGCCGTGGATTGATTATCCGCAGCCAGCGCGTCCTGGATTCCTGTACGCACCGTTATCCAATGGGAACCCGCCGATGCAATCCGAAGGTGCATGATTCCGGTTGTGCTGCGCCCGGGTTGCAGGCGGGGAATCATGAGATGATCCATCGGTGAACCATCATATAAAAGATCAATCGGAATGGAGTCCACGGGCAGCGGCCCGGAATTGCCGACGCTGAATAGCACGTTTACCCGGCGGCCTACACCGGGAAATGCCGGCTGTATGTGCAATGGGCCGATGGCGATGTCAGACTCGGCACTTTGGGGCAAAACCGGTAAGTCAAATACCGCCAGATTTTTCTCCGCAGCCTTGCCGCCATAGGCGGCCTTCCATAACGCGGCGTGCCGGGGCAGCCAGGAAACCACCCGCTGATCGGAAACCACAAAAATAATTTTATCAAATAAGGCCCCGCGCCGGGCGACTCGGCGGGCCTGTTGAATTGCTGCCGGTATGGAGGCACCTGCCATCCCCATCGGTAACTCTTTCAGCGGAGCTAGAAGTTTGCTTTGCACCGCCGCTGTATCGGAAACCGCAACAGGAAAGGTGGTCAGGCTGTATGGCCGATGGCCCGCAATGACGATGGAAAGTGTGTCGTCGCGGCTTAACGTATCAGTGATGCGTTTGGCCAGAGCAATTTCGTGGGCGAAAACCGTCCGCCGACCATCCATAATACCGCTTGAAATCGAATGATCCAGCACAATGACCACATCCGCAGATGAACCACCCGCCAATTGCTTCACGGCTCCGGCCGGCAAAATAGGCCACGCCAGCAGCAATACCAGCAATACCAGCATGGCAATACGTAAAAGCAACAGCAGCCAGTGATCAATATTGCGGTGCTTTTTCTTCAGCACATCACTAGTCTGAAGAAACATCATCGCTCCCCAGTTAATTGGCGTAGTTTTCTGCCGATGCAGGAGGTGAATGGCGATGGGAACGCCAATGGCCAGCAGTCCCGTAAGCATCAAAGGAATTTCAAACATGTTGCATTTTCCTCATCATGCCCGGTGCCCTTTCATTCGATTGGCCAGGTATTGAGATAATGCATCATCAAAGGGACTCGATGTATTAAACAGGCTGTAGCTGATATTCAAATCCGCCGCTGTGCGGCGCAGCGTCGTCAGGTGACTGCGCAGATTATCCAGATATTGCCGGCGCATCAGCGCCGGATCCAATCGGAGCCGGTGCTGCGGCAGTTCCATATTCTGGAAGAGCGTCCATTTACGGAACGGAAAATTCAACTCATCATCATCCATGACATGCAACATAAGCACTTCATGGCGACGATGGCGGAAATGATGCAGCGCGCTGACCAGGGCGTCCGGATTTTCAAAAAAATCGCTGATAATAATCACCAGCCCCCGATGGGTGATCTGTTGCGCAATGTCATGCAGCAATACCGCCAGACGCGATTCGCCTCCGGCCTGCCGCCCTTCCAGCGTGTTAATGATGTTTATAAGATGCGAGGGCGTGCTCCGCGACGGAATAAAATCTCTTATGGCGTTATCCGCGGTGATCAGGCCTACGGAATCCTGTTGATGCAAAGTCAGATAAGCCAGGCTCGCGGCCATGAATTGACTGTAGCGATATTTTGAAAGCTCAGCCATGCCCCGATACGCCATCGAACCGCTGCAGTCCAGAATAATAAACGCCCGCAAGTTGGTGGTAACTTCATATTGCTTGATGTAATAACGGTCGGATTTTCCCAGCAGCCGCCAGTCAATGCGTTTTACATCATCGCCGGGGACATATTGCCGATGCTGGGCAAAGTCGATGGCAAAGTCGATATGCTTGGATTTGTGCATGCCCTGCACATAACCGTCCATGACTTGTCGCGCAACCATATCCAATCGACTGATTTTAGACAGCACCTTGGGATCCAGCAGTGCCGTTGTGGAACGGTTGCCCGACGATGCATTAATACTGGCTTGCGCTGCCGTCATTTTTCGAGTCCCAACTCACATTCACTTGGTGTTCGAGCCATGGTCTATTACATAACTGTCGCCGGCATTGCTTTATGCTGTCGTAATGCCCGGCAGTTCCGTCAACAGTCGATCTATAATTTTATCACTGGTCATACCTTGAGCCTCAGCGCTAAAAGTTGTAAGAATGCGATGCCGCAACACCGGATGCGCTACATTGATGATATCATCCGTATTGACATGCATACGCCCATGCAATATGGCCCGGGCTTTGCCCGCCATAATCAGATAAATGCTGGCCCGCGGCCCGGCACCCCATTGCACGAGTTCGTTAAGCCATGGCCGCGCTTCACTTTCGCGCGGGCGACTGGCACGCACGAGATCGCGCGCAAACTGATAGACGTGATCCGCCACCGGCACGCGCCGCACCACCTGCTGCAGATTCAGAATTGTCGGTGCATCCAGCAACCGCGACAATGCCGGGCGATACACGGATGTGGCCTGCTTCATGATTTGAATTTCTTCGTCCGGCTTGGGATAATTAACAATCGTCATGAACATGAATCGGTCCAATTGTGCCTCCGGCAGCGGATAGGTGCCCTCCTGCTCGATTGGGTTTTGGGTTGCCAGTACGAAAAACGGCTGCGGCAATTCAAATGTGGTTTCACCGACTGTCACGCGGTGCTCCTGCATGGCTTCCAACAGTGCGGCTTGGGTTTTTGGCGGTGTGCGGTTGATTTCGTCGGCCAGGACGATATTGGCAAAAATGGGGCCTCGAACGAATCGAAAGGCCCGCTTTCCCGTACTTTTGTCTTCTTCCAGAACATCTGTTCCGGTAATATCTGACGGCATCAAATCCGGTGTAAATTGCACGCGCTTAAAATCGAGTTGCAATACATCGCTGATGGTTTTCACCAGCATGGTCTTGGCCAGTCCAGGAACGCCCACAAGCAGCACATGGCCCTGACAGAACATGGCCGTAAGTACCTGCTCGATAACTTCCGTTTGCCCCACAATATATTTACTTAATTGTTCGGTGATGGCCTGATACGCGCGCGCGAGTTGTTCAACAGTTTGCACATCTGACGCGATAACGCGATTGGCTGCCGGGGCAGCCCCGGTTTGCGGTTGGGGCTGCTGGAGCGGCGGCGAAGCTGCGGGCGCTGGTTGTTCGGACGCCAACGGAATGCCGCTGTCAGAATTATCTGAAAAACTGCCCATGAACTGTGACATGTTTTCATCTCCAAGCCGGTGACTGTTTTACGGACCTTCATCCATTAGGGGATATGTTACCAGATGCCTGCCCGGACTGCTTCAGTTATCGGTTGTCAAAAAATCTGGACATTTAGCAATTGAAATATCCGCACCGCGTTGGCACAATAGGGATGGCGGAAATTGGCAGGCCCCTAATCAAGCCCGGTTGGAGAGGTACGAGGTTGTGGGTGTAGCGTCTTGACTCTTTTAAGGCGCGTAATGAGTCGGAAGGTCAACAGCATGATGCCAACGATTGCTTCTCTCCGACGTATGGGCCTTGCGATTCCGAAAATCGGAACAATTGTTTTGGGACTGCTGCTGATCCTGGTGGTAATCGCCCTGGGATTGCTTGCCCTCTGGCAGGATGGACGGGCTTTGGCTGCGCAGCAGCGAGTGCGCCGAGCGTCGTCAATTGTGCAAGCTGCCGACTCCATACTAATCGGGCTGGAAGACATTGAAACCGGTCAGCGCGGGTATCTCATTACGGGCAATTTGAGGTATCTGGAACCTTATCATCGTGGTAGTGTTTCCATTGACCAGCGAATCCAGCGGTTGGGTAAATTGCTGCCGGCAACGCCGAAAAATGCGCATTTGATTGCCGATATGCGAACTTTGGCCTCGGAAAAGATTGCTGAACTTGATCAGACTATCCGCGTGCGCACCAAACTGGGGTTCGATGCCGCCGCCAATATCGTGCGTACCAATGTTGGTAAACAATTCATGGATGTGCTGCGGGCGGAACTTTCCAACATTCGGACCCGATACAATCGCGTGGCCATTTATGAACAGGTGCTGGCCCAGCATCGAATGCGTATAACGAAAATAATGATTAGCGGTTTTGGCGTGGTGCTGCTGATGACGTTAGCGGGCATGTATTGGCGGTTTGTCCATGATGTTCGCCGCAGCACGGAAATAACAGATCGACTTACCCATAACGCCAATAACGACCCGTTAACGGATTTGCCCAATCGTACTTTGTTTATGAACTGGCTTACCTATGGTCTGGCGCAGGCCGAACGGATTAACGGAAAATCGGCGGTACTTTTTCTCGATCTCGATGGCTTCAAGCCTGTTAATGATCGCCTGGGGCATTCCGCCGGTGATCGCGTGCTCTGCGAGGTGGCACAGCGATTCAAGCAAAGCGCCCGCACCGGAGACATGATCGCCCGGATTGGCGGAGATGAATTCGCGGTTTTCATCCCCGCGGTTTCCAATGAAAGCGATCCCGCGGAATTGGCCAATCGCCTGATTGAGGCCATGCGCCAGCCTATTGTCGCTGATGGCTCAGTGGTGTATGTGGGGTTGAGCATCGGTGCCGCAATGTATCCGCGCAACGGAAAAACGCCTGAATTAATACTCGCTGCCGCCGATCAGGCCATGTACCGCGCCAAGCGCGAAGGGGGGCGTAAACTGGCTTTCCATAATTCCGCGCTGACCGATCAGATTACGCGCGAATCCCGGCTGCGCGGTGGACTGCAAAAGGCCATGCAGGCCAGAGAATTCGTGTTCCATTATCAGCCACTGCTGGACGCGCAAAGCCTTAAACCCGTTGCAGTGGAGGCGCTGCTGCGCTGGCGACATCCGGACTTGGGTTTGCTGGTACCCGCCGAGTTTCTTCCTGTGGCCGAACGTACCGGGTTTATGCGTAAGCTTGGACCGGTTCTTATGCAAAATGCCGGCGAACAAATGGCCATCTGGCGCCGACAAGGCATAAAGCTGCGGTTAGCGGTCAATCTTTCCCCATTTCAATGTTCGGATCAGAATTTGATTTCAGTAGTTGAAAGTGTACTGATTTCCAGCGGCTTGGAACCGCAAAGCCTGGATCTGGAAATAACTGAATCCGGGCTGCTGCAAAACGACGCCCAGCAGATTCTGCGAAATATTCGACAGATGGGTGTCGGAGTGACACTCGACGATTTTGGGGGCGGCAGCGGTGGGCTGGCTTGCCTGCGCAGACTGATGATTAATCGCGTTAAGATTGACCGCCAATTCATTGCCGGATTGCCTCAGTCCCAGCCAGATATTGATCTTCTGGCCGGGCTTACTGATCTTACCCACCGCCTGGGGATACAAGTTACCGCCGGTGGCGTGGAAACCCGGGACCAGGATGTTGTTGTACGCCGTTTGGGTTGCGACCTGGTGCAGGGAAATCTATACGCCAGTCCCGGCAGCGCCGATGACTGCACCAATCTGCTGCACCGGTGGAAGGCCGCATAATTAAATCACGTTTGGATAAGTTCAGATAAATTCAGTTAGCTGGGCATCTTTTGCCGCTGGCGTTAATATAACTGAGGCATTGCTCGCGCGGAAGCCGATCACCATGGGGCGGGTTGATTAGTTGGACAACCGCCGACTGCGGGAATCTTGGGAAAGTATGGCGTTGGAAATAGTGAATAAACAATCAGATCGCATCATTGAAACAACTCGCCCCATTGGCGTATTTGATTCTGGACTCGGTGGCTTAACGGTTGCACAGGCGCTGCATCGGCATTTACCCGCCGAATCGCTGATTTATTTTGGTGATACGGCCCGACTGCCGTATGGTACAAAATCGCCGCGTACGGTCTTGCAATTTGCGCGTCAGTGCTTGCGGTTTCTCATGCAGATGAATCCTAAACTGTTGGTCGTGGCATGTAATACCGTCAGTGCTACCGCCCTGCAGGACCTGCTGACCGAATTTACCGTGCCCGTTATTGGCGTGTTGGAGCCCGGTGCAGAAGCAGCCGTGCGGCTGGCGCGGCGGCAGCGGCCCACCGGTGATTGCGCTATAGGGCTGCTGGCTACGGAAGCAACGATCGCGAGCCGGGCTTATGTGCAGGCGGTAAATCGGCGGGATGCAGCGGTGCATCTGGTGGGGCGGGCCTGCCCATTGCTGGTGCCGATGATTGAAGAAGGGCGCGCGGAAGATAGCACGGTTGTGCAGGCGGTACTGGCGGAATATCTGGCACCGCTGAAATCATTGAATCCGCCGGCCTTGATACTCGGCTGCACGCATTACCCCATTTATGCCAAAACAATCAGCCGATTAATGGGACCCCTGACCACCTTGGTGGATTCGGCGGATCAGACCGCCTTGGTGGTTCGGGAAAAGCTTACTACAATGGCGGCACTGCATCCCGGTGAGCCGGAAGACGGCACACTGACGTGTTATGTCACGGATCAGGGCCGGAGATTTGAAAGTCTGGCGAATCGATTTCTTGGCAGGTCTATTTCCCAGCCGGTATGGGTGGATCCTGAAGTGCTTGAAATAGCGTCAACGGAATAAGTATGAATCAATATCCAAAAATTATTAAAGACGAGCTTCGCTTATGGCGTGCGGGCGTTATTTTATTGGCTTCCATGGCGTCACTGCTGATGCTCTCCGGATGTTCCTCCGGCAACAATGACGGACAGAATTTTAATTCGCTGGTGCAAAACTGGATGAAGCATCTGCAGGGGGGACATTCCGTTGTAACACAGGCCCGTAATCTTTTCGCCACCGATAATCCAGACACTCAGCGTGAGGCCATCGCCTGGATGTCCAAGCAAAAATGGGGTCATGAAAAGCCATATATGGATGCCTATCGTTTGGCGGAACATTCCCCGTCGCCATTGGTTCGCGGTCAGGCACTGCTGGCTCTGGGCACGTCCGGTCAGCCGTCAGTGGCACCTGATTTGCAACGGGGGTTAACTGACTCGTCGCAGTTTGTACGCTTGTGTGCCACCATGGCCGCAACGTATGTGAATAATCCAATTTTAATTCCGGATTTAATTAAGCGCCTGCAAAGTGACTCTCAGACGCAAGTCCGCATTTATGCCGCCGAAGCGTTAAAACCATATAAAACACGTCTGGTTATCGAAACGCTCATCAACGCGCTTGATGATCGCAACGTTGCCATTGTTCAGGCTGCATGGAATGATTTAACAATTCAAACAGGCCAGAAATTTCCCCAGCATTCCGGCCCGTGGCAGCAATGGCTGCAAGCCCATCGCAAACAATTCAGGGCAACCGGTTAATCCGTCGAGCCAGCGGCTCAACGATCTGCCCTTTCCTGATCTGCGGATTTTTTGTTTTCCAATATATCCATCGGAAATAGCGCAGCGCTGGTGTTTGCAACGGGCAGTTGGCGCCACCAGAAAATATACATTCCCGCAACTCCTACCAGAAACAGCGGCAGCGTGAGCCAAAACGAGCCATAAGCTTTCATCACCAACTGCATCGGCAGTAGAAACAGTGTCACCTGCCAGAGCAGCGCAAATGGTACGGTGAGCAAATCATTGCGGTGTTCGTTGGCCAAGGCCTTGCGTTGATCGGGGGAGAATATTTTCCGCACGGGTCCCCATAGCCCGAATGGCCGGGTGACGCGGTAAAAATGTTCTGTAACTGCCGCCGCAGTGGGGCGCGTCAGCAGTGACACCACAATAGTAACGAGGAAAGAAATCCCCGTCATGACAACAAATTGTTTCCATTCCAGCAAGTTAGGATCAGCAAAACGCTGAAGAATTGCCGCCGCGCCACCACCAAAAGTTCCGGCCGCCACTCCCCAGGCGTTGCAGCGCCACCAGTAGAGCCTTAGCACCATCGGCCCCAATGTACCGGCAGTGAGTCCCATGATAATCCACCCCCACAGATTATTAATGCTTTCAGCCTCAATTCCCATGATAAAACCAATACTTACGATGATCAGTGTTCCGAGGTAGGATGTTACAATGAGTTCCCGGTTTTTCGCGGATCGTCGAAGAAAATTTTTATAAATGTCATTTACCAGCAGCGCTGTTGCGGTATTGACCTGCCCGGTCAGCGATGTCATCATGGTAGCCAACATGGAAATAAGCAGTAAATCCCGTATCGCCGGATTCATGATGGATTTAAGCACCGCCGGGAGAATTAGCTCCGGATCAACGCTGCCGGTATAGCCAACTAGAGGCAATCTGGACCGCCAATTGTTTCCCAGAATATGCCGCAACCCGCCGGTTAGTCCAGAGGCATAACGCTGTGGATCATGGCTGATGCGCGCCAACAGATCCTGCCAAAACGCCGGTGCCGTTCCGGGAAAATAATGATGGATCAGTATCGCTGCATGATGCACGGATGTCGCATCCGGATACAGATGGTGCACCAGTAAAATGCCTAAAATCGCGTAGCCGATCATCATTGGCCAGCGGAACATCAGCGTTATGGCCTGCAATAATGACAGCATCCCACAGTCCCGATCGCTCTTGGCAGCAAAGTAGCGTTGTTCGGCACCGCTGCCGAGTCCACCGATAACGTTACGCAGGAGATAAAACGCCACAATAAAAATGAGATAATGGTAGGGGCCATAACCCGGTGGCGTATGGACCTGCCAGGAAGGCGAGGAATTCGTCCATTGCGCATTACCGGTTACCAAATCTGCCGTATGGGCAAGTGCCCCAGCATTGGCGATACTGTGCCACGCGATGAAGGACACCACCATGCACGCTACTATCAGCACGGCTCCATGAATCACGTTGGTAACCACCACGCCGTAATATCCCGCAAACATGGTGTAAAGCGTTGCAATCGCAATGACCAAAGCGGCGGTGAGAATGGGCGAAAATGGTGAAAACATGCCAAGGAAAAGACTCGCTCCGCGCACCAGATATGCCAACATCCCGATAGCCAGAATAATGCCCATCAGTGCGGTCAGAAAACGCACCAGCTCCGCCGGCCGTCCTTCGCCAAAGCGGAACGTATACCATTGTGCCGCCGTCAAACATTGGGACCTGCGGTGCCACTTGCCGGTAAATGCGAGCATAAACGCCAGTACCAGCACAGCGCCTCCGCGAAATTCAATAAACAGTCCGCGTGGCCCAAGCATGTACAAAAAGGATGTTATGAGCATGGTACCGGTTAAATCAAACCACAGCGCCATGCCGGAAATTCCCAACAGTACCCACGACAGCGAGCGGCCTGCAAGAAAATAACTATCCATCCCCTGCGCCGCCCGACGGCTCATTATCAACCCCGTGGTTACGATCAGCGCAAAATAAACTCCGATGACCAGCAGATCAATGGGTCTTAAACTCGCCATATTGCTCCAAAGTGGCCGGTACATCAAACCGCATTTCAGCACAGATTGACTGCAATTTGAGCAAATTGTGCCGCCATAGCCATGCCAAGCCGCCCCATTTTAATCGGTTGCCTGAAATACGGTAGCACCGCGAGACCGCAGCGGTTGTGCGGATAGGTTCTTGGGCTGGGCCTGTGACAGTTTTTGCAACGCGACGGTGGCGGCGGCTGCCGCTGCCGAGGTTTTAGGCTACAGGTGACGGGTGACAGGTTACAGGTAGATCTGATAATTTGGCGGGGATCACGGTTGTTCACACGGAGGTAAAGGAGTATCTCGGAGGTCGTAGGGAGCGGAGTGGCAGGGATGCGGGGCGAAAGGGGAATTATTAAGGCCGAGATAAATTTAACGGGGTCTGCTAATTTTTCTGGCGAACGAAGGATTTTCTTGGGAGCGTCCCGATTGCTATCGGGATCCTCAGCCGCCTTTGGTCGTTCGCGACACTATTTCGGATTCGAGTTTGCGCCCCAAAGATCGCGTTTAGGCCGCCGCCACGAAGATTGGCAGGCCCTCG